>WNGJ01005775.1_pt1 | contig 25522 bp, 21 predicted proteins | sample 5400611 | NCBI WGS metagenome assembly WNGJ01 (sample SAMN13153375, study PRJNA577476) | soil metagenome | isolation source: 40 cm soil or saprolite under Garry oak tree replicate 1 | place: USA:California | collected 2016-06-15
ATGAACTTCATCCGCTCTGCCTGTCCGCCGAGGTCCATGATCAGGTTGCGGGCCTGCTGGGTGGTCCATTCTGCGGTGGGGTACAGCGTGACGCCGAGGATGCGGATGCGCCGCGCCGCGTGCCCGATCACGGTGAGGACGTAGGCCTGGGCGCCGTCGAGCAGGTCGACGCTGAAGAAGTCGCAGGCCAGGATCGCCTCGGCCTGGGAGCGCAGGAACTGTGACCAGGTTGGCCCGGTCCGTCGCGGCGCGGGGTCGATGCCGTTAGCCTTGAGGATCTCCCATACGGTCGACGCCGCGAGGTTGACTCCCAGGCCGGCCAGCTCGCCGTGGATCCTGCGGTATCCCCATCCGGGGTTCTCCCTGGCTAGCCGGAGGACCAGGGCCTTGATGTACCGGCGGGCGGCCGGCCGACCGGTCCTGCCGCGCTTGGATCTGGCGGCCCAGCGGCGCCGGACGATGTCGCGGTGCCAACGCAGGATCGTGTCCGGGGTGACCAGCAGCCGCAGCCCGCGGCGGCGGCCTTTCGGTATCACGGCGAGCAGGGTCGCGAGCAGTGCCCGGTCCGCCCAGTCCAGGTGCAGGAGGCGCGGCTGCCGCCGTTGCAGTACGGCGAGCTGGTGGCGCAGGATCAAGATCTCCGCGCTCCGCCATGCCCCCTCACGCTGGGATAGCCGCAGCCACGTGGTCACCCGCGTGATGAGAAGGAAGGCGAACCGCAGACACATGACCGGTGATCATCACGGGCGGGGCGTCGGGCGAGCAACTCTGCTGGTCAGCCGTGGATGCGATTCTCGGCACGCACAGGCCGGTACGTATGGGCCGCGGAGGTCCAACTGTTCGCCGCGGACGTCGAGGCGCTCACCGCGGCTGTCGCCGCGCAGGCCGTTAAGCCAGGAGGATTGCTCGTACGTACGGTCAGTCTACGGTAGGATCGATTGTGCTCGCAGTCGCGGGTGAACGATCGGAGGTGCAGTATGCCGCGCGGCCCTGGGCGCTACGACGAGATCCTCGAGACGTTCACCCGGCACATCGCCGAGGCGGGTTACGACGGGACCAACTTCGGTACCGTCGCGGCCGAGCTCGGGATGTCGAAGGGCACGATCGTGCACCACTTCGGGACCAAGGAGCGCATCCTCGCCGTGCTGCATGAGTCGTACATGCGGCGCAGGCTCGCGGAGCTGGATCTGCTGCTGGAGCGGCTGCACGAGCCTGGCGAGCAGCTCGCGGCGGTGTTGCACGCGTTCATCTTCTACCAGGTCGAGGACCGCGCGGCGACGGTGGCGTTCCAGCGGGAGCCCGTCCGGCTGGCTGACCAGAGCGCGATTGCACAGGGCCGTGCCATGCGCGAGCGGTACATGCGCACCGTGCGCGGGGTGATCGAGGCCGGGATCGAGGCCGGGGTGTTCCGGCCGGTCGACGCCGTGCTCTACACCTTGCTCGTGTTCGGCTCGGCTCAGTGGGCGTGGACATGGTTCCGGCCCGACGGGCCTAACACCGTCGAGCAGGTCGGCAGCGCGCTGGTCGACCTGGTGCTGGGCAGCCTGCTCGTGGACCGGGACCGGGTCGCGGAGCTGGCTGATGCCGGCAGTCCGATCGTGCAGGTGGTGCGCGCGGCGATTCGTGACGCCGCGGAGGAGGAGCCCGAGGCGGAGGCCTCCTGAGCCTCACGCGTTGCGGGTCAGTGCCCGGGATCCGGCGCCGGGAGACGACCGTAACCGGCCCGCCGAGCCGGAACAGCTCCTGGAAGGGCATCAGACGCCCTGCCACTCAAAGCCAGCGCTTCACGCAAACGTGGTGGCGGCCCTGCAAGCGGCGGCCACCAGCCCGCGGGTTACTCCGGCAGCCTGAGCGTGGCGTCCGCGCCCATCACTGCCAGGTCGCACGCCAGCGCGAACTCGCTATCGCCGCCGAGCGCGACCCCGTTCACCCGGGGTGCTTGAGGAGGGCCGCAGGTGGTCGTGAGCCGTCCACCGTGCTCAGTGCGCGAACCGGGCACGCAGCTCGCGCTTGAGGACCTTGCCGGTGGGGTTGAGCGGCAGCGTTTCAACCAGCTCGACGGAGGTCGGGCACTTGTAGTGGGCGAGCCGGTCCCGGGTGTACGCGATGAGCTCAGCCCCGTCGGGGGTGGCCCCGGCGGCAGGCACGACGACGGCCTTGGCCGTCTCGCCCCACTTCTCGTGCGGTACGCCGATGACGGCGGCCTCCGCGACGTCCGGGTGCTGGACGAGCACTCGCTCGACCTCCGCGGGGTAGATGTTCTCCCCGCCGGAGATGATCAGGTCTTTGACCCGATCCTCGAGGAACAGGTAGCCCTCGGCATCGATCCGGCCCGCGTCGCCGGTGCGCAGCCAGCCGTCGACGAACGCCTCGGCGGTCGCTTCCGGCTTGTTGTAATAGCCGCCCATCGCCTGGTCGGACCGGACCCAGAACTCGCCGACCTGCCCGGGCTCCACGTCCTTGCCCGTAGCCGGGTCGACGACCCGCACCATGGTCATCGGCAGCGGCCGCCCGGCGGAGGCCCGCAGGTGCTTCCGCTCGGGATTGCGGTGCTCGTCCGGCCCGAGGACGCAGAAGACGCCGGACATCTCGGTCATCCCGTACACCGAGTAGAGCGGCGTCGGGAGAGTGCCGAGCGTGCGTTCCATCAGCGGCGCGGGCATCGGTGAGCCGCCGTAGCCGAGCACCTGCAGGGAACCTAGGGCCGCGCGGGCCCGGTCCGGGTCGGCGATGAGCATCTGCACCACGGCGGGAACGAAGAACGCGTGTGTCGCGACCTCGGACTCCACGAGATCCAGCATCGCGCTCGGCACCATCTCCCGCACGATGACGGTGCGCCCGCCCGCGTACATGCTGCCTAGCGCCCAGCTCGTCCCGCCGACGTGGAATAGCGGCATCGCGACGATGTTGACGGTGCCCTCGTCCATGCCGTAGGCGGGACCGACGGCGACGGTATGCGCGGTCATGCTGCGCTGGGTCAGCATCGCGCCCTTCGGGTAGCCCGTGGTGCCCGACGTATAGAGCTGCACGCAGCAGTCGTCGGGGGTTGAGTCGAAGGGCGTGCCGGCCGGCTCCGCGGCTGCCAGCAGCGCCTCGTACTCGTCGGCGTCGCCGCCGAGCACGACGACGCGCTGCACGTTCGGCAGCCGGTCCCGCAGTCCGTCGAGAAGCGCCGTGAACTCGGCGCCGACTACGACGAGCATGGCCTCGCAGTCGTTGAGGACGTAGACGAGTTCCTCGGGGGACAGCCGGAAGTTCACGACGGCGTTGACGGCGCCGATCGCCGAGGCCGCCAGGGACAGTTCCACGCACGCGGGGTGGTTCTTGTCGAGCACGGCGAACCGGTGTCCTGGACCCACGCCCGCGGCGCGCAGCGCCCCCGCGGCACGCCGGACGCGGTCGTCGACCTGCGCCCAGGTCCAGCGCCGGTCGCCGAACGCTAGCGCCTCGCGGTCGGGAGCCCTGGCGGCCCATCGGTCGACGATCTCGTGGATGCGGGCCAGGTCTGCGGCCATGGTGGCCTCCTCGGTGAGCTAAAGTAAATGACCGTACGTACGGTCAGTATAGGACGAAGCTGTGGACGTGGCAAGGGTGAGGTCCTCCGCGCCTGTCAGCCGATGGGCGCGAAGGCGGGGAAGGGCTCGCCCTCGTCCGGCGTCACCACGACGAGCTCGACCCGGGCGCCCGGGGTCGCACGCGCGCGATCGGTGATCTGGGCGGCGAGCCACGGCCCCTCGTCCAGCTCGACGAGCCCGAGCGCAACCTCGTCCTGCTGGTGGTGCTCAATGATCACGCACACGACGGTGCCGCGGCCAGCGGCGGGAACCCATTCGAGCCCGTCAGCGTGGCAGGCCGGGCACGCGGCGGCGTCGGGGCGGCTGTGCAGGCCGCACCGCGGGCAGCGGTGGATCAGCAGGACGCCGTCGGCGAGCCCGTCGAACCAGGGCGCGGAGGCCTCGTCGCGGCGGGCCGCGTTGGCCGGTCCGGTGCTCATCAGGTCGCTCCCATCACGAGAGTGGCGTGGTGGTCGAGCAGGCCGCCGTTGCCGCTGACGATCGCGGTGTCGTGGCGTGCCGTCTGGCGGACGCCCGCTTGACCGCGGACCTGGGTGACGGCCTCCATAAGCGGGGTCATGCCCCACAGGTAGTAGGCGGAGAGCTGCCCGCCGCCGGTGTTGGTCGGCAGCGCGCCGCCGGGCGCGAGTGCGCCGCTCGCCGCGAGCTCGCCCGCCTCGCCCTTGCCGCAGAAGCCGTAGTCCTCGAGCGTGACCAGGACGGTGTAGGTGTAGCAGTCGTAGATCTCGCGCAGGTCGATGTCGGCCGGGGCGAGGCCGGCCATCTTCAGGGCGGCCGGGCCGGACAGTGCGGCGCCGGTGACGAGGCCGAAGTCGCTGCCGCGCTGCCACAGCGTGCCTGGATGGGCCTGACCCCAACCCAGGACCTGCACGGGTGGCTGCCGCAGGGCGCCCGCGCGTTCCGTCGTGGTGACCACGACCGCGGCGCCGCCGTTGGAGACCAGGCAGCAGTCGAGCAGGTGCAGCGGCTCGACGATCCAGCGGGAGCGGTGGTACTCCTCGAGCGTGAGCGGCGTGCGCATCTGCGCTGCCGGGTTGTGGACCGCCCATGCCCGCTGTCCGACCGCCACCGCACCCAGCTGGTCCTGGGTGACGCCGAAGGTATGCATGTAGCGGCTCGCGGCGAGCGCGTACCGGTCGTTGACGCTGCGGAACCCGGCCGCGGTCTCCGCGCTGCGGAATCCGGTGGCCTGCAGCGACGTCTGCTGGTAGGCCGCGCCGGCCGCCGCACCTGGTTGACGCGGGGTGTCAGCGAACACGCAGGCCACGGCCGACGCGGCGCCGGAGAGGACCGCCATGGCCGCCTGCGCCACCATGGCTCCCGCGGAGGCGCCGAGCGCGTTGACCTCGCTGAGCATCCTCAGGTCGCGCAGGCCGAGGTGGCGGGCGAGCGACAGGTCGAGGCCGCTGGTCTTGCCCGCGTTGATCAGCAGCCCGTCGATCTGCCCCAGGGTCAGCCCCGCGTCGGCGACGGCCAGCCGAACCGCTTCGGCGGCGAGCGACCGGGCGCTGCGCCCGTAAACCTTGCCGACCTCGGTCAGGCCCGCCCCCACGACCGCCGCCGTTCGCTGCATTACGGGTCTCACTCTCCTCGGGCTCTTGCGCGCATGCTATCTATAGTCCGATAATGCCCGTACGTACGGTCAGTTTTCAAGGGCTGTGGCACCGGTCCATGTCGGGGAGGACGAGGCAGATGGACAGCACGATGCAGGACGCCGAGCTGCTGGTGTCCGACATGCTGGCGCACGGGGCCAAGGTGCACCCCGGCGCCCGCGTCCTGCATTACGACCCGGCGGGCACCTCGACCTGCAGCTTCGCCGAGCTCGCCGCCCAGGCGACCCTGCTCGCGGGCGCATTGCGCGGCCTCGGGGTCGAGCGCGACGATGTGGTCGCGACGTTGTGCTGGAATAACCCCGCCCACCTGGCCGCCTACTTCGCGGTGCCGTCGATGGGGGCGGTGCTGCACACCCTGAACCTGCGGCTGTCCGATGAGCAGCTGGTCTACATCGTCAACCATGCCTCGGACCGCGTCGTGCTCGTCGACGCCGACCTGACCCCGCAACTCGCCCGGATCCTGCCGCAGTGCCCGACGGTCCGCGACGTCGTCGTGGCCGGCCGCCCGGACGCGCCGCTGGAGGCCCCGGGCGGGGTGGCCGTGCACGACCATGGTGAGCTGCTCGCCGCTGCCCAACCCGTCGCCGAGTGGCCGCAGCTGCCCGAGCGCAGCGCCGCGGCGCTCTGCTACACGACCGGCACCACCGGCGACCCCAAGGGCGTCGCCTATAGCCACCGCTCGATCTACCTGCACACCCTCACGGTCTCGACAGGAAGCGCGTTCGCGTTCAGCGACGCGGACCGGGTGCTGCCGATCGTGCCGATGTTCCATGCGAACGCCTGGGGCTGGCCCTACGCCGCGTGGATCAACGGCGCCGACCTGATCATGACCGACCGCTACCTGCAGGCCGAGCACCTCGCCCGGATGATCTCCGAGCTGCGCGCTACGGCGGCCGCCGCCGTGCCGAGCCTGTGGTCCGCCCTGGACGCCTACGGCGTCGAGCGCGGCATCGACTACTCCAGCTTGCGCCTGGCCGTCTCCGGGGGGTCGCCGCTCTCGCCCGCGCTGGCCGAGAGCTTCGCCGCTCACCACGGCGTGCAGCTCACCCAGGGCTGGGGGATGACCGAGACCAGCCCGCTGCTGACCTTCTCCCGCCCGCCCGCGGCGGCGGCCGCGGAGCAGGCGCTGGCCTACCGTACCCGCACCGGACGCATCGTGCCCGGGGTGCAGGCCCGGGCCGTCGGCGAGCACGGGGACGAGCTGCCGTGGGACGGCGCGTCCGCGGGGGAGATCGAGCTGCGCGGCCCGACGATCACCGGCACCTACTTCCGCGCCGACTCCGCGGAGACGGCCGAGAAGTTCCGCGACGGCTGGCTGCGCAGCGGCGATCTCGGGGTGATCCACCCGTCGGGCTGGGTGGAGCTGAAGGACCGGCTCAAGGACGGCATCAAGAGCGGCGGCGAATGGATCTCGAGCCTCGAGCTGGAGAACCTCCTGGCCGGGCATCCGGCGGTCGCGGAGGTGGTGGTAATCGGCGTGCCGGACCCGCGCTGGGAGGAGCGTCCGATGGTCTGCGTGCGGCTCCGCGAGGGCGCCGAGGTCGGCCCGGCCGAGTTGAGCGAGTTCCTGGCGGGCAAGGTCGCGCGGTGGTGGCTGCCGGAGCGATGGGCGTTCGTCGACGAGATCCCGAAGACTAGCGTCGGGAAGCTTGACAAGAAGCGGGTGCGCGCCGACCACGCCACAGGACTCTTCGACGTCCGGTTCGTCGCGGACAGGGCGGCCCGGTGACCGACGGCCGCGCCGAGACCGATGCCCGCAGCGGACGGCGGAAGGTCGCGGAGCCGCCCGCGGATGGGCGCTGTTTTGGAAGGGCAGGCTTCGATTTGGACACGTTGCTCGGGGGGTCGGCGAGCTGCTCGACGACATCGAGATTGCCGACGCCAACCACGCCACCGCCACCGCTAAGGCGGTCGAGCTGTGGCAGGCCGCCTGGCCCGACGTGTTGTGCACCGTTCCCAGTGGTGCGCGCCGCGCGACAGAAGGTCGGGCCTCCTGACGCGGCGCATGCGGAGCGTGTGCGCGGCGCCCCGGTTACCGGCGGTCTTTCCCGTCCTTACCGTCGGCATCCGCGGACGCGAGCCACGCGGTGACCTTCGGCAGGGTCTGCTTGCGCGCGGACCCGCCGACCAGCAGGCCGATGTGGCCCGTTTTGAGCACGACGGTGTCGGCACGGGCGGAGCCGACCCGCTCGGTCAGCGGCGCGACCGAGGCGGGCGGCGTCACGTGGTCGTGGGTGCCGTACACGTTGAGGAACGGGCAGGTGATGTCGGCTAGCCGCCGGGGTGTGCCCGCCAGGACTACCTCGCCGGTGAGCAGCGCGTTCTCCCGGCTCAGGCTCCTGATCATTTCGACGAACGCGGCGCCGGGGAACGGGACGTGGTCGTGGGCCCAGTCGGTGAGCGCCCAGATCGCCTGCGCGGCCCGGCGGTCATCGAGCCGGTCCCACAGCATGACGTAGCCCGCGAGGTCGCCGAGCGGGCGCAGCATCTGGAACGCCCGCAGCAGGGTGGCGGGAGGGACGTTGCCCGTGGCGTCGAGAACGTCCTCCGGGTTGATCCGGCCCTGCTGGGTGATGTGGGATAGCGGGCCCATCTCGGCCCAGTTCGTCGGCACGCCGAGGGCGACCAGGGCGGGCGGCTGCTCGGGAACGGTGGCCGCCCACAAAGTCGCGATCACGCCGCCGAAGCAGTGACCCAGGACCGCGGGCGGCGAGCCCGCCGCCTCGGTGGCCGCGGCGTAGGCGGCGGGCAGGTAGTCGTCGACGTAGGTCGACATGGTGTTGTCGGCATCGCGTGCGTCGGCCACGCCCCAGTCGATGAGGAAGACGTCGTAGCCGCGGTCGAGCAGCCCCTCGATGAAGCTGTCGCCCGGCCGCAGGTCCCAGATGCGGCTGCGGTTTATCAGGCTCGGCACCAGCAGCACCGGCGGCCTGCCTGCGACGGCGCCGGCGCGGTACCGGCGCAGAGTCACCCGGTCCTGGTGCCACATGACCAGGTGCGGGGTGCAGCCGGTATGCGGCCGGTCGAGGCCGCCTAGCAGGCGCAGCGCGTTGGCGGACCGGCGCAAGGTACGGCCGGCGTTCGACCGGAGACCGGTCAAGGGCGCGGTGAGCATGGTGGGCAGGGCCGTGGGTGACGCGCTCATGGGGTCCTCTGGTCCAGCGCGTCGACGGAATGCTGCAGGCGGCGCACCTGCCTGCTCGAGGGCAGCCCGGCCGCCTCCACGAGGCCGTTGGCCACGCTGCCGGCGGTCCGGGAGGCGAACCGGGTGAGCCCGTTCGTGACGGCCAGCGCGTCCAGGAACGCGTCCGTCCGCACGAGCTGCTCCAGCTTCGGGGACAGTCGGCGTTCGGCGGCGAAGAATGCCTTCTTCCAGTCGGTGCTGAACCACTCCGGCGTGCTCATGGTGTTCTCCTGTCGTCTGTCGTTGTCAGCTGCTGGCCCACACGTCGACCAGGTAGCGCTTATCGGCGGCAAGCTCGGCGAGCCAGGCCTCGCTCGCCGCGGCGTCGGCACCGGCCTGCTCGGCGTGCAGGCCGGCAAGCGCGGCGCGCACGCCCGAGGCCATGTGCGTCGACCCGCAGACGTAGATCGCGGCGCCGTCCTGCAGGAGCGGCCAGACCGTGTTCGCGAGCTGGCGGATCCGATCCTGAACGTAGATCCTTGGCAGGCCCGGCACCCGGGAGAAGGCGCATGCGAGCTGCGTGTTCGCGGCCTCGGCGAGCTCGGGCAGCTCGTCGCCGTAGAGCATGTCGGTCTGCGGATGGCGGCAGCCGAAGACCAGGACGGCCGGGCCTAGCTCGGTGCCCGCCGCGCGCAGTGCCGCGCGCTCGGCGAGGAATCCCCGGAAGGGCGCGATGCCCGTGCCCGCGGCGATCATGATCACCGGCCGGGTCGGGTCGTCGGGCAGCCGGAACGCCGAGGAGGTGTCGCGCACGAACGCGTAGATGACCTGGTTCTCGGCCTGCTCGAACAGGTACGACGAGCAGACCCCCCGGTAGTCGCCGCAGCCGGAGCGCGCGGGCGCGGCCAGCGCGCCGACCGTGATCGAGCAGGTCCGCGGGTCGATGCGGGAGGAGGAGGAGATGGAGTAGTAGCGCGGCGAGAGTGGCGTGAGCAGCTGCAGGAACACCGCGAACGGCAGCTTGCAGGTCGGGTGTTCCTCGAGCAGGCCGAGCACCGAGCGGCGCTTCGCGAGTACCTCGTCGCGGTACGCGCGGTCCTCGAGCAGCGCTTGCAGCGCCTCGCGGGTCCACGGGTACTCGGTGTGGTCCAGCAGCGTCGCGATGTCGCGGCGGCCGGCCACGCCCTGCAGCTCCACGTAGTCGGCGAGCAGCCGGCCGACGGTGATGCGCTCCCCGAGCGGCAGGAACGAGGGCGCCCCGTCGGCCGCGGAGATGCGGATGTACACGCCGGGGTCGAGGCCGAAGCGGCGGACCACTCGCTCCACGAGAGCGCTGCCGTTATGCGGCACCACCCCGAGGTGGTCGCCCGCGGCGTACTGCACGTCCCCGGGCAGCTCCAGCTCGATGTGCCGCACGCGCTCGCCCGGCACTGGCCCGTCCGGTGTGGTGAGTTCGCGGGTGCGCGCCACGCGCATCGGCCGGGCGCCGAGGGAGGCGACGAACGGGCTCTGCCGGTCGCCGGGGAGCAGCTCGACCTGGAAGCGCGGTGCTGCGGCGCCGCTGCCGCCGACATCGACCGAGAGCGCCGCGCCGAGAGTCGGCCACAGTTCGGTGTCCCACCGTTCGAGCTGCCCGTCGAAGTCGTCGTTGGCGTCGCCCTCGCCACGCTGGTACAGCCGCTCGGCGCCGAGCTCGGCGAGCCGGGTGTCGACCAACCGCGGGAAGTCCTGGAATGTCGCGGCCCACTCCTGGTTGCCGCATCCGAAGACCGTGTAATGCACGCCGGTGAGGTCTGGGGAGGTCTCGGACAGCCAGCGCGCGAACTCCACGGCGTTATCCGGGGGCGTTCCGTTGTACGTGGCGGTGGTGATCGCGACGACGCCCTCGGTGGGCAGGGCGTCGACGTGATCGTCCAGCGCGGCGATACGCGCGGCGAAGCCGCGTCTGGTGGCGGTCTCGGCGATCTGCGCCGCGACGTCCTCCGCGGTGCCGAAGTTGGAGCCGTACAGCACCAGCATCGGCGTGCCGTGGCGCTCTGCGATCACCGCGGGCGCCGGCCGCTCTTGTCCGGCCGCCTGCGGCGCCGCGGCCCCCATCGAGAGAGGGGGCGCGGAGCGCGCGACCGGGGTGAAACGGGCGGGCAGGTGCTTGATGCCGTTCATGAAGCTCGACCGCAACCGGGTCGCCGGTCCGCTGGCCTCGATGTCGGGCAGCCGGGTCAACAGCTCGGTGAGCAGCACCCGCGTCTGCAGCCGGGCGAGGTTGGCGCCGAGGCAGAAGTGCGTGCCGTCGCCGAAGGAGATGTGCGGGTTGGGGTCGCGGGTGATGTCAAACCGGCCCGGGTCGTCGAAGACGTCCTCATCGCGGTTGGCCGACGCGTAGCTGATCACGACCTTGTCGTTCTCGGAGATCTTCTGACCGCCGAGTTCCAGGTCGCGCGTCGCGGTGCGCCGGAACTGGATCACCGAGGGGCTGAACCGCAGTACCTCTTCGATCGCGCTCGGAACCAGGGACAGGTCGGCGCGCAACCGCGCGAACTGGTCCGGGTGCTCGGAGAGCGTGAGCAGGGCGTTGGCGATCAGGTTGCGGGTGGTGTCGTTCCCGGCGATCATCAGCAGCTGGAAGAACCGGTCGAGGTCACCCTCGGACAAGCGCTCACCGTCCACCTCGGCGTTGACCACGACGCTCCACAGGTCGTCGCCGGGTGCGGCCCGCTTCTCCGCGGTCTTCGCCCGCGCGTAGGCGAACATCTCGCCGAAGGCCGACACGAAGGCCTTCGGGTCGCCGCCGTACTCGGGGTCGTCGAAGCCCACGAGCCGGTTGGTCCAGCTGTAGAGCAGCTGGCGATCCTCACTCGGCGCGCCCAGCACGTCCGCGAGCACGAGCAGCGGCATCTCGGCCGCGACCTCGGCCAGGAAGTCGATCTGGCCGCGCTCGCACACCGCGTCGACGACTTCCCGGGCGTGACGCTCGATCGACACCGCGAGCTGGCGCCGGATCGCTTGCGGAGTGAACGCCTTGTTGACGATCTTGCGGAGCGAGCTGTGTTCCGGCGGGTCCATATTGAGCATCATGCGGCGCAGCACGGCCACGTCCGACGGCCGGGGATCACGCAGGAAGCTCGTCCCGCGCCACGAGGAGAAGTCCTCCGGGTGCCGCGAGACATGCGAGACGTCGGCGTGCCGCAGCACCGCCCAGAAGCCGGGGCCACCGGAGAACCCGCTGGTGGCGGGCTCGTCGACCCAGACCACGGGGGTGGTGCGGCGCAGCCCGGCGAGCAGCTCGTGCGGGATGCCCTCGCCGTAGAGGCCAGGATGGACAAGGTCGGGTGGCGTCGTCATCAGAGTTCCTCAGCAGACGGGAGGGCGAGCGCGCGGGCGGCGGCGCTGCGAATACGGTGTTCGAACAGGGTGGCGATCATGTACGTGCCGTTGACCAGGGGAAGCCGCTGGGCAACGTCGTGGACCTGCCGCTTGCCGTGGGCGGGGCCTCGAGCCCAGCGGATCGGTTCCTGGTCTGCTGCGAGACGGGCTCGGTGCCCGGGTACCTTCTGGGCGGCCCGGACGGCCGCGGCGACCTCCCGCAGCGCGGCCCGGCCGGCCGGGAAGATGAGGTCCATTCCGGCGAACCCGTGGATCTGCCCGGCGAAGTCGCGGTGCACGACCTGCACGCCGGCCAGTCGCAGCGCCGCGCAGTAGGCCACCGCGTCGGATCGGAACGGGTCGACCTCGGCGGTGACGACGAACGCGGGCGGCAGGTTGGCCAGGTCGGCGGCGTGCAGCGGGGAAATCGCCGGGTCGCGCCGGTCGAGCCCGGGCGGCATCGAGTGCGTCGAGAACCAGTCGATGGCGGCCCAGTCGAGCAGCCTGGCCAGCGCAGGGTCACGGTCGGCCTGATCCAGGCTGAAATCGGTCGCCGGGTAGATCAGGACCTGCAGCGCGGCAGGGCTGGGCCCGTGGTCGCGCAGGTACTGGGTGACATGCGCGGCGAGTCCGCCGCCCGCGGAGTCGCCCGCCACGACCAGGCGCGCGGGATCGGCCCCCAGCTCCGCGGCATGGGCCAGCGCCCAGCACGTCGCTGACACGGCATCCTGCTGCGCCGCCGGGAGAGGATGCTCCGGAGTACGGCGGTAATGTACCGACACCACAGTCGCGCCGGTGGCGTTCGCCAGCGAGCGGCAGGTCCCGTCGGCAGTGAACAGGTCGCCGATCACGAAACCGCCGCCGTGGAGATATACCAGCAACGCGGGCTCGGCGCTGCGCCGCCTGGGACGGTAGACCCGCACCGGGATCTCCCGGGCGGGACCGGGGACGAGCGCGTCCGCCACTGCGCGCACCGGCTGCCACGTGCTCGTCGCCGCAGCCAAGATCCGGTACTCGTGGCGCGCCTGGCCCGGGGTCCGCTGGTGCATCGGCGGCCACCCGCTCTTCCGGAGGCCCGCGAGGAACAACCGGACCCGCGGGTCGACTCGCACGGGCCGGCTACCCGGCCTTCGTCTATGGAGGTATTGACCGTACGAACGACCAGCACGGGCTCCTCGGGAACCGGAGCGTGGACTACCGCGCGAGTGTCTCGATGATCGCCTCGGTAACGGCGTCCTCGCTGCGGGTCGCGTCCACGACATGCAGCATCGTGCGCGAGCGGTAGAACTCGACGAGCGGCTGCGTAGCTTGCTGGAAGATGCGCAGACGGTGCCTGATGACATCCGGCGTGTCGTCCGGGCGTCCCTCAATCCGGGCCCGGTTCAGCAGGCGGGCGACCAGCTGATCCGCTGGAGCGTCTAGGTAGACAGCCGCGTGTGCCGAGATCTCACTTCCCAGCAGCCGAACGTGTGGCCTGGTTAGCGTCAGGACTGACATGGGCGCAGTCGGCAAGGCACTGCTCTGCCACGCCAGCGACCGGGCCGCGCGGGTCGGCCAGCCGAGGGAGCGCATCGCGACGAACCAGGAGACTGCCGAGCACGTAGTCAACGAAGACCGCAGCGACCTGCTCGACCGGCTCGCGCCCGTCCGGGCGGAACCAGGTCCAGGCCCACTGCGAGCCGCCGAAGATCAGCAGGCTTGTCACCGGGACCTCCACCGGGCGGAAGCTTCCCGAACGAATCCCGGCGCTGATGACGTCACGGAAAAGCTGTAGATAATCCGCACGCAGTTGCCGGCCAGCGCCCGCGAAGACCGGGTCGGCGAGGCGGATTACCTCGCGCTGGAACGCGACCGTGGCATCGCGGTCGTGCACCTGGTAGCGGATGAACGCATGCAGCAGGCCGGCGAGTTGCTCGACAGGCCCATCCAGCCGCTCGACGATCAGCCGCGCCTCGGCCAGCCGCCGGCGCATGTAGGACTCATGCAGCGCGGCGAGCAGCCGGTCCTTCGTTCCGTAGTGGTGGACGATTGTCCCCTTGGAGATCCCGAGCTCATTGGCGATGTCGCTGAAGTTCGTCCCGTCATAGCCGCGTTCGGCCACATAGCGCGTGAATGTCGACAGGATCTCCTGCGATCGGCCCGCCGTCCGTGGCCAGCCCCGGCCATTCGCAGTCTCAGCCATCATCAGTCCTTGCTCGCGTCCGCTCGGCCAGTGAAAGCCGCGCAGCGCCATCACCGCTCGGCGCGCTCAGCCTACCCCGCCGGACTGGCTTGACCGCTTAAGCGGTCAATACCTCCGGTCCCGGGCGCATCCTCGAAACGAGTCCATCAGACGCGCAACCATGTATGTTATCGTACTAACCGTACGTACGGTTAGTGATTCCAGCATGCGAACTGGAGGGCGCCGTGGCCACCACCGAGCTGCCACCCGCGAGCAACATCTTCGACTACGTCCGCCACTGGGAAACCACGACACCCGAGCGGGTCGCCATCGGCGACGGCGAGCGGTCCTGGACGTGGAGGGAGTGGGCCGATCGCATCCGGCGGGCGGCCGCCGCGCAGACGAGTTTCGGCCTGTTGCCCGGTGACCGGGTCGCCTTCCTGGACAAGAACAATCCGGCGTGCCTGGAGACCTCGCTTGCCTGCGGCCTGGCCGGAACCGTCAACGCGATCGTGAACTTCCGGCTGGCGCCAGAGGAGATCGCGTGGATCATCAACGACTCCGGCGCGCGCGTCCTGTTCGCTGGTGCCGAGCTCGCCGGCATGGTGGCCAAGATCAGCGATCAGCTCCATGCCGTGCGGCGCGTGGTCGTCGTCGGCGCCGGCGGCGACTACGAGCAGTGGCTGGCCGGGGCCTCGCCCGCGGAGCCTGCCCACCAGGCCAGCCCGGACGACTGCCTCATGCAGATGTACACCTCGGGCACCACCGGGTTTCCCAAGGGCGCGATGCTCACGCATCGCTCGATGATTGCCCACGTCCGGGCCGGCGTGCCGGTCTTCGGCTTCGACGCTGACTCGGTCGCGCTTGTCGCGATGCCGCTGTTCCACGTCAGCGGCACCACCTGGGCGCTGCAGTGCATGGCGGTAGGCGGCCAGACGATCGTCCTCCGCGACATCGTCCCGGCAGATGTGCTCGACCAGCTCGCGCGCGACCGGATCAGCCACGCGTTCTTCGTCCCGGCCGTCTACCAGTTCTTCCTCTCCGTCCCTGGCGTCCGCGGCCGTGACTACTCGTCGCTGCGCTGCCTCGGTTACGGTGGGTCGCCGATGCCGCTCCCGCTGCTGCGCGAGTGCCTCGAGGTATTCGACGCCGGCCTGTACCAGATCTACGGCATGACTGAGGTGTCCGGTGCGCTGTGCGTCTTCGGTCCTGCCGACCACCGCGACACGACCCACCCGGAGCGATTGCGCTCTGCCGGACGGCCGATGCCGGGCAATGAGGTTCGGATCGTCGACCCGGCCACCGGGCACGAGCAGCCGGCCGGCGCCGTGGGCGAGGTCCGGGTGCGGAGCCCGCAGGTCATGTCGGGGTACTGGGGCCGGCCGGAGGCGACCGCCGAGGCGCTGGCCGATGGCTGGCTGCACTCCGGTGACGCCGGCCGTCTCGACGACGACGGTTACCTGTTCATCGAGGACCGCGTCAAGGACATGATCATTTCCGGCGGCGAGAACGTGTACCCGGCCGAGATCGAGCGGATCTTGGTCGAGCAGCCCGGCGTCGCCGACGTGGCCGTGATCGGCGTGCCCGACGACCGGTGGGGTGAGGTGCCGAAAGCGATGGTCATCGCCGAGGACGGCGCGACGCTCGACACAGACGCCCTGCTGCAGGCCTGCCGGGCACGGCTAGCCGGCTACAAGTGCCCCAAGAGCGTCGACATCGTCACAGCCCTGCCACGGAACGCCTCGGGCAAGGTGCTCAAGCACGAGCTGCGCAAACCATACTGGGAAGGCCGCGAGACCAAGATCTGACACGTCCAAATCCGGAAGCGACCGGGCCACGTGACGGCACGCAGTCAGCCAGAGCAGCCATTGGCCCGGATGTTGGACGCGGTCGCGGCCGATGGCAGTGTCAGCCGCTCACCCCGCGGAGGGACGCCCGACTACTAAAATTCCCGGAGATCTGACATCTGCTCAGTCCTCCGCCAGGCCGCGAGCGGTGTCGAGGTCCGTGACGATCAAGTTGACCCAGCCTCCGAGAAGCGCCGCCCGGATGGCCCGGTACTTGCTGGCTCCGCCAGCGACGCCCACACGCCGGGCCACTTTCATGAGGTCGGCGGGCGTGATGCTCACCGCGAGCACGCCTGAACCGAGCCGTAGGCCACGCCCTTCAAATAAACTGATCGCCGATACCCACCGGCGGAGGGACGAAGACGTGGCGGACAGCCCCGTGCGGTGGGGAATCCTCGGAACGGGCGGGATCGCGAACGCATTCGTGACCGATCTTCGGCTGGCCGATTCTGGTGTTGCCGTCGCGGTGGGATCGCGCAGCCAGGGATCCGCGGACCGTTTCGCGGACAAGTTCGGCGTCGCGAACCGGCACGCCAGCTACTCCTCGCTCGTGGCCGATCCGGACGTCGACGTGATTTACGTGGCAACGCCGCACCCGATGCACCACGACAGCGCGATCCTCGCGCTGCGGGCCGGCAAGCACGTGCTGGTCGAGAAGCCGTTCACGATGAACGCCGCCGAGGCCCGCGAGATCGTTCAGGTGGCGAGGGAACGCGGGCTCTTCGCCATGGAGGCGATGTGGACCCGGTTCCTGCCGCACGTAACCGTCATCCGGGACTGGCTCGCGCGGGGCGTGCTCGGCGAACTCGTCACCGTGACCGCCGACCATGGCCAGTGGTTCGCCGAGGACGTCGGGTTCCGGCTGTTCGCACCGGAACTGGGTGGCGGTGCGCTGCTCGACCTCGGCGTGTACCCGGTGTCGTTCGCGTCTATGGTCCTCGGCAGGCCGAGCCGGGTCGTGTCTATGAGCGACCCGGCGTTTACCGGTGTGGACGCGCAGACGTCCATGTTGTTCGGCTATGACAGCGGCGCCCAGGCCGTGCTGACGTGCACCCTGCGGGCGAAGAGCCCGACGCGGGCTGCGATCGTCGGCAGCAACGCCAGGATCGAGGTCGAGGGCGACTTCTACGCTCCGGTGGCCGTGACGCTCATACCGAGGAATGGTGACCCGATCCGGGTCGAGCCGGTGAACGAGGGTCGCGGCCTGTGGCACCAGGCCGATGAGGTCGCGCGCCGGCTGGCCGCCGGTGACCTGGAAAGCCCCTTGATGCCGCTGGACGAGACCATCTCGATCATAGAGACGATGGACACCGTGCTAGCGCAGGCCCGGCGGAAGGCGTGAACGACGACCTGACGCCGACGTCTGCCGGGCACCGTCAGTCGAATTCGCCCTGGTGAGGGCCGAAAAGGCTTGTACTATCATCGGGGTTTTCCGGTGATGCGTTCGATGACGTCGTTTGTCCCTCCGAACGCCCATCACTGTAGTCCTGAGAGACCTCCACCAGGTGCTGCACTAGGAATGGCGGAAATCAATATTTGTCTGCAATTTGGCGCTGGAACTCGTCGATCGACATCAGCGAATAGGTGATCTTGGCCCCAGCGCCTCGCTCATCGCCTCGGCAATGTCGTAATGATCTAACTCAATAGACCGTGAAGCAGAGGTTGTCGCCTCCGGCGGCCTGGCCGGCATCCTGCACGCCGGCGTCGTGGTCGCTACCCACGCCCAGCGGCTGCGGGAGGACCAGGCGGACCGGCTGCCGCGGGCCCCGGTGACCCGCCGGGCCCGGGATGCCACCGCCGGGCTGACGGTGACCAGGCTGGCCAACGGCACCGGCGTGGTCAGCTTCGCCGGCACGGACTACCAGGCCGGCCGCGCCTGGGCCCGGCAGGCCATCGACGTCTCCATCGTGGCCGGGTCGGTGCAGCTGTCCCGGGACGGCACGGTCATCCGGGTCCACCCGATCCGGCACGACCGGGCCCGCGAGCTCGGCGCGTTCGCCAACCCCAAAGGACGCCCCCGCCGCAAGAACTCAGCCGCCGGCACTGTCGCCTAGCTACCGGAACCCACCTGTCGCCCGGGTACCCGAACTTGACAGGGAGATCGTGTGTCCGGGCCGACAGTCCGGGCCGACAGAGCTCGCCCGGTCGGCCCGCGAGGGTCAGCCGGGAGATGCCGGGCTCCACGGCGGGAACCGGAAGCCTGCCGTACCGTCGCACTGGGACACGCTTTCAACCGCGGTTTCGCCTGGTGGCCATACGGACACGAGACGATGGCGTCGATCGTCCCGGATACCGTCCCGCTACTCGGGTTACGGCACGCGGTTCCGGAACTAGTTTTCGGGACGGGCTGACCTGGGCGGACTGCCATCGTAGAGGCTGTCCCGGATAACGGCCGATTCAGGGACGGCGGTCAATGGCCGGGTGCGAGGGCTACCGGGTCCGGGATTCAGGCGTATGCGCCCGGCCGGGGCTCACCCGGAAATACCCCGGCCGGGCGCGGAGGAGGGGAGACGCCGGTCTCCTTTGCCCAGCGGACGCGGTCACCATTCGCTCCGCTGGCTCGGCCCTGCTCCCCTCCGGCACCGAGGCTTCTGGCTACGGGTCGCACGTGCTGCTCACCGGGCGTCTGATTCGGCGTCGGGCTGGTGGGAGATGCCGAGTTCTTCTACGTCCGCTTCCATGGAACGGCCGAGATCGGCGACGGCACCGCCCGCGCTTTCCAGCTCGTGGGACAGCTGCTCCAGTTCGGAGCCGCCGGCCATGAGGCCGGTGAGCTCGTCCCTAGTGACCTGGTTCTTCTCGTAGTTGCCGATGGACGCACCGCGGTTCAGCAGCAGGAACCGGTCCCCCACCGGGTAGGCGTGGTGCGGGTTGTGGGTGATGAAGATGACACCCAGGCCGCGCTCGCGGGCCTGGACGATGTACTTCAGCACCACCCCGGACTGCTTGACGCCGAGCGCGGCGGTCGGCTCGTCCAGGATCAGCACCTTGGCACCGAAGTGCACGGCGCGGGAGATCGCCACGCACTGGCGCTCCCCGCCGGACAGGGTGCCGATGGGCTGGTCCACGTCGCGCAGGTCGATGCCCATCGCCAGCAGCTCGTCCTTGCACATCTTCCGCATGGCCCCGATGTCCATCCGGGGGCCCTTGCGGACCTCGTTGCCGAGGAAGAAGTTCCGCCAGACCGGCATCAGCGCCACCACGGCCAGGTCCTGGTAGACGGTGGCGATGCCGTGTTCGAGCGCCTCGCGGGGCGAGGAGAACGAGACCGGGGTGCCCTCCACCTCGTAGCTGCCCGTGGACGGCGCGTGCAGCCCGGCGATGATCTTGATCAGGGTGGACTTGCCGGCCCCGTTATCACCCAGCACGCAGGTGACCTCGCCCGCGCCCACCTCCATGTTGATGTCGTGCAGCGCGATCACCGCGCCGTAGCGTTTCCCGGCGTTGACCAGGCGGACCAGCGGCACGCCGCTCCGGCCGTTGCCGGCCTCGGGGGCGTGGTGCTTGCCCGCCGGGGTTCCTTGGGGGGTACTCATATCGATGCCTCCGCACGGCGACGGATGTAGGTGTTCAGCAAGATCGCGCCGAGCAGCAGCAGGCCGACGAAGAACTGGAACCAGTCGGGGTTCCAGCCGGCGTAGACGATGCCCTGGTTGACCATGCCGAAGATCAGCGCGCCGATGGCCGCGCCGACCGCCGAGCCGTAGCCGCCGGTCAGCAGGCAGCCGCCGACGACCGCCGCGATGATGTAGACGAACTCGTTGCCGATGCCCTGTCCGGACTGGATGGTGTTGAACAGGAACAGGGTGTGCATGCCGGTGAACCAGGCCATGAAGCCGACCGCCATGAACAGGCCGATCTTCATCCGGCCGACCGGCACGCCGACCGCCCGGGCCGCCGGCGCGTTGCCGCCGACGGAGAAGATCCAGTTGCCGATGTAGGTACGGAGCAGGATCCAGGTCGCGATGATGACGAAGACGATCCAGTAGACGACGCTGGTCCTGATGTTTACCCCGCCGATGGTCCAGCTGGCCGAGAACACCTCGCGCGCCGAGTTGAAGCCCTGCAGGGTGGAGATGTCCGGGCTGGACACCTGGTTGGTGATGGTCTGGGTGAGCGCGATGTTCAGGCCCTGGAGCATGAAGAACGTGCCCAGCGTGACCAGGAAGCTCGGGATGCCGGTCCTGACCACGATCCAGCCGTTCAGGAACCCGATGAACAGCGCCACCGCCAGCGCGACCAGCACGCCGACCCAGGCGTTGGTGGTGAACTCGTAGCTGAACAGCGAGGCGGTCAGCGACGCGGAGGTGACGGCGACGCCCGCCGACAGGTCGAACTCGCCGCCGATCATCAGCAGCGCGACCGGCGTGGCCATCAGGCCGTAGGTGGAGGTGACGTACAGGACGGACGAGAACGAGGACGCGTTGCGGAACGGCGGCGCGATGATGAAGAAGAAGATGTAGATGACGATGGCGCCGGCGATCGCGCCCGCCTCTGGGCGGGCGAGCATCCGCGCCAGCGGGGACTTGCGCCCGACCCGCTCGTCGGCTCTGGGCGGCGGGGCGACCGGGGCTTCGGCTGTCTGAGCCATGATTCATTTCCTTTCTGTGCGGCTCAGGGGCGGTGGGGTCACCCGAGGGCGCGGGTGACCCCACCACGTGCCTCTAGCGGGTGCCGCGCGCCGCGTACTTGGCCACGGCGGCGACGTTGCTGGCGTCGACGAACGAGGGGCCGGTCAGCACCAGCTGGCCGCCGCCGATGATGTTGGCGTTGGTCAGGTACAGCCACAGCGAGTCGACCGACTCATAGCCCTGCAGGTAGGGCTGCTGGTCGACGGCCCACTGGATGGCCCCGGACTTGATCTTGGCGATCGACGCGGCGTTGGTGTCGAAGGTGTACAGCTTGGCCGTACTGTGCGCCTGCTGCATCGCCTGGAGAGCGATGAGCGCCACCTGGGCGTCCAGGGTGATGACCGCGTCGACGTTCGTGTCCTTGGTCAGCGCGGCCGTCATGGTGGACAGCTCGTCCGAGGGACTCTGGCCGTTCACGTAAAGCTTGGTCATCGTGCCTTCGGAGCCGAGGCCCTGCTTGACGCCCGCGCACCGGTCCTCGAGCTGGACCTGGCCCTGGGCGTGCAGGACGCAGAGCACGTTCTTCTTGCCCGCGGCGGCCAGGCGCTTGCCCGCCGCGACGCCGGCGATCGTCTCGTCCTGGCCGAAGTACTCCATCGCGCCGCACTGCTGCCAGTTGGCCGAGCCCGCGTTGAACATGGTTACCGGTATGCCAGCGGCCCTGGCTTTCTGGATGGTCGGGCACAGCGCGCCGGGGTTGGGGTCGGTGACCGCGATGCCGCTGACATGGCTGTTGATGGCGTCCTGGATCAGGGTGGCCTGCTTGGTGGGGTCGGGATCGGCGGAGTACCTGAGGGTAAAGTTGTCCTTGGCCGCTGCGGCCACGCCGCCATAGCGTTCGGTGTCCCAGAAGGACTGACCCGGCCCGGCGTGGGTGATCATGGCGATCGTGTAGTGCGGCGTGCTGGCGTGCCCCGCGGCGACGATCTGGCTCTGCTCCGCGGCCCTCTTTCCGCCGGTGGCGCTGCACGCGGTCAGGATGAGGATGACGACCATGAGCAGCGCGGCGCCCACAGCCCGGTTTCGTGGTCTGAACATCTGGAGTACCTCCGTCTGAGGATGGGTTGCGTGGCTGGTCATGGCGTGGTCAGTTCCTGCACCGCCGATGTCCCGCGGTACCTCGCATCGAGCGCCGCGATGTCGACGGGGCGGCCGTCGGCCGCCGCCTGCTGGGCGGCGTCGCAGACGAGCATGGTCTGGTAGCCCGCCCAGAAATCGTTCGTCACCTTGCGGCGGTCCAGGATCGCCCCCAGGAAGTCCTGGGCCTGTGCCACGAACGCGGCGCCGTACCCGGAGCCGACGCCGCGGGCCGGCATCGGGATGGTGTACGCGAACGAGGGCTGCTCGGGCCCGACGGTGACCAGGCGCGGGCCGTTGCTCTCCGGCCCCGCCACCGAACGCTGGTGGAGTGCGAACTCGTCCGGCCGGGCAGAGTCGAAGCTGACCGAGCCGTCCGAGCCGATGACCTGGAACCCGAGCGAGTTCGGCACGCCGGTCGCTACCCGGCTCACCGTGACCTGGGCGCTGCCGCCGCGGCCGAGTTCGACGATCATCGTGGTGACGTCGTCGGTGGTGACCTGCCCCATCTCGCCTGTTCCGCCGGCCGGGCCATGGCCGGTGACCGCTCCGGCCGGAACCGGCCGCTCGGAGATGAGGATCCGGGAGTCCGCGGCGACCACGCGGCGGACCGGCCCGGTGACATGCTGCAGGACGCTGAGGACGTGCGCGCCGACATCCACGATCGCTCCCCCGCCCGCCTGCTCCCGGTCGTAACGCCAGGACAGCGGCGTGGCCGGCGTGGCCGCGTAGTCGGTGAGGTACCAGGCGGTCGCGTGCCACAGGTCGCCGATCCCCCCGCCGGCGACGACCTGCGCGATCGCCTCCACCGCCGGCAGACGCCGGAACGAGAACCCGACGCCGTGGACCAGGCCGGCGGCGTCCGCCGCGGCCGCGAACCGGTACGCCTCGGCGGCGGACCGGCCGAGCGGCTTTTCGGCCAGCACGTGCTTGCCGGCCGCGATGAGCCGGGGGATCACCTCTGCGTAGGCGAAGTTCGGCAGCGCGAGGCTGACCGCGTCGATGCCGTCGTCGCTCAGCACCGCGTCCAGATCCGTGGTGGCGGCGGCGAAGCCGTACCGGGCGGCGGCCGAGGCGGCGAGGTCCTCGTTGAAGTCGACGACGGCAGCCAGGCGGACGTCCAGGCCGGCCAGGTCGGGGTGCATCGTGGCGTTGCGGTAGCCGAACGCGTGGGCCTGCCCGGCCATGCCGGCGCCGACGACGGCGACGGTGACGTGCTTGCTCATGGGGGTCACCCGATTCCTGCGGCGTGGAGGGTTCTGCGCGTGCGCGCGGCGATGGGATAGGGGCGGTCGAAGTCACACGGGTACAGGTCCTGCTCGACGATCACGAACGTGCCGGCCGGCAGCGACCCGAGCGCGGGGATCAGGTCATCCAGCGCGGGGACGCCCAGGCCGGGCTCGCACATCACGTCGCGCCGGACCGCCTCGGCGAACGACAGCCGTTCGGCCTCGACCTGCGCGAGCACGCTCGGGTCGACCGCCTTGAGGTGGACGTACCAGATCCGCCCGGCGTGCTCGCGGATGAGCCGCGGCGCGTCCCCGTGGGCGTAGGCGACGTGCCCGGTGTCCAGGCAGAGACCCACCCGTTCGGGATCAGTGCCGGCCAGGAACCGGCGGACCTGCTCGTCGGTCTCGACATGGCTCTCGGCGTGCGGGTGGAACACGAACCGCATCCCGGTCTCCTCAAACAGGACGCGGGCCAGGTGGCCGGCGCCGTCGGTCAGCGCGCGCCACTGGTCCGCGTCAAGCTTGGCGGGCTCCAGCTCGCGGCCGTCGGACAGGTCCCGGTACATCGCCGGCAAGAACACCACGTGCCCGGCGCCCAGCTCGCTCGCCAGCCGCGCGACCTCCAGCATCCGGTCCCGGATGGCCGGCAGCTCCGCGGGCCGGTGCAGCGGGCCGTCGGCGGTCCCGCCGGCCAGGCGCAGGCCGCGGGCCCCGAGCTCGCCGCGCAGGGTCCCGGCGTCGGGCGGCAGGTAGCCGTGCGGGCCGAGCTCCAGCCATTCGTATCCCGCGCGGGCGATCTCATCCAGGAAGCGGGTCCACGGCGTCTGGTGGGGATCGTCCGGGAACCACACGCCCCACGAGTCGGGCGCGCTGCCGACGCGGAACCTCGGCTGGGCCGGGTCCGGCCGGAAGGTAGATGCGAAATTGTCGGTCACTGCTGGCGACACCGTTCGTCATGCGGCCCCGCCCGGCGGCGCCCGCGTCTACGGGCACCTCTTATGAGACCGTTCCCACAACATTTCTGGGAACGGTACCATCAATGGCGGCAGTGTCAACCCCCCGAACGAGATCCCGTCCGGCCCGGGCCGGGGCAGCTCAGTATCGTGGCTGCTCGCGGCCAGTTTGACAGGAGGGCTATTCAGATGGGATCGTTCCCAGGTGAGCTCTCCGACGATCCTGGACGTGGCCGCCCGGGCCGGGGTGTCGAAGTCGTCCGTCTCGCGCGTGCTCCAGGGCTCGCCGCTGGTGAGCGAGGAGGCACGGGCGGCCGTCCTGGCCGCGATCGAGGAGCTCGGCTACCGGCCGAACGCGGCCGCGCGCACGCTGGCGCGCCGCCAGTCGCACTCGATCGGCGTGCTAGTCAGCGACCTGCACAACCCGTTCTTCCCCATGGTCCTCGACGGCATCGACGAGGTGGCCGAGGAGCACCAGTACACCTCGCTCATCGTCCGCGGCAAGCGCCGCAGCCAGACCGAGGAGCACGCGCTCGGCCGCCTCCTGGAACTGCAGGTGGACGGCATCGTCGCGGTGACCGAGAGGCTGTCCCGCGCGGCCATCATGGAGGCGGCCCGGGCGGCCCCGCTCGTCACGCTGACCCAGACACCGCGGATCCCGCGGGTCGACACCGTCGTCAGCGACAACCGCGAGGGCGCCAAGCTCGTCATCGACCACCTGGTGGCGCTCGGCCATACCAGCATCGCGATGATCGCCGACGCCAGCGAGCACGCCGGCGCCGAGCGGATCGATGGCTACAAGGCCGCCATGAACGGGCACCGGCTCGCGCGCCAGGTCCACGTACTGAACGCGCCGCCCACCGAGCGCGGCGGATACGACGCCACCCGCGGCCTCCTCGCGCAAGCCGGCCCCGTGACGGCCATCTTCGCCGGCAATGACCTGTGCGCCTTCGGGGTGCTCGACGCGCTCGCCGGGCATGGCCTGCAGGTTCCCCGGGACATGTCGGTGGCCGGCTATGACAATACCCCCGTGGCGGCCTTCCGGACGATCGGCCTGACGACGGTCGAGCAGTTCGCGACCGAGATCGGCGCGGAGGCGATGCGGTCGCTCCTGGCCCGAATCAAGCGGCGTGACCGTCCGGCCCGCCACGTTCTGGTGCCCCCGCGGCTCATCCAGCGAGCCACGACCGGATCACCGCAGACGTCGCCGCGATCCCGGTCGCGTACAACCTGAACCGATGAAGAAACCCGCAGCACCGGCCGGACCCAGCGAGGCTGCCTCTCCGCCATTGGCCCGGGTGATCGGGAACGTTCTCCCCGAATGAACCAGGGGTGCGCCACGCAACTCCCAAGAAGTGGCGACATGAAGCTCTGAAAGTCACAGCCGTCCTGCGAGAACGGCGCCCGCAGCGGACCTGACTCCCGCGCATTATCTCTGATAGTGCCTTAGACCGAGCTCAGGGCGCGGCCCGGACGTCCACCTGGCGCAGACGACGAGGAACTCGTCCACATGCTCCGGCTCGACACCGCCATCATGCGCTCCTGCGACTCGTTCAACAAGATCTCCAGCGGCCCTGGCGACGAGTCCCGCAGCGGCACCTCCTCCAGCCTGGACCAGCATTCGCCGGTGCCAGCAGCACCCGGCTGACCCCGTCCGTCCGGTCCCCGCGGAACTGATAACCCGCTGTATCACCCGGCCGACGTCGGTGCCCGGCTCTACTATCCGCGCCATTGCCGGCGACCCTGGACGGCTGCTCGCGCCCGTCTCCCCGGCCGCGCCCGGCGCGCACTTGCCGCGCCTGCGCCGTGGGATGTGGCGGCCCGGCCTTGGCCCTAGCCCTCACGATGCGGGTGGCACCGGGTCTCACTGCGACTGATCAGGGGCGGTCTATCGTGTCCGGACCCGTGATTATGGGTGGCGCCTTCCGGTCCTTCGCTGCGGCACGCTC
>WNGJ01001987.1_pt1 | contig 25520 bp, 23 predicted proteins | sample 5400611 | NCBI WGS metagenome assembly WNGJ01 (sample SAMN13153375, study PRJNA577476) | soil metagenome | isolation source: 40 cm soil or saprolite under Garry oak tree replicate 1 | place: USA:California | collected 2016-06-15
GCGGTAGTTGAAGGTGCACGGGTAGCCTGCGTCGTCATGTTGCGCAGCTCCCACGGGACAGCTTGCGCTTGCAAGTGAGACGCCGTCGTATGTGATGTTCTGCGCGTACTGGACTGTTCCAGCGCCATCTTTAATCGACTTGGAGACCAGGAGTTGCAGCATATTCCTGCTCGTGTAGTTGGAAGAAGTCGAGTAGTTGAACGCGGTTGTGCGCAGCAGGGTGCCGCGAACTCCAGAACCCCAATCGTATTCAGAAACTCACGCTCCCCACCGGCGGATACTACGAATACGATTACTTCGGCACGAACGACGGCATCAACTGCGCGGACGGAACAACCCTGAACATGAACCGCGTGGTCAGCGACGGGACGAATCCCCCCGCAACTTGGACCTTCTTCCGGAACACTACTAACTCGACCACAACGATCACCACCCCGAAGCTGGCCGATACCCCGAACGCCAACCTTTCCATAATCACTTTTAACAGCTCCGGCCAGGAAATTTCGCGCAAAATTTACAGCGACTCCTCCGGCACGGCGATACTCCGAACCATCAATACCACGTGGGCCACCAACGGTACTCCAGCCGCTCGCGTCACGATCTTGGAGAACGGTTCGACGCAGTCTGAAGTTGACACCACTTACGATCCAAACGGCCTGCTCGATTCCGTTTCGGAATACGATTGGGGCTCCGGCGCCCGAGGCAATCTCCTCCGCACCACTACTTTGACGTATCAGACCTCCACGAACTACACGGGTCTGAATATCCTCGATCTCGTCACTTCGAAGCAGATCAAGGGCGGCAGCGGTATCGTTCAGTACCGGCAGGACATCACTTACGACGGGGTCGCCCTAGCGTCCGCGAATTGCCCGACCGGCGCCTTGCAGCATCTCGACGTGGCTTACCCCTGCACCTTCAACTATCGAGGCAATCCGACGCAGGTAACCACCTACCTGACGCCCGCTACGGCCAGCAATCCCATTTCCAAAAATTTCACGTACGACTGGTTCGGCAATTTGCTCACGGCCCAGCTCAATTGCTGCCAGAACAAGACGTGGAGCTATTCCACAGCAACTCAGTATTCCCAGCCCGATTCCGTAACCAGTGGCTCTTCTCCTACGCAGCTCACCACCAGCGCGACCTACAATGCTTACACGGGCCAGGTGGCCACGTTTACAGACGAAAACAACCTGGTCACGAATTTTTCCTACGACACGCTGCGCCGCCCAACCAGAGCGTGGCAGACCATCGGCTCTACAAACGGCGCCAGCGTCTCATACAGCTACGACGACGTGCATTTCACAACGACAACCTCAACTTCGATCGATGCGTCCAAATCAGTCCAGCAGATTACCGCCGTGGATGGCCTCGGCCGGCCCACTACCTCCACCACCGAGGACGGCAGCAACAATGTTATCTCCATCTTGAGCGCGCAGTATGATCACATTGGAAGAGCCTACAAAGCGAGCAATCCGTACACGACAAGCGCCTCCTACTGGACGACCACGCAATTTGATGTCCTCGGCCGGCCAGCATCCGTGACCCTTCCGGCTCCGGACAGCTCGGTCACAACCTATTCCTATGCCACAAACACCATGACGGCCACCGATCCCACCGGCAAGCAGCGTAAGTCCCAGTCTGACGCCGCGGGCCGTCTGGCAATCCTCTTCGAGCCCGATCCAACGAACAACAACACGCTCACCCTGCAAACTTCTTACACCTACAATGTCCTTGGCGAGCTAACGCAGGTCGCACAGGGAGTGCAAACCCGCACATACGTCTATGACGCGCTGGGACGCTTGAACAGCGCGACCACACCAGAAGCTGGTACAGTCTGCTTTGGAACTCCTTCAGGGGGCACTTGTCCGGCAAACGGAAACGGCTACGACAATTTCGACAACCTGCTGACGCGGACGGACGCGCGCGGCGTCGTCACAAGCTATGGCTACGACACCCTGAATCGCCCTACTACCGTCAGCTACAATGTCGGGACGACGGGCGTCCCGGCAACTCCCACTGTCACAATGACCTACGGCACTGACCCCACGCAATTCAACAACGGCCGCGTTATCACCATGACCGACGGCGCTGGCTCTGAGAATTACACCTACAACAATCTCGGCCAGTTGACCCAGCTCCAAAAGGTCATCAGTGGAACCACCTACAACACCACCTACGCCTACAATCTCGCAAGCGAACTCACTTCTATCACCTACCCCTCCGGCCGCCTCGTGCAGCAGGGCGTCGACGCCATTGGGCGTCTGTCCTCCATCACGGGCACGCTGAACAGCGTCAACACCACTTACGCCAGCGGGTTCGGCTATAACGCCGCACAGCAGGTCACCGGCTTGCAATATGGGAATAATATTTTTGCTTCGTTCGGCTTCTCCGCGGATCGGCTGCAACTGAACTGCCTCGACTACTCCACCACAAATCGGGGCACCAATTGCGCCCACGACTCCACGACAAAATTCGGCCTGACATATTCGTACGGTGTGGCAGGGAGCAACAACAGCCAGATTGCCGGCATCACAGACAACACCGGAGCCCAGGAAGCAGGCCGCTCCGTGACCTATACCTACGATGCCCTCTACCGGCTCACGTCTGCATCCACGGCGGGTTCCACGAATTATCCGAACTGGCATCTGACCTGGGGCTATGACCGCTACGGCAATCGCCTCAACCAGACCGTCCAATCGGATACCTCGCCGAATTTGCAGCCGCCACCCCCTTCGAACTCGCTTTCTTTCGCCAATCCCGGTGGTGCGCAAACCAACCGCCAGGACAACATGTGCTTCGATGCAAACGGAAATCTGATGACTGAAACACCCGTGAACCCTTGCCCGCCCGCCGCTCCGACGTACACCTACGACGCCGAGAATCGCCTGGTAAACTATATGGGTTCAAGCGCCGTTCACACTTATGATGGCAACGGCCTCCGGGTAAAGAAAGTCACCGCTAGCGCCACCACCGTGTACGTCTTTTCGGGAAGCAAAGTCATCGCCGAATACGACAACGGCGCGGCGCCCGGTTCACCTTCCCGCGAATACATTTATTCCGGCGCCGCGCTCCTCGCCAAAATCGAAGGCAGCGCCACTGTCTACTACCACGAGGACCACCTATCCAACCGCGTCCTTAGCGACTCAAGCGGCAACGTCCTTGGCCAGCGCGGCCACTATCCCTTCGGCGACACCTGGTACGAATCCGGCACTACGACTACGCTGGAGTTCACCACCTATGAGCGCGACTCCGAATCCACCAACGATTACGCTCTTGCCCGCAACTATATCAACCGCTTCGGCCGCTTCGGGTCCCCCGACCCACTCAGCGGCTCTGCTAGCAACCCCCAATCCCTGAATCGTTACGCCTATGTTGGCAACACACCCGTAACGGTTACCGACACCACTGGCCTGGGGAAAGACTGCCATATCCTCAAGAATTTCAGCTCTGACGCTTATGACGTGGCCGGTGGTTACTCGGACGGCGATGATTTTGCTCCTGAGCCAGATCCGCAGAGCGGGTGCGGCGGTGGTGGCGGAGGAGGCGGAGGCTGCCCGACGATGACCATTGACGGGGGTATAGTGGATTGCAGCACCAGCCCTGATACCGGTTTCCCCATAGGTGGAGGGAACCCATCCGATATTTTGAATAGCGACGTCACGATCTCCACGGTTAGTTACTGGAGCAATGGAGAATGGGTTGAACTCGACGATCCACTCTCGGTCCTTAGCCTCTTCGGCCAGGAACCGCCGCCCGACCTTCCCAACCCACCTCTACCACCCTTCAACCCGAATCTGGTTCCGATAAAGCCTCCACCACTGCCATTAGAGTGCCGCCCAGAATTCATCGCGCAGGCCAAGGCGGCTTGGGAGAGAGCCGGTTACGGTTTTCGCGATACAGAGGCCGGCTTCATGATGCGAGGTTCATGGTCAAGCCCAACGTACATTCCCTTTCCTTTCACAAACGAACACAGAGCAATATCGTTTCGCGAACAGCCAAATGACGTGGCATTTTTCCACACTCACCCCAATTCCGGTTCGCCGTTCCCGTCGGATCCCCCTGCCGTCGATAAGGGCTATCACCGCCCGGGTGACGGAGCATATGTCATCGGTTACACGGCCTCCAGAACCGGCCTGTACATGTCCGATCCGACAGCTAAGAACGGGTACGTACAGGTGCGTAACGGCCTCGATTGGCTAAACCCATGCTTGTGAGAAGAGCCGCTCAAACCTGGCAGGTCGAGGAGGTTGCTTTGCCGCTGAAAACTTCCCTAGGTTGCTTAACCCTGTCGATTTCCACCTTGCTGACGTTGGCGGCCCCAACGTTAACAGGCTCACCACAATCCTGTGAGCCTCGATGCAATCCCGGCGCCGCCCAGTACTACGAGGTACTTGACGCTATTTTCCCGCGAGTCCAGCCTCAGAATCCTTGGCCAGAGAACCCGTATATAGTTCTTCGATACACACCTCTCGATGAATTGGAATTTCAGATCGTCATTGCGATGAAGAACGACGGAGCCTTTGAACTTTACCGTTATTCCCTGCCGAAAGGCAGCAACCGTGTTGCGGATCAAGTTTCGGAATTAAGAGCCGCGCACCCGACCGATCCCCCCAAGAAGCTGGCCGAATACATCAAGGTGGAACATAAGCTCATTCGTGTGGATCCGAAGATTCTTTCTGGTCTAATGAACTCGTTTGCGGCACTGAGGATTCCTGCAGAGCTCGACTCCAGTGCCATCTTAGACGCTTCCGGCTACGAATTCTGGTATATGGCTTCCCCGGGCTGTAACATTCTGCATATTTCAATCGCCGACTTGCATTACGGCCATGATACCAAAGCCCATCCGCTCGTTCGCTGGATGAACCGCGTCCGCAGTGCCGTCGAGGGAGCGCACGCACAACAATGAGCTCAAACTGACCCGCCCCCCTTCCGCGCAGTCGATCATACGTCATTCGCATCCGGTGAGGGACCGCCAGCACTTTTCTGGCCATCCGATAAGGAACTTGTGGTGAGCGCAGCCGAATCCATGGTCATCCTGCCTGCCCTGAGCGCAGTCGAAGGGAGCGAGCAGAGCGAGACGAAGGACCTCCGCATTTTCCACAAGCCGTCCCTAAGAGTAACTAGGCAGGGCCTTACCATCTGAGTATTTCCTGTGCTACGATGTGCCATGCTTCACCGCTCCTCTTGCTTCGCCTCTCCGCTTCCCGCGCCTGCCCGCTCATCCTCCCTGAGATCTCCGCTCGCGCCCGGATAGAAAAATGAATTTGTCAAGAAAAATTCATTTTTCTATGTTTTGCCCATCATTGGCCTTTGCCCTGCCCCTAACCCTTGTCTCCCATCGCATAGAATCCACTTTCTTTTGTGTCGGCCTTCCATATCGCGTTGACCGCTTCGCGGTCACGCTTGCAAGGAGTGACATGCCCCATCGCATTCCGGCGAAGATCACTGGCGTCGCGGGCTACGTCCCGCCCAAGGTGCTCACCAACGCCGACCTGGAAAAAATGGTGGACACGAACGACGAATGGATTCGCACACGCACCGGCATCCGCGAGCGCCACATCGCTGAAAACGGCATGGCCAGTTCGCACATGGCCACGGAGGCGGCCAAGCTCCTGCTCGCGCAGACCCGCACCAGTCCTGCCGAGATCGATTTGATCATCGTCGCCAGCGTCACCCCGGACATGTTTTTCCCCGCCACCGCCTGCCTCGTCCAGGACCGGCTCGGCGCGAAGAAAGCCTGGGGATTCGATCTATCCGCGGCATGTTCGGGCTTCGCGTATGCGCTGACCGTTGGCGCGCAATTCGTGGGCGCGGGCACGCACAAGAAAGTGCTTGTCATCGGCAGCGACACGATGAGCTCGATCCTCGATTACAAGGATCGTGGGACCTGCGTGCTCTTCGGCGACGGCGCGGGCGCGGTACTCCTCGAGCCGGCCGGCGAGGGCGAAGGCATCATCGATTTTCACCACGACGTGGACGGCTCCGGCGGGCAGCATCTCTACATGCCCGGCGGCGGCTCGCTGAACCCTTCCTCACTCGAGACCGTGCAGAAGAACATGCACGTCGTCCATCAGGATGGACCGAACGTCTTCAAGTACGCCGTGCGGCGCATGGCCGAGCTTTCTTGTCACTTGCTTGAACGCAACGGCCTCTCGATCCGCGACCTTGCCCTGATCGTGCCGCACCAGGCAAATCTGCGCATTATCCGGGCCATGCAGGAAAGGCTGGGGGTGGACGACTCGAAGGTCCTCGTAAATATCGACCGCTACGCCAACACCACCGCGGGGACTCTTCCTCTCGGTCTGTGCGATGCCCTGGCGCAAGGCCGCCTGAAAAAAGACGACCTCGTGCTGCTGATCGCCGTCGGCGCGGGCTTCACTACCGGCGGCGTCCTCCTCCGCTGGGCCTACTAGAAAATTGTAAGTGCGTCTGTTCTGAACCAGATGGGAGAGGATACGAGCTGGTCAAATGAGCGACCAGCATCAGCGGGGCAGTTTAGTGATTGCGGAGGGAGGCGGCCAGGGCGAAGCTGGCTTCCATGCGGCGGTCGATGAGCACGGCGGCATACCGCGCGCAGACCGTTCCTTCGCGCTCGCTCCAAGCAGAGAGAGCTGGGAAGCGTGAACCTGCCAGCAGGCGCAGGGCGCCGACAAAGCGGTAGTACATGCGGACAAGGCCGAGTCCGCCACCCGATTTCAGTTCGGGAGTCAACTCGTGAAGGCCGGCAAGCGTCGCGAAGGCATCCGCCGTGACGCCGCCGCTGTTGAGGCCCGCCGCGGCCAGGGTGCGCTCGGACACGGGTTGCGCAGCGACTCCCGCCAGCACGGCACGCCAGTAATACAGCGCAAATTGCGCTAGGGCCGTGACGGAGATGGCCAAAATCATGGTGGAGAAGATCACCTCAGCCTCCGGGGACATTCTGGCGCTGGGGGTGCTTTCGGCCAATAGAGCACTAGTACCAGTGTCATGGAACCATGGAAATTGACTTCTTGGCTGCCGCAGCCGTCCCATTTCGGGAATCCGGCGTTTGCACACTGCGGCGATGTTTTCCATATTCGGCGGCGGACTTCACGGCGCAACGGAACGGAGGGCTTCGTGAACCGATTCTACGGCTTTCGCAGATGGGTTTTACTGGCGGCCTCCTGGGGGGCCCTGGCGTTGCTTGCGAGTGCCCGAAGCACGCCAAATTCCTCGCCCCAGGCCGAGCCGCGCGCCGAGGATGAAGCCATGATTCGGCGGGTCCTGGCCGAGCAGCGGGCAGCGTGGAACCAAGGCGCAATCGAAGCGTTCCTGCGGGGCTATTGGCGCTCACCGGAGCTGACGTTTTCCGGGAGCGGCGGAATCGAGCGCGGGTGGGAAGGTGTCCGGGCGCGCTACTTGCGGAATTATCCCGACCGCGGGGCCATGGGAACACTGAATTTCGCGGGTTTGGAGTTTCGTTTTCTGGGGCCGGACGCAGCTCTGGTTTTGGGTGAGTGGCATCTGACGCGCGCTCAAGGCGACATTGGGGGCGTATTTACGCTTGTATTTCAGCGTTTTCCGGCAGGGTGGAAGATTATCCACGACCATACGAGCGTTGTGCCGCCGCCCGACAAGAAATAGAGCCGGTAATGGCCAAGAATCTTGTCCAGCAGCGGTTCCTGGGGCCGATTGTCGGGCTGCTGCGGCAGGGCGTGACGCCGGAAAAAATTGCGCTGAGCCTTGTCTTCGGCGTGGCGTTGGGTGTGTTTCCGTTACTCGGTTCAACCACGCTGCTGTGCACCGTGGCGGCAATTTTTTTGCGGGTCAACCTGCCGGCCATTCAGCTCGTCAACTATGTCGTCTATCCCGTGCAAATTGCCCTGCTGATTCCGTTTTTCCGGCTCGGTGAGAAGCTCTTTCGAGCGGCGCCACTGGCGATGTCGGCGCCTCAATTGTACGCCATGCTGCGCGCGGATTTGTGGCACACAACGATTGCGCTCTGGACGGCGACGTGGCACGGCATCGTAGCCTGGTGTCTGCTCGCGCCGGTTTTTGTGGGGACAGTCTACCCAATCGTGAGATGGCTTCTGTGCCGAGTTTGGAGAGAGAAATTACCGCGAGGGGCCCAATCCGAGTGAAACGCACCGGCGCGCTGCTGGTTCGTGCTGCGTCAGGTCAACCTGTACAATCGCAGCGTGCGAATTCTTCTGCTAAACCTGTACTACCCACCGGACACGTCCGCGACGGCAAAGCTCGCAGCGACGGTTGTGGCAGCGCTGAGTGCGCGGCATGAGATGACCATTCTCTGCGGCCGACCTTCCTATGACCCCACGGAGCGCAGGCAGTGGCGGCTCTGCCGAACTGAGCGGGCCGGCCACGTAACGATTATCCGCGCCGGCTCGACGGACTTCGCACGCTTTCAGATGAAACGCCGCGTGCTGAACTACCTGACGTACGTGGCGCTGGCCGTGCCGCGGGCTCTCTTTCTGCGGTGCGACGTTGTGCTGGCGATGACCGATCCGCCCTTTGAAGGCATTGTCGGCGCGTTTGTCGCGCGGATGAAAGGCAAGCCCTATGTCTATAACATCCGCGATTTGTATCCGGATATGGCGCTCGCCGGTTCGTTGATTGGCCCCGGGCTCCTGGCGCGCATCTGGGAGTGGCTGCACCGCTGGGCGCTGCGCAATGCGACGCGGGTGATCGTTCTCGGAGAAGACATGCGCGAGCGAATCATCGCCAAAGGCATTTCTCCCGAGCGCGTGGTGGTCGCGCGGGACGGAGCGGAAATTCCGCCGCCGGATGCGCCTCCCGAGGAGTTCGACCCGGAAGTAATTCGGGCGATCCGCGGCAACTTTCGTTTTGTCCTGCTGCACGCGGGCAACCTCGGCTTTTCTGGCGCATGGGACACGCTGATCGCGGCGGCGGGGAAACTCGAATCGGCCGGCATCGGCCTTGTATTCGTTGGCGACGGCGCGCAGAAAGGGCAAATCGAAGCCTCGGCGGGGGGCGCCAAGAATGTGCGTTTCCTGCCGCTTTTCCCGGCGAGCAAGATCCCGTCGGTGCTCGCTGCGGGGGACGCGCACGTCATCACGGTGAAGCGCGGCCTGGAAGGCGTGGTGGTCCCAAGCAAGCTGTACGAGATTCTTGCAGCAGGGCGCCCGATTCTCGTTGTTGCGCCGCAGGAAGCAGACTCTGCATGGATCGCCACGCAGCGCGGATGCGGCCTTGTTGCGGACCCGGACAGGCCAGATGAGGTGGTCGTGGCGGCCCGCGCGCTCGCAGGAGACGCGGAAAGAGTGAAACGCATGAGCGAAGCCGCGCGAGCTGCGGCGCGTGAATATGATAGATTCCGTGAATTGTCCCGATTCATTGAAATCATCGAAGAGGCGCGAACCGCTTGATGTCTCCAGAAACATTCTGGACGGGGAAACTGGTGTTGGTGACGGGCGGGGCATCGTTCATCGGCTCATCGCTGGTGGACCAATTGCTCGCACGAGGGGCGAAGGCGCGCGTGGTGGACGATTTGACGAGTGGCCGGCTCGAAAACCTGCGCGAACATCTCGGCAACAACACGTTGGAGTTTCGCCAGGCCGATCTGCGCGAGCCGGGCGTAGCGCGAGCCGCGATGCAGGGAGTGGACACGGTGTTCCACCTGGCAGCGGACCACGGCGGGCGCGGTTACGTGGAGCTGCACCAGGCGGGTCCGGCGTCAAATTTTTTTCTCGATGGCCTGGTTTTCGCGGAAGCGCTCAAGGCCAAAGTGAAAAAAGTGGTTTTCGCTTCCTCGGGCTGCGTATATCCGAATTTTCTGCAGTCGGACGTCAAGAAGGAGCTTTACCTGACGGAGGATTTGACGAAAGGCCCGAAGGACGCGGACAACATGTACGGCTGGGCAAAGCTGATGGGCGAATTCACGCTGCAGGCGTATCACAAAGAATTCGGGCTGGGCGCCGCATCCTGCCGCTATTTCACGGTGTACGGGCGGCGGGGCGTTGAGAATCACGCCGTTATCGCCATGATCGCGCGCGCGTTCACCGGTCAGAATCCATTCGAGGTGTGGGGCGACGGCACGCAGATCCGCAACTGGACGTACATCGACGACATTGTCGAAGGGACGATCCTTGCCGGGGAAAAGATCGGCGATGGAACGGCGGTGAATCTCGGCACGATGGAGCGCATCCGGGTGATTGATGCCGTGAAGATGGTGCTGGAAATCACCGGGCACAAGGCGGAGATCAAGCTCCGGCCGGACATGCCCACGGGCCCGCTCAATCGCGTGGCGGACAACACGCTGGCGAAGCGCCTGCTCGGCTGGGAACCGAAAGTGGTTTTCGGGGAGGGTTTGCAACGGACGATCGATTGGTATTACAAGACGAAGAATCGTGAAGAAGTGGAGCGCGTCTTGGCGCGAATGCTCACCGAGCGCTGAATCTTCACTCTCTTTTCGTCTTGGAAAAAATCTCCATTCGCAGTTGAATGACGGCGCGAGCCGCGTTAAGGTATGGGCGCTGCGTGGGGCAGCCATCTTCGGCACGCCGCTGGAAGAAAGGCGGAGTTGTGCCGTTGCATCCCGGTCTGGCATCGTCCCTCCCAAGCCTTGAGGGTGAATGGTTGGCGGACTTCTCGCGTTTGCAATCGCGCTGATCGCATCATTGATCCTCACCGTGCCTGTTCGGGCGCTGGCATTGCGCGTGGGGATGGTCGATCTTCCCGGACCGCGGAAGGTCCATCTCACTCCCATACCGCTTCTTGGCGGGCTGGCGATCTATGGCGGCATCGTCCTCGCGATCGTCCTCGCGCTGGACGGGACCGCGCGCGCGCAGAGCACGGGCATTCTCGCCGGCGCAACGCTAGTCGCAGTGGTCGGCATCCTGGACGACCGCGGTTTGCTCCATCACCAGATCAAACTCTTTGTCGGGATGCCTGTGGCGGGCGGTATTCTTCTCGCCAGCGGAATTCACGCGCAGGTGTTCGGCGTATTGCTCGGCGGGCGGACCGGCTGGCTTCTGGATGTGGCGCTGACCCTTTTCTGGGTCGTGGGGATCACGGCGGCTTTCAGCATTCTGGATCATATGGATGGCTTGTGCGCCGGCGCGGCGGCACTGGGTGCCATCTTTTATGCCGTGCTGGCAGGTCTGAACGGCCAAGTGCTCGTAACCACTTTGGCGGCAGCCGTCCTTGGCGCGGCCACAGGTTTCCTCCGGTGGAATTTCATGCCCGCAAAAATCTTCCTGGGCGATGGCGGAGCGATGCTGCTTGGCTTTCTGATGGCCACACTGGGGTTGAAATTGCGGCTCGAGCACGCAAACCACGCTGCGGCATGGCTCGTGCCGGTGCTGATACTCGTTGTACCCGTGTTTGACACGACGCTGGTGACGATTTCGCGGTTGCGTCGAGGGCTATTGCCATTCGCCGCTCCCGGGACCGACCATGCCGCGCACCGCCTGGCGAATCTGGGGTTGGGCCAGCGCGGCGCGGTACTAGCGATGTATGCCCTAGGAGCAGTGAGTGGCAGCGCAGCGATACTCGTCAGCTACCTTTCCGCGCGCGGCGCCCTGCTTGCAGCGTCGGTTGCTACTGCGCTCCTCCTGGCGGGCGTCGTCCTTCTCGAGCGCGCCCCGTACGAACGTCAAGCTGCAAAGGCCGAGATTGCAGCATGAGTGTTCTTTTGCACGTCTGAAGTTCTTCTTCAACAGCCCGCTGTTCTTTGTCCTTGCTTAGGGATTGGCTATACTCTTGCACGCATCTAAGCAGTTTCATGCTGGAAGCTCCGTGAGGGCCACGGCAGATGACCACACAAATTGAAGGAGCAGGTATGGGCTTCCGGCCGACCGGCCCAGGTACTCCCAAGACGCGGGAATGGAATCTGTTGCGCGATTGAGGCAGAAAGGGCGCGTGTCTAGCGAAGAAAACAAGCCGGCGGCAGCGAGCGCGGAAGAGGTGGTCGTCGTCGGGGCCTCAGCGGCCGGATTGTACGCGGCGAAACTGATCGCGCGAGCAGGGCGCCGTGTTCGCGTGGTGGAAGCTTCGCCCGGTTTGCAGCCGACACCGCGGACACTGATCGTCACCCAGCAGTTGCGAAGTCTCGTGGGATCTGCCGCAGAGGCCGGCGTAGTCAACGAGATTCGGCGCTTCGAACTTTTCACGGACGGGCGCTCGGCGCAGGTGGCGCTGGGGCAGCCCGACCTGGTCATCGAGCGGTCGCGATTGATCCGTGCGCTGGCTGACGAGGCTCAGCTAGCGGGCGCGATGCTTGCGTGCAACACGCGCTTTCTTTCTCTAGCACCCAATTCGAGCCGTCCCCGATGCAATGGGAGCGAACTTCGACTGGAAGTGGAGTCGGGGGGGCGGCGGGAAGAACTGCACGCCGCAAACGTGGTCGGGGCCGACGGCGTTTCGAGCCGCGTTGCGCGCACGGCCGGGTGGCCGCCGCTCGAGACCGTGCCGCTGGTCCAAGCCATCGTGCGGCTGCCCAAGGATTGCCCGACAGACACGGTTCGCGTGTGGTTCGTGCCGGACGACACGCCCTACTTTTATTGGCTGATTCCCGAATCGGAGGAGCGCGCCGCGCTGGGCTTGATCGCCGAAGACGGCCGCGACGCGACGCGGCGCCTCGCGCGTTTCCTTGAAAAAAGACGGATGGAGCCGATTGCGTGGCAAGGCGCGCGCATTCCGGCGTACCGGCGCTGGATTCCGGTGCGGCGGCGAGTGGGCCGAGGCGATGTCTACCTGGTGGGTGATGCGGCCGCCCAAGTGAAAGTCACGACAATCGGTGGAGTGATCACGGGCTTCCGCGGAGCGCGCGGCGTGGCCGAAGCCATCCTGAACGGCGGGCGCAGCGCGGAGTTGAGAGCGCTGCGGCGGGAGCTCGGCACGCACTGGCTGATCCGGCGCGCGTTGCACCATTTTCAGCAGGTTGATTACAGCCGGCTGGTGGATTTACTCGATGCGTCGGCCCGGGAGTCCCTAGGCGAGATCACGCGCGACGATGCGGTGCGGCTCTTGTGGAGTGTGGCCCGCAGGCAGCCCCGGCTCCTGCTTCTGGGGTTGCGAGGTCTGCTGTTGGGCCATCGCGAATTACGTCCTTAGCGCCCCGGCGGTCAGCGGCGCGCAGAGCTCCACGGCGGTGGCAGGAAAATCAGGCAACCAACATTCTGGGTGACCGCAAAGCGGTCAACAGGCTCGGCGGTCATGCCGTGTGAGAACCGGCTTTCCATCCTTTCAGGTTTCGTTCAAAATAATGCCTCTGACTCCGGCTTCAAAAACATGGATGGGCCACTCCGGGGCCGTCCACGGGAGAACTGGACTTGCGCCTTTCAGTGATTGGCTGCGGCTACGTGGGCCTAGTGACGGGAGCGTGCCTGGCGGAAGCCGGGCACGATGTGATTTGCACGGACATTGACGGCGAGCGCATCGCGCAACTCCAGGCCGGCAAGATTCCCATCTACGAGCGGCACCTGGACCAACTGCTCGCCGCGGGACGCGGCGCGAAGCGGCTCTCGTTCACGCCGGATGCGGGCGAAGCCATCCGCGGGGGCGACGTGATATTCATCTGCGTGGGCACGCCACCAAAGGAATCCGGGGAAGCGGACCTTTCGGCGATTGACCACGTGGCGCGGCAGATTGCGCGGGAGGCCCGCTCGCCCAAGCTGGTGATCGAGAAGAGCACGGTGCCTGCGCGCACGGGAGTCGAGCTGCGGCGCGCGCTCACGGCTTACTCGCGGGACTCGGCGATTCAGTTCCGGGTCGCGTCCAACCCCGAGTTTTTGCGAGAGGGGACCGCCGTATTGGATTTCTTCCATCCGGACCGCGTCGTGGTTGGCGTGGAGGACGAAACCTCCGCCGCGGAGCTGCGCGAAATTTACCGGCCCGTTCTGGAGCGGAAGTTCAATTGCCCGGTGCACGACGGGAAGTGCCCGCCGGGCGCGGAGGGAGCCTTCCTGGTCACGACGATCAACAGCGCGGAGCTGATCAAGCATGCGTCGAATTCTTTTCTAGCTCTGAAAATCAGTTACGCCAACGTGATCGCTGACATTTGCGAAAAGATTGGCGCCGACGTGGAAGAAGTGACGCAAGCGATGGGGCTCGATCCGCGCATCGGCAAGCAATTCCTCAAAGCCGGGCTGGGCTTCGGCGGCTTCTGTTTCCCGAAAGACATTCAGGCGTTCATCCACCTGTCGGAATCGGTCGGCGTGAACTTCGACATTTTGAAGGCTGCTGAACGCGTGAACAAGCAGCGGATCGACCGCATTCTGGAAAAAGTGCACAAAGCGCTGTGGGTGGTGAAGGGAAAACACGTTGCGGTGCTGGGCCTGGCTTTCAAGGCGAATACGGACGACATTCGCTTCGCGCCCGCACTGGAGGTGGTGCGGCGGCTGCTGGAAGAAGGCGCCAAGGTGCACGGCAGCGACCCCGAAGCGATGTCGCGGGCGAAGGCCGTTTTTCCGCAGGTGGGCTACCACGCGGATCCGTACGAAGTGCTGCAGGACGCGGACGCGGCGCTGGTGTGCACGGAGTGGGACGTCTTCCGTCAGATCGACTGGGAGCGGGCGGGCAAACAGATGGCGCGGAAGCTGGTGATTGACGGGCGCAATCTGTACTCGCCGCGGCGGATGCGAGAGCTGGGCTTCGAATACCACTGCTTCGGCCGAATGGAATAGCGGCCGCCGGAGCTCACTTGGCGGCCGCTGCGTACTGCTTTTTGAAATAATCGAGCGTCAAACCAAGTCCTTCTTCGAGTCCGACTTTGGGTTCCCAGTTCAAGAGTCGCTTGGCCTTCGAAATGTCCGGACAGCGGCGCTTGGGGTCGTCCTGCGGAAGAGGCTTGAAGACGATCGGAGGCGCATCCGGGAAATGCGCGCGGATGCGCCCGGCGAATTCGAGAACGGTGATTTCCTGCGGGTTGCCGATGTTGACGGGAAGATGTTCGCCGGACTGCATCAGCCGGTAGATTCCCTCGACCAAGTCGGAAACGTAGCAGAAGCTGCGCGTCTGCTGACCGTCGCCATAGACGGTGATGGGTTGGCGGGCGAGCGCCTGGTAAACGAAATTAGGAAGCGCGCGGCCGTCGTTCAGGCGCATGCGCGGGCCGTAGGTGTTGAAGATGCGCACGATGCGCGTGTCCACACCGTGATAGCGGTGGTAGGCCATGGTCATGGCTTCGGCGAAACGCTTCGCTTCGTCGTAGACGCCGCGCGGACCGATGGGATTCACGTGGCCCCAATATTCTTCGTGCTGCGGCGAAATCTCGGGATCACCGTAACATTCGCTGGTTGAAGCCAGCAGAAACTTCGCTTTCTTCGCGAGGGCGAGCCCGAGGGCGTTATGTGTGCCGAGCGCGCCGACTTTCAGCGTCTGGATAGGTAGTTTCAAGTAATCCACGGGGCTCGCGGGAGAGGCGAAGTGGAGAACGTAGTCCACCGGGCCCGGCACATCGATGTACATGGAGACATCGGCGCGGGCGACGCGGAAGCGCGGAAATTTCAGGAGATGACCGACGTTGGAGTCCACGCCGGTGATCAAATTGTCGAGCGCGAGGACGTCCCAGCCCTCGGCGATAAGGCGGTCGCAGAGATGCGACCCGAGAAAGCCAGCTCCGCCCGTGACGACAGCTCGCATCGGCGAGGCGCTCCTAAAAAACAGTGGACGATTTTAGCCTGTCACGCGGCGAATGACCAAACGACGGCGCCGGATGCGAGTAGGGGCGACGGAACGTCTTTCGCTCTTCCATCGTAGGCGTAGCGTCGTGCCTCCCTATTTGCGCTTAGGAACAAGGGCACGAATCGCCTAAAGGGACAAAGGATTGCGCGCGGCGCGCCGCGATTGACCGCATGCAGCGCGAAGGATACGATGCGCAGACGTCATGGCGCCGTTCCAAGCTGCTGCTGCGCGCCCGCGCGCGGCTTTGGATTGCGATTTTCCTGGGACTCGTGCTTCTCGTACTCGCGGGCGCGTTGGGCGTTGGCCGATGGCTCATCGTGGAAGATCCACTTGAGAAAGCTGATGCGGTCGTGATTCTCAGCGGCCGGATGCCGATGCGGGCGCGGGAAGCCGCGGCGCTCTATCGCGAGGGTTGGGCGCCGCAAGTTTGGGTGACGCGGCCTGCGGGTCCCGGCGCGGAACTCGGAGCGATGGGGATTCCCTACGTGGGCGAAGCGTTCTATAGCCAGCGCGTCTTGATCCATCTCGGCGTGCCGGCGGATGCGATCCGCGCTCTCGAGCCGGATTGCGCGAACACGGCAGCGGAAGTGGACGCGGTTTCCCAAGCGCTCGAACGCGAGCGCGGGTCTTCCGTCATCCTGGTGACGACGAAGGCCCATACCCGCCGTGTCCGCGCGCTCTGGCGGAAGCGCGCGATCCCGGGGATGCGGTGTATTGTTCGGGCGGTGCGCGACGATCCTTACGATGGGGCGCATTGGTGGCGGAGTTCGAGCGATGCTCTGGACGTGGCGCGTGAAGTCTTGGGCCTGGCGAATGCCTGGGCGGGCTTGCCCTTGAAGCCAGCTTCTTGAATTTGCTGGAGGCGTATGAAGCATTTTCTCCTCGCGAGCCTCCTTCTCCTGGTGGCGGCGGATGCTAATGCACAAGAGGGAGGGCGGGTCTCCTACTTTCGCACGATTATTGTGCAGGGGCCGGGAACCGTCCCCGGCGACCTCACCTGTATCTTTTGTTCGGTGGTTGTGGCGCGCGGGGGCGTAGGCGGCAATGTGGTGACCATCGGCGGAGATATCGACATAAGCGGATCCGTGGGAGGCGACGCCGTGGCGGTCGGCGGGATGGTACGGGTTCGGACGGGAGCCCGCGCGGATGGCGAACTGTTCGCAATGGGCGGGCCAGTTGAAACGGAGCCGGGAGCCCATACACCCGATGGTGCCGAGGCCAAGTCGTATCCGTGGATTCATGTTCCGGGCCAGCGACACATCGGGTTGCGCGGCGGGCTTGTGATACTCGGGCTGTACTCGATCATTGTTTCGCTGGTGACTCTCGTGCTGCGTCCGAGAAGAGTCCAGGCGATCGAGGAGGCAATCACAGACCACCCGTTTTGGGTCGGCCTCATTGGGCTCGTGTTATGCATTGTTTTCGGCGTTTTGTTGGACAGTACGGACCGGCTGGGCCGTTGGGAGGATGCAGCAGATCTTTCCGTGCTTGGTGTAGCCGGAATACTCTTCGCCGTGGGCACCGCGGGAGTCGCCCAGGCGATCGGGGAGTTGACCTTGCCGCGCTCGAATCTGACTTCGCTGACCACGGGCATTTCAGCGCTCGCTGTTCTGCAGTTAATTCCCGTTCTTGGAGCGGTGGTTGCCCTGTTCGTGCTGGTCAGCGCGCTTGGCGCCGCCGTGTGGAGCGGCCTCGGGTTTCGGGGAGGCGCTCCACCGAAACCCCGCGCCACGGAGATGAACCTCTTCCCGTAACCAGACGAGGGTCAGAAAAAGAAGAAGCGTTTGCGGCGACGACGCGGTTTTTCCTCGAGAACTTCGGGAACGTAGGGCAGCGGGCGGCCTTCGAAGACCGCGCGCGGATTTTCGATCAGCAGGTTTCGCGCGAGGTCCTCGCCAAAGCGCGCCGCGAGCGCTTCGTAGGCGGGGCTGAGCAGCAGGCGGCGATTGCGCATGTTGTGCGCATCACTGGCCACCAAGTGAACCAGGCCGCGCCCGATCCATTCTTCGGCGTCGTGCTGCGCGCCGGGGCCGAACCCTGCCGTCAGCGCGCCGGCGGTGACTTGCACGGAGCAGCCCATGCGCACCCAGCGGAGCAACCGGTCCGGCTGCGCGCGAAGAATCCCGTTGCGTTCCGGATGCGTGATGATGGGTCGCAGGCCGGCGAGCTGTAGTTGATGAAGCGTTTGGTCCATCGAGGGCGGAATAGCGAACTCGTCGAATTCGACGAGGAGATAGTTCCGTTGATTGAGGCAGAAGCGCACGGGGTCAACTTTGAGAGCGGCGAGATTTTCCGGGCTAAGATGGAAGTCACAACCTGTGGCCACGTGCAGCCGGTCACCGAGGCGCTCCTGCAACGCGCCGCGGATGCGGCGCACACGTTGGTAGTCGAAGTGGTAGTGGCTGTTGGCGTGTGGAGTGGCGATGACGTGGGTAATGCCGTCGGCGATGGCGTCTTCGGCCATGGTCATCGCGTGCTCAAGTTGCTCCGGCCCGTCGTCCACTCCCGGGAGAATGTGGCAATGGATGTCGATCATGGCCGGTCAGCGCCACCACGCCGCAATCGCTTGCCAGGCGCCGAGGACGAACAGCAGCCCCGCAAATGCCTGGCGCATACGCCGCGGCTTCAGTGATTCCGCAAGATTGCCGCCGAAAATGCTCCCCACAAACATGCCCGGAAGGAGCTCCAAACCGACTCGCCAGGAGACGTACCCCGCTTTCGAATAGGCGAGAAAAGCGAGCAGGCCCGTGGGCGGCACCAGAGCGATCAGGCTCGTGCCCTGGGCGCGATGCTGCGAGAAACCGAAAAGCAAAACAAGCAGGGGCACCAGCAGCACGCCTCCGCCAACCCCGAAGAGCCCCGCGGCAACTCCGCAAAGTAAGGCGGCGGCAAAGATGCCCGACTGGCGGAGCAGGGAGTCAGGCACTTTTTTTCTCCCGTGAATCAGACGCAGCGACGAGCTTTGTTTTCCCCCAGAGCAAAATTGCCGAAAGCATGAGGAAGCAGCCGAGCGCGCCCTTCAGGTTGTTCGACGACATGGGAATGGCAATCAAGCTGCCAAGATATCCGCCGGCCAAGATCCCCAGAGCGCAGAGGATGCCGGAAGGCAAATCCACATCGCCGCACTTCCAGTAAGCGAAGAGAGCGCCCAAGCCGACTGGCGGAAGCAGAACGAAGAGCGAGGTGCCTTGCGCCAGGTGCTGGTCCATGCGCAGCAGGTAGACTAACGCGGGGACAAGGACAACACCGCCGCCAATCCCAAACAGCCCCACCAGAACTCCGACGCCGAGCCCAAGCAGAAGGATCTCGAGGATCATGTAAGCTCGCGTAGCGCAGGCAGTATCATCCCTTGACTCGGCGCAAGCGGGCAACAGGAATTGCTTTTCGCGAAGCACGCGCGTCAGGTGGTGAGGAAATTCTCACAGGGCAAAATGCAGATCGTTGCCAAGGGCCAATGACTAAGAAACAGAATGGGAATCCGGAGCTGGGCGCTCCGGATTCCCATGGGGTTGGCCCTGTCGAGACAGTGGGGGCATCACTGTTTGGGGGTGGTTAACAGGGCCAGCAAAGTGACTTCGCTCGGTGTTTCGTTCTTTGCCAGCTCTTTTTCTGCGGGCGACTTGTAGATTTCGCGTCCACGCCGGTCTCCCGCGGTCCACACTTGCGAAAGGAAATAGCGATTACCGTTGCGATGGAAGACCAGGCACGTTTCCGGTTGCCAATCCTTTGACTGGATGGCATTGGTCATCACAATGGCCGATGGACCGCTGTTCTTGCTAAGGATCAGCAGCGCTACTCCACCGTTTGCCTGGCGCTGAATGTCGTATTCCCCAGCTGGAAGTGTGACCCCATTTGCGACGAAGGCGAACGGGACCTGCACCCGGAAGGATTGCTGCGCCTGAGCAGGTCCAGCCGCCGCCGCGACGAAGAGGCCCACCAGAATTGCAACCGCAAAAATTGACTTTTTCATGTGACCCTCCTTTTGAGTTTTGCCGGCAGCCGTTTGTGCTGACCTGCCGCTGTCTTGTGGCATTTTTGCGTCCACCCAATGCCTTGAGACGGGCCGCACTTTCGCGCAAAAGCGCAACGCTGGCAATGCACTGTGGCTGAACTCGAGGAGAACTATCGATGAACAACTAACCTCGCGGCGCCGAAGGACTTAAGAGCCGTCCAGCGGGCTGGAATCGCGATTTCCGCGGCCGTGATATATTCATCGCAAGCAGAGGCACTTGTATGCCACAGGAATCCCGAACTTCCGGGGTACTCCGGTTCAATGTGTTCCAGGTGGACCTTCGTGCCGGAGAACTGTACAAGGCGGGTCGCAAGATCAAACTGCAGGTGCAACCGCTGCAGGTTCTGGCGATGCTGCTGGAGCGCCCCGGCGAGGTCGTTACGCGGGAAGAGCTCAAGCAGAGGCTCTGGCCGGTGGATACGTTTGTTGACTTCGATCACAGCCTGAACACGGCTATCAAGAAGGTACGCCAAGTACTAGATGACGATGCCAAGAAGCCGCGATTCATTGAAACGCTTGCCCGGCGGGGCTATCGCTTCATCGACACCGTGGAGGAGGTGGCGGCGCGGCCGCAACCTGCGAAGGTTCCGGCATCGCCACTGATCGGCCGCCTCGCACGACTGCGGGGCGAGAACAGTGTTCCATTCGTTCTGCTGGCAGTCGACGAAGAGGCCGCCGAAGAAAGAGAGAAACTGGACGCAGCGAATGATGACGTGGGTTTGTCTGTCCTAATTGCCTCGCAACGGGTTCTCATGGTGCCGACGGACACGCAAGTGAGAGTCCTGGAAGTGCGACAACCAGGGTCGCACTTTCACGTGCGAATCCTGGATGGCGAGCACTACGGCAAGACTGCGGTGGTGCCGCGCCAATATCTCGGGGATTTATCCTAGGTGGCGGCAAAGATTACCCATCCCCGCCGGGCGTTGTCAGCGCCAATCAGGACGGGGCGTGGGTCCGGGGATCGACTCGCTTTTTCCATTCCGGTGTTCCCTGCTATATTGAAGAGCCTTTGACCAAACGGCCTTGCGACCTCGTGGAGTGCACATAAGAAGGAGCGGATGAGAGTTCATGCCAACAGACCGTAAGCCGGAGTTCTTCAAGGGATACCAACTGAAGGTGGGGATCATCGGGTGCGGGTATGTGGGCTTGCCGCTGGCCCTACGTTTTGCGGAGGCGGGTCACAAAGTCACCGGTTTTGACACGGATCCCGGGAAGGTGGCCAAGCTGAATGCGGGCAAGACGTACATCGAGCACATCCCACAAACGAAGATCCAGCAGTTTGTGAACAGCCGGCATTTCAGCGCCACCGCGGAATTCGCGAAGCTCGGAGATATAGACGCCATCATCATTTGCGTGCCGACGCCGCTCGACGAGCGGCGCGAACCGGATCTTTCCTATGTCGAGCAAACGGCCCGCTCGATTCTGCCGCATCTGCACAAGGGCCAGCTCGTGGTGCTCGAATCCACGACGTATCCGGGCACGACGGAAGAGCTCGTCCTGCCGATTCTCGAGAAGAGCGGATTGAAATGCCCGATTGCGAGCGGCCCCGAAAACGAAAACGTTCCGGTGGACTTTTTCCTGGCGTTTTCACCGGAACGCGAGGATCCCGGCAACAAGCAGTTCGGCCTGGCGCAGATTCCGAAGGTCGTCGGAGGGCTGAACCCGCCGAGCGGGCGGGCGGCGCAGGCGCTCTATGGGCAGGTGGTGGCGCGGGTGGTGCCGGTGAGTTCGACGCGCGCGGCGGAAATGGCCAAGCTTCTCGAAAACATCTTCCGCTGCGTGAATATCGCGCTGGTGAACGAGCTGAAGATGCTCTCGCTGCGCATGGGCATCGACATCTGGGAAGTGATTGATGCTGCGGCAACGAAACCCTTCGGCTACATGCCCTTCTACCCCGGGCCGGGGCTCGGCGGGCATTGCATTCCCGTGGATCCTTACTATCTTTCGTGGAAGGCGCGGGAGTACGATTTCTCGACGCGGTTCATCGAGCTCGCCGGCGAAGTGAATACCGCGATGCCGTATCACGTCGTCGATGCCGTGGCCAACGCGCTAAACGACCACAAAAAGAGCTTGAAGGGATCGAAACTCCTGGTGCTCGGCGTCGCATACAAGAAGGACGTGGACGATTTGCGCGAGTCGCCGACGCTCAAAATCATGCAACTGCTGCAGCAGCGCGGCGCGCACGTGGACTACAACGATCCCTATTTCCCCCAGCTCCACAAGATGCGGCATTACGATTATTCGAGCATGGCATCTGTGCCGCTGAACGCGCAGACGGTGGGGTCTTACGACGCAGTCGTGATCGCAACGGACCATTCGGGTTACGACTACGCGGCGATTGTGGATGCGGCGAAACTCGTCATTGATACGCGCAACGCCACGCGCCGCCAGCTGCGCCACCGCAACAAGATCGTGCTCTGTTAATCGCCTATGCGCCCGCTCGCGGAGGAGATTCGGCGGCAGCTGGAGGAAAGCTGCCACGTTAAACAGAGCTTTTCCGCCGAGCTAGTGAGCCGCATCGCGCAATTCGCGGAAAAAGCGGCCGGAGCGCTGCGCGCGGGGGGCAAAATCATCTTCTTTGGCAACGGAGGGAGCGCCGCCGATGCGCAACACCTTTCCGCCGAGCTGGTTGTGCGGCTGCGGGAGGACCGGCCGGGGCTTGCGGCGCTGGCGTTGACGACGAATCCTTCCGTTCTGACAGCCGCCGGGAACGATTACGGCTTCGAAGAGATTTTTGCGCGGCAGATCGAAGCGCTGGCGAGCGCAAACGACGTGCTCGTGGCGCTCTCGACCAGCGGAACGAGCCTCAACGTCGTGCGCGGCGTGGAAGCGGGCCGGCTGCGCGGTTGCTATCTCGTCGCCTGGACGGGGGAGACCGGCGGCGCGCTGGCCGACAAAGTAGATCTGCTTCTGAACGTACCCTCGCGCGATCCGCAGCGCATCCAGGAAGCACACATCACCATCGGGCACATCGCCTGCAGCCTGATCGAAGGGATGGTCTCAATACGGTAGTGGGGAGGAACCCCCGCCGCGCGTGCCTTCTAGTGCCGTTCCAACTTTTTCAGGCCCCGTACGAAGGTTTTGTTGCGCCGTTTCCTATGACTTCCCACGGACTTCGTACGGGGCAGGCTAAAGCGGCGCCACAAAAGTCCCTCTCAGTCCGGGCCGAATGCGGAGCTCAGGTTGGTTCCAAATAGTTGGAACGGCACTAGGGTGCCTTGAGAAGTTCGACGCGGACCGTGGCAAAGGGAATCTCGGCTTCGAGAAGGACGGGTGTGCGCGCGGGGGCATTGGCCAGGCTCAGGGCAAACTGCGTGTCCTTCAGCTCTACGCCGTTCTGGAAAACGCGGACCTCAATGCGCGATGCAGTGAACACGCCACCCGGAACGGAGATGCTCACGGACGGATCGAGCAACCGCGCACGCACGTCATAAAGCTTTTGTCCATCGAAAACCGCGCTACTCACTTCGGGCGTCTTCTTCCAATCGATGGTGCGCAGATACTCGATCATGCCGAGCGGGTCACGCGTTCCGGGAAGAACACGTGCGGCAGTCGCATCTGCGGGCGCGGGCTCTTTCTTCGAGGTCATGCGGAGGACGCGATCCACTTTCTCGCCGCGCTCGTTGAGGTGCAGCTCGTACTGGAAACTCGTAAAATTGGTTACGTCGCTATACGAATCAAATTGGTCGTCGAGCGCGAAGACCATGCGCAGGGCGTTCTGCGTGTGCGCGAAAGCCTGAAGGTGCCAAGCGGGGCGGCCCAAGAAATTCTGCCGCTGCGCGACGGCCAGCCGGATGCTGGCGACATCGGTGAGCTTCGAGACATGCGCGGTATATTCGAGCGATTCGCCCGGACGGAAGGGCACGGGCGGCTGTTTTGCGGGGCTACCGGCAGCTTCGGCTTCAACCGCCTTTGTTGCTCTTTTCCTCTTCGGCGGGCCAGGAGCGGGCGATGCATCCAGCTCGGAAACAGGGAGCGGCGGCGCGTCGTTCGCGGCCGAAACCGGACGTGGCCCGGCGGTGCTGCGCGAACTGGTGCTCCGCCAGAGCCAGCTAGCCGCGGCCAAAGAGATCACCGCAACGGTGAGCAGAGCGCCGATCAGGACTCGTCGAATCATGTCTTTTGTGTATCGTTGCCGCGATTCGAGCCGTTGGCCGCGCCTCTTCCGTCGTACAATACCGGGTCGTGGACGGCCTCGCGCGCCTCTGAACAGCCTAACAGAAGGCGAGCAGAACGTCCGCGCGAGCTGCGAGGCATTGCAGCGACGGCAACTGACCGAAGGTGAATTCGTCCGAGGAGGAATCCCCCCATGCGCTACCTGGTGACGGGCGGCGCCGGCTTCATCGGCTCGAATACGGTGGAAGAACTCGTCCGCCGCGGACATGGCGTCGTCGTCCTGGATGACCTCTCCGGCGGAAAAGAAGATAACCTGGCCGAAGTGCGCAACAAGATTACCTTCATCAAGGGGAGCGTTACGGATCTGGAGATCGTGCGCCGGGCCATTCAGGAGGCGGACTACGTGCTCCATCTGGCGGCGCGCACGTCAGTGCCGCGCTCGGTAAAAGACCCGGTGGAAACGAACCGAATCAACATCGACGGCACACTGAACGTCCTGGTCGCCGCGCGCGACGCCAAAGTGAAGCGCGTTGTCTATGCGGCGTCTTCTTCGGCCTACGGGGAAACTCCTACGTTGCCCAAGGTGGAAACGATGCCGCCCGAGCCGATTTCTCCGTACGGCGTGTCGAAATACGCCGGCGAGTTGTATGTCCAAGTGTTCGGCCGATGTTATGGCCTCGAGAACGTCTGCCTGCGTTACTTCAATGTATTCGGCCCGCGGCAGGATCCGGGATCGCCCTATTCCGGCGTGCTGTCGAGGTTCATCACTTGCTGTTTGGACGACGCCGAGCCCGTGGTTTACGGCGACGGCGAGCAGTCGCGCGATTTTACTTATGTCGAAAACGTCGTGCAGGCAAATTTGTTGGCGTGCGAGGCGCCGAACGCCACCGGCAAAGTCTTCAATGTGGGCACCGGCGGGCGTTTTACCTTGAACCAAACGCTGAAACTTCTCGAGGGAATTGCCGGCAAGGCCATCGTCGCGAAATACGATCCCCCGCGCGACGGCGACATCCGGGATTCGCAGGCGGACATCACGCAGAGCAAGGAGATTCTCGGCTATAACCCCACAGTCGGTTTTGAAGAGGGTTTGCGACGCACGCACGAGTGGTACCGCGGCGTCCGCGCGCAAAAACAAGAGGCCACAGAAGACGAGGCGAAGAAAACCGGATGATTGGCCCGCCCAAATTGCCGTGTTGAACGCGGCCACGCTTTAGAATTCATCGGCCGCGAGCGGGTTTCCTCCTAAACCGTTTTCCTGCGACTCGAACTACACATCACGGCGTCGTCGTTTTGCCGTAGCTAAGGCTCCCGTCGGTTTTTGGCTGGTCGTAGTTCCGGAACCAGAGCGGCTCGAGTTTTTTCTGCTCGGGCCAAACCTGGTTTAGGGTATCGCCTTCGAAGAGCTCGCCGTTCTTCATCACCCAGCGAATCGTGTTCGTGTTGTGGATGTCGTCGAGCGGATTTTTGTCGAAGATGATCAGGTCCGCGAGCTTGCCCGGCTCGAGTGAGCCGAGGTCCTGCGGGCGGCCAACGATCTTCGCGCCGTTGATGGTGGCGCAGCGCAACGCTTCTAGCGGCGTCATCCCGCCACTCGCGATCATCCACAGCTCCCAGTGATAGCCGAGGCCCTGGAGTTGGCCGTGGCTGCCGACGCCGACGAGTCCGTTCGCGCGCACGAGTTTTGTCATCTGCGCCGCAAACTTCGGGAAGGCGTATTCGTCCTTGCGGAACCACCCTTCGCGCCGGTTGGTTTTCTCGTCGATGATGCGGTGCG
>WNGJ01018941.1_pt1 | contig 25520 bp, 24 predicted proteins | sample 5400611 | NCBI WGS metagenome assembly WNGJ01 (sample SAMN13153375, study PRJNA577476) | soil metagenome | isolation source: 40 cm soil or saprolite under Garry oak tree replicate 1 | place: USA:California | collected 2016-06-15
TCAAGCATGTACTGGACGACATTCTCTCGGGCAGCTTCGCGCGGGAGTGGTCAGATGTCCAGGCCAAGGGAGAAGAGCGCCTGGAACAGATGCGTGCAGAGGCGCTTACCAGCCCCTTCGCCCAGGCAGAGAAACGCGTCATAGATGCAAAATAATTCTCTCTCAGTTCGTTTCGAAAGGCGGATGAAGATAATCATGACTGAATACACGCGCACCATACCCCTTGGCGCTGCTGCTGTCTCAATAATTAACGTGGGCGACATACGTCTCAAGCTGGCGAAGACCCTCAACGTCCCGGAGAGCGAATGGCGACCTCGCTACGGGGAGATCTTCGAGCAAGCATTCATCTTCCCAAGCCAGTGCGTCCACATCGCATTGCCCGAAGCATCGGTGCTGGTCGACGCTGGCGACTTCGCCCTCTCTTTCCCGCCGGACTCACCCTACTTCCAGCCAGGTTATCAACCTCCGCCAGGCGTAATTGCCCAACTTCGTGAGAAGGGCATCCATCCTGGAGATATAACACATCTCATCATCACTCACGCCCACTTTGACCACTACTCTGGCGTCACAACTCAGCGCGATGGGCACTATGTACCCGCCTTTCCCAACGCGCACTGTTTCCTCGGCAGGGCAGACTGGGAAAACCCCGAGACACAACAGGCTCTCCAGGACCCCGACTCCGAGGACAGTCATACCCTTGGTGTGCTTCATCGCCTGGGTTTGCTGCAACTGGTTGAGGGAGACCGCGAGCTGCTCCCTGGAGTTCGCATCATCGCCGCACCTGGTGAATCGGCCGGTCACCAGATCGTCCGCGTCCACTCAGAGGGTCAGACACTCTACTGCCTGGGCGACCTCTACCACCACGCGGTCGAAGTAGAGGTCGCTGCCCATATGCCCGTAGGTCGCCTGGAACGCACCGGGTCAGGAGCCAGGTGGGTAACAATATAGAGAGGGGCATACTGATGGACCTGCTACATGAGATCACCCGTTGTCCTAACATTCAACAATGGTTCGCCTCTCCTCAGAGCAGCAACCCCTGCGCTAAGATTATCTCAGTGCAGCATTCCCGGTCATTAAACGACCATCAAGTACCCGAACCATGGAGTGGCGACCTGGAACATGCCCCCATTCTGTTTCTGAGTTCCAACCCTTCTTTCGATGAGGAAAAAGGCGTTACTCTCTGGTTGGCAAACACCAGCGCTACATTGTTTTCTTACCTCATCCAAATGCACACTCGTATCGCTCTTTCGAGAAATGCATAGATGGCAAGAAACTCCAGGAGCTTCGAGTCTTTCTGTGTTCATAATAGAGACTACTATAGCAAACGACACTACAGTAGAGCAGTTCCCACAATCTCCGCAACGTCGGTTATACCTTCTTTGCATAAGAACTCCTCAATCCCTTCTAGAATCTCCACCCCGGCGCGAGGATTGGCAAAGTTGACCGTGCCTATCTCGATTGCCGACGCGCCCGCCATGAGAAATTCGAGGGCGTCACGTGCAGTAGTAATCCCGCCAATCCCAATAACCGGAACCTGCGGATACAGCGAGCGAAGTTCGCACGCCACTTCATAGACCATACGCAGGGCAATCGGCTTTATCGCCGGTCCCGACAATCCTCCGGTACCATGTGCTAGCGTCGGACGACATGCGTGAATATCTATACTCATGCTCGTTATAGTGTTGATCAAAGAAACCGCATCCGCTCCTGACGAGGCCGCAGCAAGCGCTATTGGGCGTAAATCACTTGCATTGGGGGAGAGCTTTACTATGACTGGCAGAGTTGTGACACGGCGCACAGCCGCCGTCACATCGGCCACAACCCGTGGGTTATTGCCAAAGATCGCCCCACCTGCACGCACATTGGGGCAGGAGACGTTGACCTCGATCCCGGCAATTCCAGGGACACCTTCTAGCTGCTCTGCAAGACTGACAAATTCATCAATTTCCTCGCCAGCGATATTAACGATGACAGGCATCTGCCACGCCGCCCAAACCGGCGCATACCTCTCAACGACGACACGAATGCCTGGATTCTCCAGGCCGATGGCATTCAGCATACCCGACGCGGTCTCCACCGTGCGCGGATGGGCGTTGCCCCCGCGAGGAAGCAGCGTCGTCCCCTTGCAGACCACTGCTCCCAGTTGCTGGACTCCGGCTATCTTCTCCATAGTATAGCCAAATGGGCCAGATGCGATCATAACTGGATTATGTAAGCGCAGGCCACCTTTGCGGTGTGGCGCTAAATCGACCTGCAGCTCAGGTTCCGCTTTTAGACTCATACCCTCCCCTCGCCTCATTGATCCGGTCGCGCAGCGACCGCGCCTCATGTTCAGCAGCAGCAGCATAATCACTATCATCCAGGTCGCCACCCTGGGAGCCCACCCCGGGCACCAGAATCGGCATGCTGGGGCACAAAGAGCGGATGATGCGCAATTCCTCGGGATAGGTCGCACCCACCACAAGGCCGCAATTGCCCGCCTCGTTCCAGGACTGCGCACGCCGCGCAACAACCTCGTAGAGCGGCCGCGCTTCGCCATTTTCTGCTTGCACCAGCAAATCTTGAAAGTCCCGCGCGCCAGGATTTGACGTGCGACAGAGCAGCAGCACGCCTTTCTCACGATAGGCAAGAAAAGGCGCAACACTATCGTAGCCCAGGTAGGGGTTGACGGTCGCAGCATCGCAGCCGTACACATCGAATAGAGCGCTAGCGTGCATCAGCAATCACAGGAATATGCGCGGGAATAGCCCCGAGCACCTCCTGGAAAGCCTGCATGCCACCTGCTCCCAGGGCCTCGAAGAAGGCCAGGTTGGGTTTATAGGCGCACACATACGGTAAAGTCGCCTCTATAATAGTACGACAGAAGCGCACTACAGCAGTTGCTACAGGAACCTCACGTAGCTCGGCAGGCAAGCGATTCGGCTCCGGGTCCAGGCCCACACACAGCAGGCTATTCTGCCGGCGCGAGGCCGTCAATAACTTCTCCAGAAACTTCATACGCTTTTACCTTCAGGAACGCCACCGGCGCATAGAGGGCACTCACCAGGCTCATACGTACGTGCAGAGACATTCAACAGTGCGTGGCAGGCAACGCCAAATTGACTGGCAGCAGTGCCGCCGCTGCGGTCGATCAGCACCTCAATGCCAACAATTGCTGGCTGGAAGCGTTCAAGCGCGCTCAACGTTTCTCGCAGCGAGAGCCCAGTAGTAAGTACATCGTCAACAATTAGCACACGCTCGCCTGGAAGGAGTGTAAAGCCCCGGCGTAATTCACGCCCGCCATTTATCAATGCTGGCTCGGCCAGGAGACAGCGCGTTCCAAGCTGGCGCGCCACCTCCTGCGCCAGCAGTGCTCCGCCCGTCGTCGGGCCAACAACTGCTTCGACCGTCGCACCTTCGTAGCGGGCAGCAATTTCCCGGCACAACTGTTCCGTGATGCGCGGCCACTCCAGCAGGCGAAACTTCTCCCAGTATTCATCGCTGTGTCGCCCTGAACTGAGCACGAAATGCCCAAATTGCAATGTGCCGGTCTGTGTGATGATTTCCATCAGTTTATCTTGGTCGAGACTCACTTGTTTCCCCTCCCCCGTCGCTCAAAAAACTTTCTTCCTTTCTATCTTCGGCCACTACCCGTTCTAAGCCTGCTTCGGCATCCACATCTTGCACATGGCCGCTAAATGGCGCGATTATCCTGGCTAATCCTGGCATTGTGATTTCTATGCGGTACTGCATATCCTGATGTCGCTTATCCGTTTTGTACATGTACACTTCCAGGCCCAGGAACCGCAAGAAATCGCGTTTCAGGTTGTACGTCAATTCCTCATACTCTCCTTTGCGTCCCTCCTGTCGGACGCGTTGGAGCCACTTGAGCAAGATTTCGTACTGACGATTCACCTGCGCTCGGTCTATCCCAATCGTCGACACCCTTCGCCGTTCCAAATGCAGTTGTTCTATCATCCCTTCTGTTTGCGAAAGCTCTTGCAAGATTATATCACGAGCCCGCCCACGTAAGGACGGGTTACGCAAGTCTTCAACATACTGGTCGCGCCGTGCTTCCCAGGTCGCAATAGTGTTGCTAATAGCTGCCATGTCACTATCAAGGCTGTTGCTCTCCATCTCCGCATGAATTGCCTCCATCAGCAGTTCTGTTTCATTGGTCAACTCGTTCACATATCCCCACGTTATAGCATCCAGCTTTTGCGCGTTTACGCTTTGTCCTGGGCATGCCGCCTCTGTGCCATTCAAATCAGAGGGTGTGGTGCACATATAGCGCAAGCTTACCCATTGTTTTTCTCCCCCTCGTACGCGGCGATTGCAACGCATACGCCTACCGCATATCCCGCAAAAGACGAAACCAGCTCGCAACAAGAACTCTTCGGGATGATCGTTATTCTTGAACGCTTCCTTCTGGTCGATTTCTAAGCGTGCTTGTACCCGCTCCCACAGATCATCAGCGATGATTTGAGGCACCAGGCCTTCGGGAAGCTCTACCGGCTCTATTGGATAGCGAGCGTTGTGCTTGTGCTCTGTGAACGCAAGTCCCTTGCCAGTGTATGGCCTGTAGCGCAAAATGCGTAGCACGGCTGTTCGTGTCCACGACTTATAGGGCGGTTTTACACCCAGCCTGATCAACGCCCGTACGATGTCGCTGATCGACACACCCACGTCGTACTGATTATAGACATATTGTACTGTACGAGTCTCCTCTTCGTTTACAACAAAGCAGGTCTTTTTATTGCGCTCTGGATTGTCGTAGCGATAGCCGTAACGCGGCTTCCATGAAGGGATGATTTTCTTTTTCTGGGTGATAGTGTTACGCCTCCCAGTCAGTGTGCGCTCAATGATATTCTTATACTCAAACTCCGCCATAATAAGGCGGGCAAATTGACCTACCGGACTATTGTCCAGCTGCTCTTTTGCGCACAGTAGTTGGATACCGAGCCGTTGCATTTCTTCGCCAAGTATCGCGAAATGGATATGGTTGCGGGAGAGCCGATCATAGGTACGCACGATCACTACGTCTAGCATACCACTCTGATACATCTTGCGTACTTTCTCCTCTTTTCGCTCCCATAGCAGTGTGCCGGTAAACCCTTCGAGTATAACCGCGACTACCTCGAAGCCAAGAGAAGCAGCATATGCTCTACACTCTGCCTCCTGTGTTTCGAGTGAAGTGTTATTTTCTTGTTCATCGGTAGACACGCGGCAATAGATCACCGCACGCTTCACGACTCGCTGAATATCTTCGCGTTGTAGTTTTGTCACGACTTACTCCCTTTGAGACTTTCGCCAGTAGTCATTAACATTGAACTATCCCATCTACATGTACAGAGTTTCTAAAACCTCTTGTTCTCACAATCATATCAGAATCGCCAAAGATGCCTGGTATCTCGCGCCTTACTAAGCAAGGCAGGCTGCCAGTAGCGAGGCCATGGTCTATCTCACCATGCCTCGTCTCATGCTCGTTCGCCTAGCCAAGGCTCAGGAGAAGGACAAGAGGGTCGCCTGACTTTTCGTACACCCTTTAAATCATGAGACTCTTACCTCGACTTTGTACGATTTTTGGGAAAGCATAGGGCATAAAACCGCCTGTGGAGTAAGATAGAGAATAATCAAACACCTATCTTGCCAAGGAGGACCTATATGCCCCTTCCCGATCCCATTATAGAAGTTCTGGCCGCTTTTCGGCCACTGTTTACGGCTCCGACGTGGAGGAAATTGATGATCTTGTTGACAGGCACCCTGTTGGCCCATGGACGCCGCGCCGTGGCCACGGCGCGGCGTCCATGGGCCAAGAGAGGGCGACCAACTTCAGTACCTTCCATCAGGCGCTCAATCGAGCACGCTGGTCGCCTCTGGCAGTGAGTCGTCAGTTGCTCACCATGATCGTAGAAACCTTCGTCCAGGCAGGCGGCACATTGGAACTGGTCATTGATGAAACGCTGGAACGGCGCTGGGGACCCAAGATCAGTAAACGCGGACATTACCGTGACAGCGCACTCTCCAGCCGCAAGCGCTCGGTGAGTAGTCCAGGGCTGCGCTGGATCGTCATGGCCGTGGTCGTCACACTGCCCTGGACCACCCAGCGCTATGCGCTGCCCTTTTTGTGTGTGTTGGCGACCACTCCGGAGGTAAGCGCGACCCTGGGGAAACCTCACAAGACGGTCGGCATGTGGGCGTGTCAAATGGTTAAACTGGTGCACCGCTGGTGTCCCACGCTGCCTATCACCCTCCTGGGCGATACCGCCTACAGCATTCTGGAACTGGGCCTGGTGTGTCAGGAGCAAGAGGTGAGCCTCATCACTCCATTTCACCTGGATGCCGCCTTGCATGAGTTGCCGCACGCAACGCCCACACCATGGCCGTCCGCGGGTAGTTGGCTCGCGTCTCCCCTCGCTCGAACAGATCCTGGCCGATCCGGACACGACGTGGCAGCGCCTCACCCTGGATTGGTATGGGCAAGGGGAACAGACCCTGGAGATCTGCACCGGGACCGCCTTGTGGTATCGAGCAGGCTTCGCCCCTGTGCCCATTCGCTGGGTGCTCACCCGTGATCCTCAAGGCAAGCGGCCCCCAAAGGCACTGTTTTCGACCAACCAGGGACTGACTGCTGAGCAGATCGTGCGCACGTTTATGAAACGCTGGTGTCTGGAAACGACTTTTGAGGAAAGCCGGGCCCACTTGGGCATCGAGACGCAACGCCAGTGGTCTGATCTGGCTATCGACCGCACCACACCTCTGCTTTTCGGCCTGTACAGCCTGGTTGTCCTCTTTGGACGGGCCTTTCATCCCAATGGCTGCGTGCCTCTCGCACAAGCGGCATGGTATCATAAACCGGCTGCGACCTTTCATGATGTTCTGGCGGCGGTCCGACGACAGTTCTGGGGGGATTTTTCTTTTTCCACATCACCCATTGATCCTGATGTGGTTTTAGTCCCCCGCTTGACCCTCGACCGTCTTGCCAGGGCTGTCTGTTACTGATGAAATATTGTACAAAGTCAAGATGGGTAGGTGAGCAGAAGAAGCAATAGAGAACAAACGATTTAAAAGCCCTCTAAATAGAGTCTGAAAAGGCCCTTCTAATAGAAAAGAGTGGGGTCCTACTCAGCTATAGGTATTGACAAATCTTGTAAAATTTTCATAATATCTAGAGAACAACAAGTAGAGGCAATTTTATAACAGTACAGCAGCGATTGTGTCCATTTGCATCAATATCAGTATGCCGGTTTCAGATACCGATCCTCTGCTCCTCCATGGTAGGATAGAGTTGAAGGAGATAGGAGTAAGCTATGTCTCTCCCCATGTGGAGACCAACCTGGGACCTATCCCGCTCTTTTGATTGGAACTATGCCCACGGGCCAAACCTTTATAATGAACCTGTGGAACCTCTACCACAGCAACATATCCCTTTTCTCTCATGGAAATTGCGCTCCCCCCTCGGCATTGCTGCTGGCCCTCTCCCAAATGCTCGCTTCGTCAGGGCATATGCCCGTTTGGGTTATTCTGTGCTTACCTATAAAACAGTGCGTAGTTGCGAGCACCATGCACATGCAGCCCCAGTTCTGGCTCAGTTAGAGCACAGAGGCTACGCAAACCCTGCATCTTCAATACCCTTCGTTGGCCATAGCAACGTGAGTAAGGTCTTACCAACAGAATTGTCGAGTGCTAATTCGGTAGGATTACCATCAGAAGATCCGAAACGATGGCGAGAAGACGTGAGGCATGCACGTGCCTCCTTAAATGAGGGGCAGATCCTGGTTGTCAGCGTGGTTGGCACACCTGAGAACGAGGATACCACCGAGCAACTAGCAGAGGATTTTGCTCGTTGTGCTCGTTGGGCCGTTGAGGCAGGAGCAGATATGATTGAAGTGAATCTATCTTGCCCCAACGTATATGGGAAAGAGAGCGAGGTGTATTTAGATCCAGAGGTAGCTGCTTCTGTCGTAAACGCCACACATATGGCTATCAAGCCCGTGAAATTGAGCGCAAAATTGGGCTATTATGCCGATAGTACGTTAATGTTTGCCGTTCTCGACGGCATTACCCCATTTTTAGATGCGTTGACCATGATCAATGCAGTTAAATTCCCTATCATCACCTCGGACGGAGAACCATATTTCCCTGGCACAGGGCGAGCATATGCTGGGGTTGGTGGAACAGCTATACGTATGCTAGCGCAGGACAATGTGCATCGAGCTCTCAAGTTCCTCAAATGGCGCGACCTGAGTATACCTGTTATCGCGGTTGGTGGTGTGACAGAGCCCCGGCACGTCGATACCTATCTCGCTCTAGGTGCAGGAATAGTAGAAGTCGCGACCATAGCTATCTGGCAGCCTTTTTTCTCATACGACTACGTACGCTCCCGTAACACGCTTGAGATTTGAGTGTCGAGGCCAGCAGGAGTTTTCAATACATTTTTCAAGAACGATACATATACAATCTGGAGGGAGAGTATCAATCTCATTTTTGAAGTATAGATGCAGCCGTTTTTATGTAACACTGGATGAATCCTGAACCGAGTCTGGGGGACGTTGACAATGCAGCCAATACAAATTCCCGATTGGAACTCTTTTTCGCAACATATTGATACGCTGTTTCCCGCACAGGTGAATAACCTGAAAAAGCTGACACGCGGTCACATAGAGGCGCGTAGCAACGAGAAAAACGCTCAATATATCAAGGTTGCATGCATTGATGATTATGATGGGCCAGAGTTTCTTGACACGCAAGGAATCAAGATTGTTCCTCCACGTGCCGTACTATGGGAGGTGCATGTGCCAATACATGGACTCAGTGCGGGCTGGAATAATCGGGTTACGGATATAGGTACACTCAAAAGGTCGTTACGTATGGGTCTTCCCCCTGATTTACGCGCCCTGCAAACGGACCTTTACTTTGCTTCGATGCAACTGAAGGAACAGAAGGTGTATTCGGAACCTGAGACTGTACGTCACTATCTGATCTCCTACTGTGATAAGATCTATGCTAAACCTCTTCAGCAGCAGCCAAACACAATCTGGATGAGTTATAAGCGTTACTTCAATCAAGCACAAATGATGATTCTTACTAACCCCACTCTGTACACTGAACTCTGTTCTAAGTTGAAAGAACTCTCCTCCCTTCCAAGTCCCCCTGAGGACAAGCTCTATAGTTATCTCGTCCTGCTACGAAGTTTACCCGATACTGTTGCGCGAGCTAAGGATGGGCATATCGAGGCCGCGAGAAGCCTCAAAGAACTACTGACGCTTCTGGACAGCCTAGATGAGGACGGATTACCACTTGCTAGCGAGATTACATATAATGTTATCAATGCAGTTGAGTGGTTGACCTATCTAATCCCCAAAATGTACGGAGCTTTGCCTATCGATGAGAAGCTGGTTGAGCGACTGGAGAAATACATCAGCGGCGAAAATTACAAGTTAGCTATTCGGATGGAGGCTGCTTGGGCACTCGGCTGGGCCAGCGTCGCTTCAATCGCTGTTGCGACACATGTGCATGAGTATAAAAAATCGACAAAATCACGCGTATACAACCTGCACAATAATGTGTTGCGACAGGTTGTCGGCACAGCCTATTTGCGCGCCTCCTTCACGTTGGTCAGCTTTGGTCCCGCACGCGTATCATCCACCACAGTAGAACCTCTTCCAGGCACCTTCTACCAAGCCGATCCGGCGTCGGGACCAATTAACATCTCTGCCTATGATTCTGCACGCCAAGCCGCGTCTGATATCGTCTACGGTGAGCTTGATCAAATAGTAGGGGGTAATATCCGCTTCCAGTTGTTACTTGCTGTGCTGGCCGCTAGCTGGCTGCTAGCAAACAATTTAATTGTCGTTCTCTTTTCATTGAGTGCCACTATTGGGTTCTGGCTTTCAGTCGCGCCTGTTTTCGTACTACTTATAACTGTGATACTGCTCACATGGAGGTGGGGAAGAGGGTACTGGTCGCGTATTGCTATTATCTGGATAGCATTTGTCTTTCTGGTAGCAAGCCCGTGGCTGAACCTCCTCAATTGGCAGCAAACGCTCGTAAGTGTTAGTGCCTTTGTCACGTTTCTTAGTACCGTAGTCATCACCCTTAGTCCCTGGGCCTCTACCTTTGCTGTCCTTCCTGCACTGGTGCGTTTCCTTGGCTCTATACTTAAACGTTACCTCTGAAACGCCGTGCTCTACGCTGCTCAATAGAGGCGCGTCAGAGGAAAGCAGGGGCAAATTGACTGCTTGATAGTAATGCTCTTACAATCCTTTTCCCTTGCGGCACACCAATTATCTTACCATCTTGATAGACCAGTCTCCCTCGCAGGAACGTCGCTACGGGCCTACCAAGGAGTTCCATTCCCTCGTATGCTGACCACCGATTCTTGGTAAATAGGTCCGCTCTTTTCACCCTCCATACCTGCCTCGTATCGACCACGACCATGTCGGCATCCTTACCAACGGCCAGGCCACCTTTCTGGTCAAAACCAAAAATCCTCGCGATATTTTGCGAGGTCACTTGAGCAATACGGATAAGCCCCTTTTCAAGAGCATCATTGCCAAATTGCTCTACCCAGTGGCTGATTAACACTGGCAGAGCTTCTTGCATGCCTGGCATGCCTGATGCCACTTCCCAGACGCTCTCTTTCCGCTTCTCCGCAAGTGTATGTGGTGTATGCTCCGAAATCACTGCGTCGATTTTGCCTTCACTCAACAGACGCCAAAGCTGCTTTTGTTCAGTAGGTGTGCGTAGCGCTGGCGCCACGTTGATCAAATTGCCATATTTTTCGTAATCCTGGCAAGTGAAAGCGAGGTGATAGGCAGCCACTTCACCATACACATCTACCCCGATCTTGCGGCCAAACTCTACGGCGGCAAACTCTTCTGGAGTGGATAAATGCAACAGGTAGAGCTTCACGCCAAATTGTTTCGCGAGGGCGAATCATCTCAAGAGCGGACGTCAGAACAACAGAAGTATTTCTTGCGTCTCCCCATACAGCCGGATCATCTCTTTTTAACGTATCGCGGTACTTACGAGTAAAATAGTTTACAAGCTCCTGATTCTCCGCATGCAGTAGTGCTATGATCTTTCTCTCGCCCAAAATCTCAAAAATCCGTGCAATGTCACCGAGACGCGGTATCGTTGTTGGCGTAGTAGCATGCCCGGCAGTAAATATTTTGACACCGGTAATCAGCTCTTTATCAACTTTGCGCAACTCACCAATATCCTCGACAGAAGTGCCCATATTGATGGCAAAATCGCTATAAGATCTACCAGTATATCTTTTTATCTGGTCTTCCACGCGAGCGACAGTCGTCGTTGGAGGTCTTGTATTGGGCATATCAAAGATGGTTGTGTAACCCCCGGCAAGCCCGGCCCGCGTGCCATGCGGGATATCTTCTTTGTGTTCAAGTCCTGGTTCACGCAGGTGACCATGCACTTCAATCAAGCCCGGAAGGATATACTTGCCACGAAAATCAAGAGTATGCTCCATATCTTTGGGGAAATCTTCATCTATGCTCGCGATTTTCCCATCTGTAATATGGACTGTTCCCCTCATGATACGATCAGGCAGAACGATAGATCCAATCAGCGTTGAATGCACCAGGACCTCCTGAGGTTGTTAATCTTTGACAGGTGGAATAATCCTCGTCACAAGTTTTCCCGCTTTGTCTTTATAGATGCGGATATTTTTCTCCCACGCCGGAGCCAACTGGGGATAATCGGAGCGATAATGCGCACCACGGCTTTCTTTTCTTTCCAAAGCTGCTAGAATGATCACTTCTGCTGTCTTCAACATATCCTGTGTTTCCAGGCACGCTTGCAGTTGACTTTTGTCCTCTGCCAGCAGGAATTGCGCCTCATGCTGTAACTGTTTAATCTCTCTCTTTGCGGTCAATAAACTATCGGCATCTCTTGTGATGCCAACATTGTTCCACATAACGGTTTTGATTTTGCTTAAAACTTCTGCAGCTAGTTGCCCCGTGTTTCGGCGTAAAAATGCCTCAACTCGATCAACTTCTGCATCAACCGCCTGCCGTGTAATCTCTGGTGATCGAGAGCCTTTGACATATTCTGCTGCATGCATCCCAGCTCGCCTGCCAAAGACTTGACCTTCGGCCAGCGAATTTCCACCCAGACGGTTTGCCCCGTGAACACTCGTCGTCACTTCGCCAACGGCATAGAGTCCATCAACGTTTGTTTCACCCCACTCGTTGATGGCATACCCGCCCATCATATGATGCATGGAAGGCGTGACCTCCATCATCTGTTTGCGCACATCGATACCTACTTCCATATGCGCAGCAAACACATCGGGAACGAGTTTTTCAGCTTTTCCTTCCTCCCAGTGGGTGACATCCAGGTAGACAGCTCCATGTTCTGTGCCTCTACCTTCTTGAATTTCCTGGTAAATCGCTCTCGTTACTTCGTCCCGTCCAGCAAGCTCGAGGCGCTGGGGTTGGTAACGCTCCATGAAGCGCTCTCCCAAGCTGTTTTTGAGAATACCACCGTTCCCCCTGACCTTTTCTGTGACAAGCGTGCCGCGCTTCTCCGGTGGGAAAGCCATACCAGTCGGATGAAACTGGATCATTTCCATATCAACGAGTTCTGCTCCCATATCCGATGCCCAGGCATATCCTTCGCCTGTATTGCTGGGCGCATTCGTATTAATCTTATACATGTTCCCACCACCACCCGTTGCCACAATCGTCGCCTTCGCCTGCACAACCCTGTACGTCCCTGTTCTCCTGTCAATAAGAAAGGCGCCGGCAACCTTATCATTTCGCTTGATCAGTTTCGTCACGTAATGATGTTCCAGGTATGGAATGTCGAGCCGCTCAACCTCTGCCAATAACCCCTGCATCATTTCACGGCCCGTATAATCACCGGCGCACAAATTCAAGGGCGCTGATTGCTTACCTCCAGCCCACGTAAAGTAGGAACCATCAGGCAAGCGATCAAATTTGACGCCATAGCGTTCCAAATCACGTATGCGATCAGGCATTTCTTCTGCAAATATCCTCGCGAGCTTATAATTATTGATAAACCAACCGCCGTTGATGGTATCCTCAAAGTGCATCTGCGAGGTTGCCGGGGCTTTTATAGCAACATTGAGACCACCCATTGCCCAGCCAGTATGAGCATCCTTTAAGAACTCCTTGGCCACCACCAATACCCTTGCCCCCTTCTCAGTAGCGGCAATGGCAGCCCGCAGTCCCGATCCACCCGAGCCGATAATCAGGATATCTGTATCTATTTTCTCGACAGTCACAAATCTAGACATAATGAAGCCCCCTATTCATGAGTACTCATTCCAGGACTTGACAGGTATGGTGGCAAGGTCCTTCTCCACTATCGCCCTGACAAACAGGCGGGCCTGTTTGATTTTGGTAAGCAAAGGGATGTTATAATCGACGGCGTAGCGGCGCATGGCATAGTCATCATCGACTTCCTTTTTAATGTGCCTGTCCACAATGTTGATGGCAAGGTCGATCCTACCGTCGCGGAAATACGTCAGAACGTTCGGCGACCGCTGTTCATGTATCTTGTAGAGCATGGTTGCATCAATACCATGGGCTTGCAAAAACGCGCACGTTTTTTCTGTAGCATAAAACGGTATGCCTAATGTGGCTAACTGTTCAGCGCTCTCCAGAAACTTCTCCTTTTTATCCTCTCCTCCCAGGCTAATAAAGACTCCCTTCCTGGGCACATGTCCCCCTGTGGCAAGGATTGCCTTGAGATAGGCTTCCTCCACATCTTCACCGAAGCAGGCCACTTCTCCCGTTGAGGCCATCTCCACACGCAGGATCGGGTCGGCCCCCGCAAGCCGCGAGAACGAGAACTGCGGTGCTTTCACAGCGGTAAAGGTGAGAGGCGGGATCGTAATAGTCGCGATCTCCTCCTGAAAGAGTGCGTCAACAAAGATCTCCATGAAGTTGACCCCGGTGACCTTGGATATGAAAGGAAAGGTGCGCGACGCCCTCAGGTTCACCTCAATGACATACACCTGGTTGTCTTTAGCGAGAAATTGAATATTGAACGGTCCTGTGATGGCTAGAGCCTTGGCGATTGCTCGACTGGCCTCTTCAAGCTTGCCTTTAGTTTGGGCATTGAGGGTCTGGGGCGGCAGCACAATCGTCGCGTCGCCAGAATGCACACCCGCATTTTCTATGTGTTCCGAGATCACGAAGACTTTGATCTCCCCGTGTTGGGCCACTGCATCCAGTTCTATCTCTTTGACTTTTTCGAAAAACTTAGAAACCGTAACAGGATACTCTGGTGAAACCGCTGCAGCTTCTCTGGTGTACTGCTCCAACTCTTCCTGCGTGTAACAGACATTCATGGCATTGCCTGAGAGCACGTAGGATGGCCTCACGAGGATCGGATAGCCGACCTGCTCTGCAAAATGGGTCAGTTCAGCGATGTTGACAAAGCTATTCCACTCAGGCTGATGAATGTCGAGCGTATCCAGCAGCCTGGAAAACTTGCTGCGGTCTTCTGCCTGATCAATATGGGTGGCATCGGTTCCTATGATGTGTATACCATAACGCTGCAGGGCCTTTGCCCGGTTATTAGGCGTCTGTCCGCCCACTGAGACTATCACTCCATAAGGTGATTCGAATTCGCAAATGTCCGCAATTCGCTCAAAGGTGAGCTCCTCAAAATACAGTCTATCTGAGATGTCGTAGTCCGTTGAAACCGTTTCAGGATTACAGTTAATCACGATGGAGCGCTTCCCATACTTTTTGAGCGCCTCCACCGCACTGACGCTCGTCCAATCAAATTCCACCGACGAGCCTATACGATAAGGTCCCGAACCCAGAATAACTACACCCGCTTCTCCCATGGGCGCAACATCGTGATGCCGCCCATTGTAGGTCATGTAGAGATAGTTGGTGTCGGAAGGAAATTCAGCGGCAAGCGTATCGATCTGGAACACGCACGGAGTCACGCCAAGTCGTTTGCGCAGCGCCCGTATCTCCAGACCGCTTTTGCCGGTAAGTTCCCCGATACGCTTGTCCGACATACCCACCTGCTTCAGCCCCAACAGCCGGGACGCAGAGAGGTCCTGGTCGGCTTGCAGGGCTTGTTCCATGTCTACGATGCGCTTTATTCTCTCTAAAAACCACGGGTCGATACCGGTAATATTGGCTATCTCCTCAACGGCATAATTGTTGCGCATCGCCATTGCCAGCGCAAACATCCGTTTAGGGGTAGGCCTGTAGAGATATTTGAGCATATTATCTGCCACGGTCTCGCCGTTAACAAAAACTTTCTCGGAGGTTGCGCCCTCGAAATCCAGGTCTAGCATACGAATGGCCTTTTGATAGGCTTCCTCAAACGTGCGGCCAATACCCATGACCTCCCCAACAGATTTCATGCCAGTCCCAATGGTTTCGTCCACACCTTTGAACTTCTCTAAGTCCCAGCGAGGGATTTTCACCACCACGTAGTCCAGGCTGGGTTCAAAACAGGCCTGGGTGACACCCGTTACTTTATTGCTGAGGTCCGTCAGTCCATAGCCAAGCGCTAATTTGGCCGCTACATATGCCAGCGGATAGCCTGTTGCTTTGCTGGCCAGGGCTGAACTGCGTGATAGGCGAGCATTAACCTCAATCACATAGTATGCAGAAGTCCTGGGGTTGATGGCAAACTGCACATTGCACTCCCCAACGATGCCCAGGCTTCTGACGATGGTTATTGCAGCAGCACGCAGGCTATGATATTCAGCATTGTTGAGAGTCTGGCTGGGAGCCAGCACGATGGACTCGCCAGTGTGAATGCCCAGCGGGTCCATATTCTCCATGTTACATACCGTGATGCAATTGTCGTAGGCATCACGGACCACTTCATACTCTACTTCCTTGTAGTGATGCAAGTATTGCTCAACGAGCACCTGTGGAGCAAACGCCAGGGCTCCCCTCACGATACGCTCCAGGTCTTCTATATCCCTCGCAATGCCTGATCCCTGGCCGCCAAGCGCAAAACCAGCTCGTACCATCACTGGAAAGCCGATCTCTGCGCCAATACGCATGGCTTCTTCTGGCGATTCCGCACTTCTACTTTGTGGAGCGGGAATGCCTATACTCTGCAAGTGCCGTGCAAACGCCTGCCGGTCTTCGGTGAGGATGATGGCAGAGATGGGAGTTCCCAGAATTTGTACGTTGTATTTTTCCAGGACCCCCGCGTGAAACAATTCAATCCCGCAATTGAGCGCGGTTTGCCCACCGAACGAGAGCAAGATGCCATCAGGGCGCTCTTTCTCAATGATTTTTTCGACGAAAAAGGGGGTTATTGGCAAAAAATAAACCGGGTTCGCCAGCAGTTTTGAGGTCTGAATGGTCGCGATATTGGGATTGACTAAAACTGTGCTAATCCCTTCTTCTCGTAAGGCTTTGAGCGCCTGGGACCCGGAATAGTCAAACTCACCCGATTGGCCAATCTTGAGCGCGCCTGCTCCCAGCACCAACACTTTACGCGGCATTTTCATACTCGCCTCTCACCCTCTCTAGAAAGTGGTCGAAGATCCAATCCGTATCCATTGGACCCGGAGCGGCCTCTGGATGAAATTGCACCGAGAGAAAGGGGAGTTGGACATGCCGCATGCCTTCATTGCTCCCATCGTTGGCATTGACAAACCAGGGAATAAAGTCCGCCGGCAGGACGCCTACAGCAAAGCCATGATTTTGCGTCGTGATATAGCACCGCTTCGTACCATGCAGCATACACGGTTGATTCTGGCTCCTGTGACCAAATTTCAGCTTATAAGTATCTCCGCCCGCTGCAAGTGCCAGCAATTGGTGGCCCAGGCAAATGCCAAGCGTAGGAATCTTGCGCTCTAGCGCTTTCCGAATGGTCTGGATCGTTTTTTCGGCCATCTTCGGATTACCTGGCCCATTGGACACCACGATGCCATCAAAGGAAAAGGCATTAGCTGGCGAAAAGAGGTCCCAATTCCATGGCACCGTGATCACACGCACATTTCTTGAGAGGAGGCAGCGTGTTATGTTACGCTTAGCCCCACAATCAATCAGGGCAATAGTGATATTCCCACTGCCTTCTTGCAGAGGCTGCTCGACTGAGACTTGCGCCACCAGGTTGTCGGTATTGGGGTCATAGAAAGGAATATCTGTATTGAACACAATCTTGCCCAGCATAGTGCCATGAGTGCGAATATGTCGAGTGAGCGAACGCGTATCTTTGATTTCTAAGGCAGGGACCCGCTCCTGCTGCAACCAGCTTCCCAGGTTCATGGTGCTTTCTACATGCGAAGGCGTGTCAACATAGTTGGAAACGATGAGCGCGGCGACATGGATTCTGTCATCTTCCCACCAGGATTGGACTGGTACTCCATAATTACCAATGAGTGGGTAGGTCATGCTCAGGATCTGACCAGCAAAGGAGGGATCGGTCAGGGTTTCCGGATAGCCGACCATGCCGGTGCAAAAGACGACCTCGCCAGAGCTTTCTCCCTCATAGCCAAATGAGGTACCTTCAAATTTGGTCCCATCTTCTAACAGCAACGTTCCGTATCGAGGACAATATTTGGTAAGGGGCACGTCACATCCAGGACTATCTTCAACAAGCAGCTTGTCATCAACATTTTTTTGCATAGTAATCCTTTCAGTTATGCTTTCCCCAGGATCAATGCTAGTAGGGCCATGCGTGTATACAGACCATTGCGAATTTGCGACTTCAAATACACGGCTCGCTCATCAGCATCTACTGCTGGATCTACTGAATCTACCCTGGGGAGCGGGTCCATCAGTATCATGGCGGCTATTGAGCGGGTCACCAGCAAGAAGGCATGTCAGGCCACCGAGCCTGCCGAATTTCTCATAAAGGGTGTAAAGATCGAGCAGTGTTTGGGTGGGGTGCTCATTGTTTCCGTCTCCCGCGTTAATCACGGGTACATCGCTGGCAGCTTCTGCCGCTCGTTCTGCCGTGCCGGCCAGCTTATGGCGCAGGACAATGGCATTTGAATACGCTTCAAAAGTGCGAATGGTATCTTCAAAGGACTCACCCTTATAGCAGGAAGTGGTTGTTTCTGCGTTTTGAATTTCGATTGTTTCTCCGCCGAGCCTTTTTACTGCGGCAGCAAATGAACCGAAAGTTCTGCTGGAGGGTTCAAAGAAAAGCAGCGATACGACAGTGCCTGCAAGTAGATATGAAGGTTCATTATTGAGAGCGATCTGTTTCATTTCGGTAGTTAAAGGAAAAAGAAGGTGAAGGTCCTGCGCCGAAAATTGTGCGAGGGAAACAATATCCTTTCCCTTGAAATTACCGTTAATCATCTCAAGTTCGGTTCGAGGATGAGATGCGACTCGAATCATTGTTAACCTCCAGTGCTTCATACATCATGACAACAGGTCGAAATGGATGAGCGCTCTAAACGCTCAATACCAGAGACTCTACTTTGGGAAAGGAAACAAACCTGCCGCGTTAGCAGCTTCGTCCTTCTTATCCGGTGCATTGCAAGCATAACGGTACCAGGCCTTTTCCATACAACGGAACATTCGTTCGGGAACTGTTTCAAATTGCTAGAAGTATACACAGATTTTATCCCCATGTCAAGCAAAATTGAGGAAAATCTGAAAAGATGTCCTATACGGAACGTTCTTTTGGTAACAATTCCCAAATTGCTGGAAGTATCTTCTCTCTCGTCGATGACGACGAATGATGCATGTGCTGTTGCTATGTCTTCGGCTTTGTATTGCAAATAGCGTAGGTATATGATAAATTATCTCTAATACTGAAGGAAGGTGTAGGATAGTTTCGAGTTATGACAACGGTGTACGAATATCGCATCAACTTAGGCTGGTCGTTCAGGAAGCTCGCCCAGGAAGCTGGGATATCCGCTGACATCGCCAAGCGCGCTGAAGAAGGGAAACCTATTCGACCTGATACTGCCAAAGCCATTGCTGATGCGTTTAGCAGAGCCCTGGGTCGCGAAATCAAGGTCCTGGATATTGAAGGTTTACATATTATCTAGCCAGTTGCGTAAACCGCTTCATTGCTCTCTATTTTAAACGGGAGCGGCCATCACCGTCCGAGGGCTGGGGAAGGCAGCCAGGGCCAGCGAACGGGCGGCCAGCGACTTTTTGCATGGGCAGCGAGGCACCACCCGGCAGATGCGCAGGCGGCAGAAGGCGCCGCAAGAACCGGTGTGAACAGCAGCGCACACCCATGAGCGCACAGCGTAGGCGTAAGAGGGGAAGACGACCACTGCTTCCCCTCTTACGAAGAAGCGGTATAAAGAGGCAGTGCAAGGAGAAGCAAGAGCGATGAAACAGCGTCACCAGCGTCGCACAGGGCAAGACGAACCGCAGACCATCACGAAAGCCGTGACCCATATCCGGCTGGAAGCGATCAACGGGGGCAAACTTGCCGCATTGGATGCCCTGGCCTCGGTCTATTTGGCGCTGTGTCAGCAGTATGTCATCCTCTTTTGTACTGATGCATCCCCTGATAAGTTCCATCCCCCCGTCTTTTCTGCCCCTTTATCGGAACGCTGGCATCGTGTGGCTATCCAGCAAGCGGCAGGCATTGCGCAATCCTGGAGAACCAATCGTGCCAACGCCTATCAGGACTATCTCGAAGACCTCTTGGACTACCGCGAACAACAGGCTGGCGGCACACTGGACCCACTGATCGAAGAACCAACCTGGAAGGAGTGGGACGTTCCCACTCTGCGCCAAACCTGCATCCAGGCCAATGCCAATGTGATCGTGCTCGAACCCTCACAAGACTCCACCTTCGACTACTGGCTCAAGATCAGCACCCTCGAATTTCGCAAACAGTTACTTGTTCCGGTCAAGCTGGCAGACTATCACCGGCAGACATTACAGGGGAAAACGATTAATACGAGCGTGGTCTTCAACAAGCGCGATACCGGGTGGTGGCTGACGCTCAGTTACGATGAAGTGATACCAGTCCAGACGGAGCCATCCGCACCTGTGATCGGTGTCGACGTCGGGATTGCCAACTTCGTAACCACAAGTACGGGTAAGCACTACGGAACTTTTCACGGCAAGCTACGAGAGCGACAGAAACGCGATCGAGAGAAACGACGACGCAAAGCCAAGCTTCGTAAGTGTCTCGAAAAAAAGGGGGCCGGGAAGCTTCCTTCGACCACAAGCCGAAGCGGGCAACGCTTAATCCGGCATGTGCGTCAAGAGATCAACCAAGCGGTCAATCAGTGCTTTACCGAACATCCCGATGTACAGTTTGCTTATGAGCACCTATCGGTTGCTACAATGAAGCACAAGGCCAGAGCTATGAATGCCTACATGCGCGCTTCCAATCTCGCGCACATTCCCGAGCAGATTGCCTGGAACGCCGCTAAACATGGCGTGCAAGCGACCAGAGTGAGAAGTGCCTATACTTCTCAAGAATGCAGTGCGTGTCATTATGTAGATAGAGCCAATCGCCCCAACCAGCAAACGTTTTGCTGCGTGGTCTGTGGTTACAGCACGCACGCCGACCTAAATGCCGCTACCAACATTGCACGACGAGTGGGAGATACTGCATTAGAGGCATGCAAGAATAAAACAGCCGTGAAAGCCTTACTCATGCAGCGACATCAGGAATGGAAAAAACAAAACGGTTGGCCATAGTCCAACCGCCCGCCTAGTTCGTTCGTCAACAGGCGTAGGTTAAGGCTAGGAGCGTAGGCAATGCAATATTTGTCTATGTTTTTAGCAACTATACCCACTCATTTTCCAAAAGTCAATGTATGGTCGTGCAAAGTTTCACCTTCTACGATAACGGGTTCTCCAGGTGGCCTGAACCGTGGGGAGACAGGTCAGTAAAGAAAGGGCGAAGCTGTTGCGCTTGCTCTTGTAACTCTGCCTCAGAGGGATAACGCACGTACTTGAGCGAGTCCACCAGAACCTGAGGATCATCGTGGGGGACCAGATGCAGGTGCGCATGGGGAAGACCACCGCCGAAGGCACTGTAGCCGATGGCTCTGGCTCCTGTCGCTGCTTTCAAACGCGCCGCAATAGCTTTGGCAAGCAGGAAGAGAGCCACATACATTTCTTGACTGAGTTCGTGAACCTCGACCACATGCTGCTTGGGAATGAGCATACAGTGACCGAAGCCCAACGACGCCTTATCAAGAATGACGACAAACTGGGGATCCTCATACAGGCCATGCGCAGGAAGCCCTTCGGCAGCGAGGCGACAAAAAGGGCAGGATGCCATGTCTCCTCCCCTCTACAAGGGCTTGCGGGCGCGGATGAAAGCGCTGACGAATTTTTCCTCGATGCCAGCGCGTTCCTCTGCCGGGAGCGCAGCCATAGCAGCGCTTGCCCCGCTCTCAGCGGCCTCCTGTAGCGAGTAGCGTCGTGTGACCTCTACCTCAAGGTCGATAAACCCTGCCTCGTCCAGCAGTCGCCGGTAGGTATGCTCCTCTAGCGCCCCAGCAAGACAGCCGGCCCATGCCTCGAGGTCCCGGCGAATAGTCCGTGGGATTTCTCCTTGAAAGACGATATCCGAAACCGCAAACCGGCCGCCTGGTGTAAGCACCCGGTAGGCTTCGCGCAGCACCTGGCCTTTATCGGCAGACAGATTGATGACGCAGTTGGAAATCACCACGTCTACAACGCCATCGGGTAGGGGAATATCCTCAACAAGCACCGAATTTTATCACTCGATGCGATTACAAAGAAATGCTTCTTGTCCTTCGGTCTATCCTCGACCAGTCACGCTTATTTGCGCCGGTGCCAGCATCTTCATAAGTATACATCAGGGGAAAGTGCCTGCATGTGTTGTTCTAGCTTACGTTTGATAGCCTTGGTAGTGTGATTAATGAACGATCTAACCAGGTATGGTATACTGCCTTCAGTTTAACAGAGGGCTGAGGTTGTTGCGTCCTTTTTGAAAAACCCTCGTCTATAAAGTATCAAAGACATACTGTTCAAGCAACAGAAAGGACAAACTGATGCATATCGTACCTGATAATGGCGAACAATTGCGTGAGGCTGTACGTGAGCGTTATGGAAGAACAGCAGTGCAGGTAATAGGCACAAGTGCTTCTGGCAGTTGTTGTGGAAGTGACTGCTGTGGGGGACAAGGTAGCAGTGACGTTGTTACTAGCGACATCTATAGCAGCGCAGAACTGAGTGCGTTACCAATTACCGCAGCACTTGCCTCGCTTGGTTGTGGTAATCCCACGGCATTAGCCGAATTGAAACCAGGTGAAAAGGTGCTTGACCTGGGAAGCGGTGGGGGAATTGATGTGCTGCTTTCCGCGCGGCGCGTTGGCTCTACAGGCTTTGCCTATGGTCTGGATATGACCGATGCCATGCTCGAACTGGCCGAGCGCAACCGTAAAGAGTCAGGGGTAGAGAATGTGCGCTTTTTGAAAGGGGTAATAGAAAATATTCCTCTGGCAGCCACCAGTGTTGACGTAGTGATCTCCAACTGTGTTATTAACCTCTCTGCTGATAAAGGCCAGGTACTGCATGAGGCGTACCGTGTACTCGTGCCAGGAGGGCGGTTTGCCGTCTCAGATATTGTTTTTCAAGGACACATACCGCCTGTCATCCGTGCTGACTTGGAAGCATGGGCTGGATGTATTGCCGGTGCATTGGAAGAGGATACTTACCGGCAACTGTTAAAAGAGGCAGGCTTTGCTAATATTGAAATTGAGGTCACACGTCGCTATTCCCTCAACGATATTGCTGAGAGTGGAGCAGGCACTTCCATCGCTTCGCTTTCAGAAGCCGAATGTGCTGAGGTAGATGGAAAATTCGTTAGCGCGTTCATCCGTGCTCGTAAACCTGAAAATGCCTAGAGTGTAAAAAAACAGCAAGAAAGCGTAGCGCTCACTGCTCAGGGACTCTTAGAGCTATCCATCTGGATTGACGCCAACAGGGAAGCGCTTGAAGCAGAAGCCCAACAGGAAACGGCACAGTACCAGGGAGGGCGAGGATGATGTAACCGGAGGATGAACCCGCCATACTGGTCATCACACAGGGTAGTAATGCGCTACCCTGTGTTTCTTTTTGTTGACATCTCACCGGAAACACGCTAGGCTGCCAGCAGAAACAATATGACAGAATATAACCTGACACCCACCCACAATCTCACCAACGCGTGTAGTGCAGAAAGCCCGCGAAAAGCGTCGGAGAGTCTTACATGCAGTGTACCAACGACGCAGAGTGAATTATGCACGGTTTCGAGAACGGTTGAAGAAACAAGGAGCAGTGACCGTTTACAACGATGACCACCCCTTGTAGAAGCCCCAATCTCAGTTTGACAGCTTGCTTTCTTCGGGTATACTCCTTTCTACTCGAATACAGACACGACTTGTCATACTGCCATGCAGACAGCTTATTTGAAATAAACGAGTGATGAGCTTATTTTGAACGAATGATCTAAAAGTTCTCTGTATCGAGATTAAAAAATGCAGTTGCAAAGCCAGTTCACAGCGTAAATCATCTTCCGCATAGACAGAAATAGTAACTTCTGCGATACTGTTCTCTTGAAAGCTTCGATACTACAGCAAAGAAGCAAAATGGAAAGCAGAGGCGCAAGATATTAGTATGTGGCTATACTGCCTTGAAGTAAAAAACTATCGCTCTCTTGAAGATGTCAAGCTTGATCACCTTCAGCAGTTTAATGTGCTGATTGGTCAAAACAATGCAGGTAAGTCGGCTGTCTTTGGCGCTCTACAAGGTTTAAACGCGGCACTTACAAGAAGTGCCATGCTGCTTGATGTCATCACAGGACGAGATACGACACGTCGGCTAGAGATAAACCTGCTATTCAAGTTCCGACCCCAAGAACGAGAAGCGTTTGTCGATATGCTGATTGCCGCTGGGCTTGACGCATCACGTCGAACAGCAATACTGGATAGCTCCCTGTTAGGTGAAATTCAATTTGTATTTAAGGCTCCTGGCTATAATCCTCAGCTTTTGCACTTACGGGAAACCAAGCTACTTGCTGAGGATGGCACATGGGCAGTTATTCAAAGAATGGAAGGTGATGAGCGGGTAGGCAACCCACAGTATACATTCGTTCATATAGGTAGTGTAAGCCAACAAGCCGTCGAAAAACCCTTGGCTGCTGCATTATTGGATATTGACCAAGGCCACCACAACAATAACGCGCAGGTTTCGCCTGCCGATATCTCAGGTGCTTGGGCATCAGACCCTGTGACGACATGGATATTCCAACGACTAGGAGCGTTTTTTTCACACGCCTTCTTCTTCAGTGCCTTTCGTCATAGCGAGTCCGCGTTACCTGTTATGGGCACACCTAGTCTTAGTCAAAACGGTTCAAATCTTGCTCAAGTCCTACACACACTTGCCTCAAACGATCGAGACAAGTTCGATCAGATTGAACACTTTGTTCATGCTGCTCTTCCAGACATTGGACGACTACACGCTTCAATAAGCAATACTTCTACTTCTGTTGCCTTTAGAACTCTAAAGGGATACCTCGTGTATCTTCATGAAATGGGGGGAGGCATCGAGCAGCTATTGATGGTAGCATACGTGCTTCTGACAGGAAGTACCGAAAATACCCTTTTCCTAGAAGAGCCAGAAAGTCATTTACACGCTGGTGCGCAACGCTTTTTACTTGAAAAACTGCTTGAGGGAGGACAACAGGTCTTCATCACCACCCACTCCTCCGTCTTTATTAATCTCACACGACCCTATAGCCTTTATCAGGTGACGTACTCGGAAGGAGTAACAGCGATTAAACGCTGTGATGCTGCTTCACTTGAAGCCGTGCTTGAGGATATTGGAGTCCGAAATAGTGATGTCCTCTTAAGCGATGCTGTGCTCTTTGTCGAAGGCACGAGTGATCGCGATGTGTTTATAGAGTTCAGCGAGAAACTTGGTAGAAACCTTTTTGAACGTAACATCAATGTGGTATCTATGGGCGGAGGAAGCCATGCCCCTATACGAAGTGATCTCTTAAGAGATATTTCACAGAAAGCACCTGTCCGGCATCTGTTCCTGCTTGACCGTGATGAGCGCCGACAGTCTGACATATATAGCTTAGAGGAAAGACTAGGGAGTAACGTATACTTTCTTAACGCTCGTGAAGTGGAAAACTATCTACTCGTGCCACATGCAATACGAAGTGCACTCATGGGAAAGCACTGTTATGACCAATCAATTCTCTCCCGTATTGAAGCCACCACGGAGGAACAAATTGAACAGTGGATACGTGATGCCGCCAACAATCTGTACAGTCTGGTACTGTTAAAGCGTATCCGTACAGAGATTGGCGGCTTGCGCGAAGGAATACTCCCATCTGAAACACTCCCTATCCTTCAACCTGATGCGATGAGCCCAGACCTTCCAAAGTTAATAGAGCAGCAAGTCACAACGCACTTTAATCAACGAGTAGCTGGTTTAAATGTTCAGTAAACCGGGGACTGGACAGCCTACGACAAACGCTCGCGCAGGAAATCCTTGAACAAATTAAAAATAGCCCACCAAAGTTTTTTGAAAGTCTCGTCGTTGATCTCCTGGTTGCGATGGGCTATGGTGGTTCTAGAAAAGATGCTGGGCAAGCTGTTG
>WNGJ01004885.1_pt1 | contig 25512 bp, 20 predicted proteins | sample 5400611 | NCBI WGS metagenome assembly WNGJ01 (sample SAMN13153375, study PRJNA577476) | soil metagenome | isolation source: 40 cm soil or saprolite under Garry oak tree replicate 1 | place: USA:California | collected 2016-06-15
GAGGCCTTCCATGACCTGACACTCACGAGGGCTGAGGGTCGCTATCCGCGCCGCGATGTCGAGCGTGACCGCCTCGCTTTTCGCGGTCGGCTCGGCTTGTCGGATGGCCATCTCGATCATGCCGATCAGGCGTCCCGACGCCGGAAATGTGGCGTCGGGCGCGCTGCCGCCGGCATTCCCTGCGGTTCGGATCGACGGCGAATTGTACTGGGATGGCGGCATTCTATCGAACACGCCGACCGAAGCGGTATTCGACGATAATCCGCGCAAGAACTCGCTGATCTTCGCCGTCCACATGTGGAATCCGTCCGGTCCGGAGCCGACGACGATGGCGGAGGTGCTCAACCGACACAAGGACGTGCAGTATTCAAGCCGGATCGCGAGCCATATCGCGCGCCAGCAACAGGCGCATCGCTTGCGCCACGTCATCAGCCAGCTCGCCGCCCGATTGCCGGAGGCCGAACGCAACAGCGAGGCGGTACGTGAATTGGCCGGCTACGGCTGCCCGACGCGGATGCATGTCGTGCGGCTGTTGGCGCCGCAACTCGATCGCGAGAACCACACCAAGGACATCGATTTCAGCCCATCCGGCATCCGGCAGCGCTGGGATGCCGGCTATGCCCACACCCGGGCGGTGCTCGATCGGTCGCCATGGGTCGGTGAGTTCGATCCGCTGTCTGGGGTCATTCTTCACGAGCAGACGGAAATCATGCCGGAGGCGGCGGAGTGACGGCTGGTCGAGCGAAGGCGCTAACCCGTTGTCCTGACCGATGCGAAGAAGCCCTCCGGCCCCTCTAGTTCCACCAGCTTCTTCCGTTCGATAAGCCAGAATCGGTTTCCCACCGTTCGCACGAAGTTGCGGTCGTGTGAAACCAGCAGGCAGCTTGCCTGATGGCTCATCAATTCGTCTTCCAGCGCTTCCTGCCCTTCGATATCCAGGTGGTTGGTAGGCTCATCGAGTAAATAGAAGTTTGGCTGGGCAAGCCGCAGCAAAAGCATGCCGAGACGCGCCTTCTGTCCGCCGGAAAGCTGGCCGATCGGGCGGCTCTGCATCTCGATCGACAGGCCGGAGCTGGCGAGCAATGCGCGGGCACGCTGATCGCCGACATCGAATCGTCGGATGATCGTGCGCATCGGAGTGTCCGCATCGGCAAGATAGGCGAGATACTGGTCGCAATAGCCGAGAACAAGCGACGGTGTGGCCTTGATGCCGGCTTGCTCTGCTTCCGGGCTTTCGATCGCCTTGCGCAGCATCGCCAAGAGCCGGGTCTTGCCTGCCCCGTTCGGTCCCAACAGCACGATCCGATCTCCCTTGCAGATGAACTGCTTGCCGGTCTTGAACAGCCGGCTGCCGTCCGGTGATGCGACCACAGCGTCGTCCAGCGTTATCAGAACTTTGGCGTGTGTTCCGCGGTTGGCAAGCTTGATCGTGCCCGCGGAACGTTCCAGGTGCGCGGGCTTTGCCGCGTCTTCCAGCTTCTCGGCTCGCTGCTTCAATTGCTTGGTCTTCACCAACAGAAGATCGCTTCCGGAGTTGATGCCGATATTGCTGAGCCTCGCAGCATGCTGACGAAGCTGCTGGGCAGCCTTCAGGTCGCGTTGATAACTCCGCTCGTCCGATGCATCTGCTTCGCTAAGCGCGGCGCGAGCCCGTGAATAAGACAACGAAAATACCTGCGACTTCTCCGGCCGCAAAAACACGGTCCGGTTGGTGGTCACATCGAGAAAGGCACGGTCGTGGCTGGAGATGACGACCGGCATATCGCGCGGCAACGAATTCAGCCAGTCTTCAAGTTGACCTATCCTGGCCAGGTCGAGGTGGTTGGTTGGCTCGTCAAGCAACAATACATCGGCTTCCATAACCAATACGCGGGCAAGCATGGCAAGCCGCTGCCAACCGCCGCTCAGTTGTTTCAGCGGCCTCGCCCGCAGCGCCTCAGGCACATCAAGCGATTCCAGGGCAACATCGACCCGCCAGCTTTCGCTTGCCTGTCGTTCAATTGACAACGTCTCAAGCACCGCCGCGTAGAAAGGTGTATTCAAAAGAGCAGGCGGCACATTCTGTTCGACGTAGCCAACGGTCAGCCCTCGCGATCTGGTGATCTCGCCATCGCTTGCCTCCATTGTGCCCGCAATACAGCGCAGCAGCGTGGATTTGCCGCGTCCATTGGCGGCGACAAGTCCGATACGATCCCCGGCATTGACGACAAGGTTCAACTGCGAAAAGAGCGGCGCGCTCAGCGTTACGCCGAGGTTGCGGATATTGATAAGGGTCATGATCGTTCTCTGGTCTTGCCAGCGCTCACGACCTCCGGGCATACAGCTGCCATCGGATGTTCGTGTCAGATCGCGGCGATTTATCCGAGTGCAGGCGCGAGCGATAAATCGCTAGACGCCGCATTGCTACGGAGGGCAGACCAGGAAGAGATTCGAGAAATAGTCTCTGGTCAGCCCTGCAAACGCATTTGCAGGGCGTTGACGGGGCCACGCTGGCGATGGTGCCGGAAAAAACATGTCGTCACTGCGCAGCCCTCCTTTCTCGTTTGATGCAAAATAACTCGGCACTCAAAGGAAGGCAAGGCAAAGCCTCGCCAAGGTCAAGCCTGGGAGCCCGAAGATCTGAGGTGCCAACTTCCGGACTCGCGCCAAGGCAGCAAAAAAATAGCGCTCTTCGATCACCTCACCGGCGCAAGCGAGCAGAGGAGCCAAGTAATGGCTATGGGAGAAGTATGTCCTTTCACTCTGACGCACGAGCCATAACGCGCGTACCATCTCGGACAGCGCCGCTATCCGCGGATCGCCGCATTGGCCTTCTCGGCAGCGGCGGTCATTGCATTCTTCGCCGATTTCGCTCCAGAGACCACTTCATTGACGCCGATCATGAAGGCGTCCTGGATGGGTCTCGATTGCGGATGGAATAGGATCGCCTTCGCGCGGTCGACGTCGGCATTTTGCAAGTTGGTCAGCGCCGCCGCGGCTGCTTGCGGGCCGAACGCCTTCTTGAAGCCATCGCTCGACCAAGCCGACACGCGTGTCGTCGCCAGCCCCGCCGCGGCGGTCTGCAGCGAGGTCGCCTTGCTTGTCGCCCACAGCAGGAACAAGAAGGCTGCCCGCTTGTTTCGTGATTTGGAATTAATGCACGCCTGCCAGTGCGACATAAAGGGGACGGGCGCGTGACCGGCGGCATGCGGAAAGGCTGCAAACTCAGCCTGTTTCGTGATGCGGCTCTTGGCGGGATTGGAGATGTCGGTAGCGAAGTTGCTGCTGTCGATTGCCATTGCCGTCCTTCCTTGAAGGAAGTCGTCCAACACGTGGTACCATTCATAGCTGCCCACGCCGATAGGCCCGGCTTGGCTGAGCAGCAGTCCGTACATCTCAACGGCGGCGATCGCCTCGGGGCTCGCGAAAGCGGCCATATTGTCCTTAACCATGGCTCCGCCATAGGAGAACACGAAGCTCATGGCCGCCGTGGACGAATTGCCGCTGGCTTGGGCCCGCATGGCGATCCCCGACATCTCATCGGTCTTGACCGCCTTGGCGGTGGCAAGCAGCTCTTCGAAAGTTTGGGGAACCGGGAGGTTCTTGGCTACCCGCGCATCGCCGTTGATGAACAAGGTTACCGCCTCGGAGGTAATCGGGAAAGCGTAGCGTTCGCCGTCCGGCCACAGAGGAAAGGCGCGGGCGGTCTTGAGGAGGTCGCTCTCGTCGTACCAGCCGACATCGATCAGCGACCTGTCGGAATAATAGCCGTTCAGCGGCTCTAGCCATCCTGCCGAGATGCCCTGGCCATAGGTCAGGAACATGAAGACGTCGGGCGCGCTGCTCCCGCGGACGAGCCTGATCGGCAGGGCGCCCAGGAACGTGGTTTCCAGTTGGAAGTCGGTGACGACGTTGATGCCGGTGAGTTTGGTGAACTCCGGCAAAAGCGGAGTGATCGCATTCGACCAGGGATGGATCGCGCCCGCGAGCGTGATCGTCTGCCCCGAAAATTGTTTCCAATCGATCGCAGCGTTGGCGTAGATCGCGGCGGCGCCCTCGGCGAAGCTCCAGCGCGGCAGCACGGCCAGGGCCGGCAATACTGTCCCCGCCGCGCCCAATCCCTTGACGAAACTGCGCCGGCTAGCCGGCATTCGACCGCTCAGTGAGTTTTCATCCTGCGTCATATTGGTGCTCCTTTACTGGGAAGTCATTCACGACACGCGAGCGGAACCGTACCCGCGACGTTGTGGTCTTCAGGAGATGACTGGAGGGCTCCGAAGCCGGGATGTAACCTGCGCGGGTTCCCGGTTCACCTATGCGGACCTATCCGTGCTAATATTTTTAGCAATGCTCCGGCTTCGGCACCAGAAGACGCGCCGCTCACGTGAGCATCGAAGACCCAAAGCCAATGTCAGTCCTTGCTCCAGCCCTGTCTTTGCGATGGCTTGCTCGCCCGCTGATCCTGGCGGTCGCCATACTTCTTGCGCTGTTTGCCGCGACCGGGTTTCTCGGCCTCCAATATCGGCAGGAGCGGCAAGCGGCAAATCACTTGCTCGCGCATAGCCGCGAAGTGCTCGATACGCTCGATCGGCTGCGGACGATCATCGCCGACCTGGAGGCCGAAAGGCGCGGGTACCTGATGACCCTCGACCCGGCATATCTCAAGGCCTACGGCGTCTCTGACGAAAGTGTACGACGGGAGGCTCAGGCGCTCCAGGCTCTGGTAGCGAACGATCCATTGCAGAGCCTTCGCGCCGGACATTTGGCGCTGACCGCTGCAGCAATGCTGCGCGAGATCGACGACATCGTCAAGACGGCCCGCACGTCCGGGCTGGCGGCGCTGGCGATGACCCGCAGCATGGAGGAGATCCGCTCGCAAATCGACCAAATGGTGGACCACGAGCGCTTCCTGCTCGCAGACTGGGAGACGCGCGCCGACGCACTCGAACAACGCAAGACCTGGCTCATCGCTGCGGCCGTCGTCATTGTCACCGCCTTGGCAGGAGCGGCGCTGGCGCTCGCGCGGTTCGAAGCGAGACGGCGGCGAAAAGCGACCGAGGAGAACGTCCAGCTCCACAGCGATGTCGAGGAGCGCGAAAAGAAGATCCGGCGCCTGGTCGACGCCAACATCATCGGGATCATCATCTGGGAACTCGAAGGCCGCATTCTTGAGGCCAATGACGCATTTCTTCGCATGGTGGGATACGACCGAGAGGATCTCACCTCGGGTCGCCTGCACCGGACGAAGCTGACGCCGCCGGAATGGCGCGACCGCGACGCACGTACCGTGGCAGAGCTGAAGCGGATCGGGACTGCCCAACCATTCGAGAAAGAGTACTTGCGGAAGGACGGAAGCCACGTGCCCGTGCTGATCGGCGGGGCGATGTTCGAAGAAGGTACGAATCAAGGCGTTGGCTTTGTCCTCGATTTGACCGAGCGCAAGCGGGCGGAAGAGGCGCTGCGGCAGAGCGAGGAGCGCTTTCGCACCCTCGTGCAATTCTCCTTCGACGTGTACTGGGAGACCGACGCGCAGCATCGCTTTATTCTCCAGGAGTTCTCGGAGAGCCTTGCCGACGCGCCGGCGTCGGGTTCCGAGATCGGTAAGACGCGCTGGGAAGTGCCTTACCTGGAGCCTGACGCAGAGGCCTGGCGCAAGCACCAGGAGACGCTCGATGCCCACCTGCCGTTCCGTGATTTTGAGCTCGCGCGGCCTGCCCCCGACGGCAGCAAGCGTTACGTGTCCGTCTCGGGGCTGCCGGTGTTTGACCAGACGGGGCGCTTCGTCGGCTACCGCGGCGTCGGGCGGCACATCACCGAACGTAAGCGGGCCGAAGAGGCCTTGCGCTCCGCGCAGGCGGACCTCGCGCACGCCAATCGCGTCGCCACGATGGGGCAGCTGACGGCCTCGATCGCCCATGAAGTCAGCCAGCCGATCACTGCGACCGTCCTCAACGCCCAGGCCGCCTTGCACTGGCTAGGCGCTCAGCCACCGAATCTGAACGAGGTTCGGCAGATCCTCGGCCGGATCACTGATGACAGCAAGCGTGCTGGCGACGTCATCGGCCGGATCCGGGCCCTCATCAAGAAAGCTCCCCCGCGGAAGGAGGACCTGGAGATCAACGAAGCGATCCTTGAGGTCATCGCCCTGACCCGTGGTGAAATGGTGCAGAACGGCGTCTCGGTGCGGACGCAACTCGCAGAGGGCTTGCCGCTCATTCAAGCAGATCGGGTCCAACTGCAACAGGTGATCCTCAACTTGATCATCAACGCCGTCGAAGCGATGAGCGGCGCCAGCGAGGGGGTGCGGGACTTGCTGATCAGCACCGGCGGTGATGCCTCGAACGGCGTGCTCGTTGGCTTGCGGGATTCGGGTCCGGGACTGGATCCGGCGAGTCTTGAGCGGCTCTTCGACGCATTCTACACGACCAAGTCCAGTGGCTTGGGCATGGGGCTAAGCATCTGCCATTCGATCATCGAAGCGCACGGGGGACGGATTTGGGCCGGCGCGAATGAACCTCGGGGCGCCGTCTTTCATTTCACCCTGCCTTTAGAACGAGACGAGACCGTTCCCGCCGAGCACGCCGGCCCAATGCCGGCGGTATGAGATTGCAGGTCCGGGGAGTGAAATCAGAGCCCGTCCTCGACGACGGCGGATGTCCCTGCTGTGATCGCCTTCCGCTCGGAATGTCAGCTTCGGGTGTCGTTTTCCGCGATGTCCGCCTCCGGATTTCGGGTAACCTCGGGCATGCCGGTTTGTGTTGAAAAAATCGGGATTGGCCCGATTCAAGCACGCCCTAAGGGCGACAAGGCCTTCCGATAGAGCGCGCCGTAGCAGGCGGCCGATACGTCCCAGCCGAACGATCGCGCCATCGCGCTCTGGCGCATGGAGTTGAGGCGATCCTTGGTCATGAAGGTGGTGAAGGCGCGCCTTATGCCGCCGAGAAACGATTCGGTGGAGGGCTGGCTGAACAGGAATCCCGTTTCGCCGTCCACGATGGTCTCAGCCAATCCGCCGGTCTGGCGGCCGATCGGCAGCGATCCGAACCGCTGCGCATACATCTGGCTCAGTCCGCACGGCTCGAACCGCGACGGCATCAGCGTGAAATCGCTGCCGGCGAAAATCCGTCGGGCCTGCCCGTCGTTGAAGCCAATGGCGACGCCGATCGCATCCGGCCGGCGGCGGTGCGCATCGACCAGCGCCTGCTCGATCTCGGGCTCGCCGCTGCCGGTCACGACGATCTGCCCGCCCGCCTCGACGATCTCGTCGGCGGCGGACAACACGAGGTCGACGCCCTTCTGATGCACCAGACGGGCAACGAGGCCGAAGATCGGGCCGCGCGACAGCGCCAGGCCAAACTGCCGGCGGACGTAATCCGCATTCGCGCGCTTGCCTTCCCAGTCGCCAGCGGCAAACGGCTGCGCCAGCTGGGCACAAACCCGGGGATCCCAGCTTTCATCGATGCCGTTCAATATCCCCGTCAATTGCGCGGCGTCGGAGCGGAGGCGAAGCAGTCCTTCGAGACCGCAGCCCATCTCCGTCGTGGTGATCTCCTTGGCGTAGGTTTCGCTGACGGTGGTCAGATGCGAAGCGTAGATGATGCCGCCTTTGAGGAAGGACAATTTGTCGTAGAATTCGAGGCCGTCGATGTGGAAGGAATCCTCGGGCGCACCGATGCGCCGCAGCGATTCCTTCGGGAACAACCCCTGATAGGCCAGATTGTGGATGGTCAGAATGGTCGGGATCTTCACCGCTTTCCAGGCGAGGTAGGCCGGCACAAGAGCGGCCTGCCAGTCATTGACGTGAACCAGGTCCGCTGCCCAATTCTTGTCCAGACTGCCTGCCGCGAGCTGCGCCGCGGCTGAAGCAAACCGGCCGAAGCGTACGTCGTTGTCCGGCCAGTCCCGGCCGGACGTGTCGCCATAGGGATTGCCGGGGCGGTCATAGAGTTGCGGGCACAGCAGGACGTAAACCGGCAGCCCATCCTTGGTCGCCGTCAATCCCAGCGAGCAGGCCGGCATCTCAGCCAGAGCAGGGCATTGGCCGAGGATTTCGATATGCAGGAATTGTTCGACAACATCCCGATATCCGGGAAGGATGATTCGGACGTCGGTCCAGGGGCGGAGTGCGCGGGGCAGGGCGGCTGATACGGCCGCAAGGCCGCCCACCCGGACAAAGTCATCCATCTCCGTGGTGACGAACAGGACCTTCAAGAAACTCCCTCGTGCCAGCACCGATTTCAACTATGCAAGAATGGTTCCAGTTTTCGCTGGCCTTGGCTGGGGCCCATTGACCGGTTGAGACACGGAGTGCGAGCGAACCGCTTCCCTGGCGCAGCAGCGCAATTTAGGGTCACGCCGCGACGGCAGGGTGCGCGGTGGAGGAAGTTTGGAATGACGATAACCGGAATCGATGAGGGGAATTTGACAAAGAGTTTTCAGGGCCTTCGCGTGCTGGATTTTTCGACCACGATCGCCGGGCCGCATTGCACCCGGATGCTGGCCGACATGGGAGCCGAGGTGATCAAGATCGAGACCGCCGAAGGCGAGACGATGCGAACCCGCCCTCCTGTCCGCGATGGTTTCTCGACCACGTTCGGCCAGCTCAATGTCGGCAAGAAGAGCCTCGTGCTCGATCTGAAATCGCCGCAGGCGATCGAGGTGATTCGCCGCCTTGTCGCGAGCGCGGATATCCTCGTCGAAAACTTTCGACCCGGGGTGATGCGGCGGTTGAAGCTGGACTACGGCTCGCTGCAGGAGATCAATCCAAAGCTGATCTATTGTTCGATCTCCGGATACGGCCAGACCGGGCCATCGGCGGAGCTGCCGGCCTATGCGCCGGTCATCCATGCCGCTTCCGGTTACGAAATGGCGCATCTGGCCTACCAGCCCGGACGCAGCCGGCCGGACTATTGCGGAATTTATCACGCCGACGTGCTGACTGGCGTCTATGCCTTCGGCGCCATCTCGGCGGCACTGTATCAGCGCCATGGCAGTCAGAAGGGTCAACACATCGACGTCTCGATGCTGGAATCGATGCTCAGCCTGACGCTGAATGAATTGCAGTGGTCGCAATTCGAGGTGAAGCCGACCCAGCGTCCGCTGTTCGGGCCGATCGAAACCGTGGATGGCTATGTCATGGTTGCGGTCGCCAGCGAAAAAACCTTCCAGAGCCTGATGATAGTCATCGGTCATCCCGAGTGGATCGCCGATGTGCGCTTTGCGAAGTATTCCGACCGCCGCGACCATTGGGCAGATCTGATGAACGGAGTCGAAGCGTGGTCGCGCACGCTCACGACCGGAACATGCCTCACCGAATTGAATGACCATGGCGTGCCGTGTTCGGCCTATCGCACCGTTGCCGAAGCATTGAAAGATCCGCAAATTGCCCATCGCGGTGCATTGGCTGATGTCAGCGATGGCGGCGGCACCTTCAAGGTCTTGAACCTGCCGTTCCGCATGTCCGGCGCCACCGTCTCCGCGGCAAGGCGGATGTCGACACTCGGCGAGCATACCGTTGCGTTCCTGAAGGAGACCGGGCTCTCGGAAGCCGAAATCGCGGCCTTCTCGGGGAAGGCGCTCGCGACCGAGCGGCGCTGACGGCGGGATCGCATCGCCGGCAATACTAACACCACCGGTCTTTGATCCGGCGGCCACCTCCGGCCTTGCCGGAGCTGGCAATTCCAGCCAATCTATCGGACAGTCATCAGCGATCCGGAACACCGGACGAACGGCAGCTGGGAGGAGTTTACATGACCGGGGCAATCCGCTCGCGCAGATCGGCACGAATTTTTCTTGCTGCGGCATTTGGCGTGGCATTGGTTGCCGGCCCTGCCAATGCGCAAAAGCAGGGCGGCAGCATTACGGTCGGCCTTGAGCTCGATATTTCCGGCTTCGATCCGCTGAAGGTCGGCGTCTACGACACGGCGTCGTTTACAGCCGCGGCGGCGATTTTCGATACGCTCGCCTATCTTGACGACAAGGGCGTGGCGCAGCCGAAGCTCGCGGTGTCCTGGGATCATTCGGAGGATTTCAAGACCTGGACGTTCAAGCTGCGGCCCGGCGTCAAATTTCACGATGGCACGCCGTTCAACGCCGAAGCGGCGAAGGCGAATTTCGACCGGCAGAAGGATCCGGCCAATAAATGCCGCTGCGCCTTCTACATCGCGTTCATTCACGACGTGCAGGCGCCGGACGAGCTGACGCTCGTGTATAATCTGAACGATCCAGCGGTGAACCTGCCGGCGATCATAACCATTCAAAGCTCGAACAATGTCATCCAGTCGCCGACGGCGTGGAAGACCAAGGGCGACGATTACAACCGCAATCCCGTTGGCACCGGACCGTACATATTGAAGTCATGGAACGCGGGCGACCGGATGGTTCTCGAACGAAATCCCGACTACTGGAATAAGGGGCATCCGTATCTCGACCGGATCGTGTTGAAACCACTGCCGGATGCGCAGTCGCGCTTCGCCAGTCTGCAATCGGGCGAAGCGGATATTGTCTGGGACGATGAATACGATCCCGACAATATTCAGAAAGCTCAAAAAGATTCCAAGCTGACGGTGCACACCTATGTCGGGTCCGGCGCCCAGGTCTACGCCTTCAACACCAAGGCCGCCCCGTTCGACGATGTGCGCGTGCGCCAGGCACTGGTGATGGCGATCGACCGCAAGAAGATGTCGCAGGCCATCACCAACGGCCTCAGCCGGCCAACGACGAACCCCTATGGCGAAGGTTCGTGGGTCAAGTGCAAGGATGACGGCGCACTGCCGACCGATGTTGAAAAAGCCAAGGCGCTGATCAAGGACTATGGCAAGCCGGTCGAGTTCAAGATGCTCGTGACCGCGACGCCGCGCGGGCGCAATGTCGGCCAGGTGCTGCAGCAGTTCTGGAAGCAGGTCGGCGCCAATATGGAGATCGAGCAGGTCGATCAGGCCACCATCGTGCCGCGCGCCTTCATGCGCCAGTTTCAGTTGACACCGTGGCGGATCGTCGATCTCGCCGATCCCGACCCGCAGATGTACGCGAATTTCCACACCGGCAGCCCGGTCGCGCTCGCCAATTATTCCAATCCTGAACTCGACAAACTGCTCGAACATGCCAGGGTAACCGCCGATCCGGAAAAGCGAACCGAGGATTATTGCGCGGTCAGCCGGCTCATCAATCAGGAGGCGATCTGGTTCTGGACCTTCCAGAACAGCTACTACGCGATCTCGAGCGCCAAACTGAAGGGCCTGCCGAAGATCTATAGCGGGGTGATCGACGTCTCCAACGTCTGGATGGAATAGTCCCGCATGCTGGGATTCGTCGCCCGAAGGTTCCTGTATCTGGTGCCGGTTCTGGTTGCCGTTTCGCTGCTGACCTTTCTCATCGCGTCGCTGCTGCCGGGCGATCTCGCTTACGTGATCCTGGGCGATCAGGCCACGCCGGAGAAAGTCGAGGCCCTGCGCCATGACATGGGGCTCGATCAGCCGGTCTGGTGGCGTTATCTGAGCTGGCTCGGTCATGTGCTGCAGGGCGATTTCGGAAGGTCGTTCCGTACCGGACAAACCGTGCTGCAGGCGGTGGCCGATGCGCGGTACGAAACGGCGGCGCTTTCGACCGCTTCATGACTGGCACCGCCTTCGGCATGCTGTCGGTGCCGGCCTTCTTGTCCGCGATCCTCCTGATCTACCTGTTTGCCGTGGAGCTTCGCTGGTTGCCGGCGACCGGTTACGTGCCATTCGGAGAAGATCCGATCGGAAATTTGCGCTTCTTCGTGCTGCCCGCCCTGACGCTGGCGCTCGCCGAATGGCCGGGAATCATGCGCGTGCTTCGGTCCGACATGATCGCGACCCTGCAGGAAGACTATATCGCGCTGGCCAAGGCCAAGGGATTGAAGGCCTCGCGCATCCTGTTCGTGCATGCGTTGAAGCCGTCGTCGCTGACGCTTGTGACCATCACCGGAATCAATATCGGCCGCCTGATCGGCGGCGCGCTGATCGTCGAGACCATTTTCGCGCTGCCGGGGATCGGCCGGCTTCTGGTCGGAGCGATCTATACCCGCGACCTGATCATCCTGCAGGGCGTGGTGCTTTTGGTCGCCGCGGGCTTCGTGCTGATGAACTTTATTGTCGATCTGCTCTACGCCGTGCTCGATCCCAGGATCCGCCATGGCCACGCTTGAACTCAGCCTCGACGAGGAGGTCGCCGTCACGCCAGCAAGGCGGGCGCGCCGGCTCGGGCCGCTGTTCTGGGCGGCGATCGGCTGGATGATGTTCGTCTTTGCCGCTGCCACGCTCGCACCTCTGTTGCCGATGCCCAGTCCGACCGACATGGACATGCTGGAACGCCGGGCGCCGATGTCGGCGCTGCACTGGCTCGGCACCGATGGCCTCGGGCGGGACGAACTGGCCCGGCTGATCTATGGCGCGCGGATATCGCTGATCGTCGGCCTTTGCGCGCCGGTGATCGGGATCACGATCGGTGGCGCGCTTGGGATGCTGGCGGGTTATTTTCGCGGCCGCTTCGAGACGCTGGTGGTCGGCAGCATGGACGTGCTGCTCGCCTTTCCACCGCTGATCCTGGCGTTGGCCGTAACCGCTTATCTCGGGCAATCGATCCTCAATCTCACCTGCATTCTCGGCGTGCTCGGCATTCCCGCCTTCATGCGCGTCGCACGGGCGGCAACGCTCACTCTGGCGCGGCGCGAATTCGTGATCGCCGCGCAAGCGCTCGGCGCGACGCATGCGCGCATCCTGCTGCGCGAACTGCTGCCGAACGTGTTTCTGCCGCTGTTCGCGTTCTTCCTGCTCGGCGTCGCCGTCACCATCGTGGTGGAGGGGGCGCTATCATTCCTGGGGCTAGGCGTGCCGCCTCCGATATCGAGCTGGGGCAGCATGATCGGCGAGGGACGCGAGAGCCTGGAAATCGCGCCGCGGCTGGCTTTCCTTCCCGCGATCACCATGTTCCTGACCGTGCTTTCCTTCAATTTGGTCGGCGACACGCTGCGGGCGCTCACCGACCCGCGCCAGGGCGCGCTGTGACCGAGCCGGCACTGCTTTCCGTCGAGGATGTGGCAGTCGATCTGCCGACGCCGCGCGGCGATCTTCGCGCCGTCGATCATGTCGACCTGAAAATCGGCGCTGGCCGGACACTCGGGATCGTCGGTGAATCCGGCTGCGGCAAGACCATGCTGTCGCGCGCGATCCTGCAGCTGTTGCCGAAGAAAGCCAGGCTGTCCGGCCGCGTGATGTTTGACGGACAGGATCTCGTGGGGCTTGACCCCGAACGGTTGCGCAAACTTCGCGGCCGGTCGCTCGCGGTGGTGTTCCAGGACCCGATGACCTCGCTCAATCCGGTGCTGACCATTGGTACCCAGCTCATCGAAACTCTGCAGGAGCATCTTGAACTTGATGGTAATGCTGCAAAAAAGCGCAGCGTGGAGCTGTTGGCCGCGGTCGGCATTCCCGCGCCCGAGCAGAGGCTGATGCAATACCCGCACCAGCTCTCGGGCGGCATGCGGCAGCGGGTGGCCATTGCGATTGCGCTGTCGTGCGAGCCGAAACTCTTGATCGCCGACGAGCCGACCACCGCGCTTGACGTGACCATCCAGGCCCAGATCCTCGATCTGCTGGCGCGCGAACAGCGCCGCCGGCATATGGCGATGATCCTGATCACCCATGACCTCGGCGTTGTCGCCGGCCGGACCGACGAGGTGGCTGTCATGTACGCCGGCCGCGTCGTCGAGCGCGCGCCGACGCCGGCCTTGTTCAAGAACATGCGCATGCCCTACACCGAGGCGCTGCTGGCGGCGCTTCCGAGGATCGATGCCGCCCCCCACGCGCCGCTGCCCGCGATATCGGGGCGTCCGCCGGACCCGACAAGACCGATAAAGGGCTGCTCGTTTTCGCCGCGCTGCCGTTACGCCACCGCCCAATGTCATCGCGAGAAGCCCGCGCTCGCGATCGCGGAATCGCCTGATCACCGATATGCCTGCTTCCATCCGTTAAAAACCGCAGCCGGCATCCCCGCATGATGCACGACATCCGGCCATCTCCCTCGCGCGATCCGCTGCTCAAGGTGGAAAACCTCGTTGTCGAGTATGCCGTGGGCGGCAAGACCATTCACGCGGTGTCGGACGTCAGCCTGGAGGTGGCGCGCGGCGAGACCCTCGGCCTGGTCGGGGAATCCGGCTGCGGCAAGTCCACGCTCGGTCGTGCGGTGCTGCAGTTGCGCCCGGCGGTTTCGGGACGGGTTCTGTTCGACGGCGAGGACCTCACGGCGATGCACGGCGACGCGCTGCGGCAGATGCGCCGGCGCGTCCAGCTCATCTTCCAGGATCCGATCGCGTCCTTGAATCCGAGACGCCGGATCGGCGACATCATCGCCGAACCGCTGGTGATCGCGGGCGTCAAGGACCCGAAAAAGCGCGGGCAACTCGTCCGCGAGGTGCTGAGCGCGGTGGGGCTTGACCCCGATCTGGTGATGGGACGCCTGCCGCACGAATTTTCCGGCGGACAGTGTCAGCGCATCTGCATCGCCCGCGCGCTGGTGCTCAATCCGGAATTCATCATCTGCGACGAGCCGGTCTCCGCGCTCGACGTCTCCATTCGCGCCCAAATCCTCAATCTGCTGGAGGATATGAAGGCGCGCTTCGGCTTGACGCTGCTGTTCATCGCCCACGATCTCGCGGTGGTCAAAGCCGTCAGCGACCGGGTGGCGGTGATGTATCTCGGCCGGCTGTGCGAAGTCGGCCGGTCCGAGCAATTGTTCGCGCACCCCGCGCACCCCTATACCGCGCTCTTGCTCGAGGCCATTCCAGTGCCCGATCCGGATGTGCGACCGGCGGAGAGTGTCGCGGTCGGGGAGCCGCCGTCGCCGATCGCGCCGCCCTCGGGTTGCCGGTTTCGCACCCGCTGCCCCAAAGCTGACCAGCGCTGCGTGGAGCAAGTTCCGGAGTTGCGCGCGGTTGCGCCGGACCAGTTTGTCGCTTGCCATCATCCCTTGATCGCGTCCTGCTAAACATCTAGCAACTGCAGGCCTTTACGTGGCAATGTCCGCGTGACAACAAAACAAGCCATCGACGGGAGAGAAGCGATGAAGAGTTTCAAGGTCACCGATTTCAACGCCCCTTTGACCGAGGTGGACCAGCCAACGCCGCAGCCGTCGGGAACCCAGGTCCTGATCAAGGTGAAGGCGGCCGGTGTCTGCCACAGCGATCTGCACATCTGGGAAGGCGGCTATGATCTCGGCCATGGACGGAAACCGCTGTCGTTGAAGGATCGCGGCGTATCGCTGCCGCGGACGATGGGGCATGAGACCGTCGGTGAAGTGCTGGCGTTCGGGCCCGACGCCAAGGCCGAGACCGGTGGTCTCAAGGTCGGCGACGTCGCGCTGGTCTATCCCTGGCTCGGCTGCGGCAAATGCGAGACGTGCCTCGCCGGCGAAGAGAACATGTGCCTGAAGCCGAACTCGCTCGGCGTCTATTGCGACGGCGGCTATGCCGACCACATGACGGTGCCGCATCCGAAGTATTTGTTGAATCTGAATGGACTCGATCCCGTCACCGCGGCGCCCTATGCCTGTTCCGGCGTCACCACCTACAGCGCGCTGAAGAAGGTCGAGGCTCATCTCCATACCCCGATCGTGATTTTCGGCGCCGGCGGCCTCGGGCTGATGGCGCTGTCGCTGCTGAAGGCGATGGGCGGCAAGGGCGCCATCGTGGTCGATATCGATGCGCGCAAGCGCGAAGCCGCCGAGCAAGCCGGCGCGCTCGCCACCGTCGACGGCAAGGCGCCGGACGCGCTGGAGCAACTCGCCCAGAAGGCCGGCGGGCCGATCCGGGCGGTGATCGATCTCGTTGGCAACGCCGCGACCACCCAGCTCGGCTTCGACTGCCTGAGCAAGGGCGGCAAGCTTGTCGTCGTCGGCCTGTTCGGCGGCGGCGCGACCTGGGCGCTGCCGCTGATCCCGATCAAGGCGATCACCATCCAGGGCAGCTATGTCGGCAACCTCCGGGAGACCCAGGAGCTGCTCGATCTCGTCCGCACCAAGAAGATCGGGCCGATCCCGGTGACGCCGATGCCGCTGGCCAAGGCCAATGAGGCCTTGGTCGAGCTGCAGAAGGGTCGGCTGGTCGGACGCGCGGTGCTGACGCCGTAACGCTCCGTCACTGTGAGGAGCGAAGCGACGAAGCAATCCACTGCTAGCCGTCCCGTTGGGATCATGGATTGCTTCGCTGCGCTCGCAATGACGACTTAATGTGTCGTTCTTTCTCCCTAAGGAAATTCCATGTCTGCCAATAACGCGTTCCACATCGCCGTGCTCGGCGGCGACGGTATCGGTCCTGAGGTAATGGCTCCGGCGCTCGAAATCTTGCGCAAGATCGAGGCGACGTCGGACCTGAAATTTCGCTTCACCAACGCTCCGGCCGGCGCCAACAATTATCTCGCGACCGGCAAGTCGATGCCCGAGAGCACGGTGCGGCTGTGCGACGAGGCCGACGCGATCCTGCTCGGCGCCTGCGGCCTGCCTTCGGTGCGTTACCCCGACAACACCGAAATCATGCCGCAGGTGGAGCTGCGCTTTCATTTTGATCTTTACGCCGGCGTAAGGCCGGCGCGGCTGATCCCGGGGGTGCCGAGCCCGATCGTCGGCGCCGATCAACGCGGCATCGATCTGATCGTGATCCGGGAATCCACCGAAGGGCTGTTCGCGTCGATGGGGAAGGGCGTCGTCACCGACACCGAGGCGCGCGAGACCCTGGTGATCACGCGAAAGACCTCGGAGCGGCTGTTCGAGTTTTCGTTTCGGCTCGCCGAACGCCGTAAAGCGCGCGGGCGGCCGGGCGCACTCACCTGCGTCGACAAGGCCAACGTCTTCAAGGCTTTTGCGTTCTTTCGCGAAATGTTCGATGAGGCCGCCTCGCGCCATCCCGGTGTGAAAGCCGACCGGCTCTATGTCGACGCCTGCTCTGCGCTGCTGGTCAAACGCCCCTGGGATTTCGACGTGATGGTGATGGAGAACATGTTCGGCGACATCCTGTCCGACATGACCGCCGGGCTGATCGGCGGCATGGGCATGGCGCCCTCGGCCGACATCGGCGACCGCCACGCGGTGTTCCAGCCCTGCCACGGCACCGCGCCCGACATCATGGGGCAGGGCAAGGCCAACCCGACCGGAATGATTCTTTCGACCGCGATGATGCTGGACTGGCTCGCCGACAAGCACGGCCTCGAAGCCGCGGCGGAAGCCGGCGAGCGCATCGAGCGCGCGGTCGACAAGGTCTATGCCGAGGGCATCAAGCCGATGGAGTTCGGCGGCAGCAACGGCACGGCGGATATCGCGAAGGCGGTGTTGGAGGCGCTTTAACCTCTCGATGTCGTCCCCGCGCAGGCGGGGTCCCATACGCCGTGGCCTCGCATTTTTGGTACGGTGTCTAACGGCTTCTGCTCCAACGGTGGTTATGGGCCCCTGCTTTCGCAGGGACGACGTGAGAGAATTCAAATTGTCAAACGGCTGTCCCGTCATTGCGAGCGCAAGCGAAGCAATCCATCTCGCGGCAAAGAAAGTATGGATTGCTTCGTCGCTACGCTCCTCGCAATGACGGCACCCTAATTCCGCATACGCCTTTGACCTCGCGGCGCGATGCGCCCGAGGCATTGTTTAAACCTCTCGCCCATAGAGGGCGTGGGGAACGCCGGGTGCCCACTGCACCCGCGGTCTCGTGTGCAATGATAGTGATAGAACGCACACGGGTAACAACGAGTACACCGGCATCACCCGGCATTCCCGCACGCAATGGTTTTAACGGTTTCCTTCGTGCTCTCCTCGGCGACCGGGCTCTTTTGCCACCGTCGCCTGCGGAATATGTAGCGCGTCTGCGCCCGGTAGGGCCGACTTGCCATCCGCAAGCTTGACGCCAGCGTCGGGGCGTCAGGACCACACGACTTCGCCGTCCGCAGCAACATCGTTCGTCAGTTCGCCGTTTGATCGCTCACAGGCCTTCTCAGACCCGCCCTGCATCACGTTGCGCACCTGACGCTGCCGCGTCCACCGCATCCCACCACGCGTTCGTGACGATGGCCAACGCCCCTCTTGTGGGGTGGGATACGAAAAGTTCTAGAAGTGTTTCGGGGTGTGTGAAAACAGAAATATTTTTGCAAAGGAGACTCGACACAAAACTGCCTGACGGGCAAATCACCTAAGCCATCAGCGCTGTCGGTTTTCACATGGACGAGATTCAGCACGTGGGATGGGGTTGAGCCCTGCGAAACCCATCACTTCCATAAAACGCAATTGATGGGTATCGCGTCCGCCTTCGCTCTGCGAGCTACGGCCGACAAGTCGCTCCAAGCATCCCACGAGCTACGGCCCAGGGCGCTCTTGTGGCCGACCCGTAGCCTGGATAGAGCACAGCGCAATCCGGGATCGCAATTTCAACGAGTCGGCCCCGGATTTCGCTTTGCTCGATCCGGGCTACCCTCGCTTCAACGATCCATCAAATAACCCGCGCCGCCTTCAGCTTCTCGATCTCTTCTGGCCCATAACCCAGCGATCCCAAAATCTCGTCATTGTGTTCGCCAAGCTCGGGCGTCGCCGTCCGAATCTCGCGATCAAAACCTGTGATCTCGCAGGGCTGCGCCACCAGATCGATCTCGCCGAGGCGGGGATGGGCGATCGGCCGTGCGATGCGCAGCGCCTCGACCTGCGGATCGGCGAAGACGTCCCTGATGTTGTAGACCGGGCCGCAGGGAAGGCCGGCTTCCACCAGCAGTTCGAACCATTCGCGGGTGGGTTTTGCGCGCAACGCCGCGGCGATCAGTTCATTCAGCGCTTCTCTGTTTCTGCCCCGCAAGGCGATCGTGGCAAAGCGCGGATCGGTCGCCATCTTCTCCCGGTCGATCAGCTTGCAGAATTTCTGAAAATTCTTGTCGCTGGTGGCGGCGAGGTTGAGAAAGCCGTCGGCGGTGGGATAAAGCCCCATCGGCGTGTTGGTGGGATGGAAGTTGCCTTCCTGCGGCGGCACCTTCTTGTCCATGGTCCAGCGCGTCGCCTGGAAATCCAACAGCGTAATGCCGGCTTCCAGCAGCGAGGTCTGCACCCAGCGGCCTTCGCCGCTGACTTCGCGATCGAGCAGCGCGATCAGGATGCCCTGCGCCAGGAAGGCGCCCGCCATGATGTCGGTGACGGCGACACCGACGCGGACGGGGCCCTGGCCGGGAAGTCCGGTCACCGACATGATGCCGGTCATGCCCTGCGCAATCTGATCGATCGAGGGCCGCGCGGTGTAGGGGCCGTACTGGCCGAAGCCGGAAATGCTGCCATAGACGATGCGCGGATTGCGCTGCTTCACGGATTCGAAATCGACGCCAAGGCGTTTGGTGACGCCGGGCCGCATGTTCTCGACGATAACGTCGGCCTGCTCGGCGAGCCGCATCAGGATTTCGCGGCCTTCGTCGGTCTTCAGGTTCAGCGTGATCGCGCGCTTGTTGCGATGCAGGTTCTGGAAATCCGAGCCCTCGCGCCGTCCCAGCATCTCGTCGGTTCCGCCTTCGCCCGGCGGCGGCTCGACCCGGATCACGTCAGCGCCCCAATCGGCCAGCGTGCGCACGCAGGAGGGACCGGCGCGCGCCAATGTCAGATCGAGTACCTTGAAGCGCGACAGCGGCAGTCGCTGGGCCTGGGTTTGCGGGCTGGCGTTGCCTGACGTCTCGACGGGCTTATGCATGCGTCTTGATCGCCCTCACTCTCGCGTTCATCCATTATCGTACGTGAACGGCGGATTGCGCTGACGCTAATCCGCCCTACAAGTCCCAGCGGCTATTTCCCTTTGAACTGCGGCTTGCGCTTTTCCATGAACGCTTGCCGACCCTCGCGAAAATCCTCGGAGTCCATGCAGGCGGTGCCGATCGCCGTGATCGCGTCCATGTCGCGCTTCTCGGGATCCTTCAGCACCTGGGCGATGGTGATCTTGGCCGCCTGAATGGCCAGTGGCGCGTTACCGGAAATCGTTCGGGCGATCTCGGACGTCGCGTCCCACAGCTCGGCGTCAGGCACCACGCGATCGACCAGGCCAATCCGCACGGCTTCCGCGGAATCGATCCGCATGCCCGTGTACATCAGAAGCCGCGCCCACGACGGCCCGACCAGCGAGACCAGGTGTTTGAGGCCGTCATAGCCATAGGCGATGCCAAGTTTTGCAGCGGGAATGCCGAACTGGCTGTTCTCGGAGGCGATCCGGATATCCGTCAGCATCGCCACCTGCATGCCGCCGCCCAGACAAAAACCGCGGATACAGGCGATGGTCGGCTTCGGATAATCGGCCAGCAGCGCGCGCTGCGCGGCGCTCTTCTTCGCGTATTCTTCCGAGGCCTCGGCGTTATGGCGGGTTTTCTCGAACTGGCTGATATCCGCGCCCGAGACGAACGCCTTGTCGCCGGCGCCGACCAGGATCACGACGCGCACATCGGGATCGTCGCGCAATTCGGTCAGCGCGTGGCCTAGCCCTTCCCACATGTCGAGCGAAATGGCGTTGCGCTTTTCGGGATTGTTGAAGGTGATGACGCCGACACCATCGGCGCTCCGCTGCAGGATCTTGCCGTCGGCAAAGGATTTTTCGGTATTCTTTTCGATATTCTTGGGGACATCCAGCATCGCGTGAGCTTTCTTGGAAAAAGGGAAGTGTCCGGCCTCAGGAAGTGAGGAAGGGACCGAAATTCGCCCGCACGAAGGCCGGTCGCGCCTGTATTTTAGCCCACCATTCGGCGAGCAGGGGATGTTTATTTGCAGCCACCTCATGCGGCGCGATTTCCTCGTCGATCCGCTTCACGAACGGCACCGCCGCGATATCGGCGATCGAATAGGCCTTGCCGACCAGCCAGCCGGATGGTTTCAGCGCCTCTTCCATCTTGTCCAGCAACTGCACCAGTTTGGCCCGCGCCGCGTCGCGCTCCTCCTCGGTATAGGGCTTGCGCGCCACCCGCAGCCAGGATTCCTGGCGTTCCTTGCTCGGGATGCACTTGAGCTTTTCGGCCAGTTCCTCGTCCGACCATTGCGACGCCACCTTCTGCAGATGGTACCGCCAGTTGAAGATGATGAGGTTGTGAATGAGCCCGTCGATGTGCCTGATCCAGTTGCGCATCAGCGCGCGATCGTACGCCGTATCCGGACGCAGCGGGAAATTGGGAAAGGCCTCGTCGAGATATTCGCAGATCGTGCCGCTCTCGTGCAGCGGCCGGCCATCATGGATCAGCGTCGGGATCACGCCCAGCGGGTTGATCTTGAGGTATTCCGGCGAATGATGTTCCATCTTCGCCATGTCGACGACATGGCTTTTATAGGCGAGTCCCTTTTCCTCGAGGCACAGCCGCACGCGGCGCGATGCGCTCGAGCGCCAGCCATGGTGAAGGATCATCATGATATGCTCCCGAACTGAAAATCCATTGGAGGGTGGAGAAATGCGCTTGGGCTACCTAACTCAGAAGACAGCGGGTGGGGAATATAAGGCCGGAATTTGGCTTCAAAGCGAAAGGACAAGTAATGACAAAGAACACGATTTGCCTCTGGTACGATAAGGACGCCGAGGCTGCTGCCCGCTTCTACGCCGAGACCTTTCCCGACAGTGCGGTGGGTGCCGTCCACCGTGCACCCGGTGACTACCCATCCGGCAAGAAGGGCGACGTGCTGACGGTCGAATTCACAGTTGCCGGCGTCCCTTGTCTCGGCCTCAACGGCGGTCCCGCGTTCAAACATAGCGAAGCCTTCTCGTTCCAGATCGCCACCGACGATCAGCACGAGACCGACCGCTACTGGAACGCCATCGTCGGCAATGGCGGCCAAGAGAGTGCGTGCGGCTGGTGCAAAGACAAGTGGGGCGTCTCCTGGCAAATCACGCCGCGCGTGCTGACCGAGGCGATGGCGGCCGGCGGCCATGAAGCAAAGCGCGCGTTTGATGCGATGATGGGCATGAAGAAGATCGACGTCGCCGCGATCAAGGCGGCGCGGCGCGGTTGACGTTCCTATGTTGACCCATCAAGGATTTTGCGGATCCTCAGCGCCAGTCCTTACGATCTTTTCCCTTGTTCCAAGGGACACGCTTTGGGTCATACGCGATCCGATCCGGCCAGCAGCAGGTCCGGCCATGTCCGTTATTCTCCAGCAGCGGAGGTAGCTCAGAGCATTAGCGGCCGTGACGAAATCGTAAGAACCCGATTCGCTTTGGCGCATACCTGTATGGCGCGCCGTCGGCCCCGCCATCATCATTCCACGGCTTATTGCGCCAGATGCGCCGTCAGCGGATGATTGGCCGCCTGATTGAAGAACGCGGCCTCCTCGGCGGTGGCTTCCAGGAGCTGCGCGTCCTGGTCGTAGATGTCGTTGCGGAACTGAACGGTCTGGTCTTTCGTCATCCATCCCGTCAGGTAAACCCAGGCCACCGGGATTTTCTGCGGTAGATGGATATCATGGCGCTGGCCGGTGGCGATGGCGGCGTCGATCGACGCCCTGTTCCATGGTGGCAGGTCCTTGAGCAGCCAGGCGGCGAGGTCGCGCACATTATCGACCCGCGAACAGCCGTGGGAATCGAAGCGGTAATCGTCGCTGAACAGATTGCGCTGATTGGTGTCGTGCATATAGACCGAGTAGGGGTTCGGCATGTCGATCTTCACCGCGCCGAGCGCATTCCAGCTGCCGGACTGCTGGCGCACCGTGAAATTCGGTGTATGGGCGCCGGACCAATCCACCGCATGCGGCTCGATCGGCGCGTCATGCGCATCGAGCACCTCCATGTGCATGCGGGAGAGATAGCCGGGATCTTTGCGCATATGCGCCGAGATCTCGGATTTCGCGATCGATGACGGCACGGTCCAGGTCGGGTTGAGATTGACGCTGGTGATTTCGGCGGTCAGCGTCGGCGACGGCTTTTCGGTCTTGCCGACGATCACGCGATAGCGCCGCACCACATGATCGTCTTCGACCGCTTCGGCAAAGGTCGCAGGCAGGTTGACGACGACGTAGCGCTGCCCGAAGGCGAAATTCATGTTGGCCAGACGTTCGAGCGAGGCCTCGAGCTGCTGGATCCGCTTCTGCACCGGCACATTGAGCGCGGCGAGGGTGCGCGGCGTCACCGCGCCGGTGGCCGCAAGGCCATGGCGCAACTGGAAACGCTTGACGCTTTCGGCGAGAACATCGTCGTAAGGGCCGGATGTCTTGTCGGAAACAAGATCGCCGCTGATCAGCAGGCGCTGGCGAAGCAAATCATCATGCGGTCCCGGCGTGCCGAGCACGAATTTGGCCTCGGCGGGAATCATTGGCCAGCCGCCGCGCACCGCGATATCGGAATAGCTCAGCGCCGCTTCCCTGATCCGCTGCGCGGAGCTCTCGTCGTAGGTCGGCTCGTGCGATAGCGCGAGCGCCGCCGCGGAACGCGTTTCCGGCGTGGATGCAGGAGCTGCTGCCTTTGCAGGCGCTGCATGCGCCGGATGTGCTCCCGCAGGACTTGCCGGGTGCGCGGCAGTGGCCGTGCCTGCTGCGCTGGGACCCGCGCCCTGGGCAAACGCCGGCGCGGTCGCAAGCAGGGTGGCAATGGCGACCATTGTCGTTGTTCGCATGTCGGGAGGCCCTCGGGATGCTCTGCGCGGCGCTGCGCCGGCGTGGAAATCAACAAACTCGGCCGTTCAAGCCGAACCGGTTCGGGGGGAGCCGCGATCGGCAATGACGTTCAATAATGGTAGCTCATCACTCTGATGAAGGTGTTATTGCAGCCGTCGCACGGCCGCAATAGCTGTATGCACTTTCGCGGCTTTCGATATGTCGCGATGGCGGCTAGTTTGGTTCGAGAGCGCAGGCGCCGATGAGAGAAAATAGCGAACAAGCGCGCCCTTGGGAGAACGCATGTCATTGACGCGCCGGGAGGCGATGGCCTGTTGTGGCGGCGGGCTGGTCTTGCTGGCGGCGCCGCCGGCGGTGGCCCAGGCTGCCTATCCGAGCCGAACCATCAAGATGATCGTGCCCTATCCGGCGGGCGGCACCACCGACTTTCTCGGCCGGCTCGTCGCCGACCAGCTCAAGGCCGGTCTTGGCGCCACCGTCATCGTCGAGAACAAGCCCGGTGCCGGCACCACGCTTGGCGCGGAGCAGGTGGCGCGTTCCGAGCCGGATGGCTATACGCTGTTGATGGCGACCTCGACCACGCTCGCCATCAACAAGACGCTCTACAAGAAATTGCCCTACGATCCGGTGACGGATTTCACGCCGATCGCGCTGGTGGCCGGCGTGCCGTTCGCGCTGATCATCAACCCGCAGATACCGGCGACGACTCTCGCCGAATTCATCGCCTACGCCAAATCCAGGCCGGGACTGGCCTACGGTTCGGCCGGTAACGGCAGTCCGCAGCACCTCGGCGCCGAGATGGTGAAGGCTGCTGCAGGGCTAGATATCCGCCACGTACCGTATCGCGGCAGCGTGCCGGCGATGCTTGACGTGATCGCGGGTCATATTCCCTTCATGGTGGTGGATCTGCAGCCCGCGCTGCAGCAGATCCGCGAAGGCAAGGTGAGGGTGCTGGGCGTCACCACACCGAGGCGAATTGACGCCGCACCGGAGATTCCGACATTGGCCGAAGCCGGTCTGCCCGGCTTCGAGCTGGTCGCCTGGCAGGGCGTCGTCGCGCCCGCCGGCGTGCCGCGGACGATCGTCGACCAATTGGCCGCGCAGATCGGAAAGCTGATGGCCGATCCGGCAACGCGCGACAAGCTGACGGCGATCTCGCTTGCGCCTTTGCCGGCGTCGACGCCGGACAGTTTTGCGGCCTATATCAAGACCGAGGTCGACCGCTGGGCGCCGGTCGTGAAGAATTCAGGCGCCGAACTGGAATGACATCGTTGAAACTTTCCTTTCCAACACTTATTCCGTGCCCGAAATGACGGATCCCGATGTTCTGATTGTTGGCGCAGGCCCGGTCGGGCTCACGCTCGCGATCGACCTCGCCTGGCGCGGCATCGACGTCACGGTGGTGGAGACGCGCGCCCGCGCCGCGCCGCCGGAGCCGAAATGCAACCACGTCGCCGCCCGCACCATGGAAATCTTCCGGCGGCTGGGCCTCGCGGAGAAGGTCCGCAACGCCGGACTGCCAGAAGATTATCCGCACGACATCAGCTATCGCACGACGTTCACCGGGCAGGAGCTGACGCGCATCGCCATTCCCTGCCGCCGCGACCGCTTCACGGCGAAGGATGGCCCGGATTGCAACTGGCCGACGCCGGAGCCGCCGCATCGCATCAACCAGATCTTTCTCGAGCCGATCCTGTTCGAGCATGCCGCGGCGCAATCGCGCATCCGCATCATCAACCGGACGTCGGTGGAAGATGTGATGGTGACGGATACGTCCGCGACCGTGACCTTGCACGATCTCGAAACCGGTAAGGCCAGGCGTTTGAGCTGTCGTTATCGGGTCGGTTGCGACGGCGCACGCTCGGTTGTCCGCAAGGCGATCGGCGCCGAACTGGCCGGCGACGCCGTGGTGCAGCGGGTGCAGTCGACCTTTATCCG
>WNGJ01003602.1_pt1 | contig 25498 bp, 24 predicted proteins | sample 5400611 | NCBI WGS metagenome assembly WNGJ01 (sample SAMN13153375, study PRJNA577476) | soil metagenome | isolation source: 40 cm soil or saprolite under Garry oak tree replicate 1 | place: USA:California | collected 2016-06-15
GAGGTCTTGCTCGGCAGGTACTTCGAGCAGGGCGGGCGCGTGCTCGACCCGTTCGCGGGCTCGGGCACGACGCTCGTCCAGTCGCTCGAGAGCGGGCTCGATGCAACCGGCGCCGACGTCGCGGCCTTCAACTGCCTGCTGATGCGGGTCAAGACGGCGCAGTACAACCCGTTCGTGCTCGAGCGGGAGCTGCGTGACGCCTGCTCCCGGCTCGGCGAGTCTTCGCAGGACCGACCCGGCAAGTACGTGCGGGACTGGTATGCGCGGCAGGCGGCGTCTGAGCTCCTCGCGTTTCGGAGCCTCTGCGACGAGTACGAGCACCGCGACGTTCTGCGCGTCGTGCTGGCGCGAGCCGCGCGCTCGGCGCGACGAACGACGCATTTCGATCTCGACTTCCCACGCCAGCCCCAGCGCGGGGAGTACTGGTGCCACAAGCACAAGCGGACGTGCCGGCCGGTCGAGCGGGCCTCGCACTTCCTGCAGCGCTATGCGCTCGACACGCTGGCGCGGATCAAGGACTTCGCCCGCCTACGCGCGCGTGGGCGCGAGGCAGAGGTGCTCCACGGCGACGCCAGGGAGCTGGATTTCGACCGCAGCTTCGACGGCGTCCTGACCTCGCCTCCGTACCCCGGACTGATCGACTACCACGAGCAGCACCGCTATGCCTACGAGCTCCTCGGTCTGGAAGATCTCGGCGAGCTCGAACTGGGGCGGGGGACGAACAAGCGGGCGCTCCAGGTGTACAGCGAAGGTATTGCCGAGGTGCTTGCGAATGCGCGCCCGTTCCTGCGCAAGGGTGCCCCGGTCGTGATCGTGATCAACGACCGTCGTGATCTCTATCCGGAGATCCTCTCGCGGGCAGGTCTCGAGCTCGAGGAGCGTTACCGCCGCCACGTCAACCGCCGTACCGGCCGCCGCGCAGGCGAGTTCTACGAAGACGTGCTCGTCGCGCGCGCCGGGGGGTGATCGAAACGCGCAGGGCAGCCGACCTATGAGCGCCTCGGCCGGTTGTAGAGCCCTAGCACCGGCTCTAGACTCGGCCGGGAGGCGGAATGTCCAACGCTCGTGCTCCGCGGCTCGACCACGGCTCCGGCACTGAGGAGCGCTCAAGTGTGCGTACCCGCGGGGACAGCGGCGATGGCCCGATGGTCGACGCGCTTCTAGACCTGCAGGACGCCGCCGGGAACGCTGCGGTCGCTTCCCTCCTCCAGCGGCAGAACCACCCGGCTCCGCCCGGGGTCGGCGGCATCCCACAGACGGATGCGGAGGCCAACGCGATGTACCAGCAGGCGGTCGCGGCCTACGACGCCAGCGACTTCGCCCAGGCCGCTTCTCTGTTCGAGACGCTCACGGCCGCACCGGCGACGTCGGAGGCGATCATGCCGCAGATCCTGCACAACCTCGCGCTCTGCAAGCTGCACGCCGGCGATCTGGACGGAGCGTTTGCGACCGCGCTCGCCTACGGCAACGCCGCGGGCGTCTCCCACGAGCAGGAGCGTCAGTTGCTGGAAAAGATCGAGACGGCGCGAGGCGGCGGTGCCCAGTCGGGTGCGCCGGCTGGGCCGCAGCCCGTCGGCACGCCCTGATTCAACGCTCCGGACTCGATCGAACCCGAGGATTCACTCTTTTGGCACGGTTGCGTGACGGACCTGTGACGCCTACACGGCTAGCGTCGAGTACGTGCTCGCACGGACCGTTACGCATGCTCTGGTCGGGCTCGAGGCTCGCCGCGTCGAGGTGGAGGCGCACCTCCAGCGCGGGGTGCCCGCGTTCGCGATCGTCGGGCTCGCCGACCGCGCTTGCCAGGAGGCGAAGGAGCGCGTTCGCAGCGGGATCACCTCGGCCGAGCTCGAGTGGCCGCTGCGCCGGATCACGGTCAACCTGGCGCCGGCAGAGCTCCGGAAGGAAGGATCGGGGTTCGACCTGCCGATCGCGCTCGCCGTGCTGGCGGCCTCGCGCCAGGTTCCGTTGGAGCGCCTCGAGCGCCACGCGGCAGTCGGGGAGCTCGCGCTCGACGGACGGTTACGGCCGGTCGGCGGAGTGCTTGCCGCTGCGGAAGGGGCGAGACAAGCCGGCTTCGAGCGACTGCTGTGCGCATCGGAGTCCGCAGCCGAGGCGGCGCTCGCGGGTATCGAGCCGGTGCCACTCTTCCATCTCGCCGAAGCGGTCTCGTACCTCCGGGGCGAGTCCGAGCCGGTTCCCTATGTCGCGTCGAACGGCCAGCGGGCCGGCGCTCAACTGCCCGACCTAAAAGACGTCCGAGGGCAAGAGCGAGCGCGCCGGGCGCTCGAGCTTGCGGCTGCGGGACGGCACAACCTGCTGCTCGCGGGTCCGCCCGGAACCGGCAAGACGATGCTTGCCCGGAGGCTCGTCGGCATCTTGCCGCCGCTCGGAGACGACGAGGCGCTGGAGGTGACGAGAATCCATTCGATCGCCGGACTGCTGTCGCGGGAGCGACCGCTCCTGACCGATCCTCCCTTCCGAGCGCCGCACCACACCGCCTCCGTGGCGGCGATCGTCGGCGGAGGCTCAGGCCCGCGGCCAGGAGAGGCAACGCTCGCTCATCGCGGCGTGCTCTTCCTCGACGAGCTCGCCGAATTTCCGCGTCCCGCGCTCGAGGCGCTCCGGCAACCGCTCGAAGACGGGACGATCAGCATCGCGCGGGTCGAAGGAAAGGCGGTGTTCCCGGCGCGATTCCAGCTGATCGCGAGCATGAACATGTGCCCATGCGGTGCGCGGGGCGACGCGGCCCTCGAGTGCTCCTGCTCCACCGCTCGGCTCGCCGCTTTCCGCGACAAGCTCTCACGCGCGCTGCTCGATCGCTTCGATCTCGTCGTGGCGATGCCTCGGCCGCGGGCCCGGGAACTCGCCGCCGGGGCTGCCGAAGCCTCCGAGCCCATCAGAGCCCGCGTCGTCGCTGCGCGTGAGCGGGCGGTTACGGGCGCAAGTCCGCTGCGAACGGCTCCTGCGGACGAACTGCTGGGCCGAGCGGTGGATCGATTGCCGCTCTCAGGACGCGGACGCGCCCGCGTTGCCCATGTGGCGCGGACGGTGGCTCTTCTCGCCGGCGCCGAGGAGGTTCTCCCCGAGCACGTTGCCGAAGCCCTTGCCTACCGCTCGCCGACGGAACTTCCAATCGCGTGAAGGAACTTGCTCTGGCTGCGTTCGCCGCGGAAAGCGGCACCCACGTCGTGGACGAACCACGGGGAAGCCGGTTCAGGCGGTTTGCCCGAACCTTCGACGACGATCGCTATCTCGCCGCCCTGGCTGCGCAGGGCGTCCGTTGGCTTGCGCGTGGTGACGCGGATTTCCCGTCCTTACTCGCCGCGATTCACGATCCGCCGCCGGGGCTGTTTGCGCGGGGATCAGCCGAGCTGGCGGTGCTGGGCAAGGCAGCAGTGGCCGTGGTCGGTGCCCGCGCGTGCTCCGGCTACGGAGCCCATGTGGCGCGCCTGCTCGGGCGTGAGCTCGCAAGCGCGGGGCTCGTCGTGGTCAGCGGCCTTGCGCGGGGAGTGGACGGCGAGGCCCATCGAGGCGCGCTCGAGGCCGGCGGCGTGACCGTGGCCGTGCTCGGGTGCGGCGTCGACCGCGACTACCCGGCTGCACATCGGGAGCTTGCGCGCCGGATCGGCGAGCGTGGCCTGATCGTCTCCGAGTACGCCCCTGGGGTCGAGCCCGCCCCGTGGCGCTTTCCCGCTCGGAACCGGATCATCGCCGGCCTCACTTCGGCGACGGTGATCGTCGAGGCCCGCGAGCGCAGCGGCGCTCTGATCACGGCGGACTTCGCGCTCGAAGAGGGACGGGAGGTGTTCTCGGTCCCGGGAGAGATCACGTCGTCCCTCGCGGCGGGAACGAACAGGCTGCTGCGAGCGGGCGCGACACCGCTCACTTCTCCTGACGACGTGCTCGAGGCACTCGGGATGAGCCGTCCTTCGCCGCCCACGCCAGACCTCAGTCCCACAGATCAAGCGGTTCTACAGCGGCTTAGGGAAACCCCTGCCAGCCCGGACGAGCTGGCACGGGCCACCGCGCTGGATGCTGCGACTGTCGGCGCTGCGCTCGTCGGCCTCGAGCTGGCGGGTCTCGTCGCCGAGAGCGAGGGGCTGTACCGGGGGGTGGGGCACGGGAACTAGGCACTAGCATCGGGATAGATGAGCACGTCCTACTGGCTGGCCGAAGAGACGCCTGCTCTCGAGCAGAACCGGCTCGACGGGCGTGTCGACGTGGCGATCGTCGGCGGCGGTGTTACCGGCTGCGCATGTGCGCACGCGCTCGCGCGCGGCGGATTGCGTGTGCGCGTTCACGAGGCTCGCAAGGTCGCGGAAGGAGCGAGCGGACGCAACGGCGGTTTCGCGCTGCGCGGAGGCGCTCCGGCCTACGACGATGCGCGTCGGGAGCTCGGACCGGAGCGCGCGCGTTCGTTGTGGGAGCTCACGGAGCGTGCGCTCGACCGGATCGAGTCTCTAGCGGGCGACGCCTTCGAGCGGACGGGAAGCCTGCGCCTCGCCGCGGAAGAAGCCGAACTGGCTGTCCTCCGGGCCGAGCACGACGCGCTTCGGGAGGACGGTTTCGCCGTCGAGTGGCGCAGTGCGCTCGGAGAGCCTCTCCGCGGGCGGTTCTTCGGCGCCGTCTTCCACCCGCCGGACGGAGCGATTCAGCCCGCTCGCTGGGTCCGGCGTTTGGCGGCGCTCGCGAGCGAAGCGGGCGCGGACATCCGCGAAGACACGCCCGTTCGTGCGCTTGACGAGCTCGATGCGCACGCTGTCGTGATCGCCACGGACGGGTACACAAAAGGCCTCGTGTCCTCACTCGACGCCGCGGTTCAGCCGACGCGCGGACAGGTGATCGTGACCGAGCCGCTCCAGCGCCGGCTGTTCGACTGCCCGCACTACGCGCGGCATGGATACGACTACTGGCAGCAGACGAGAGACGGCCGCCTCGTTATCGGCGGCTGTCGCGATCGGGCGCTCGAGGAAGAGTTCACGGCGGAGGAAGCGACAACCGCGGCCGTCCAGGAAGGGATCGAAGAGCTCGCAGCCGAGCTTACCGGCGAACCGCTACAGATCAGCCACCGGTGGGCGGGCATCTTCGGAACGACCGACGACCGAATCCCCCTCGCCGGACGTCTGCCGGACAGCGACCGCGTCTGGGTCGCATGCGGGTATTCCGGGCACGGAAACGTGCTCGGCTTTGCCTGCGGCGAGCTCGTCGCCGAGGCAATTCTCGGGCGACGTGCGCCCGAGCTCGAACTGTTCGAGCCGGCCCGGTTGCTCTAGGAGGGTTCGGGCCCGGGAACGGATTCGTCGCTCTGGAAGAGCGAAAACGGATTTCCCTCGGTGTCGAGGCAGCGAGCGAACCAGCCGATGCCCGGAATCGGCTGTTTGGCCTCCGCCGAACCGCCGAGCTCCTGCACACGCGCGACGTCGGCATCGATGTTCTCCGTCCCGAAGTACACGATCGGACCGCGCTCCCCGGCCTGCGAGGGGTAGACCGCACCGCCCGGCTCCCCCTGGAACATGTGGTACTCGAACGGGCCCTCTGGTTTTTGCAAGTCCCACCCAAAGAGCGAGCGCCAGAACTTCGTCGCGCGGCCGGTGTCGTCCGCCGGTAGCTCGAAATGAACGAGTTGTCCTGCCATTGAAGCGCCTCCTTCGGTAGGTACGTTCAGCCTAACGACGGCTTCATAGGCTGATCATCTGCAAAATCCGGTCGTCGGCGCTTTCCAATCCAGAGCGCGTCCGGCCGTGTTTGGCTCGATACGGGGCTACGTAACATGGATCGGGTTTCTCGCGAACTACTTGCGTCCACGTTTCGGCTCCCATGGATAGGAGGCTGGTCCCTTGTCCACACTGCCAGGGCCCCAGACATCAACGCTGTCCTTGTAGAACACGACCTGGTACCGGCCTTGGGGTTTGCGAACGCAAAACAGGTTCGGATGACCTCCCTCCTCGCTGGCCTCACACTCCGTTGCGGCTGCCGGGACGCGAACAACGTCTCCTCGGCGGAGCGTGATGATGCGGCTACCCGTTGCCGCCGTACCTTTGGTCTGCAGATCGCCGTGGTCTTCCCGGCCGAAGCTGTAAACGGCAAAGGCTGCTACAGCCCCGGCTACGAGGATCGCGAAAGCAGCAAGAGCCTTCCACGCGACCACGCCTTAACGCTACCTCGGCCTCTAAAGGTCGAGCATTGGCAGGTCCAGCTCGTTGGCCCGCCGCATAGCCGCCAGCGCAATCGCCAAGTCCTGGATTGCGAGCCCGGTCGAGTCAAAGATCGTGATGTCGTCGTCGTGCTGACGGCTCGGAGCCGTCCCCGCGAGCACGTCACCGAGCTGGGTCACGTCATCGCGCGTGATCGCGCCGGCCTCGACCGCCTGCGCGAGGTCGCCGTTGTGACTAGCCTGTTCCCAGTCGTCGGCAAACAGCCGGACGCGCGGCTCGGGTACTAGGTTTCGACTCGCCTGCTCCCAGTCGTCGGGGAAGACCCGTGCGCGCGCGAGCTCCTCGACCGCGATCTCCGCTTTCCCCGGCCCGTCGGCACCCATCAGGCTCACGTGCTGCCCGGGCCACAGGCTCCCGGGCGCGAGCAAGACCTCGTGACCCGGCGTCATCGTCACGAGCAGGTCTGCAGAGAGCGCTTCTTCCCGGTCCCCGGCTACGCCGGCACCGAGCTCTGCGGCGGCCTGAGACGCGCGCTCCGCGTCGAGGTCCCAGAGCACGACATTGCGTCCGCGTGCGAGAAACGTGCGCGCCGCTGCGCGACCGTTGACCCCGGCACCGATCACCGCGGCGGACCTTGCGTCGCGCCTGCCGAGCTCTTCGGCCGCCAGGACGGCGGCTGCGCCTGTCCGTAGTGCGGTCACCGACGCAGCATCGAACGCGGCCCGCAGCATGCCGTTGGTCGCGTCCGAGAGGAGGACGAGTCCGGTAACTGTCGGAAGGCCCAGGGCGGGGTTCCCGGGGAAAGAGGTCACCCACTTGAGCAGGGCGTGCCCGGCGCCGAGAGCCGGCATGGCGCGAAAATCACCAGCCGGATAGGCACCCACGTAGACCTTTGGAGGCATCGACCACTCGCCGCGTGCATATGCGACGAACGCCGCCCGAACGGCCGCGAGGGCTCGCTCGGGTGAGACCGCCGCCTCCACGTGGTGCGCTGCGAAGACCGGGATCACCCGCCCAAGCCTAGTGAGCTGCCTGGGAACCAGAGGCGCCGCTACCGGGATCGAACGACACTGTCTCGACACAGTGCGTCACCCATCCGCGCGACTTTCTGGAATACGCTGAAACCGGAGGGTGGCCTGTGGCCGGCCCCGAGCCGATCAAGCGCTGCGCGCCTAGAGCGTTTTCACGCCTGCGATCAGCTGGGCGACCGAGTCCTTCGCATCACCGAAGAGCATCACGGTCTTCGGGTTCACGAACAGCGGATTGTCGATTCCGGCGAAACCGGGGCTCATCGACCGCTTGAGCACGACCACGCTCTGCGACTCGTCGACATTCAGAATCGGCATGCCGTAGATCGGGCTGCCCTGGTTCGTGCGCGCGTCCGGATTCGTGACGTCGTTGGCCCCGATCACGAGTGCGACATCTGTCCGCGGGAACTCGGGGTTCGCCTCGTCCATCTCCTTCAGTTGCGGATAGGGAACGTTGGCCTCGGCGAGCAGCACGTTCATGTGCCCGGGCATGCGCCCTGCCACGGGGTGGATCGCGTAGCTCACCTCGATCCCGCGCGCTTCTAGCAGCTCGGCGAGAGCTCTCACGTCGTGCTGTGCCTGAGCGACCGCCATGCCGTAACCGGGAACGAACACGACCTTCTGGGCGTAGGCGAGCATCACGGCCACGTCGTCGGCACTCGCGGAGCGGACGCTCCCGCGGTCTCCATCGGCCGTAGCGGCTGCAACGCCGCTCGCCACCTGACCAAACGCTCCGAAGAGCACGTTCGCGATCGAGCGGTTCATCGCCTGTCCCATCCGGATCGTGAGCAGCGTTCCCGAGGCGCCCACGAGCATTCCGCTGACGATCAGCACGTTGTTCTCGAGCTCGAAGCCCGTGGCCGCCGCTGCGAGGCCCGTGAACGCGTTCAACAGCGAGATCACGACCGGCATGTCGGCACCCCCGATCGGCAGTACGAACAGCACGCCGAACACGAGCGCGCCCAGGCTGAGCGTAACGAGGAGCCACTGGCGTTCGGCCCCCACGAGGATCGCCACGCCGGTTGCGACGACTCCGGCGAGGACGAGCCCGTTCACCGCCTGCTGCCCCCGGTAGACGATCGGTCTCCCCCGGATCAGCTCTTGGAGCTTTGCGAACGCGACCATGCTGCCCGAGAACGAGACGCTTCCAATCAGGGCTGAGAGCGCGATCGACGCGCTGATGTCGAGGTGGAGCCGTCCTGGCGAAGGTGCCAGGAGGTGAAACTCGGCCAGCGAGATCAGGGCCGCCGCGCCGCCGCCGACGCCGTTGAAGAGCGCCACCATCTGCGGCATCGCGGTCATCTTGACGCGACGGGCCGCGACCGCTCCAAACGCGCCACCGACCGCCATGCCGACAAGGATTTCCCAGAAGCTCACGATCTCGCTCTGGGCGAAGGTGACCGCGATCGCAATCAACATGCCGACCGCGCCGATCCAGTTTCCGTGCCGCGCCGTCGCCGGGTGCGAGAGGAACTTCAGTGCCAGAATGAAGGCCACGATCGTGGCCAGGTAGGCAAGGTCAGTCGCTACTCGACCCATCGCGTTCCTGCGGCCTGGCGCGCCCCTTGAACATCTCGAGCATTCGGTCCGTGACGACGAAGCCGCCGACGACGTTCGCCGAAGCCAGAACGACCGCAACGAGTCCGATCACCGTCGTCGTCGTGTCTTTGTGCCCCAGCCCGGCCACGAGCATCGCGCCCACGATCACGATCCCGTGAATGGCGTTCGTACCCGACATCAACGGTGTGTGCAGGAGCGTCGGCACCTTCGAGATCACCTCGAAGCCAAGGAAAATTGCGAGCACGAGGATCGTGACCTCGAAGACGAGCAGCAGGCCGTGACTCAAGCGGCGACTTCCTGTTTGCGCGTCACGCACGCTGCGGCGGTGATCTCGTCCTCGAAATCGAGCCGGAGCTCGCCCTCGGGTGCGAGGTGCTGCAGGAGCGCGCTGACGTTTCGTGCGTAGAGCTGGCTCGCGTGGAACGGCATCGAGCTCGGGAGGTTCGTCGGGCCGACGATCGTGACGCCTTCGCGTTGCACCTCTTCGCCGGGCTCGGTCAGCTCGCAATTCCCGCCCGCCTCTGCGGCGAGGTCGACGATCACCGAGCCAGGCCGCATTCCTGCAACGGCGGAGGCCGGGATGAGGCGCGGGGCGGGGCGGCCGGGGATGAGCGCGGTCGTGATCACGACGTCGAAGCCTGGAATCACCGCCTCCAGCTCCTGCTGCTGCCGGCGCTGCTCCTCCTTCGTCAGCTCGCGAGCGTAGCCCCCGGTGGTCTCTTCTCCGCTGACGCCCAGCTCGAGGAAGGTCGCGCCGAGGCTCTCGACCTGTTCCTTCACGACCGGCCGCACGTCGAAGCCGGACACGACCGCCCCGAGGCGGCGCGCCGTCGCGATCGCCTGCAGGCCCGCGACGCCGGCGCCGAGAACGAGCACCTTCGCCGGCGCTACTGTTCCCGCCGCGGTCATCAGCATCGGAAAGAACTTCGGCAACCGCTCTGCGGCAACGAGGACAGCCTTGTAGCCGGCGACGGTTGCCTGCGACGAAAGCGCGTCCATCGGTTGTGCGCGTGTGATGCGGGGGATGGACTCCATCGCAAAGCCGACGACGCCACGGGAGGCGAGCTGCTCGACGCCCTCCGGGTCGGTAAGCGGCTGCAGGAAGCCGACAAGGAGCTGCGCTTCCCGGAGCTTCCCGATCTCCTTGCCAGTCGGCTTTTGCACCTTCACGACGGCGTCTGCGTCGGGATACGCGTCCTTGACGACGCGGGCGCCGGCCTCCTCGTACGCTGCGTCCGGACAGGACGCTGCCACCCCGGCCCCGGCCTCAACGGCTACGTCGAATCCAGCTGGCACGAGTCGCGCGACGAGGTCGGGAACGAGCGCCACGCGGCGCTCGCCGGGCGCGGTTTCTCTCGGTACCCCCACCTTCATCGGCCCGCGAACTCTAGTGCCCCCACGCGGCGGCCGACCGGGGGAGCGCTTGTGACAGCGACGGTGCAATTCCGTCACCATCCGCGCGTCTTTCGACGATAGGCTCGTCTCGGGGAGGAGGTTGGGGGTACCGCGCCCCGGCGGAAACCGCCGAGTAGAGTTCGGCCGTGGCCGACCGGCTCGCCGAGATCGCCGACAGCTTCTTCAAGCCGGCCCTCGCCGATGTCGTTCCTTACGAGCCGGGCAAGCCGATCGAGGAGGTCCAGCGCGAGCTCGGACTCAGCCGGGTCGTCAAGCTCGCCTCCAACGAGGGACCGTTCGGCCCGTTTCCGAAGGCGCTCCAAGCACTTGCGGAGAGCGCGGACGAGCTCAACCGCTATCCGGACGGCGGCACGTATCGGCTCCGCGCTGCGCTCGCGGAGCGCCATGACCTTCGCTTCGAAGAGGTCGCTGTCGGCGCCGGCTCGGATGGGCTCGTCGACTGCCTGACGCAGGCCATCCTCGATCCCGGCGACGAGATCGTCTGCGGATGGCCCTCATTTCCGAGCTACGTGATCGACGCGCAGAAGGTCGGCGCAGTTCCGCGCACCGTGCCGCTTCGCGACGACCGCTACGACCTCGAGGCGATGCTCGACGCGGTCACTCCGCAGACGAAGATCGTCTACATCTGCCACCCGAACAACCCGACGGGCACGATGAACGCTCGAGACGAGCTCGACGCGTATTTCGAACGCGCGCCGGATCACGTCCTGACGGTCATCGACCAGGCGTACTTCGAGTACATCGACGACCCCGACTATCCCGACGCGGTCGAGGAATACCTGAAGGCGGGCCGGCGCGTCGTCGTTCTGCGAACGTTCTCGAAGATCTACGGCCTCGCGGGCCTCCGTGTCGGCTACGGCCTCGCTCCCGCAAACGTCGTCACAGCGGTCGCGAAGGTTCGCCGCGCCTTCGACGTCACCACCCCTGCACAGGCTGCAGCGTTGGCGAGCCTCGACTCACCCGAGGAGCTCGTCCGTCGCCGCCTCGCCAACCAGGAGCAGCGCCCCGTGCTCGAGCGCGCGCTGCGCGAGCACGGCCTGGCGCCTGCCGGCCCCGCTGTCGCGAACTTCCTCTACGCCGAGGTCGGCGACGACGCGCGGGCCCTCTTCGAAGCGCTCCTGCGGGAGGGCGCGATTGTCCGTCCGCTGCATGGATTCGGCGCGCCGGCCGCAATTCGGGTCACCGTGGGCACCGCCGAGGAAAACGCCTTTTTCGCCGCTGCACTCAGCCGGGTTCGCGGCCGCCTCGCCACCGCGTAAAACGTCGGGAGTTGACCGGAGAAGCCCCCTTTCGAGGGCCGGTGCAGCTGTTAGCGTTTATGCACGGTGCCCCGATCTCTCGGATCGCAGCTCGGGCTCCTGCGGTATGTACGAGGTTTCCGTCTGCTCTTTCTCGCAACGCTCGGCTCGGGCATAGGAACCTGGCTCGCGCTCGTCGCACTCCAGGTCGACATCTTCGAGCGCACCCACTCGCCGGCCTGGATCACGGCGCTCCTCGTAGCGGACCTGCTCCCGATGTTCACGATCGGCCTGCTGGCGGGGCCGCTCGTCGACCGGCTTTCTCGCAAGCGGTTGATGGTCTACTCGGATCTCGTCCGGTTCGGCGCCTTCTGTGCGCTCCCGTTTACCCACAGTCCCGCCCAGATCGTCGGGCTCGCGGCCGTGGTCGGCCTCGCAACTGGGTTCTTCCGGCCTGCCGTCTATGCAGGAGTCCCGAATCTCGTCGAGGAGCAGGATCTCTCGAACGCCAATTCGCTGCTCCAGGCGATCGACAACCTGACCTGGGCAATCGGCTCGATCGCGGGCGGCCTGCTCGTGGAGGCGAACGGCCCGCACCTCGCCTACTGGATCAACGCCTCCACCTTCCTCGTCTCTGGGGTCCTGATCGTCCGGATCCCGCAGCGGCTCCTGCAAGCCGGTCGCGCCGTGACGCGAGGGCACTGGCGCGACCTCCGGGACGGCTTTGCGCTCGTACGCAGCTCTCGAGCGCTCCTGACCGTGCTCCTCGCCTGGAACGTCGCGATGCTCGCGAACGCAGCCATCAACGTCGCCGAGCCGTTTCTCGCTTTCGACGCCTTCAAGAGCGGCCGGTTCGGGCTCGGCCTACTCATGGGCTCCGCCGGCTTCGGGCTGGCCGTGGGCGCTTTTATGGCTAGCCAGTCGATCGAGCGGCGCGGGCTCGCAAATGTCTACGGGGCTTCGCTCGCGATGATGGCACTCGGGATCGGCGCCGCGGCTGCCGCGCCAAACGTTTGGGTCGCCGCGGCCTGCGTGATCCTCTCCGGGGCCGGAAATGGCGCGGCGGTCGTCTGCAACGCGCTGCTTGTCCAACGGGGAGCGCCGGACTACCTTCGCGGCCGGGCGTTCACCGTGCTCATGAGTTCGAACATGGCCGTTCTGACCATCGGCATGATCGCAGCCGCCCGGCTCACCGATGCTTTCGGGCCCCGGTGGATGTGGGCCGCCGCCGCAGTGCTCTCGGCGACTGCGGCGCTCTCCGGCCTTTTCCTCGCGCGAGGCGTACGGCAGCGGCAGGCGGCGCTAGAGCCGGAGCCGGTTCTCGCGGTCGAGGCGGCGGGCCGCCCTGTCCGCCAGCGCGCGCTCTGATCTCGACCGCATAGATTTGCGGCGTGGCCGGGCGTCGTGAGTTCACACGCGAGTCGCTAGCGGCCGGTGTCCGCGCCGGGGACAAACGTGCGCTTGCCCGCGCCATCACACTGGTCGAGAACTCCGACCCCCTCGCCTACGAGGTCGTGCGCGACCTGTATCCGGACACCGGCCGCGCGTACACGATCGGCGTCACCGGGCCGCCCGGCGTGGGGAAGTCGAGCCTGATCAGCGCCCTCATCCGGCATGTGCGCGAACGGGGGAGCACGGTCGGTGTCCTTTCGGTCGACCCCTCGAGCCCCTTTTCGCAGGGCGCGCTGCTCGGCGATCGCATCCGTCTCGCCGACCATTTCCTCGACACCGACGTTTTCATCCGCTCGATGGGGACGCGCGGGCACCTGGGCGGCCTCGCCGAGTCGACGCTTCAGGCCGCGCTCGTCCTGGACGCGGCTGGAAAGGATCTCGTGTTCCTGGAGACAGTCGGCGCGGGCCAGAGCGAGGTGGAGGTGATCTCGATCGCCGACACCGTGCTGCTCGTGCTGATGCCGGGCTCGGGTGACTCGATTCAGGCGCTGAAAGCGGGGATCATGGAGATTCCCGACGTGATCGCGATCAACAAGATGGATCATCCTGCCGCGAAGACGATGCTGACCGAGGTCCGCTCGATCCTCGCGCTGGACCACGAGAGCGCCTGGAAACCCCCGATCGTCCTCACCGATGCGACGCGGGGGGAGAACGTCCCCGAGCTCTGGGCGAAGATCGAGGAGCACCGTGCCCACCTCGAGAACGACGGGCTGCTCGAGGAGCGGCGCCGCAAGAACCTCGCGGGAGAGGTCTTCGCGGTCGCCTCCGCCCGCGCGAAGACGCACCTCGAGGACGCGGTCGCCGACGATCCGGAGCTGCGGCGGCTGCTCGAAGAAGTGCAGAGCCGCGAGCTCGATCCACTGACGGCCGTACGCGAGATCATGGAGAAGGTGTTCAAGGTTGGCCACGAGGACGGCACCCCAGCTTCCTGACATCGAGCAGGCCCGTGCGCGGATCGAGGGGATCGCGCGGGTCACGCCCGTGTACGGCTCCGAGACCTTCTCGCGGCTCGCCGGGCGCGAGGTCTGGCTCAAGGCCGAGAACCTGCAGCGGACGGGAGCGTTCAAGGTCCGCGGCGCCGTGAACAAGATGAAGACGCTCTCGGAGGCGGAGCGGGTGGCCGGTGTCGTGGCGGCGAGCGCGGGGAACCACGGTCAGGCCGTCGCCTGGGCGGCGCGCGAGGCCGGGATCTCGGCCACGATCTTCATGCCGCTCGACGCGCCGATGTCCAAGGTCGACGCGACGAAGAACTACGGAGCCCACGCGGAGCTCGCAGGCGCGCGCTTCGAGGACGCGATGGCTGCGGCGAACGAGTACGTCGAGACGACCGGCGCGACGTTTGTGCACCCCTTCGAGGATCCGGTCGTGATTGCCGGCCAGGGCACGATCGGGCTCGAACTGGCAGAACAGGTGGCAAACGCCGAGACGGTCGTCATCCCCGTCGGCGGCGGCGGTCTTGCGTCCGGGATCGCGCTGGCGCTTCGGGCGGTGAAGCCGGACATTCGGATCATCGGCGTCCAGGCCGGCCTCTCCGGCTTCACGATCGCCGACGGAATCTACGTGAAGGGGCTCGGGGAGCTGACGACGTCGATCCTCGACGAGGTGCTCGACGAGATGATCGACGTCTCGGACGAGGAGATCAGCGAGGCGATCGTCCTGTTGCTGGAGCGCTCGAAGCTCGTCGTCGAGGGTGCGGGGGCCGTGGGAGTCGCCGCCCTGCTCGCCGGCAAGATCGGCGGGACCGGCCCGGTCGCGATCGTTCTCTCCGGGGGCAACATCGACCCGACCCTGCTCATCTCGGTGATGCGCCACGGGCTGACGCTGGCCGCTCGCTACCTGGTCGTGCGCACCCGTCTCGCCGATCGGCCCGGCGAGCTGATCAAGCTGCTGACGCTCGTCGCACAGGAGCGGGTCAACGTGGTCTCGGTCGAGCACCACCGCGAGGGCATGGATCTTCCGATCGGGTCGACCGAGGTCGAGCTCACGCTCGTCACGCGCGACGAAGAGCACTGTGAGGCGCTGCTCGCCGCTATGGGCGAGTGGGGCTACACCGTCGAGCGCCTCAAGTAGCCGTGGAACCTCGCCGTGAGCGGAAGGTCGTTACCGTGCTCTTCGCCGACCTGGTCGGCTTCACCGCTCGCGCCGAGCAGCTCGACCCCGAGGACGTCGAGGCGATCCTGCGGCCGTATCACGAGCGCTTGCGCAGCGAGCTCGAGCGTCGCGGCGGGACGGTCGAAAAGTTCATCGGCGACGCGGTGATGGCCGTTTTCGGCGCGCCGGTCGCGCACGAGGACGACCCAGAGCGCGCCGTCCGGGCCGCGCTCGCGATCCGCGACGCGATCGCCGAGGACGGGCAGCTTCAGGTGCGGATCGCAGTCACGACGGGCGAGGCGCTCGTCACCCTCGACGCACGAATGGGCGAGGGCGAAGGCATGGTCGCAGGTGATGTCGTCAACACCGCCGCCCGCCTGCAGGCGGCAGCGCCTGTGAATGGCGTCCTGGTCGACGCATCGACGAACCGTGCGACGAGGGGCTTGATCGACTACCGCGACGCCGAGCCCGTGGAGGCGAAAGGGAAGGCGGAGCCGGTGTCTGTCTGGGAGGCCCGGGAGGTCCGCTCTCGTTTCGGCGTGGACGTCGCGCAGGGCGGCACGCCGCTTGTCGGCCGGCGGCGCGAGCTCGATCTCCTCGCGGACGCGCTGACACGCGGGAGGGAAGAGCGCTCGCCGCAGCTCGTGACGCTCGTGGGCGTGCCCGGAATCGGCAAGAGCCGACTCGTGTACGAGCTCTCCCGGGTCGTCGAAGACGACCCGGAGCTGATCTACTGGCGGCAGGGCCGGTCGCTTCCCTACGGCGAGGGAGTGACCTACTGGGCGCTCGCCGAGATGGCTAAGGCCCACGCGGGAATCCTGGAGACTGACGCGCCCGACGAAGCGGACAGGAAGCTCGCCGAAGCGGTGACCGGCCTCGAGCCCGAGGGCGCGGAACGGATTCTGGACAGCCTGCGCCCTCTCGTCGGGCTCGGTGCGGACGGCGAGCCGGGCGGCGACCGGTCTGAGCGCTTCGCGGCCTGGCGGCATTTCGTCGAGGCGCTCGCGGAGCAGGCACCGCTCGGCCGGAGCTGCTCGAGCGGCGTCCCGGGTGGGGTGGCGGCAAGCCAAACGCCCAGACGCTCTCGATTTCACCCCTCTCCGACGAGGACACCGCGCGCCTGCTGGCTGCCCTGCTCGAGAGGGCCGTCCTCCCGGCCGAGGTGCAGGAGTCGCTTCTGACGCGCGCAGGCGGTAACCCGCTCTACGCGGAGCAGTTCGCGCGCCTGCTGGCCGAGGTTGGGCACCACAAAGAGCTGCCGCTGCCCGAGAACGTGCAAGGGATCATCGCGGCCCGCCTCGACGGCCTGCCGGCGGCGGAGAAGCAACTCCTCCAGGATGCGGCAGTGCTGGGAAAGGTCTTCTGGCTCGGAGCGGTTGCAGCTGTGGGCGATCTCGGTCGGCACGAGGCCGAGGAGCGACTGCACGCACTCGAGCGCAAGGAGTTCGTGCGACGGGAGCGGCGATCCTCGGTGGGAGGAGAGGACGAGTACGCGTTCCGGCACCTCCTCGTCCGCGACGTCGCCTACGGCCAGATCCCGCGGGGGTCCCGCGCCGAGCGGCACGAACGGGCGGCGGGGTGGATCGCGGGCCTCGGTCGTCCGGAAGACCACGCCGAGATGCTCGCCCGCCACTACCTCGAGGCGCTTCGCCTTCGCGCCGCTGCCCGTCAGGAAGCGCCCGCCGACCTGGTCGAGCGCGCGCGGCTCGCGGCTCGCGACGCCGGCGATCGCGCCCTGGCGCTGGGGGCGTATTCAGGGGCGGCGCGCTTCTACGAAGCCGCGCTCGAGTTGTGGCCGCGCGAGGACGAAATACGGCCTGACCTGTTGCTCGCGTACGCCCGGAGCCGCGTCGATGAAGCCACGCTCGAGGATGCCGTCCTCGAGGAAGCAACAGAGGGCCTGCTGCAAGCCGGAAGAATCGAGAACGCCGCAGAAGCGCTGGCGCGGCTTGGCGGGGTCTGGATGAGTCGAGGCGATCGGGACCGGGGGCTCGAGCACCTCGAGCGGGCCCGCGGGTTGGTCGACGATCGCGGTCCGTCACCGGCCAAGGCATTCGTGCTCCAGGAACTCGCGCGGTTTCTGATGATGGCCAACGAGCTCGACCGATCGATCGAGCTCGGGACCGAGTCGCTACTCCTGGCAGAGGAGCTCGGGCTCGACTCCGCGCGCGCACGCAACCTCAACACCCTCGGCGTCACACGGGTCGTCATGGGCGACCTCTCGGGACTCCGGGATCTCGAAGAGGCGGTCGCGATCGCCGCCGCCGCCCACTCGCACGAGGAAGTGAGCGCCTTGGCGAATCTCACGTGGATGACTGTTTTGCTCGGCGACCTTCGTCGAGCGGGCGAGCTGCAGGAACGCTGCAGCGCCGCGGCCGCCCGGCTGGGGGTCGCCGGGTTCATCCGCTGGCAGCAGGCGGAGCATGTGTTCCATTGTCACTGGCAGGGCCGCTGGGACGAGGCGCTCGCAACCGCGAACGACTTTACCCGCGAGGTGCAGACGGGCTCGCATTACATGGAATCCGCCTGCCGCTGGATCCGTGGATGGATCTTCTTGGGACGCGGCGACACGGAGCCAGCGCTCGGCGAGGCAATTCGGGCAAGCGAGGTCAGTCGTCCGGTCAAGGATCCCCAGGTGCTGAATCCGGCGCTGACCTTCGAGGCCCGAGCGCGCCTGGCGGCTGGTGATCGTGCCGGCGCGATTGCCGTCGCGGATGAGCTGGTCGCGATCTGGCGCGAGCTCGAACCACAAGAGCCGCACGAGCTCGTGAACGCCGCGTGGGTGTTCAGGGACCTGGGCCGGAGCGGCGAGCTCGCCGAAGCCGTCGCGCGGAAACGAGCGCAGACGCCCTGGCACGACGCCGCGCGCATGATCGTCGAAGGCGACCTCGCCGGTGCTGCCGACGTGTACGCCGAAATCGGCTCGGTTCCGGACGAGGCCTATGCGCGCCTTCGCGCCGCGGAGGAGCTTGTGCGTGCGGGGCACAGAGCGGAGGCAGATCGCCAGCTCAGACTGGCCCAACCGCTGTTTGCCCAGCTCGGGGCGACTGCCTGGGCGGCCGAGGCCGAGGCGCTTCTCGCCGCCTCAGCCTGAGGAGCCGCAGCGGCGAAACGCGGTCGTCGCATTGCCGCGTTCGGCCCAGTCGTCGACGCCGCTGTCCAGCACCGGGCGAGCGTCGACTCCGGCGGCCAGCAGCACGCTCGCCGCGACGCTAGCCCGCGCACCGCCATTGCAAATCGTGATCACGGGCCGGCCGTTGCCGATCTCCGCCGCCGCCGAGCGCACGAGCCGGTAGGGGACATTCCGGCTGCCCGGGATGTAGCCCCCGTCGCGCTCGTCCAGCTCGCGAACGTCGAGCAACTCGACCTCATCGGCCGCGAGCAGGCGCTCGAGCTCTTCGATCTTCACCGGCTCGGTGCGGGCCGGGGTGGCCGGTTGCTCGAGGTAGCCGGCGAGCTCGAAGAGGCCGACGGCATTGAGCTTCGCGGCTGCTTCGTGAGCCTCCTCGGGCGACGAGGCGTGAATGGCCAGCGGCTCATCCAGGGAGAGGACGAAGCCGGCCTTCGTGCCGAAGCCCGAGCCTGAGACGGGAACGTTGAACGCGCCTTCGATGTGGCCCTCCGCAAATGCGTGGGGGCGCCGCACGTCGAGCACCGTCGCAGCGCCCGCGTCAGCGCCGAGCGGCCGCAGCGGTTCGGCCCGGCCGAGAAAAACGCCACGGTTCAGCCCCACGACGCGGTCTGTCGTCGGCGGTCGTGGCGAGGCGGAGTGGGCGGTCGCCTCGACGAACTCCTGCTCGCCCGGATGGGCGAGCGCGGAATTGAAGCGCCGCTCGAAGCCGATCGTGGTCGAGGGCTTCGAGCTCATCCCCGCGCCGCAGAGCGAGCCCGCCACGTGGCCCGGGTAGACCTCGACCCCGTCGTGAAGCTCCAGCAGCCGCTGGAGGCTGTGGAAGAGACCCTGCGCGCCCTCGACGGCTTCGACGGCCAGGTCGGGGCGTGCCGCGTCGCCGACGAAGAGCGAATCGCCCGTCAGGACGAGCCAGGGCTCGCCGGCCCGTGAGCGGTCGACGACTTCGAACGAGCAGTGCTCAGGCCGGTGCCCGGGCGTGTGCACGACGCGCAGCTGCACCTCGCCGACCTCGATTGTCCCACCGTCCTCGAGTGCTTCGAACGGGAACTCCGGCTCGGCCGCTGGATGGATGGCGACCGGCGTTTCGTGCTCGAGCGCGAACCGCCCATGTCCCGAGACGTGGTCGGCATGGGTGTGCGTCTCGAGCACACGCACGATCCGCACGCCATGCTCTTCGGCCGCCTCGAGGTACTGCTCGATCGCGTAGGCGGGATCGACGACGACCGCTTCGCCCGTCGACTCGTCGCCGATCAGGTACGACCCGCAACCGAGGTCCGTGTCGACGAACTGCCTAAAAAGCACGGCTTACGAGCCTAACAGCGGGGGTCGCTAGCTTTCTTGAAGCGTGCCCAGATAGAGGCCGCGGCCCATCAGCCCCTCCTCGTCGTGCTCGACCGCAAGGCCCGCGGCGCGAAAGGCCACCAGGTACTGCTCATGCGTGAAGAGGCCGAGCTCGTGGCGCTCTTCGAAATGCTCGATGCCCTGAGGCGTTCCGACCAGGTAGTGAAAGACCATCACCGAGGTGCCGTTGCCGTACTCAGCGATGTTCATCCGAGCGATCGCGAGCTCGTTTTCATCGACGAAGACCGAGCCCAGGTGTGGCGTGTGGTAGGCCTCGGGCGTGAGCCAGGGCTCGACGAGGAGCACGCCCCCGGGCTCGAGGTGCCGTGCCATCGCGGCGAGCGCCCGTTGTAGCTCCTGCTCGGTTTTCGCGTAGCCGACCGAGCTGGCAAGACACGTGACTGCGTCAAAGCGGTGGCCAAGGTCGAAGTCGCGCATGTCTCCCTCGTGCAGGGGTACATCCCCGAGACGATCGCTGGCGAGCTTCAGCAGCTCCGGGTCGAGGTCGAGGCCTTCGACCTCGTAGCGCTCGCTCAGATGCTTCAGATGCAAGCCGGTTCCACAGGCGACGTCCAGGAGCGTCCGTGCGTTCGGTCGCCGCTCGCGGATCAGCGCGTCGATCCGCGCTGCCTCCTTGCCGTAGTCCTTGAAGGAGTAGATCGCGTCGTAGAACCTCGCGCTGCGCGTGAACACGCCTAGAACCCGAGGTGCTTCGCGATCACCATCCGCTGCACCTCATTCGTGCCCTCGCCGATCTCGAGGATCTTCTGATCGCGGTAGAGGCGCGAGATTGCGAACTCGTCCATGTACCCGTATCCGCCGTGGATCTGGAGCGACGCGTTGACCGCGCGGTTCGAGAGCTCGCCCGTGTAGAGCTTCGCCATCGCCGCGGCCTGGGCGAACGGACGTCCCTGATCCTTCAGCCAGGCGGCCTTGTACACGAGCGCGCGGCCGGCCTCGATCTCCGTCGCCATGTCGGCGAGCTGGAACTGGATCGCCTGGAACGAGGCGATCGGCTTGCCGAACTGCTCGCGCTCCTTCGCGTAGGCGGCCGCGAGGTCGTACGCGCCCTGCGCGAGACCGGCGCCCATCGCGGCGACGGAGATCCGGCCGCCGTCGAGGATCTCCAGGAACTGCATGAAGCCCTTTCCGCGCGGGCCGAGCAGGTTTCCTTCCGGCACCGCGGCCTCGCGGAACGAGAGCTCGCGCGTATCGGACGCCCGCCAGCCGATCTTCTCCATCGGCGCCGAGATCTCGTAGCCGGGCGTGCCGTTCGGGACGATCAGGTTCGAGATCTCGTCGTCGCCCGTCCGAGCCGTGATCGTCACGCAGCCCGTGATGTCGGTGCCGGCGTTCGTGATGAAGATCTTCGAGCCGTTGATCACCCAGTTGCCGTCGCTCAGCTTGGCGCGTGTGCGGGTCGCGCCGGCGTCCGAGCCGGCGCCCGGTTCGGTCAGTCCGAACGCGGCGAGCTTCTTGCCTGAGGCAAGATCCGGAAGCCACTCCTGCTTCTGCTCCTCGGTCCCGAACATGAAGATCGGCATCGTCCCGAGGGAGGTATGGGCTGCAAGCGTGATCGCGACCGACGAGTCGATCCGCGTCAGCTCTTCGACTGCGATCGCGTAGGAGAGCGTGTCGGCGCCCCCGCCGCCGTACTCCTCCGGGATCGGCATCCCCATGAGGCCGAGCTCGGCCAGCTCGCCCACGAGCTCGTAGGGAAAACGGTGCTCACGGTCGAGCTCGGCGGCAACGGGAGCAACGCGCTGTTCAGCGAACTCGCGCACCGTCCGCCGAACGAGCTCGTGCTCTTCGGAGAGATCGAAGTTCAAAATCAGCGTGCAGCGGAGGGGCCGGAGACCCCGGAGTCTGCGCCGGTTAGTCGAGCTGCAAGCTCGACGAGCAAACGGACGCCGTAGCCGGTTCCACCCGGCTGGGTCAGGTAGTCGCCCCGGGAGCGCTCGAGGAACGCCGGCCCGGCGATGTCGAGATGCGCCCAGGGCCCCTCGCCGACGAACTCGTGCAGGAACTCGGCCGCGAGCGCGGGGGAGCCCTGCCTGAGATCGGACGAGTTCTTCATGTCGGCGTAGTCGGAGTCGACGTAGCGGCGGTAGCGGCGGTGCAGCGGCCACGGCCAGAGGTGGTCGCCACTCGTCTCACCGGCTGTGCAGAGCAGGTCGCGCCATTCGTCGTCGTTCGCGAAGACGCCCGCGTAGAAGTCGCCGAGCGCGAGCTCCATCGCGCCGGTCAGCGTGGCCAGGTCGACGAGATGGGTCGCACCCTGCTGGCGCGCGTACCAGAGCGCGTCGGCTAGCACGAGCCGGCCCTCGGCGTCGGTATTCGTGACCTCGATCGTCTTGCCGTTCATGGCGGTCAGGATGTCGCCGGGCCGGTAGGCGTGGCCGCCGGGCATGTTCTCGCAGGCGGCGACCACGGCGAGCACGCGCACCGGCAGGCCGAGCTCGGCGATCGCGCCGACGGCTTCGATCACCGCTGCGCCGCCTGCCATGTCGCCTTTCATCTCCTCCATGTCCCGCCCGTGTCGAACGTGATCGCCTTGCCGACGAGGCCGAGTTGCAAGTCGGGGCGCGCCGGCTTGGGAGGCTCGTAGCGCAGAACGATCAGCCGAGCTGGATTGTCGCTGCCCTGGGCGACCGCGGCGAGGGCGCCCATGCCGTGCTTTTCGATCTCGTCAGGCCCGAGAGCCTCGGCGGTCACATTCTGAGCCCCGGCGGCGATCTCGGCAGCGCGAGCGGCGAGCCGCTCCGGCGTGGCTTCGTTCCCTGGACTGTTGACGAGGTCACGCGCTCGGTTCGTCCATTCGGCGACGCGGGCGGCACGCTCCGCCACCGGAGCGACCTCCTCGGGCCGAGGAACGACGAGGAGCAGGCGCTCGGTCTTGTGCGGTCGCCCGCCGTTCGACTTCCACCGAGCCGGGTCGTAGAGACCGAGGATGGTGCCGTCGACGATCGCCCGAGCCTGCTCGGGCAGCGGCAACGGCAGCGACTCGTCCAAGATCCAGGCAATCGATCCGGCGAAGGTGTGGGCGCTCCGGGCGACCGCGGCTGCGGCTGTTCGGAGCGCGTCGGCATCCAGCTCCTCGCGTTTGCCCACGCCGGCCCCTGCGACGCGCTGGGCCTTGAGATCGCCGTTCAGGTGCATGAGAGCCGCGTGGCCGAGCTCCGCTGTCAGCTCACCGTCCTCGAGCAGGCGGGCAATCCGACCCTTCAACAGGCCGTCGAGCTCTCCAGCGATGCCTGTGAGGCCATCGACGACTGGAAAGGCGAGGACATCGGCCTCGACCGCGCCCGGCACGAGGGCTTCGATATCGACTCGCATGGAGCGCCGATGCTATCCGACCGCCTTCCTACGCTGCGACACAAATGAGGGCCAGACGGCTCAACTTCCGGCTGTGCGTGCCGATAGAGGGGAAATCGTGAGCGCAACCCCTCTGCGGCGGGTGGCTCCCAAGCGTTTGCGACGCCGTCGCGAACCGACGGTCGAATCGCTTTGCGAGACACATGCGGCTCTGGTCGGCGAACGACAGCAGCTGCGAGCCGCCGGCGCAGACGCGGAAGCTCTGGAGCAGAACCGGCTCGAGATCGTGCGCTGCCAGTGGCAGCTCGCCCAGGCGTTCCTGGCGCGCCACCTGCCACGGCGCAGCACCCGTAGCGCGGCCTAGCTTCTCCCTTCAAGCGGCGCGCGGCTAGCCTGCGGGGGTGCGCTCTGAGCTCGACAGGCGCGCCATGGCGGCGCTTTCCGGCGGACATTGCGCGGTCGATTTTCCCGGTGGAGCGCTGCCGGCCCTGCTGCCCTTTCTCGTCGACAAGTTCAACCTCTCGTACACGCTCGCGGCCGTGATCATGCTCGCGTCGACCGCGTCCTCGTCGGTCGTGCAGCCGCTTTTCGGCCACTGGTCGGACCGGCGTGGCGGGATCTGGCTTCTCCCCGCCGGGGTTGCGGTCGCCGCGGTCGGGATCGGGCTTGCGAGCTCGGCGCAGAGCTACGCGCTCGTGCTCGTCTTCGTCGTTCTGTCGGGGCTCGGTGTGGCGGCCTACCACCCGGAGGCCTCGAAGTTTGCCGCCTACGCGAGCGGACGGCGGCGCGCCAGCGGGATGTCGCTCTTCTCCATTGGCGGGAACGTCGGGTTTGCGCTCGGTGCCGTCGTCGCCACGCCTCTCGTGCTTGCGCTTGGCCTCTCAGGGGGCCTCCTGCTCGCGGTGCCGGGCCTCCTCGCGGCCGCGATCCTGATCGCCGTCGTTCCGTTCCTGCGCGGCTTCGCTCCCGAGAACCAGGCCGAGGCTCGCGCAGGCGCGGGTGAAAACCGACGCGGTCCGCTCGCGCTGCTTCTCGCCGTGATCTCGGTTCGCAGCATCGCCTGGTACGGCTTGATCACGTTCGTGCCGCTCTGGGAGCTGCACCTGGGACACTCGAAAGGCGAGGCGAGCCGGTTGCTCGCGCTGATGCTGATCGCCGGCGGGATTGGAACGATCGTCGCGGGGCCGGTAGCCGACCGGCTCGGCCGGCGCCCGGTGCTGCTCGCCAGCATCGCGGCGACACCGCCGCTTATCCTCGTCTTCGTGCTGGTCGGCGGCGTCCCGGGAGCAATCGCGCTCTCGCTTGTGGGAATCTGCGTGATCGGCACCTTCGGGGTGACGATGGTGATGAGCCAGGAATACATGCCGCGGAACCTCGGGATGGCCTCGGGGCTTGCGATCGGGCTGTCCGTCGCGCCCGGAGGAGCGCTCGCCGTTGCGCTGGGCGCACTCGCGGACTCGGTCGACCTGCGCACAGCCCTCCTGGTGATCGCCGCAGTCCCCGTGATCGCCGTCGTGCTCACTGCCTTGCTCCCGGCAGACGGTCGTCCCCGCCTGGCGGCCGAGCCTGCCGCGCGGTGAGGTAATCTCGGGCCGTGGCCGAGAGCGTGCGCGAGTTCTTCGAATCGCTGCCGACCCGTGCCGACCCGTCGAAGACGGCGGGTGTGAACGCGAGCTACCTGTTCGACATCGACGGAGCGGGCAAGTGGACCGTAAACGTGAACGACGGCAAGGTCGAGGTGCAGGAGGGCGGCGAGAGCGCCGATACCACGATCTCGACCGACGAGCAGAACTTCATGCAGATCGTGAACGGCGAACAGAACCCGACCGCGGCTTACATGATGGGCAAGATCAAGGTCACCGGCGACATGGGCACGGCCATGAAGCTGCAGAAGCTCTTCTAAAACCCTCTAAACGAAGGCGAGCTGTTTCGAGTCGCAGACGCGGACGTAGCCGATCCGCTCGTAGATCGCGTTCGAGGTCGGATTGGCGAGGTCGGTGTAGAGAAAACAGAAGCGGCGGCCTTCCGCGAGCAGTCGCGCGGACAGCTCGGCGACGAGCGCGGTCGCATAGCCTCGGCCTCTGAGCGCCGGCGGCGTGTAGACGGGGCCGATGCGGATTCCGTTGGGCGTCTGTCCTCCGTAGGCCGCAAACGAGACGGGCGCGCCGTCCTCCCAGAGCAGGATCCCTGCGTGCTCGGCGTCGAGCCTGTGGTCGACCGCGCGTGCGTCACGTGCGTCGTCGTGCTCCTCGCCGGCCAGCGCTTCGACCCCAAAAGCGCGCCACCAGCCCAACACGAGCGCGCGGTCGTCTCGCGTCGCATACCGCACAGACCCGGGCGGTACCGGGACGGGCTGGACGCTCTGGAGCACGTGGATCCCCATCGCATGATCGACCCGCGCGCTGCGACCGTGGCGTTTCGACCAACGCTGCGCGAAAGCGTCCACTTCGGGCGTCGCGGCGACGATGCCGGGCAGCTCCTCGCCGACGACGGTGACGAGCGCGTCCAGGGCTGCCTCGCTGCGCGGGCGCGCGAGCACGAGGTTGTACGGCGGTGTCCGCAGCGCGGCGGCGGCGACCTCGCTGCCCTCCCGCACCACCCAGAACTGCCGCTCCGGATAGAGGCCGGGGGCGTCGCGGATCGTGCTCGCGAGCCCGAGGATGAGGTTGTGGCGAGGCTCGTCCTCGAGTAGCAGCGGCGAGGCCTGCTCCAGGAAGGCTTCGACATCGTCGAGCAAGCGGGCTTCCATCATTCCTCCAGCTCGAC
>WNGJ01041116.1_pt1 | contig 25481 bp, 21 predicted proteins | sample 5400611 | NCBI WGS metagenome assembly WNGJ01 (sample SAMN13153375, study PRJNA577476) | soil metagenome | isolation source: 40 cm soil or saprolite under Garry oak tree replicate 1 | place: USA:California | collected 2016-06-15
CCCCTGCGAGGATCGTATGCGATTCCTCCCGGATTGCGTCCCACCGGGACGGTCGCGATGACGGCATTCGTCGCATCCGAGATCACGGTCACGTTGTCCGAGAAGTAATTCGCGACGAACATCTCTCCCTTCGCGCTATCGTAAGCAATTGCAGAGGGATCTGAACCGACCGAGATGGTTGCCACAACACTGTTCGTCACGTCGGAGATGACGGTGACAGTGTTCATTCCCGGATTGGTGACGAAGAGCTCTGATCGGTCTCGATCGTAGGCCAGGGCACCCGGACTTTCTACGGGGGTCGTCGCGATGACCGTGTGCGTCACATCCGAAATCACGTTGACGCTGTTGGAGGCATAGTCAGAGACGAAGATTTCGCGCTTCCCCTCGTGGTAGGCGAGCGCGCCTGGGTACCGGCCCACGGGCACTTCGGCCACGACAGCATTTGTCGTGTCGGAGATCACCCCGACCGTCGTGGAATATTGATGGGACACGAAGATTTCTCCTGTGGTCGAGTCATATTCGAGCGCTTCGGGTGCTTGTCCCGCCGTGATCGTCGCGACGACCGCATTCGTCGCGTCCGAGATCACGCTGACCGTGCCCGCATCGTACGCGGCCACGAAGACCTCGCCTCGTGCCGGGTCGTAGGCAACTCCTTCCGGATTGCTCGGAAAGCCTGGCACCGGGACGTTCGCCACCACCGTGTTCGTCGCATCCGAAATGACGCTGACGGAGTCAGAGAACTTGTTCGCGACGAAGACCTCTCCCTTCGCCGGGTCGTACGCGATGCCGTACGGACGGTCTCCCACCGAGATTGTCGCCACCACGGTATTCGTCGTATCAGAGATCACGCCGACGCTGAAGGAGTTGAAGTTCGTCACGAACACCTCTCCCCTGCCCACGTCGTAGGCGAGGCCGAGCGGATTGCTCCCCTCCGGAATGGTGACGCCGACAGTGTGGGTCGCGTCTGAGATTATGCTAACGGTGCTCGACCCGTAGTTTGCGACGAATACGTCCGCCTTCCCCGCATCGTACGCGACTCCCCATGGATTCGATCCGACCGGGATGGTCGCAATGACCGTGTTCGATGCATCGGAAATCACGCTGACGGTATCCGAGTATCCGTTCGCGACGTAGATTTCACCCTTCCCGCTATCGTAGGCGATGCCCTGAGGGCCCTCCCCCACGGGGATGATCGCTACCAACGATTTTGTCGCATCGGAAATCACGCTCACGCTGTTCGACTGAGCATTTGCGACGAAAATTTCTGCTTTGGCTGGGTCGTAGACGATCGCCACCGGTCCCAACCCGTTCGCGGCCAGGAAATTTCCGGGGAAGACCGAGTTGTTCACGAGCACCAGGGTGAAGGCGACCGACAGTACCGTAGCGTTCGAAGGGACGATTTCCACATCGCGGTTAGTTGCCTGTAGGGGATTCGGGCCGTCGATCCCGACGAACGAGGCGAGTGCGGATTCGCCGGACAGGGCGAGAACCGATATGACCACGCCTAGCGCGATCAACCCGGCCCCGACGTGCGTCGTTCGGCGACTCGCGATGATTCCCCCTCCGCTGTCTGGGCAGGAACGATGAATCGCGCCGGGGATAAATCTATCTTGTCGCGCGATTCGGCATGACGCCCTCTTTGGCCTGGGTCCGGTGCGATCCGCAATCGCGAAGCGTCCAGTAGCCGGCGACCTGCGCCCCGGGTCGTTGCCTAGTCCGGTCCGTCCGGGGGAGACGACTTCTTCCCCCGTCGACGCCACCAAACGAAGACTGCCGCGGCGATCGCAGAGAGGCCGCCGACGGACACACCGATTAGGAGGAGGGACACGGGCGTCGTGAAAGGCGAGGTCGGCCCAGATCCGATGTGGAAGCTCTCGATGATCCAGTCTCCGGTCTCGCGATATTGCGGCTGCATCCACGAGACGTTCATCGAAATTACGTACACCCGTCCTTGCGCTGCCGAGACGACGTACGTTTGCGTGAGGATCGTGGCGTTCGTGTTCACCCCAATGATGTTCGTGCCGACCAGCGCGCGGATGCGGGCCGCAGGATGACCATCGACCGTGGTGTTCAGGACGAAGTCGGGTCGGCCGAAAGAATACTTGGCGACCTCTTGGAGTCCCTTGATTGCCTCCGTGTATGCGGCGGCTTGCGTCTCCTCGATGCCCGGGCGCCAGCGAGCCTCGACGGTCGCGCTCGTGTTGTAAACGTAGGTTCCCTCGGGTGGAGCCAAGAGCATCGCACCGAACTTGACATTGGCTCGCCCGACATTCGGATAACCCGTCCATCCGGGTGGAATCGATACTTGGAAGCGATCCGGTTCGTCGATGAGGCGATTCTCGAACGAAGGCCAGTAACGGACTACGACGCTATTGACCGCGGTATTTCCCACCGTGTCTTCGGCCATCACGCCCAAGGTGTTGTTCCCGATCCACAGGTCCACCGCGGCAGACCAATTGCGGCCCGACACTGTGGCCGATCTGTTGCCCCCGACGTCGACGCGCAAGAGGTGGGGATCGTCGACCGTTCCGGACAGCATGTACGGCGACGTGGCCGTGACGATCGCGGATGTGATGATGAGTTGAGGCGGGGTGCCGTCGGTCTCGAACGACACGCTGTCGTCCAGGGTTCGGCCAACGCGATCCATGCCGGTGATTCGGCCGACGTGCGGGCCGTCCGCCAGGGCGAGCGGGGGATACCCCGTGGATCCAAAGCATGCTTCCGTCATCCCGGGCGTCCCGCCGCCGATTCGAACTCCGTCCCGGTACATGGCGATCGAGCTCGCATTCAGCCCGCCCGCAGTGATGAGTGGATAGCAAATCGGGTCGAATCGCGAGTTCCGAAGCTGCCCATCATTCGTGGCGTTCATCCAAGGATCTCCGTCCCACATCCCGACGGTGTAGTGGCCTGAGACGGACCACGCAAGAGCGACGAGGGCCGTTCCATCGGCCGTCCATCCGGCCGTGGCCGCCTGCGCGGGCTCCGCTCCGGTCGTCTGGACCTGGAACGTTCCGACATCGCCGGACTCCACGACGAGCCGACCCGAGCTCGGCAAGGCGAGGACGCCCGTCACCGGATTCTCCGCGGGTGCCTCCGGACACGAGACGCCGGACCCGTTGAACGTGTCGTTCGCGAGCCAATACCATTCAAGGGAATACCAACCGCAAATCCAGACGCGCCGACCGTCTGCGGAAAGGACGACGTCATTCCCGGGCCCGAAACCGGCGGCCTGGCCGGTCGTTAGATTAACGCGGTAGAGATCGCCCACGAGCACCGCGCTTAGGGCGACGAAAAACCAACGTCCGGCCGGATCGACTGCAATCGAGATCGCGTCTCCTTGTCCGGCGATCGTGTAATTGCGAACGACCGCTCCGGTTTGGGAAGACAAGCGCATGACGCTCCCGGTCTGGCAGCACGTGCCGACAAACAAGTCCCCCGCCTGGACCGCGATCGTGGTGAGCCCGCTCCAGTAGGTCCAAGAGTTCACGATTTGACCGGTGGCCGGATCGACGCGCATGATCGTCCCGTTGCGGAGCGACGCATACACGTCGCCGGTCGAGCGATCGATGTCGAAATCCATGACTTCCGCGTTTATGGACGAGGATAAGGAGATGTTGTAAAGGAGATTCCCCGATAGGTCAAGGACAAGCAGATTGTAGCTCTCGGCCCCTCCGGACGCGTTCGGATTCAATCCCCAAAATCTCGCGGCTACGATCACTCTCCCGCGTTCGCCGTCCACTTTGAGATGCCAGGCCGCGCCACCACTAATCTGGTACATCGGATACCAGCCCGCTAATCGAGAAGCGGCAGTGGTGGGCGGTCCAGCCAACGCCGGGTGGACCGTGCGATCGGTCGTCTGCCGCGGACCTGGGAAAACGGCTCCGGAGACCACGAACAGAAGTATGACCAGGAAGGCTTGCGAGCTCCTCAACACGCTACGACAATCAAATTCTCGGGTCTTAAAGACGCTTGCGGACGACCGCCCCGTGGGGCCTCTTCGTCCTCATCCTGCTCCCGTTTCTCCTGGCGTGGAAAGTTCACGGTCTGTCGAAGGCCCCGTAGAAGCTTAGCCGGCCAGTGGCGAGAAATCCTTGGTGGCCAGGCCGTTTGGCGGTCAAGAAGGCTCGGGCTACGGAGAAGGAGACGGGTCCGTCAAGGGCGATCGAATCAGCGGCACCCTGCGCTGGATGAACCATCCCACCGTTGGTCACTACGACAACTGATAACAGGAGAGAGACCGAATGAATCCGACTTTTCGGGGAAAAATCGATTGCTCCCGACGGGGAGTAAACTCGTGCGGGTTTACTCCTGAGAAATGTGTCGGCATTCGCGCAAGAGCGGCCGAGAGTAAGCGATCATTCTGGCGAGTCGCAAGCAGGTTCCGGGTTTGGCATTCGAAGTTTTCTCGTAACCACGGAAATCGGTTCAGGTTGCCTCAAGGCTCTGGATTATTTCGAGGACCCGCCCAACTTCCTTGTGCTTCTCAAGGTACGCAGAATACGACGCGCTCGCGTTCTTGATGAGCTCATCGTACTGGACGACGCGAATGTCCCTTTCGTGAAGCGAGCGCTCCCAGCTTAATTGGTTGTCGCCGTCCCAGTCTTTCGGGGGCCTCCCGAGAACGCAGACGACTTCGATTGGCTCCCGGACCTTCGCCGCTTTGAGCACCTTGTCAAGTGCACTCCGGTACTTGTCGACCTGTGCCATCAAGCCAGGCGTAGTGACGACAACGTCGGCCCGTTTTAGCTCGACGATGATGTGCTTCCCGGAACTCGCCTTGTACTTAATGTCGAGGCGGCCTTTCTTCTCGTCTTTGGAGAGCTTCGCGTCAATCTTCCTGAAGACCGCCGTAACGGACTTCTCCATGAACGGGTTCTCGGTCGCCCGTTCCCAAGCCGGATCGAGGAGCCAAAGGTGTTTGAAGATGTGGTGCTGGATGAGCTTCTCTAGGACGTTGCCCGCGACCTTCTGCTGTAAAGCCTCGATGACCTCGATTCGTTCGGTGACGATTTGGTGGTACATCGTCGCCTCAATGTCGTCGAGCTGCCCGAGCACCTTGGTGAATTCCTCAAGGTTCTCGGGCGAGATGGCCTCAAGGGCGTCGAGGTTCTCCTTGTAGCTCAGGCTCTCGAAGGCGAGGATGCTGTGCTTGAACAGGGTTCGCTTCTCCTCCTCCGAGTCGATTGTGAGCTGATTGATCTTGCCGAACAGAGCCTCGGCACGCTTCCTCTTGTCCCCCTTTAGGGTCTTGAACCATTTTTCGATGGCAGGGACCTTGAGCGCCTTCTCTACGCCCTCCTTGATGCGAAGGCCGGTCCACGCATTCTCCACCTGCTTGAGCTCAGGGTGAAGGAACTGAAGGAGGGCTCGGTAGCGTGGGTCGTCCTCGATGATCTTCTGTCGGCTGCTCGTGGTGATGTCCGGCTTCTCGTTGAGGTCGATGAAGTCCGCGTGGATCTCGCCGATGAGATATTTCGTGTATACTCCGCCCTCCGTGAAGTTCTCTAGGAGGTCCTCCTCGGCGAGCTTCCCCCTGACCATCAGAAGGATCTTGTTCAGGTTGTCGTACTTGTCCTTTAGCTGCGTCGACCGCTCCACGGTGCCGATCCAGCCTTCCACCTCGTACTTGGTGGCATCGACTGCGACTGTGCTAGGCCGTTTGAAGTCTCCCCGCCGATTCGAGCAGAGGTCGCGGAACCTTGCGCTCTTGTCGCCGTACCACCAAACGAACTGGACCTTGCCGTAATAGTCGCGGTCCTCGATGCCTATTGGCTTGCCGTTGATGGCCACCGAGAACTCGAACTCATCGCCTATGATGCTGAAACGCCGGGCCAACCTCCTACGGAGAGCGTCCTCGCCTCGGACCTCCTTCTTGAGGCTCTTGAGCACGATGCGAGTGCCCTGCTGGAGGTCAGCGGGCCAGTCTCTTATCACCTCTGGCGAGTACTCGACCTTCTCCTCGGTGATCTGGGCCTTGATGTCCTCGACGTTCATCCGGAATGCGTTGTGCTCGCTGTTCTTGACGGTGTAGAGTTCGATCACGTTCGCGACGGAGAAGAGGGAAAGCTTGCCGATGCCTTTGCGGCCCATGACCTCGCGGTGGTGCTTGTGTGTAATAATCCGCGTTTCCTTGGCCTCACGCCTCTCGTAGCCGACGGTGAGGTACTTCTCGTTCACATCGGCCAGGTCCATTCCTTCGCCGTTGTCGGTTACGGAGAGTTCCGAACCATCGTCCGCCAACTTGATGTCAACGGTTTCAGCGTCTGCATCCCACGAGTTCGCCACGGCCTCGGCGATTACGGCGGGCACGTTACTGTAGAGGTTAAGCCCTAAGTGATTGAGCACATTGAGCGTGAGCGTCATCCGGTATGGACTTTCAGGCGGCATGCCACTTCTCGACGTGACGTAGGACGCTCTCGCCAATCGCCGTTCCCAGGGGGGGCGGCACCGCGTTGCCAATCAGCCGGCCGACTGTGTCCATGCTAAGATCCCGCTCGTCCGAGGCAAACCTGAAATCGGCGGGAAAGCCTTGCAACAAGGCGCCTTCCCGGAGCGAAATCGGGCGGTCCTGCTCGGGGTGGCCAAATCGCCCGCTGCCGTAGTTGTAGAACTGGGTCGTGATGGTAGGTGCAGGCTTGTCCCACTCCATGCGACCGTAGACCGGCGTATAGGACACGCCTTGAGGGCCCTTGTGGCAATCGAGCTTTAGCGCCTCGTCCCAGTCTCGCCAGCTGCCACCCGGCTTTGACGTTCGGATCCGGCGCAAGTTGGTCTCGGAAAGCCCTTGCGCACGGTGGAGTGGATCGTCCGGATGAACCTCGCCCGCTTCGATGGGAGGCAAGTGACCGATGGTTCGCCTGACGGACGTGTACAGTTCGCGGGAACGGACATCAGGAAATCTGAGCTCGATCGGTCCCGACAGGGACGCGAGCAGTACCAGGCGCCTTCTGTGTTGAGGCACTCCGTACTGTGCGCAGTCCACTCTCCGGTTTTCGGGCGAATTGACGTGGTAGCCGAGCTGTGCGAGGAGTTCGACAAAGTCGACGAATACGTCGTGAAACCGAAGCTGGCAAACGTTCTCCATGGTCACGATCTCAGGGCGCAGCGTTTCGACGATACGGCCGAACGACCCGAGCAAGCTCCATTGGGGATGCGAGGTTTGGTCGCGCCCTTGCGTGAGTGGTGAAAACGGCTGGCACGGAGCGCATCCGGCGAGAAGGCGCACGTCGGCCTCAGGACTAAACAAACGGGCCAACCCGGAAGCTTCGTTCCGCGCCAGCTCCGCGACATCAGCCTTGACGAATGTCGCCCCGGTAAGGGAGTACGAATGTTCGCAGGCGGGGTCTAGATCGATGCCCGCCTCGACGCTGATCCCAGCTTCTCGAAGACCAAGAGTTAGCCCCCCCACACCGCAAAGGTCCTCGGGTCAAGATTCGCGCTGGGAGCGCTGTCGGGGCCCACAGGAAAGAAGTGCAGGTTTGGTCGGGAACACTCGGACATGGTTCCTCTCTCTGCCACCCCGGAGTATATCACAGGGGGCGCCGGGGGGAGATAGACGAAAGTGAAAATCCGCCTGGGAGGCGCTGAAAGACTCGCCGGTCAGCGCGCGAAGCCGTCCACGCACGTTCCCCGTAGGCGGTCTTTTGGATATTATGGGGAGCGGTCATTACCCCGGGGCTACGTGCAAAGCCTTAAGCTTTCGAAGGGCGTCCCGCGCGCTCTTGAGACTCGTCGTCGAGGTACCAGTCGAACTCGCCCAGAAGCTACGGCGCGTCGTCAAGGCGGGAGGGTATGCTGACGTGCACGAGTTTGTTCGAACGGCGGTCCAGAATCAGATTGAGTTGGAATCTGCCGGTGAGCTGAGCGATGCGCTTCGAGAAAGTCCCTGGCTTGGGGCATCTGGTCAGAGGCGTGCTCTCGCAGGTGGCGATCTTGCCCTTGAGCACAAGGAAGTTTGGAGCCAGCTCGCGCCTCCGACGCAAACCGTCGCTACGATCGATCCTCCAACACCGACTCGACTGCCCGACGCGCCGCTATGGGGGCAGTATAACAGGATTTTCTCAGTGAAGCTTACTGTCAGACGACTGCTATGCCAGCTACATCGAGCTACCGCCGGGCAAGTGTCCACCATTTCTTCTCCGGTGAGGATCGCGAGTGTCAGCCTTGAGCCTTTCAGCAGCGAGACAGCCGTGCTGGCTCGTAAGGTCGGACTTCTCATGGCCCGCTCAGACGTCGCGCGTGGCCGCCCGCGCGGTCAAAGACTTTCGGCCGGTCTTCCGATATCGCACGAAATTGGTAAGTCCCTGGACCGATTCAAAGCCCACTTCGTTGGCTACTCTGACAAGCACGGAAGACTCGTTGGAGCGCCATCCCATTTGCGGTTCGTCGACATTTCCGTCGAGAAGTCTAGTAGAATCGGATTGACGCAACCTGGTATGGCCTTCGCGATTCTTCCGAATCCAATCCTGGACGGTGGGGTCGATGCGCTTGAGTCGCTTTCGGCCGAAGAGCGCCAGCTCTACTTGGAGCACGTCCATCAGGCCCTTCCTCGCGAGTATCAGGCCATGGCGCGCGTGGCGGCTGCCATTTCTGAAGGATCCGACCGACCGGAAGCGGTCAGCATGGCGGTTGCCAAACTCAATCCCGGATGGTCCGCTACGCAAGTCAACACGATGCGGTCGGGCCTGGTTAGCCGGATGAGCGAGCTCGGACTGGTTGATCGAACGCGGGTTGGTGAGCGCGGGGTCGCCTATCGATTGACCCCCCGGGGAGTCGAATTGGTCAAGCGGAGTCGCGATCTTGTCGGAGAGCGTTGAAAGTACCATTGGCTGGAGGTTCGCACAGAGCGACCCTACCGCACCTCGCTATGGAGGCGATCCCGCGGAGTTCGCGCTGCGGCCCACGCTGGACACGTTCGTCCGGGAGGTCCTTCAGAATTCGAATGACCAGCAAATGGAGGAATCCACCCCCGTGGAGGTACGCTTCAAGGTTGACACTCTCGAAGGAAAAGATCTGAAGGAGTTCTTCGCCGCGTTTCGCTGGAGCGACCTCAGGCGCCACCTGAAGGCCGTCCCGGAGAAACGAGCGAAAGGCATCCACGAGTTCCTACAGCAACTAGCGGACGACAAGCGGCTTCTGTTGGTGACCGTCGAGGATCGGCATACCCAAGGGCTTACGGGAAACGACGACGATGAGGAATCCAACTACACCGCACTCGTCCGTGACACGCTCTACAGCCTGAAGCCCGAGGCAACGGCGGGCGGGAGCTACGGTCTGGGAAAGGCAGTTCTCTGGGCGTTCTCGGGTGTATCCACAGTTGTCTTCCACTCTACAATCCACGATGGCTCGGGTCAGCTCCGGCGTAGGCTTATCGCTCGTGCGCAACTGCCGACTCACGGGGACAGTCGGACGATATTCCAAGGGCCCGGGTGGTTGGGGGCGATAGGGGACGGGCGGAAAACGGTGATGCCCCCGTCCATCTGGGATGAAGAAGCAATGACCCTGTCGGGCCTTCTCCGAGTTGAGCGGCCGGATGTCCCCGGTACATCCGTCTCCATAGTCGGTTTCCGAGCTCCCGCTGGGGACGAGTGGGAAAGCGCGGAAGAGCTTGCAAAGAGCATCTCAGAGGCGGCCATCTTGTGGTTTTGGCCGGCGATGCAGGCGGGTCGTCTGAAGGTCGAGGTCTATACCGACCGCGGGGTCGCGGTTGTGGACCCCTCGCGGTCCCCGATTGTTTCACCGTTCGTAAAGTGTCTTGAGGCCAAGGCGAGGCCCGGAAAGGATCTCAAATTGCCGGGCGACACGATTGTGCACGACCTCCCTATAGAAATCCCCCCTCTCAAGGACGGGACCGCTTCCAGGGCCGGAGCAGTATCGCTGGCAGTCCGGCTTGCCGAACTCGAAGACCACGAGAGGTACAGGAACCACGTAGGGATTTCTACGGCGCGCTCCTCTGTGGTCGCGCTCGACCGTGGGGGCGCGAGGCACCAACCGAGGGAGACATGAACATCGATCAGTTCCTCAGAGCAGCGGAGCCCCCGTCGCACAACAGCTGGGAAGCCACACGTCATCTCAAGGAGGACTACGCTCGAGGCGGCCCGGCTACTATCGACCGACTAAAGAAAGACCTGAGGGACGCCATTCGGAAGCTCGTCAATAGAGGAGCCGCGGCGGGCGAGGAAGGCCCCCAGCGTCTGTCCCGCCTGTTCCCCCTCGGGCCTCGTCGTGGACCGAAGGAGACAGAGCCCGGCGATCCACTCATACGTGGATCGACAACAATTCGGTTCGATCCCACCACCGACTCTTGGAACTTCGAGATCGATGTCGAACAAGTCAAGCCCCTGCGTTCGGATTGGACTGTAGACCTCCGGGTTAGACGGATGGCGGAAGATGGGCCCACAAAGGACCTCATCCCCATCGCCGAAGTGAACACCGATTCCAAAGACGCAAGCGTCGACCTCACGGGGTCGAAGGCTGCGATTCGCGTCGGTGCCGAGGTAAGATCTCTAAAGGTTCGGGGCCGAACGACCAGGGACGAAAAACGCGGCAGGACGAGACTCGAGGCCGATGCTGTCGTACGGGCGGAGAGTGAGCCGCTTTGACATCCGAGAGGACGGTTTACCTCCCACGCAAGGACGCTCTTCCATATCGGCACGCCGAAGCGGGCATCGAACTTCGGCTCGACTCCTACTCCATCGACTCCGGCGAAGAGATCCCGATCCCGGCTCACGGTCGGTTCGTGGACCTGAAGAAGTGGGCAGACTGGAAGGAGCTGCGAGTGAAGGGCACCATTTCGGTGCCTGACTCGGTCGTGGAGACGGTATTCCCTCCGGACGAGCGCGAAGCGCCCCCCGGCCGACTGCTATTAGTGGTGTGGTGCCTGCCAACAATTCTGCGTGAAGGTCGTGAGGTTCACCCCGGACCCGCGGGCGCCGGTGGTCACCCGTTCGATCTAGTGTTGCGTCGGGATCAATTCCGCGGTGTAGTGACGTTGGGGTCACGACTCGTGCGAACGGCTCCGAGGGAACCGGGGGAGGGCCTTTTCGCATCGGAAGGCCAAGTGCATCTGGCGACGTCGGATGTCGTAGAACTTGAGCTGGACGAACCAGAACTAAGGCGCGGGTTCCTCACCGTCCGCTGGGAGCCCCTGGAGGAAGAACTCGTCTACCGACTAGACACGAGCGATCCAACCAAGCCAGTGTTGCTCCTGAACAACAGACACCCCGCTCTCTACCGTATTCTCAATTCGCCAGGTACGACGGGACGGGAGGCGAGGATGAGAGACGTCGTCTTCGAACAGATATACTACGGCGTGTGGCTGCAACTCATCCATCGCACTGCAGCTGACATCGATCCGGACGACCACGTCCGCCAAGATTGGCAGAAGGGAGTTCTCAGGTTCGTGGGGGAAATCCTCTACCCCGAGATTCCGACCCTGGACGAGGTCGCGCGGAAGGTCAGGACGATCGTCGAGTCTCCCGATACGATTGCCTCCTTGACGGAGCAGTTGGATGTCCGGCTGCAAAAGGAGATGCAGTTCTCTCACCGTGTCAACCAGCTCGCGATGGAGGGCAAGGACAAGTGACGGTACTCAAGAGGCTCCTCCCCACGGGCCACAGGCTCATCGATGAGACCTTCCTCCGGGAGGGGCGGCGAATAGATGAAGACGAGCTCGCCCCATATGTCGAGGACACTGGCTTGGATATCGACCTGAATCCCGTGGATAGAGTCGTCCAAGAGGCGTTGTCAAGCCGCGAACGATTCGATGACGAAATCGACTTGTCCGTTGCACCGGTACTGCATAGACACATGAGGATGACTCGACGCCAGGCGAGTGATATGGGGATGTGGCAGTACTTGGCTATCGCGCGCTACGCTGATTTCGTTCGACACCGTTGGAAGTACACGACAGAGAAGGCCATGAGAGAAAAGTTCCTCGGCGAAGGTCCCTCTAACATTTACTCGCATGCCCTACATAGACTGTGGTGGATGGCGGAGCTCACCTATGCTGAAGATTGGGACTACTCGTTGACGACGCGAGTCCTCGGGTTCCAGCAACTCGCGAACAAGATTTTCGATCGGTCGTTTGCGCGATTCAAACCCGCCAGCATCGCCTGCGCACGCGTCCTGTTGGACAAGGACGCGACCGCTCCCGTGGTGGACGCGGTAACCCTTCGGTTCCGCCAACTCCTCACCACCCTGCAGCTGGAAGCTCTGACAGAAGAGGAAATCAGACGTCGCGTCGAGTCACTCGTCGCCGAGGTCGCGCTTGCCCGCGGGGACGGCTAGTAGACGAACGCCCCGGTCTCCCCCCGCGGCAAAATACTCGCAGTATTCGGAGGCAAAGCAGCGGTGGCACAGGGGCACCTTCTTACAAATCAGCGCCCCGAAATCGAGAAGTGCCATGTTGAACTTGCCTGGATTTCGACGCGGGACCATGAGGGTCGCGAATCCCACTTGGGCCGTCTCTGACGTCGGCCAATCCTTTCCCAGAAGCCGTCGGTAAATCCGCCTAACGTTGCGATCGACCACCCCGAGGCGCTGACCAAGTGCAAGGCACAGCGTCGCGCTAGCAACGTACGGGCCCACTCTATCGAGATCCACGAGGCGGTCCATGGCCGTGGGCAACTCATCCCATTTGGATGCGATCGCTTTAAGTGCACGGGCGCGTCGGTTTTGGAGTCCGAGCGGCTCGATCGCTGTGGCAATTTCCTCAAGACTCGCGCTCCGTACGTCGGACAGCGTCGGAAACTTTGAGATGAAATGCGGATAGACCGCGGCGACGTTTTGCGCGGGCGTCTGCGTCATAAAGAATTCCGCTACGAACACCTCGTACAGCGAGCGGCCCTCCTCGCGCCACGGAAACTCCCGCAAGTTCCGACGCGCCCACCGAAGGAGCCCCTTGGTGAACAGAGTTGCCTTGAACGGTCTGGAGATTCTAGGGGTCAAGTCGTGATCGGTCCCAACTCCGAAATACGGTCCATGCAATTTGAACCCGAGCCATCTGCACGCCGTACCAAGCCGCGCGACTCATGCCCGATCCACCTTGTCATGTGCCGTCTTCGCGCCGCGCCTCTTACTGTCTGACTTGAGGACACGGACGATGAGGACAAGCTGATTCTCCCTCGCTTGAAGGTCCCACCCCAACTCCATACCCTCCTCGATCCTAAGGATTCGAGCGATGCTTGCGGGTATCGTTGTCCGGAGCGACCGGCTCTTGGGCTGGGCAACAACGACTCTCGTTCTCTCCACGGCAACCTGCGCATCGTGAACGGGACCTATTAATCTACCTATTCTGCGATCGCATACCCTACCTAAACGGCTAAATATGTAGGTAGTATAATAGGTAGCTTGTAGATGGAACCCAGGAAAGATCGCGTGGGCGTCCTCCTCGTAGACGACGACCTCCGCAGGTGGTACGACGACCTCGCGCGTGGGGCCAAGAAGACTGCCGACAACTACGCCCGGACTCTCGGCCGCTTCTGCGAGCGGATCGGACGGACGCCGAAAGGCTACGTCGGCCTCGACGCAAAGGATCGGGAGGATCTCCTGCAGGACGAGATCGCCCGGCTCACTTTGGAGGACAAGACGAGTGAGGCGCGAAACGTGAAGAAGGCCGTCGTCTCATGGCTCGCCCACAACGGCCTGCGCCTGAACCGGAAGATTCGGCTTCCCCGTATCCAAGAGCGCAAGCGGAATCGACGACAGGCGACCCCCGAAGAGCTCCGGGCGGCCTTTCGAGCTGCCGACGCGCGTGCGCGGGCTGCCATCGCCCTGCTAGCCCTAGGAGGGCAGAGAGAGGAGGCCCTGGGGAACTACAGGGGGACGGACGGGCTTCGCATCCGCGACATCGTGGACGCCCACATCGACGAGGCGACGGGGTCCCTCGCCTTCGACCGGATTCCCGTCCGAATCCTGGTGCGTCCGGGCCTGTCGAAGGTAGGCCACACGTACTTCTTCTTCCTCGGCCCCGAGGCGGTCGGCTATTTGGACGGCTACATGCACAACCGCGTCGCCGACGGGGAAAAGCTCACTCCGGAATCCGCGCTGATAACCATGGGGCCTCAGCAGAACAGACCGTACCGGGACACAGGCAAGCAGTTCATCCGCACGATCAACATCGCCGACTTAATCCGGAAGCCGATGCGGTCAGCGGGCATCCTCGACTTGACGCCCTACGCCTGGAGAGCCTACTACTCAAGCCGGACAATGCTCTGCCGCGACCTGACCTTGGAAGTTCGGGACTTCCTTCAGGGCCACAAGGGCGGGATCGCACAGGTGTTGCGCGGCGCCTATGCGAGCGCGCTCCCGTACCTGGAGACGGCGGGGCAGCCGGTCAACCCTCGGGTGGAGGCACTGAAAGCGCTCCTGCTCCCCTTCGGCCACAGCGACAAGGAACTGGCGGACCGTGGGGTGGACGACCTCCTCGCTATGATCGAGAAGGAGGTCCAGCGGCTCCAGGCCCAGGTGATGATTCCGACAATCAAAGGGGTGGAGAGGCCGGTGCAGAAAGTCGTCCCGAACGCGGATCTCCCGAAGCTGTTCGAGGCTGGCTGGACGTTCAAGGCCTCCCTAGGCGACGGACAGTCCATCGTCGAGGCTCCGGCCGGAGGGTGGGCGGATCTCGTAAAGACCGAGACTACGAATCGAACCTTAAAGGAGAGTTGAAGATGGAACAGTACAGCCCCAAGGCCAGTTGCTGCGGAGTGCCCATCGTGTGGGTGCGATGCGGCTATTGGGAGGACGAAGTCTGGGAAGGAATGTGCGTGTGGTGCAAGCGCGAATTCGCATACTTCGATGCGGGAAAGCCCTGAATCCTTTGCTTCTGACCGTACCTGAACCAGTCCCCCGGGTTATCTCTTTGAGTGCACTCTCGGTCTCTTGCCGCGCGTCTTAATCGCTGGCCCTGCGCATGAGGCCTAGGCTAGCTTTGCTTCGATGGCCAGCCAATGGCTAGCTTCCGCTATGGACGGGCCGAGCCGGGACGAGGGTATCAGGCTCAGCCAACTCGACTTTACCGTTCTGTAACGCTCTTCTCAGTTTGGCCATCATCTTTCTCTCGAACAACGTATTCCTCACGTACCGCCGCCTTCCAGTTCTCAAGCTCCACGGTGGAAGGGAGTTTCGGCGCGAGATACTTGAGCGGGTTTTGGATCATGTACACCTTCGTGGCGGTGCCTTGGCGCAACCCCGTGACGACGTACACCCAGTAGGAGTCCCCTTCCTCTTCAGCAGCTTTCCTCTCATATTCTGTGAGCGTGATCGTTGAGGGAGGAGAATCGGCCTGGTGGCCCTTTACCTCGATCTTTCGACCAGACGACTCGTAGTCGTATCCAATCTTTCTCTCGCCGGCGACAGGAATCGGTTTTCTCCCTGCCGTCCGTTCGACCATCTCGACTATCTCATGACCGGTTCGCTCCGCCGCTTGGACAGTGGGAGCAGTATCGTAACGAACGACCACAGGCTTTGGAAGACCAGTCGGAGTCCTCCGGATTATGGTTCTCTCCTCGCCCGCCGTGCCTTCTTCGGGCTGGTAGGGGCTATGCTGGATGGATTCCCCGACTACAAGCCGTCCCGGATCCTTTAACGGCGGGACAGCCTCGGGAACTGGAGGCGCCGAAACCGACGGTGCCGAACCAGCAGTGGCAACCGCGGTCTGGTTAGTCGTACCGGGCAGTCCCGTTTCCGTTCGAGCCTGTGGGGGGAGGTACTGTATTGTGGGTGGTGCCACAGGGGCCGCAGTGGGGCCCACCCCCAAGCGGTCTAGAGCCTCGAAGAGGCTCTCCTCGGTCCGTGCTTGAGGCAGCAGGGCTGAGAGAATCGAACGCGCGTCGTCAGCGAATATCTCGAACATCCGAGCGAGTTCCACCGCGGAGGCAATGTCGAAGGCGCTTCCATCTTGGCGAACGTAAAGGCGGTTCTCACTTGAGCTGTAGAAGCGCGATGGCTGATCGGTACGCGTCTGTCTGGTCCCTCTGTGCTTGAGGATGTACCGGACTTTCAACATGGAAGCGGATTCGACCTCAAGCGTTTGTGAGATATGGGCCCACTTCGTGGCGAGCGGTCCCGGAGTAACACGTCTGTGAAGCTCTCTCATTACTGCCGTGCATGCCCAGCGGATGCGTTCGACCCCATCTGCTGGAATTGGCCGATTTCCCAGAATCCTCTTCTCGATTTGAACTCGCGATGAGAGAACATGAACACCCAAGAAATCAAGTAGCGGCGCTATTGTCTGCAGTGTGACTGGCGCATACAAGTAGGGCAGTCCGGGGAAAACTGCGCGAAGACGGGAATCGTCCGAGAAGTAGAGTTCCGACGAAGGCCGCCACTGACCATCCTCCGCGAGAAACGCAACAGGTCGCGTCATCGGCTCCGGCGTCTGGAGAGCGATGAGCCTCGCCATATGCTTGCAGATGCCGGGAAGCGTCTGTCTCGCGGTCGCATCGCCCTGCTCTCCAAGGGCTTGAAGCTGGTCGACGGCCGACAGGCATCCCGCGAAATCGGGCGCACTGCGCGCCCCAAGAGCCTCGAAAAACTCCAAAACGTCGCGTGGGTATCTGTCGAGGTACGCCCGGAGCGGGCCAAACGTAGACTCGAAATCGCTCAGATAGCAGAGAGAAGGCGGCCACCATGACTTGTCCGCTCGAGGAGTGTAGAGCAACTCCCACTGCTCAAATTGTTTCGCGAGATCTGCCCTCTTCTCGGGGGCGGCCCTAGAATCTGCCTGAAGGAACCTATACGCCGGTAGGACGACTTGGAGGAGATTGGTCCCTGGGTCTTCTCTTTCCTTCAGAAGTTTCAGCCTTGCGATTATGGCCTCGGTTCGCGGGGATCGGTGGATGCCGAGCGACTCCAACATCGTTTTGGGAGCCTTCCAAGCAGCGTAGACCGCCCCTTCCGCGATGACTGCGCGATTCTCTGGAGTGTCTTCGGTAAGCTCGACCGGAGCATGAAGCGTCCCGTCCGATCCGAGGACCCATGCTTGGCTTCGCAGAAGCTGTAGCAATGTCGTCGGGACGGTGCTCCGATAGCGGTTTCCGTAATAGTAATACCAGTACTCGCAGAACACAGAGTCCTGGTACCGGCTGGTCCAGTTGGCGGCGACGGTATCCCACAGCAGTGCGAAGCGGCTTACGGCGTCATCCTGGGGCAGGGTTCGGCAATGCTCGAATAGCGCCTCGAGGTCCGGGCTCGCTACGTCAAAAGACAACTGGTGAACATGCTTCGGTGAGTAACCGCGCTCGATCCAGGCATATTCCCCGTTGCCCATGGGGATCGGACCCGACTTAAACTCCATCCGGGGACTGCTCCAGGCTCCTAGCTTCCTGAAAAAGGTCGGCCACGCAGGTTCCCCCTTCGAAACTCGCTGTCGCAGGTACCTCCCGGAGACAAACCACACACTGTCGACGCCTGTAAAAAGGTCGTCAACGCTCTCCTGTGCCGCTCCTGCTCGAAGGTATATGCTGACCAATGGACGCCGATCCTTTCCGCCACCCGCGTTCTCAGCGGCAATAGGCAGTCTCTTCCCGAGTTCGGCGAGGATTCTTTCCTCGGTCTTCGTCCGATCACCCTTCTGCGCCTCTTTCACGAAGCGAGCCAGGTGGGCTCGAACGAATGCCAAGAGCTGGTCGGCTACCCGGTCAGGTGTCCCAGGGTCTGAGAGTTTCGGGACCACCAAGTCGAATACAATTTGGGAGACCGTCAAGGAGCGTCTGATTCCGAAGCTCTTCTCGAAGAACTCCTTCACCTGAGCCCGTTGCCTTTCGAGTTTGTCGTCCACCTTACGCCTCCTAACGCTGGAAAGTTCCAGGAAAGGATCGAGAACAATCAGCAGATCCCGCCCTGGCAACCGTGCTAACTCAGCCTTCGTCAGTTTCGCCGGATAGGCGATGATGCGTCCTGCACGCATGGCCTGCTCTGGTGATTCCCACCGACCTTCGTAGGTCCGTAAGAAAGCGGACGATCCTAGTCTCGTTACTAGGGCTTTTTCCGTGGGCCCGTCTGAGGCCAGTCGCCGGGCAAGAAAGGCATAGGTCCTCAAGAGGTCTGGTAGCGATTTGGAGCTCAGGATACGTGAAGTCTGGAGGATGCCGACCATTTCCTCCGTGTCGAATTGCGAGGCGCCTAGCGCCCTTAGCACTCGCCACGACCGCGAGGCCAAGCCGGGCGCCGCATACCTCAGGCGTTTTGATCTCCTGCCGGAGAATTCTGTTGGGGAGAACAAACTCTGCAGCTCCGAGGGAGAGAGACATGCTTCGCTTGGCCGCAGCCATTCGCTGCGGGCTCCGCGGACGAAGGGTAGCCTTTCCAATGCCTTGTACATAGCACGAAGCACGATGACTACCTGAGGATCCGTCACTTCTTCTGCAAGAGGAATGTACTCGAAGAGCGAGGTCTCCATCTCTGGTGCATCCTTCAAGGATGGCAACCGCTTGTGCGGCGAGTCCACCGAGACTGGAAAAGAGCCACGCGTTCCATTCGTCCTCCTTGAGATTTTCTCTCCCGAGGGTGGGCGTGAAATCAGCCTGAAGGAGGAACGGGACGGACGCTTGCTTCCGAGTCGGGAGATAACAGTAGATCGGCTCCCGCCTCGTTTCGTTCCATCGACCAGGGGCGAGCGCGACCACAATCTCCGTTTCGGCGACTTTCTCCCGCGGCTGAACGCGTGCTGGTGGACGGAGAGTCCGTTTGAAAACCCGCCAGGTCTCAGCCTTCCCGTCGCGACTATCCTCCAACATGATGGCGCCGTCCGCAATTTCGGTGCGCTTGACGTGCCAGACGATCGAGGCGTTTGCCCCCTCTGCGACGCGCACCTCCTTCACGTTTCTCAAGAAGAGCAATAGTCTGGCGTCTAGTCCGCTCAGACTCTTGGAGAGATCCTCCTTGGCCTTCTTCCCATACCTAAGGACCAGGCTGGACCCGCGCTCCGGTGTATGTCGAACTCCGGATGGAAGGTCCTCCCGGGGATGCGGAAAGATGAAATCCTTAATCTCGAAATTGAACGGGCCCGAAATGACCTGGGGCGCTTCCGTCAGAATCCGATTTTGCGTCGTTTTCGACTCAGGCCCAGCGAGCAAACCGACCAGACATCGTTCGCATCAAAAGGCTCTCCATTGTTGGATACAATAAGCCCTTCGTCGGTGAACCGAAACTCCACTTGAGTTGCACCTTCGTCGTCAGCGTTCTGCAGTAGCTCGTAAGCATAGTGGACTTCCGCCCCTGGCAAGTAGGGCAGGAGGCGAAGAGCTCCGGCACGATCGACCGATTCCTCAAGTTCCTTCGTCCGACGGACTTCGTCTACCAGCTTATCGTTCCAACCCAAACGGCATCCCCCAGCGCTGATCGCGCCCCGTCTCGAAGCCGACAGATTGCAATCTCTCAGGTAAATTCAGTATCGAAGCATAAGTACTGCGGGCCGAGCCCCGGTCGTTCGATGGACCAATCGTAGAGCCTTTGGTGGGGATGGCAGTTCCTCAGCGTCCAAGCTTTCACGCTCCGTGGTTTGTAGCTTTCCTCCGAAGAGTCGCCTAGGGGAAACCGAAAAAAGGGGTGGAGCAACCTCAGCGGAGAAGGAATGTGCCGTCAGTCAGAGGCCGATGGTTTCGCTCACCAGCTCGTAGTCGCACTTCTCGCAACCGACCCTATAGTAGATGGCTGAAGGTGGCTCGTCGGATCCACCGCCCATAGATTCCTGAGTTTGGACGATGTTGCCGCCGCAGTTCGGACAGATCGACTCTCCAATCAGGTAATGCTCGATCCCTTCTAGCCGGGAGACTATCTGGCTCACCGCGACCAGGTCGTTGAGATCGGAAAGTCCTACTTCACTGACGACTTTCGCTTGGACCTCATGCACTGCCTTTTTCAGCTTCCGCCCGGCAGTGACCGAGTTGATGAGGCTTTGAGCCTCCTTGACGTGTTCGGACAAGGGGCCTTCCCGCACCCGGTACTGTTCAACGAGGCGCTGAGCGCGGTCGAGCAGTCCCGCAATCATGCTATCATAATGCTGGCTCAGCGTGTAGTCCTTACTCTCTTTCAAAACGCGCAACCCTGCATCCAATATCCAGTCCCTGAACTCGGGCGCTTCCCGCCTGATTTTATCCAGGTTGCTGGGGGTGGGATCATACTCCAGGTTGTGCTCAATGCCGTTACGAACATTCTGGACTCTGGAAATCAGCTCGTCCCAACTCTCAAACTCTTGATTGACAACAGACATCGGTACCCTGAGCTGGTTCCAGACCGTCCTCAAGTGCGAAATCCTTAAGCTGTCCGCATTTAGGCGGCAGAGCTTTACCCCTACTACAAGAGAGATCCGATGGAAGAACTCGTAGAGAGGCGAGAACGCGGTACGCCTTGCGATGAACGTCTCTTTCGGCAGGCTGTCGTATAAGTCCAAGAAGTCATCAAACGGCCTCTCGTTCTCTGCCATCAAAGCACGATAGTTCAGTAGGACTTCGCAGGCTTATTCTTGTTCGCCGAAGTACTCCTTGTTCACTTCCACTCTCATCGACCGCCTTGCGCTGTCGCAGACGGATTGCCCACTCGATTTCGTCTCCAGGTCGCATCCGTACCGGCCCCCGCCGCACATCACGCGCCGGTGCCCTATTTCTGTTCCCGAAGGCAATGGCCTCGTTAAGTTAAGGTGGACCGATTTCCATTACCCGGGTGCGTTTGGTAGCGTGAGTGGCCATCATGGCTAGCAAATCTGACAACGACGCGGCGAAGCAGCTAGATGACCTTGCCCTTAAGATTGCAGCTAGGCGAAAGCGGCCTCTTTTCGTGATGTTCTATGATGAGGGGGGAGGAAGGATCATTCATGATGACGTGCGCGATGTATACGACGAGTTCCGGAGAAGGGGACGGACGGCGAAGGTTCAGTTTAAGCAGTTGGACGTATTGGTACACAGCTTTGGTGGGGACGCCGACGCATGCTATCGAATTGCTCAAGTGATTCGGGACTTCGCGGCCAACGTAACTTTCCTTGTGCCATTCCACGCGGCAAGCGGCGCCACTCTAGTCTGCCTTTGCGGTGACGAGATCCGGCTTGGCGCCTATGCAGCCCTGGGCCCCATCGACATTAGCATCGGAGATATCGAGCTGGCGAGCATCGATAACTTTCGCGAGTTTGCAGCCGATTGTCGCAGGGATATCGAGACCGTCCTCGAAGAGGGAGAGTCCACGAGGTCGACGAACGTCGAGTCAGTGCTCTTGAGGGAGATGGTAGCGCAGGAGACTGCACTAGGAATAGGGTCTCTGTACAGGGTCAGTAGTCTCACCGGCCACTACGCCTTCAGGTTGCTGCACGACTACATGTTCAATGGCCGGTCCGATCGTTCCACAAAGGCGCAGAAGATCGCCGATGGCCTCCTTCATACCTATCCTTCCCACGACTTTGTCTTGGACTACCACATGTCATCAGAGCTCGGTCTGCCGGTTTCGGAGATGGAAGAGGAGGAATCGGACCTGACCAAGAGTCTAGTTGACATGCTGGGATATCTGACCCAACAGCAAGTCATCTGCAAGGACCTTGGGGAGGTTGACGAGGGGGAAATGCTTAAGGCTCCCTTCTTCCGTCTGTATCCGCGGGAGGTGTAGCTTTTGGTCAAGGAAGCCACAACGCTTGAGACTCAGGAGATCATCTACAAACGGAGGATCCAAAGGCTTCGTATGACAGGCGGGGTAAGCAGGGCGGATTTAATCAGCAAGGTGAACTCAGCTCCCGGCGGCGAGAAGTCGAAGAAACCCGCGAAACCAGTAAAACAGAATCCGGAAACCTCGCCGGCAGCTACTTGAGCCCTGGCCGTTAACTGCACGATTTGGCGCATCGCTTCTCCCATTCATACCAAATTGGTCGGCGTGCAGGCCCACGCATCCCAGTGATGGGCGAGTTCCATCAAGGCGTGACTCGAAATGGTGAGAGATGGCAGGCATCTATGGTAATAGCATCGAGAGTCTGATGTGTCCGGGCGATTCTTCTCCGCCTATGCGAGTCGAGGTTTTCGTGGAAGGCACGCCCTATCCATGGCACAAAGTGAGCGGTGACATCGAAGGCCCTGGGAGATGGTCTGCAGCGATTCGCCAGCAGACCGATAGGCTCCCGGCATTGTCCGGGCCTTGTCGACTCGAGGTCGAATTCATCCTCCCTAGCGATCGCTTTCTCGGGACTAACCGATATGGCACCGATCTGGACAACCTCCTCAAACGACTGTTGGACGCTCTGAAGAGCACTGTCCTGAGGACTGCGCCAGGGCTCGATGGCGCAATCGTCGAGCTGCGTGCTAGCAAGGTTCCGGCGGGCACCGACAACAAAACTGGGGCCAGGATCCTGCTGACTGACGCGCCTTGGGAATGGGCAATCGGTGGAGAACCCGTCTAGCCCCGCGTTGCCATCCGCCTTGAACGGCGCACGTCAGTCCGGATCGAGACGATCTTGTATACCCCGTCATCGTTCCCGATTCACGGGAAGGATGACAACGCCTCGACTGCGGCCACTGCGGCGAGTACGAAGCCCGCCGACTCCACTATGGGAATCCTGCGAAGGGCCCGCACGACGGGAGTCGATGGTTTCTCGCCGGGCCTTTTCATCCGCCGCTACCTTGCGGTGCGCTGCTATTGCTGCATCTGTTAGCCGCGCGTTAAGCCCCATCAGCACCCGACATGCCACCAATCGGTCTACGTTAGGCTTCGTCGTCAGAAGCGTAATGGTGATTTGGACGAGCGCGTTCCCGGCCCCCATCAACGGATCAGCCAGGCCGGAATTGCTAGGACCGGCAAGAAGCACGTCATTGCTCATCAGTCCCAGGCGAAAGAATGCTCCCTTTGGCCCTGCGTGGATATTGTGACTGGCCAGCTTGTAGTAGGGCCGAAGGTAGTCTAATCCCACGGCCTTCTCCAGATCGCTGAAGTGAGGCTCGGCCTTGTCGCTAGCGTTCGCGGCCCAACCGTAGTCGGTCCGGTACAGGGCACCATACTTCGTCGTCAGGGTTTCGACCCGTTTCCGCAATTGCTCCATCTCCTCGGACGAGAAGGGATCAAGGCCAAGTTCCGCTTGCTTGTCTTGCTGTCCGAGTGCCGCTTTCCATGACTCGACCGCATCGTGCTCGATGTATCGCTCCGCAATTTCGGCTCCATGATTGGCTAGGAAGATGGCGACGACTGTGACTTCGTGGAGCGTTCGCCAGCGCGCGTGGGCGCCGTCCGCGTGCCCTGTCCGAAGCAGTGCCTCAATCTCGGACGCGACCAAGACCGCCCGTGCATGCAATCGAACGAGAGCGTACATCAAAGGGTCACTTCCCTGGCTGACTTCATCGTTGAAGTTTGAACCCACTTCCAATGCTATGCTCTTCAGGACTTCAAAGAGGTCGAGGCTCCTTCCCCACCATCGCTGCAAACGACGCTCGAAAGCGGCCCTTCTTGTCCTGACTGCCCGAAGGTTCTTCGTATCACGGAGCACAGCCGCCAGCACAGCCTTGGACGCCCCCTCTATTGTCTCCCGCATGATGGTGGGCACCACTTCCCTAATTTGCTGCAGGAGGTCATCGGTGTCGATTTCTAGATCAATTTGCTGAGCCTTGCGCTCCTCGTCGGATAGAGTGGCTCGAGCGAGTTCGTTGTCCGTGAAATCCAAAGAAAAGTGTCCGTCCTCGATTCCCTTCCGGATGGCGCCGCGAACCTGGGTCCGTCGCGTTTTGGGGAGCCGTATCCCCCGCTCCTTCAGCCTTGACTCTACGTGCCGCACGACAAGTAGGTAGGGGTCAAGATGCTCCTGCAAGGTCTTGTCCATCATGTCTTGAAGGATTCCCATGGTTCCCGCAGTGGGGCTGTGGTCATCAACCCGTCGGCTCGCCTAGCTCGGGACTTGCCAGTCGCCTGGTTGTCCTCCGCGTCGGTCACTGCCTATCCGCTAACAACGTCGGCTTCGGTGGGAATAGACTACCGTTCGTAGGCAGCGCGACTTGGTTGCCGAATCGCCTTGTGAGCCCGTGGGAGAGTTCAATGTGGCAAGGAGTAAGGCCGATCCCCCACGGCGGTGCGCGGTCGGGTGGCATTTGTGGCTAGAGGCTGCGACGAAAGAGCGCTTGTTGATGGCAAGCAGCCGGATAAGGGCGAAATTCCCCGAGCCTGTCATTGCAGGGAGCGTTGCTATCGGTGCCTGTAGCCGACTAACCCTTCGCGACCTCAGATCCCACCTCAGCCGAAAGTTCGGACGCGAATTCGTCGCTTCTGTCCGCGACATTACCAAGCGCAGCGCTCTGCTTGGCGGTCGTGCCGAGGCCGAACCACCCGCTGCAGCAGACCGTGGCCGCGACGCTGGTTTGGTCAAGTGTGCCTAGCTACTCGAAGTTTGCTTTTCTCACGCGTTGCCATTCCGTTGGCTGGCCCGACACAAGGTCGAATTCCATCTCGACGACAAAGGTGACGGAAGTTTTCCCTTCCCATCGGTGCATCTTGATGAATGGTGGCGGATCGCTACCCCGCGGGGGCGGCGCAACCTCCGGGTTGAAACAGGGACTCCGGTAACCGTCTGTCGCCAGTTCCACGTATCCGAAGCGCTCGTCTCGCCGAATCACGCCAGACATAATCTTGGTTAGATCGAGATACTGAACCTTCCACGAACTGTCATCGCCCCAGACGCACCCCCACACTAACCCGAAGTCGCCGGTGGGCCACTCTCTGTCGGCACTCCAGTACTCGCTGCCAGGGATAACCGACCCGTCGTGCACGTCCCACCAGTCCGGGACGTAGTACCCGACTGGGCAGAACCCGGTCGGCGAGACCGGCTCCTCGGCAATCACGCGACCGGTTGCAAGGTCTAGTACCGAAGTCCCTGTGTAATGTGGGGAGATCAGTGCGAAATCACGATCGCCTTGGCGGAACGGCTCAAATGTGTCCAGCAGGCCATAATTCCGCTCGTACTTACACACACTTTCCGGTTCGCCCCCGTCGTCGCCGCGTCGGAAGATCTCTACTACAGTGCTAGCTATCGGCCCCGGTTGATGGTCCTTCCGTGTGCCCCGAACGAAGTAGCGGTCGCGGGACTTCGGTCGCGGCGGAATCTCGAAATCGGTCTGAACGACTGCTTCGCGGATGACGAACCCGCGGTTGTGGTATTGCTCCATCCAGTTCCGCCCGTTCATCTCTCGGGCACGGAGCTCGGCAATCTCTGCCTCCGCCTCGGCGACGGTGCGGAACGCCCCGAAGAAGGTGTCCGTCTCGCGGCCTTCGTGAACGCCGTAGATCCGATAGACGACATCGCCACGCATTGAAGCCCTATCCGCACACGGGGTCCAGCCCCTATGAGGTGGTTTGGGCTTACTCCGGGCCGTGGGAGTAAACCCGTACGGGGATGCTCCCGACGGGATTTGAACCCGTGTCAGAAGCTCGAGAGGCTTCTATCCTTGGCCACTAGACTACGGGAGCGCGGGGACGCGCTAAGGGTGGAATCCGCATAAAGGTTCCGCGGCTCCGCCTCCGAGCAGCTCGAT
>WNGJ01001534.1_pt1 | contig 25458 bp, 22 predicted proteins | sample 5400611 | NCBI WGS metagenome assembly WNGJ01 (sample SAMN13153375, study PRJNA577476) | soil metagenome | isolation source: 40 cm soil or saprolite under Garry oak tree replicate 1 | place: USA:California | collected 2016-06-15
GCAGGCGGCGGAGGGGCAGCCATCGTCGGCGGAGGCGCCTGGATGACAATCTGAGGGATCTGTCCCGGGCCGAGCAAGGTCAACGCCGTCGCGACGAACTTCCGTTCCCGGGGATCGATGTACCCTTGGACCAGGTTCTTCGACACGGCCTGCGAGATCAGCACCTCCGCCTCCTCGGGCGTCTTGCCGACCCTCGCGGCGACCTGTGCCACGGGGATCTCGCGGACGCTCCGGAGCAATGCGCCGACCGTCTCGAGCGTCTCGTCGCGCCGTTTCGTCTGGCGATACAGATAGACGACCACGATCGCGGGGACTGCGAAGATCGCCGTGCAGGCGCCGCTGACGGCGGCGACGGGCGTGGTCGAGTCGCCTCCGATGCTCGGCGTCACGACGAACACCGCAGTCATGAGCCCCCAGAACGCTGCGCCCAGCAGGAGGAGCACGCCGAGGACGAGGTACGTGACCGGCTTCATCCTAGTTCACCCGGCCACCGCACCTCGGGCAGAAGGTCACGATCCCGTCGAGCGGATTTCCGCAGAACTCGCAGAACTTCCCCGCCCGCCTCGGGGGGAACACGATCGTCTCCCTCGCGGCGACGGGAACCCTGGCCATGGGTTCCGCGCCGACCTCCTTGAACGTCTCGGCCATCTTCCGATACTCTCCCTCGTGTTGTGCCTGCACGGCGGCGTCGATCAGCTCCTGGACGCGCTTCCGCGTATTCACCGGATCCCGGACTCCCGCGAAGACGATGTTGCCGGCGAGCCACATCGGCCTCAGGGATCGGGTCGCGCTCGCCCGCGCGACGGCGGCGCCGCCCCCGGTCCCGGACGTGGCGAAGACGAGGGTCCCGATCCCGAACAGCCGGAAGAACCACGATTGGATGAGGGAGACGTTCTGGATGTTCGCCAACGCCGTATCGAACGCGTTGATGCCAAAGAGCCCGGACTTCTGCAGGACCCTCTTGTTCGTGATCGCGAAGTACGTGTTCATCCACGTCAGGTAGCCGATGTACGACAGGACGACGAGCACGATTGCCATGATGACGAGCGGCACCCCACAGACGCCGATGGCGGCCGACACGCTCGCGCTGGCGAGGACGGCGAAGAAGAAGAGGCCGCCGACGAGGAACGTCGAGAGGGTCAGGAGGGGACCGATGACGAAGGGGATCGCGCTCGGCTTGATCTCGAGCAGGATCTTCTCGTCCGAGGTGAGGAGTTCCTTCGGGAACTCGCGCGAAAAGCGCACCATCCTACCCTGCAACCCCCCGAATGGACGGGATGGGGGTGCTCCGGGATAAGGGTTGTCGCCTCATCACGACGGAGGAGGCGGGATCGCCGAAGCCGCCGCGCGCGCCCGCTTCCGGCGGCGAATCGCGGACGTCTGAACGATCGCCCCGAGCACGAACACTCCGAGCCCGGCGAGCGCCGACGTCAGCCCGCTCCCGGGTCCCTGGAGGAAGTAGAGGCCGCCCGCGAGCAGAAGCCCTCCGATCGCCGCCGTGATGATGCCGATCAGGTCGTCGATGAAGTAATACGAAATCCCGAACACGACGACCAAGACGAGCAAGGCGGCGATGAGCGGCGCATCCATCTGGCCCGGGGTGAACGTCGCCGAGCCGTGAAGGAGTCCGTAGACGGCCGCACCGGCGAGGAGCCCGACGACGAAGGCGAGCGCCACCTTGACGAGCTTCGTGAACAGGATCGACCCGATGACCGCGCCGACGAGCGCGAGGATCAGCGCGGTGACGATGCCGAAGCCGGTCCCGAACAGGAATCCGACCGCGCTCCCGAGCAACGCCCCGATCAGGGACATGACGCTCGACCAGATCCCATGGCCCCAGAACGCGAGGGCGAGGCCGACGATCACGAGGACGATGCCGATGATGAGAGCGGCTTCGCCGGAGACAACGGGGACTCCCGGAACGGCCATGTCGAAACGATTCGGTTCGCCCTATAAATAGACACCGCGGGCGTGCTCTTTCCCGACGTCTAGCCGCGGCCGAAGACGTCGTCGGCGCGCTTGGCGATTTCCCGGATCCGGCCTTCGTCGACGGCCTTGGTACCGATGATGTGTTCCCGCACGTTCTCGTTGTCGTAGTCGAGGACGTCGATGACCGTCGGGATGCGGATCGCGTCGCCAATCACCGCGACCGTCCGCAGCGGCAGCTTCGCGATGATGTTCTCCCACATCTTCTTGTCCGGGACGCCGGCAAGGGCCGCCTCGACGTCGGAAGGTTCCTTCAGCGACATGACGAGCCGGTTCGCGAGTTGGCTGCGCACTTCGTCCGAGATGCGGGACGGCCGCTGGTCCACGAGGGCCAGGATCAGATTGAACTTCCGCGTCTCTCGCGCGAGGCGGCTGAACGTATGCGCGTACGGCGCGATCTCCGGGCTCAGGAACTTGTGGGCCTCCTCGAGGAACAGGACGAGCCGCGGGAATTCCTCGTTCCGCTCGGTGTACAGCTCGAAGAGGCGGCGGGAGAGGATGTTCGCGACGAAGAGGTACACCATCTGGTCGGTGCCGTAGTCCCCGAAGTCGAGGACGACGCTCTTCCCCTCCCGGATCGCGGCGAGGATGTGGTGGAACGCGTCCTTCCCTTCCTTCGTCTCCTTGAGGAACGGGAGTCGGTCCAACCGGCCGATCCGGCGTTTAAGGCCCTGCAGGGACATCTCGTGGGCCCGCTCCGACCCGAGGACCTCCATCGAGGCCTCCTTGATCGTCGAGATCAGGTCCCGCCCCGCGCGGCCCTTCGCGATCTCGTACAGGGTGTCGACCATCGGCGACGTGAGGTCCTGCAGGGCGACGATCAGGTCCTCCGGCGTGATCTCCCGCGGGTCGAGGACGAACGGCCTCGCCTCCTTGTTCTTCGGATCGAGGGAGAGGATCTCGACCTTTCCCGGGAAGAAGAACTTCAACCCTTCCGTGTCCCGGTCCGACCGAAGATGGCGAAGGGCTTCTCGACGAGCTTCTTCATGTCCAGTTGCACAAAGAAGGGCTCGACGCCCGTGATCGTCCCGAGGGTCGCGGAGGTCTCCGTGACCTCGTAGATCCGCTCGACATCCTCCCGGACGGCGTGGCGGCACGCGGAGAAATACGGCGGGATCGTCTGCGGCTCGCTCAACTTCTTGGTCTCGCGGTCGACGAGCTGGATCATCCGGAGCTTCGCCTTGCTGTAGAAGATCGGCCCGCCGTACCCTTCGTGGGTCTCCGGTCGCGGCACGATCACGTCGCTGATCGTCGAGCCGGCGAGTTGGTCCGCGATGTCGCTCGGTTCGTTCAGGACGTCCTCGACGAGGCAGAAGAAGTCGTACCGCGCGCCTTCGACGATGACCGGGTACGCGATCCGGAGTTCCTCCGGATTATGCAATTGGAGCTTCGCAACGAGGCCGTCAATCACGGACGCGGCGACAATCTCCCCGATCTTCATCGGAGGTCCCTCGCGACCTTGTCCAGGTATTCGTGGAACGCGCTCCGCTTGCGGCCCTCGACCTGCGTGAGCCCATCGAGGATCGTCCGGACGTCAAGGCCCATCCGGAGGGCCATCTTGATCACGGCCTCCTGGTAGACCGGCTTGAGCTGCCGCACCGTCACCGCCATGCGGTGCGCCTCGATGAGAGGCCACGGATACCCGACGGAGACCAGGCTCTTCGCATACGCGGCGAGTTGGCCGAACGCCTCCTCGGGTCGGTCGCGGAACGTGCCGAGGTCCACCCGGAACCACTTCCGGGCCCTCGGATGCAGGCGGGCGTAATAGATGTCCCCATGGAGGAGGCCCTCCTTCACTGCTTCCGCGGCCTTCGGGGCGCGGGCGTACGCGATCGCGTCCGCCGGCAAGCGGTCCTGGCAACGGGCCATGAGCTCCTCGTCCGTCAGCGTGTGGCCGAACGAATGCAACTGACTGTCCTTCGAGATTCCGACGAGGACGTGTCCGCGTTTCTCGCAGACCTGGACGAGCCGCTCCATGACAGAGAATTGCTTCGGGAACTCGGACAGGGTGCCGTCCACGGCGACGACGCACCCTTCGAGGTCGTCCGCGAAGGTAATCGCGGTCTGCCCTTCGATTAGCCGACGGTACTCGTTCACCATGTCCCGCGGCTGCTCCTCCCTTCGCTCCTTCGTGAACTCGAAGAGGGAGCGATGCAGCTCGTCCTGCGTCGCGACGAACTCCTCGTACGTCGAGACGCCGACCATGCGCTGCACGAGACGCCAGTCCTTCCGCCGGAACGCATGCCCGTCGAAGGCGTACCGCAGCAAGCCGACCGAGATGAGCGCGAGCCACCAACTCGAAAGGTTCAACATGAACGAGTACGAGCCATCGACGGCGATCATGTCTTTCGCCGGTTCGGCGCAGCGGAAAGTCCGGAAGTCCGGCACTTCCTCCGGCGGCAGCGGCACGTCCCGGTGGTGCTTTACGAGGAGCTCGAGCTCCCGGCGCATGTCATCGACGTAGCTCATGCGAGGACTTCCGCCCGCGATTCCTGGTTCGGCGTCATCGTCACCCGAATACGACCCGGGAACCGGTCGGCGACCTCCGCGAGGTGCGTGATCAGGATGACTTTCTCGAAGACCTCCCCCATTCGCAGGAGCTTCTGGACGAACAGTTCCCGCGAGACCTCCGTGTCCAGGGATCCGAGGTCGCCTTCGTCGATGAACAGTGTCTTCATCCGGCCGAACGTGCGGCCGATTTGCGGCATCGAGGCGAGCTCCCGTGCGATCGCGAAGCGCAACGCCGCGTTGATTTGCGTCTTCTCGCCGCCGCTGAACTCGGCCACGTCGTGCCACTGCCCGTCGACGCCCTGGACCAAGATGCGGATGCCGTGGCCGCGGCCCTCTTCGTACGTCTCGAGGCGGATGCGGCCGAACCGGCCGTCCGTGAGTTCGGAGAGGTTCTTCGAGGCCTCGATCTCCAGTTCCGGCAAGAGTTGGTCGACCGCGTACATCACGACGCCGCGTTTGTGGAAGACCCGGTTCACCAGGACGTCGTAGATTTCGAGTTCCCCGCGAAGCAATTCTCGCTGTCGCTGCGATTCCTTCAATTTCCTCGCGTCCGTCTCGAGGGCGACGATCTGTTCCTTCAAGGCGGTCGCCTGTCCCTCGAGCAGGTGCCATGCCTTCCGTTCTGCGTCGAGTTCTCCCTGGAGGGCTTCGAGCTTTGCTTTCGTGGCGGCGAACGTCTCTTCCGACGGCCGCAGGTCGGCCAGTTCCGTTTCGAGGTTCGCCCGTTCCGTTTCGAGCACTTTCCGCTGCACCTCGAGGTCCGTGAGCCGCGCGCCTACGTCGCCCACTTGCCGCAGGAGGACGGCGAGTTCGTCGAGCCGCTTCCGCCATGCCGCCTTTTCCAGGACGGAGTGAGAGACCAACTCGAGACGCTTCTCGTCCCGCTCCGTGAACGGGACCGCGTCGAGCTGCCGCAGCGCCTCGATCTTCGCATCATCGAGGGGCTGGATGAGCCGATGGCTGTCGTCCGCCTCGTGCCGCAGGTCGTCCTTCAGCTGCTCGAGCTGTCGCTTGTATTCCGTCAAGACGAACGAATCCTGGTCGATTGAAGCGACCTTCTCGTGCACTCGGGCGAGGGCCTTTTCCGCGCGGGCTTGCTCCTCGCTGAGTTCGCGCACCAGGTCGACGCGGTCCTCGAGCCATGCCAGCTCGCGGGCGATTCGCGTCACCCGTTCTTCCAGTCGTCCCTCGTCTCGGAGGGAGCTGAACGCGGTCTCCCGGTCGACGTCGGTCCGAAGGGAGGCGATCTTCCGATGCAGCTCGTCGATGCGGTTCTTGATCTCGTCCCGACGTTTCTCGTGCTCTCTCTTGGCGAGGTCGAATTCCCGGACCGATGCGCGCGCTGCGGCCTCGCGTTGCGTGTGCGTCGCCTTCTGCTCCTTCAAGCGATCGAGTTCTTCGCGCAATCGGTCGAGGTCCTCGGTCTCCTTCTCCAAGAAAGCCCGTTCGGGCTCGAGCTTCGCGGCAATCTGTCCCTGGTCTCGGACTTCCGTCACGCGGGCTTCAAGGGATTTGAGACGCATCGCGCGGTCCTCGAGGGCCGCGGACGACCGCACCCACCGCTCGTGCTTCGCCTCGAGTGTCTTCATCTCCTTCGAACCGAGCCCGAAGTCCGTCTGGAGTTTCGCCACGCGCGCTCCCCGCTCCTTTCGTTCTTGGTCCAGGCCTCCCAGCTGTTCCTGCAGTCCGGGGAGGCGGGCGAGTGCCTCTTCGCGGGCGGCGATTTCCGCCTCCTTCGCCTGAATGTCGCCCCGCACGGACGCGAATCGCTCCTTCGCCCGCTCGAGGGCCTGCTCGAAGATCTCCAGGCGGAAGAGTTTCTGGAACACCGCGAGGCGCTCCGATCCGCTCGCGGCCCCGAGTTCCTTCATCTCCTCCTGCCGCACGAAAGTCGAGTTCCGGAAGCCATCGTAGTCGAGGCCGACCACGTCGCGGAGGGTCCGCTCCTTGTCGGGGATTGTGCCCTGGACGGCCTCCCCGTCCCGCGTGACCTCGAGGTACGACTCCTTCTTCGTCGTGAAGCCGCGGGTGACCTCCCACCGTTCGTCCCCCTGGCGGAACGTCACGCGGACGTACCCGTTCGGGCGACAGATGTCCGCGAGCTTGACGCTCTGGATGTCGGTCCGCGCCGTCTTCCCGTACAGGGCGAACGTGATCGCATCGAGGATCGACGACTTCCCCGCGCCGGTCCGGCCGGTGATGACCGTGTATTTCTCCGGAAACCGGAGCGGCGGGACCGTCTTCTCCAGGTATCGCATGAAGCCCCGCATCTCGATTTCCTCGAGGACGAATCCTTCGGGTCCCGCGGGCGGCTCGAGGCTTGGGACCGCGGCCGTCTCGACGTCCGCATCGTCCCTCAGGCCAGCGCCTCCTTCAAGACTCGGCGGGCCTCGACTTTGATCGCCTCTCGCTTCGGGTGGTCCGCGAGGACTTTGTCCACGTAATCGGACAGCAGGCGGCCGGGGTCCAACGTGAATTCTTCCGTGACCACTCGAGGTCGGCTCGACGAGACGAACTTGACCTCGTAGTGGAACGCGTCGCGGAGGCGGTCGGCGAGGCGCTTCTCATCCAGCCGGTTGCGGAGCTCGTCCGGCAGCGTGATCTCGATCCGGACGAGGTGGCCTGCCACGTCCGGTGGGAGGGCCCCGAGGACCTTCTCCGTCACATCGTCCCCCATGCCGACGACGGCCTCGACCTTGTCCATCGGTCGCGCAGGGAGTTCGACGAACGACCAGCTACCGTCCGGCCGGACCGCGAGGAACCCTTTCGGATCGAGCCGCTCTCCCCAGTCGATTCGTTCCGGCGCGCCGGCGTACACGATCTTCCCGTCGACCGTCTGGTGCATGTGGATGTGGCCGAACACGACGAGGTCGACCGCGTCCGGCACCATCTCCGGCGTGAATGTGAAGTCGTTCGGAACGACTTCGGACGGCGCGGTGCTTGCGTACCGGACGCCCTGGAATTCGAAGTGGCCGAACAGGATCCGCAAGTCCACGCCGCTCAGGTCCGTCGCGCGATTGTGGATCCATTCTTTCCAGGTCTGCCGGGCCGTTTCGTAGGCCAACTCACGGGGGACCTCCTTCCCCAAGGTCTCCCGCACCTGCTCCACGACTTGCTCCGGATGCATGTAGGGGATCAAGATGAAGCCCAGAGTGCGGCCGTCGATCTCCCGGATTTCCACCTTTGGGCTGCGGAACACCTTGACGTGGGCGTATCCGCGGTAGTCGTCCAACGACGTGGACCGCGCGGTCCTCCGGGGCTCGTCGTGGTTCCCGGCCAGGATCCACACCTCGATCCCGGCGGCGCCCAGGGGTTCAATCACATCCCTTCGGACCATCTCCCGGAAGACCGGCGCAACGTGCGCCCGGTCGAACAGGTCGCCGAGGATGCAGAACAGGGCCGCCTGGTGTTCGATTGCCCACCGAGCCGCTTTCGCGAAGTTCCCGTGGAGGTCGAGCGCCCGCTCGGAGATGCCCGTCTCCGGATCAATCCGGAAGTCGAAATTCAGGCCTTCGTGCACGTCGCCCACGCAGACAATCTCGTGCATCCGCGCGTGCAAGGGGGCCGCCCTACTTATAATGTCGACGAGATGGTTGGCGAAACTATCCGACGAACCGCCGCGGCGACGTTCAAGTTCCCAGGCGGATATTCCCGACCGTGCTGACCCTCGTCCTGGCGGACAGCGAGTTGGAACTCGTCCCCGCGTCGATCGCCGGCCATCCCGCCATCCGGACGTCCGCGAGGAAGCGCGGCCGCTCGCCGACATCGATCCTGCTCGACAGCAGCCTTCACCATCCCGCCCTGAAAGGCGTCCCCGAGGGGGAGCGCCGCGGTCGCCCGGACCTCGTCCATGGGTTCGTCCTGCTCTGTCTCGATTCGATCGTGAACCAGGAGGGTCGCCTGACGACGATCGTGCACACGCGCCACGACGACGTCCTGCGCTTCGCCCCCCAGACCCGGATCCCGCGTAACTACACGCGGTTCGTCGGCCTGATCGAGGAGTTGTTCGCGAAGGGCCGAGTGCCTGACGACGACCCGCTCATCACGCTCGAACGCGGCGTCGACCTGAAGGCGGTGCTCGCCTCATGCGAAGGTCGTTCGTGGGCGTTCGCCGAGGGAGGGGACCCGACCGACCTGAGGACCGCGATCCCCCGCCTCAAAGGCGAACTGACCGCCGTCATCGGCGGCTTCCCCCACGGCACCTTCCGCAGTCCGGTCGCGGATCTCTGCGACCGCGTCGTCTCGCTTCACGCCACGCCACTGAAGGCGTGGACCGTCGCGGCCGAGGTCCTCGTCGCATTTCGCCTGTTCTCGAAGCCGCCAACGCCCACGAAGGCCTAGGGCAGTCGGGCGCCGCGCCGGGTCGGGAACGGCGCATCCGGGCGGATCGGCACTTGCTCCTGGAAGCGGGATGCACGCAGCGGGATGACTCCTTCGGGTCGGCGGCCGCTCGCGACGTATTCCGCGAGGAGCCGGCCCAGCGCGGGCGAGAGCTTGAACCCGTGGCCGCTCAACCCAGCCGCCACGAAGAGGCCCTGCGGACCCACGGCGTCGACGATGGGGTAGGCGTCCGGCGTGACGTCGTAGACGCCCGACCAACCTCCCCGTGGTTGGGACTGCGCCATCGAGGGGAAGCGCTTCGCGAGGCGGGACCGCAAGTCGCGGACCGTCGCGGCGAGCACCGAGTCGTCCGCGAGCTCGTGCTGCGGGATCGTCTTCCGGGGGTTCGTGTCCATGTATCCGACGAGCGTGTCCTTGTCGCCGTCCGGCCGCGAGTACGTGTTCCCGTAGAAGTCGAAGTGGATCTTCGGCGGCGGCCCGAACCCGATCGGCCGGCGGAGGATTGAGACATCCCCGCGGACGAAACGGATGGGCAAGCGGACTCCGAGCGGACGCGCGAGGGACGCCGTCCAGTTGCCGGCGGCGAGCACGACGCGCTCGGTCTCGATCAGGCCGCCTCCGGAGATCCGGACGCCGGTGACGTTCTTGCGCTTCGTCACGATCGACCGTACCGCGCATCCCTCACGAATAATCGCCCCGCGACGCTCCGCGGCGCGCGCCAATCCGGTCGCCGTCGCGATCGGGTCCGCGTAGCCCGCGTCCGGGTCGTAGACGAGGGCTGCGTAGTCGGCGGCATCGAGCGACGGCTCGACGGTCCGCGCTTCCTCCGGCCTCAGCCGGACCGCCCGGACGCCTTCTTGCTGAAGCAGCCCGAGCAGTGCGTCGAAAGCCGGCAGATCCCGCGTCCGCGCTCCAGAGAGGAAGCCGGTCGTCCGAAAGTCGCACGAGAAGCCCGTCTCGGCGGCGAACCGTTGGAAGAACTCCAAGCTCTCTCGGGCGAGTCGGATCCCGAGGCGCGCCTCGTAATGCTGGCGGACCAGGGCACCGCTATGCCCCGTCGCGCCGGAGGCGATGTGCCCCTTCTCCAGGAGGACCACGCCAAGGCCTCGCCCGGCCAGGTGGAACGCGACGCTCGCGCCGATGCAACCCGCGCCCACGACTACCACGTCGGTTCGTTTCGGAACGGCGGGGGCCACCATCGCCCCGGACATCGAATCGCTCCTTATCGCGATTTCTATCGATTTACATTCACGCATCAAGATATATGTGGACCCTCGATTCGACAAATCCTTATCTCGCATGACCTCCGATGAGGCCGGCGTGCCGGACGCGTGGCAGATCGGCCTCGGCGAGGAGCGTGCGCGTGTCGCGATCGTGGGTTGCGGCGGGGCCGGCTGCAACACGTTGCGTCACGTCGTGGCGCCGCCGAATGCGGTCCGGATTGCGATGAACGACGCGCCGCATCCATCGATGGTCGAAGCGGCCGCTCGGATTCTGATCCCGGCGACGTCCCTCGAGGGGTACGCGTCCATGGATGCGAAGGTCGTGCCCCAGATGGAAACGGACGAAGAGAAGGCGATCGCATCGGCCTTGTTGGATCGGGATTTCGCATTGGTCATCGGCGGCCTGGGCGGACAGCTTGGCGGCTGGGGGATGAGCCTCGTCGGTCGGGTCGCGCGGATCCTCGGCGATGCGAGCGTGGCGTTCGCCACCGTCCCGTTCACGATCGAAGGCCCCATCCGCCGGCAGCTGGCGGAAGCCCAACTCCGCCTCTTGCAGGCGCGCGCGGACGGCGTCGTGACGTTCAGCAACGACGGCCTCCTCCGGATCGCCCGCGACCTGCCGCTCGGAAAGGCCTTCGCCGCGCTCGGCGGGATCATGGCGAAGCCCGCGGTGAGCCTCTCGCGGGTCCTCGCGAGGTCCGACGTCGCCCCGTTGCGCCGGATGCTCGCAGAGGTCCGCGACTGGCGGTTCGGGATGGGTACCGGGCGGGACCTCCATCGGTGTTTCCTCGCGGTCGAGGAGGCGTACGCCTCGCCGTGGTTCACATCGCTTCCGGAGGAAATCAGCAACGCCCTCGTCCTCGTGTCGGTGCCGGACCCCGACCGCGAGGTGCCGGAGGTCTTGCGGCAAATCCGTCTGCGGTCGCCGAACGCAATCCTCGCCTGGGCCAACGTGACCGCTGCGGGCGCCGACGAGCGGGCGTCCGTGCAGATTCTGGCCGGCACGTGACTTCTGCTCAACTGCGCGTGGTCCCTGTCGAGCGCAACTTGATATACGTCGTCATCCTCCGGGCGTGCTACGGACTCGCACGGGTCGTCCATGTCCTCGATCGGGAAGGAAATCCGGATTCGCCGCATCTTGGTCGGCGGCAAGGCCCTGATTGTCGCGATGGACCACGGGGTCTCGTCCGGTCCGGTGCCGGGCCTCGAGGACGTCCGGAAGGCCGTCGCGAACGTGGCGAAGGGCGGGGCGACGGCCGTCGTCCTGCACAAGGGCGTCGTACGATTCGCTAAGGACTACTTCGACGAGAAACTCGCCCTCATCCTTCATCTGAGCGCATCGACTTCCCTGAGCGCCCGCGCCGATCGGAAGGTCCTCGTCACCGGGGTCGACGAAGCGATCTCCTTCGGTGCGGACGCGGTCAGCGTGCACGTGAACATCGGCGGGGAGGACGACGATCGGATGATCGAGGACCTTGGGGCGACGGCGGCCGCGTGCGACCGTCTCGGCCTCCCGCTGCTCGCGATGATGTACCCCCGGGGTCCGAAGATCCGGAACCCGTTCGACGTCGACGTCGTGAAGCACGTCGCGCGGGTTGGAGCGGAGCTCGGGGCCGACGTCGTCAAGACGCTGTACACGGGATCTCCGGACACCTTCCGGGAGGTCGTCCGCGGCTGCCCCGTGCCCGTCGTCGTGGCGGGGGGTCCGAAGCTCGACTCGGAGCGGGCGGCGCTCGAGATGGTCGAGGGCGCCCTCGCGGGCGGTGCGGCCGGCGTCTCGATGGGCCGGAACATTTTCCAGGCGAAAGATCCGATCGGCACGACGCGGGCGATCGCCCGCATGATCTTCGACGAGGCCTCCCTCGCTGAAGTGTATCGCGGGTGAGCCCCCATGGACCGCCTGGTGTGGGTGGGGGCCCTTCCCCGCAAGGACAAGGCAGACGTTCGGTCGATCGTCTCGGCCGCGCTCGAGGCCGGATTCGATCGGATCGTGTTGGCGGCACCTGACCCCACGTTGGCGCGTCTCGGCCGCTTCTCGCCGATCTTCCTGAAGGACGATGCGTTCCTCTTCGACGGCGAGCCGATTGGCCGCCTTGCGGCGATCCGCTCCGCCAGAGACGAGTCGGCCGTGCGCGCTCTGCGGGGGACGACGAAGCACGTCGTCGTGCGAACGGAGGACTGGAAGGTCATCCCGCTGGAGAACCTGATCGCACACTTCCAGGGAAGCGGCACTCGCCTCCTCGTCGAAGTCCACGATGCCGCCGAGGCGAAGCTCTTCTTCGAGACGATGGAGGTCGGCGTGGACGGCGTCCTCCTGACGACGTCCGGGGCGAAGGAGGTCCGCGCGTTGCGGTCGGTCCTCGAGTCGTTCCGCGAGGTCGTGCCGCTCGAACGGGCCACGGTCACCTCGATCCGGCCGCTCGGCCTCGGCGACCGCGTGTGCGTCGACACGTGCTCCTTGCTCCGCACCGGCGAAGGCATGCTCGTGGGGAACAGCTCCGCGGGGCTCTTCCTCGTCCATGCCGAGACGTTCGAATCGGGATACGTCGGCGCCCGCCCGTTCCGCGTCAACGCGGGCGCCGTGCACGCGTATATCTACCTGCCCGACGGCCAGACGAAGTACCTCAGCGAGTTGCGCGCCGGGGACGAGGTCCTCACGGTCGATTCGACGGGCCGCGCGCGGTCCGTGATCGTCGGCCGCCTGAAGATCGAACGCCGGCCGCTCGTGCTCGTCGAGGCGGAGGCGAACGGTCGCCGCGTCTCGACGATCGTCCAGAACGCGGAGACGATTCGCTTCGTCACCCCGTCCGGGGGTGCGGTCTCCGTCGGGGAGATCCATCAGGGCGACGTGGTGCTCCTGCGAACGGAAGAGGGCGGCCGGCATTTCGGGATGCGGATCCAGGAGACCATCTCGGAGCGCTGACATGACGAAAGTCGCGGCGGTCATCTTGGCGGACGGCGTTGCGGACGCGGAACGCCAAGCGCGGATGGCGCTGGCGGCCGGCGCGGACCTCGTCGAGCTTCGGTTGGATCGAATCCGCGACGTCGGCGTGAGCGATGTGCGCCGGCTTGCCTCGGCGGTAGGACCTCGATCGATCCTCACGGTCCGATCGGCTGCGCAAGGCGGGCCTGGCCACCTGACGGAATCCCGGCGCAGCGAGCTTCTCAAAGAAGCCTGCAGCCGGTCTTTCGCTTACGTCGACATCGAACTCGAGCGGGACGGCCCGCGCGCGGCGGAAATGGCCGGCCTCGCGAGACGTCATCGCGCGACGCTCATCGTGTCCCACCACTTTTCCCGGCCCGCCGGCCTCGGCCAGGTCCGGGAGGCGCTGGACGCGTGCGCGGCGATCGGGCCCGTCGCGAAGGTCGCGGCCCCCGTCGAAACGATCGACTCGGCGATCGAACTCGGGGATCTCGCGAGGAGCGAGGTCGAACGCGGGCGTCGGCTCGTCCTGATCGGGATGGGGGCCGCGGGCATGCTCACCCGCGCGGGTGCGGGATCGGCGGGGCAGGAGATTCAGTACGCCTCCGTGGGACCGCTCGCGGCGCTCGGGCAACTCTCCCTGGCGACCGCCAAACGACTCCGAGGGCGGGATTCGTGGGTCCTCGGCCTCGTCGGGCATCCGCTCGGACACTCCCTCTCGCCCACGATCCATGAGGCAGGCCTCGAAGCGCTCGGCCTCCCGGGAACCTATCTCCCGTTCGACGTGGATGCGGTGGGTCTGGTGTCCCTCTTGGCGGCGTCGGACCGCTTCCGGATTCGCGGGTTCAACGTCACGATTCCGTACAAGGAGTCGATCGTGGAGGCGCTCGACGAGTTGGACGGCGACGCCGAGGGGCTCGGTGCGGTGAACACGGTCGTCGTCGGCGACGGCTGGACGAAAGGTCACAACACGGACGTCTTCGGCTTCCGCCTGTCGTTGCGGTCCCTCGGGTTGCGGGTCGGAGAGCGTCGGATCCTCGTGATCGGCGCCGGCGGCGCTGCGAAGGCCGTGGTCCACGTGCTCCTGCGCGAGGGGGCGAGCGTCGCGGTCGCGAACCGAACCGCCGCGCGTGCGGAGGCATTGGCGGACGCGTTCGACGAGCCGATCGAGGTCCTTCCGGTCGAACGACTCGACCGAAGCGGTCCGTGGGACCTCGTCGTGAATGCGACGCCGCTCGGGACGAAGGGATTCGCCACGGATCTGCCGGTGCCCGAAGCCGTGATCGCGAAGGCCGGGTTCGTGTACGACCTCGGCTACAACCCGCCGGACACCGCGCTCCTCGCCGCGGCGAAGCGGCTCGGGAGGCCCCATGCGTCCGGCCTCGAGATGCTCCTCCATCAAGCCGCAAAATCGTTCGAACTGTGGACGGGCCGGTCGCCGCCGGTCGATGCGATGCGCCGCGCCGCGAAGGAGGCTCTCGCGTGAAAGCCCAAGCCACCTGTTTCGGCGCCGGGACGATCGTGAATGCCATCGCGACGGGGAAGGGCGCGGCGTTCGGGCTCGCCCTCCGGGCCACGGCGACCGCGGAGACCCGACCCGAGGGATTCGGCGTGCGGGTGCACGTCCCTGCCTCCGTCGACCCGGCCCTCGCGGAGTCGAGCGCGACGCGCGTGCTCCGGCGCAGCCGGTGGAAAGCCGGTCTCGAAGTCTCCGTCGATTCCGAAATCCCTCCGTCCCGGGGGCTCAAGAGCAGTTCCGCCGTGGCGAACGCCGTCGTCTTGGCGAGCGCCCGTGCGCTCCGCGTGGACCTCGAGGCGTACCAGCTCATCCGGATCGGCGTGGATGCCGCCCTCGATGCCGGCGTCACGATCACGGGCGCGTTCGACGACGCGTGCTCGTCCTTCTTCGGGGGCGTCGTGGTGACGAATAACGCCGCCAGGAAGCTTCTTGCCTCAGGCCGCCTCCCGGAGGACTTAATGGCCGTCGTGCAGATCCCGCGGCGGACCGTCCGCAAGCCGAGCCTCCGAGGGACGGACTTCTCGGTGATTCGCCCCCAAGTCGAGGAGGCGTTTCGCCTCGCCTTGGACGGGGAATACTTCCGCGCGATCGAGGCGAACAGTGCGGCGTACGCGCCGCTCCTCGGCGTGGACGAGGGGCCTGCCATCCGGGCGCGAGCCGCCGGCGCGGTGGCCGCCGGGGTCACGGGGACCGGACCGGCGATCATCGCCCTGGCCAAACCGGGCCATGTCGACGCGGTCCGCCGCGCCATGGGCGACGGGGATTCAGAAATCCGCGTGGTCGGGCTGAACACGACCGAGGCCAGAGAGGTCGTGGCGTGAGGTATCGCGCGATCCCCTCAACTGTCTCCGGGACGATCCGCGCCCCGCCGTCGAAGAGCGTCACGCACCGCGCGATCGTCATGACCGCGCTATCCGGTGGACCGTGTCGGATCCGGCACGCACTGCGGTCTGAGGACACGGACGCCACGGCGTCGGGCATGGAGGCGTTCGGAGTCGACATCGCGACGAGCGACGGCGATCTCCGTGTGTCCGGCGGGCCCCTCCAGGCCCCCGCCCTGCCGATCGATGCGCGGAACTCAGGGACGACGCTTCGGCTTCTCGCCGGCGTCGCCTCCCTCCTCGACGGCACGACGATTCTCACAGGGGACCCTAGCCTTCGGAAGCGGCCCGTCGCACCGCTGCTCGAGGCGCTCCAAGCCCTCGGCGCCCGCGCGGAGTCTCTCGGCGGCGGGGGCTCCCTGCCTATCCGGGTCGGAGGGGCTCTCCGGGGTGGATCCGCGACGATTCCCGGCGGCGTCAGCTCCCAGTTCCTCTCGAGCCTCCTCATCGCGTGTCCCCTCGCCCGGAACCCCTCGGAGATTCGCGTGCTCCCGCCGGTCCGGTCTGAGCCGTACGTCGAGATGACGCGCCGCCTGATGCGCCGATTCGGCGTGGAGTCAATCGCGGACCGTGAGACCTACCGCGTCGCCGGCGGGCAGAGATACGTGCCGATCGATGTCGACGTGCCCGGCGACTTTTCCTCGGCGGCATTCCCTCTCGCCGCCGCCGCGCTGACCGGAGGCGACGTGACGGTCTCCGGTCTTGAGGTCGATGGGCCGCAGGGGGATCGCCGCGTCGTGGAGGCCCTGCGTTCCTTCGGCGCCCGCATCGATGTCGACGCGGATCGGGTCCGGGCCCGCGGGGGGGATCTCGTCGCACAGACGGTCGACGTGGGCGACACGCCGGACCTGTTCCCTGTCCTCGCGGTGCTCGCGACGCAAGCCGTAGGCGAATCGCGGTTCATCAACGGGAGCCATCTCCGATGGAAGGAGAGCGACCGCATCGACGCCGTCGTCTCGATGCTCCGTACCCTCGGGGCGCCCGCGCAGGCGACGGAGGACGGCTGCCGGGTGAGAGGCCCGAGTCGTCTCCGGGGGGCGTTCGTCGATGCGCGGGGAGACCACCGCGTTCTCATGGCGGCCGCCGTCGCGGGCCTCGCGGCGGAGGACCCGGTCGACATCTCGGACCCGTGGTGCTTCCGCGTTTCATACCCGACGTTCCTCGATGACCTGCGGTCCCTCGGCGCGCTGCACGCGGTGGTCGGATGAACACGATCGGCGTGCGTTACCGGACGACGATCTTCGGGACGAGCCACGGCCCGTTCGTCGGGTGCACGATCGACGGTCTCCGCGCCGGGACGCCGGTGGACGCGGAGTTCGTCCAGTCCCAGTTGGACCGCCGCCGCCCCGGACAGAGCTTGCTCACGTCCCAGCGGAAGGAGGAAGACCGCGTGGAGTTCACGGAAGGCATCCGCGGCGGTGCGGCAACCGGCGAACCGATCGTCGCGATCATCCGGAACGAGGACGTGCAATCGAAGTCGTACTCGGACATCGCGCGCGTGCCGCGGCCGGGACACGGAGACTTCGCCGCCCTGCGAAAGTACGGCGGGAAGAGCGACTTGCGCGGCGGTGGTCAGCTGTCGGGACGCATGACCGCCCCGCTCGTCGTGGCCGGTGCGATCGCCCGCGGCCTCCTGAGGGAGCGGGAGATCCGGTTCTACGCCCATGCGGCCCAAGTCGGCGGTGTGGTCGCCCAGGCCGTGACTCCCGCCGAGATTGAGACGAACGTGGAGCGCACGCCGGTCCGGTGTGCGGACCTGGACGCGGCGGATCGCATGATCGCGGAGATCGAGGCGGCCCGGAAGGACCGGGACAGCGTCGGCGGCGTCATCGAGGCCGCGGTCACGGGCCTCCCCGCGGGCGTGGGCGAGCCGTTCTTCGATTCCGTGGAGTCGGCCTTGGCGCACCTCATGTTCTCGATTCCCGCGGTCAAAGGGATCGAGTTCGGCGCCGGATTCCGGGCGGCGGCGATGCGCGGCAGCGAACACAACGATCCGTTCGTCGTCGAGGCGGGACGCGTGGTCACCGCCACGAATCATGCGGGCGGGATCCTCGGGGGGATCACGGACGGCATGCCGGTCACGTTCCGCGTCGTCGTGAAGCCGACCGCATCAATTGCGAGGCCGCAGCAATCCGTCGACCTGGAGACGATGCGGCCGACGGAGGTCGTCGTCACGGGCCGCCACGATCCTTGCATCGTGCCGCGCGCCGTGCCCGTCGTCGAGAACGCGGCGGCGATGACGATCCTTGATCTGATGCTCGTGGGGGGATTCATCTGAGCGAAGCGGAAATTGCGCGGTTGCGCGAGGAAATTGCGGATGTCGACAGGGAGATCGTCGGCCTCGTGGCGAGGCGCCTGCATCTGGCGGCGCAAGTCGGAGTGGAAAAGAAGCTCTTGGAGAAGCCTGTCCGGGATGAGGAAGCCGAAGATCTCGTGCACACCCGCTTCCTGTCGGAGTGCGCGGCGCGCGACATCCGTGCGACCTTCGCGGAAGGCCTCGCAGGTCTCCTGATCGACGAGTCGATCCGCCGCCAGGAGGCGGTCCGCACGCCGCCGTCGCACCACCAACGGATTCTCGTGGTCGGCGGCGCGGGACAGATGGGCCGGTGGCTGTGCCGCTACTTCCGCTCGCGCGGGTTCGAGGTGGTCGTCAACGATGCCGCGGGTCCCCTCGAGGGGTTCCCGTTCGAACCGGACCTGCGACGTGCGGTCCACGAGGCTGACGTCGTCGCCGTGTCCGTCCCGATGTCCGTTTCTGCCGACGTCCTTCGGGCGATCGCCGAGATGAAACCCAAGGCGCTCGTGTTCGACATCGCCAGTCTCAAGGCTCCGGTCGAGGAACCGCTCCGGTCGATGGGGCGCGCGGGCTTGCGCGTCGCGAGCGTCCATCCGATGTTCGGCCCGAACCTCTGGCCCCTCTCGAGCGGCAACATCACGTTCAGCGACTGCGGCAACGCCGTCGCGGTCCTCGAGGCGAAGGAGCTCTTCCGTCCCAGCGGCGCATCCTTCGTGGACGTCTCGCTCGACCACCACGACGAATTCATGGCGTTCCTCCTCGGGCTCAGCCACCTCTGCCTCCTGACGTTCGCGAGGTGCGTCGCGCACAGCCCGTTCGACCTCGCCGGCCTGAGGCGGCCCGCGGGCACGACGTTCTCCCGCCTCTCCCTCGCGGCCGCCGGGCTCCTCGCCGATCCGCCGGCGCTCCTGCGGGACATCCAGGCGTTGAATCCCCACACACCGGCGATCCAACGCCGAATCCGCGACGTCCTCGAGGACTGGCGGAAGGCGACCTCCGCCCCCGATGGGTCTGAATTCTTGCGGCTAGTTGAGGAGGCCCGAGCGTATTTCGCAGGAGGGACGCCGCTCTGACGAAGATCCCCGTGGCGGTCCTTGGGGCGACCGGGGCGATCGGCCAGCGGTTCGTCAGCCTGCTCCAGGACCATCCGATCTTCGAGATCGCGGTCCTCTGTTCCTCGGAGCGGAAGGTCGGCGGACGTCTCGGCGAGTTCTGGCGGCTCGAGGACGTGCCTCTCGCCCCCAGCGTTGCGGAGATCGAGATTCAGCCCCTCGATGTGAAAGGCCTCGTCCGCGCCGGCGTCGTCTCGGCGTTCAGCGCCCTGCCGTCGGACGTCGCGGTCGAGCTCGAGATCGACGCGGCGCGAGCGGGCATCAAGGTCTTCTCGAACGCATCGGCGCACCGGATGGAGGCCGACGTCCCGCTCCTGGTGCCCGAGGTCAACCCGGACCACGTCGCGCTCATCGAGCGCCAACGGTCGTTCGTCGGAGGCGGTTTCCTCGTCACGAACCCGAACTGTTCGATCACGGGGCTCGTCCTCCCGCTCCGGCCCCTCGCCGATGTCTTCGAGATCGGATCGGTCCATGTCGCAACCTACCAGGCGCTCTCGGGCGCCGGATATCCTGGGGTCTCGTCGCTCGACATCACGGCTAACGTGTTGCCGTTCATCGAGGGCGAAGAGGAAAAGATGCGGCACGAGGCGAAGAAGGTCCTCGGGGCGTGGTCCGGCGGAGTCGCCCCGAGCGGAATCGACGTGTGGGCGAACTGTGCCCGCGTGCCGGTCCGGGACGGACATCTCGAGGCCGTCTCCATCCCTCTCACGCAGGACGTCACGTCGCAGGAAATCGCCAGGATTCTCTCATCGTTCCGGGGAGAACCGCAGCGCCGGAAGCTGCCTACGGCCCCGGACCGGCCCATCATCGTCCTTGCGGAGGAGGATCGCCCGCAGCCCTTGCGGGATATCATGGCCGGTGAGCCGGCGCGGGCGCGCGGCATGGCCGCCACAGTCGGTCGGATCCGCGCCGCGGACCGGGTCCTGCGGTTCTTTGTCCTCTCGCACAACACCCTCCGCGGAGGTGCGGGAGGGAGCGTCCTCAACGCCGAACTGGCCCACCGGAGGGGATACTTTGACTGAGTCCGCGAAGCTCGCGAAGTTTGGCGGTGCCTGCGTGAGCGAGCCCGACATGTACCGTCGGATCGCAGGCTTGATTCGCAACGACACGGCGCGGCAGTTCCTCGTCGTCTCGGCGATCTCGGGCGTGACGGATTCGATCCTCGCCTCGGTCAGCAAGCCTCTCGCGGAGAAGGAAATCGATTCGTTCGTTGCCGAGATGCGGCACGTGCATCTCCGTCTCCTTTCGAAGGGCGAGCGGGCCGGGGACGTCGCCGTCGAGGCGATCGAGGCCCTTTGCACGAAGCTGTCTCGTCTCCTGTACGGCATCTCGTACACGGAGGAAATCACCCCGCGCGTGCAAGACTTCGCCCTCTCTTTCGGGGAGCGCCTTGCGGCACAGGTCATCGCCTCGAATCTCCGGATCGATGGCGTCGACGCGGTCTCGTTCGAGGCCGATCAGATCGGCCTCATGACGGACGAAAACTACGGCAACGCGAGCGTCCTGCTCGAAGAGACGAAGCTCCACATGGCGCCGTTCCTGCGCCGCCAAGAGGGTGCCGGGCACGTCAGCGTCATCACGGGGTTCTTCGGGCAATCGCCGGAGGGGAAGACCGCCACGTTCGGACGGGGCGGCTCGGATTACAGCGCCGCCGTCGTGGCGTATGCGCTCGGATTGCCTCTCATCGAGATCTGGAAGGACATCGGCGGCTTCATGAGCGCGGACCCGAAGATTGTCCCGGAAGCGTTCCCCCTCGCCGCCCTGTCGTACGACGAGGCCGCGGAGCTTTCGTACTTCGGCGCGAAGGTCTTGCATCCGCGTGCGGTCCAACCGGCGCGCGCGTCCGGTGCGTCGATCGTGGTGAAGAACATCTACGACCCGAAGGAGCCGGGCACGCGGATCGGTCCGGACACGGTCGACCGGACGGGGGACGTGAAGAGCGTTTCCTACGTGCGGGACCTGACCACGCTCAAGGTGTTCACGGCCGGCGCCGGCGTGAAGGAAGGGCTCCTCTCCCACGCCGCAACCGCGCTCGCATCGGCCGGGGTGAACGTGTACACCGCCGCCACGTCCCAGACGTGCATCGCGTTCGTCGTCGAGTCGGATGCGGTGGGCCAGGCGAAGAGATCGCTCGCTCGCCTCCCGCCTACCGCCGTGGATCGAATCGAGGTGGCTCCGCACGCCTCCCTCATCTGCTTCGTGGGGGAAGGCCTCGGGTACGCCAAGGGGATCGCGGCGCGGGTCTTCCGCGCGGTCGCGGAACGCGGGATCAACGTGCAGCTCATCTCCGCTGGCGCGTCGATGGTCGCGTATCATTTCACGGTGGACGCGAAAGACCTCGAGCGCGCGGTCCTGGCGGTGCACCGCGAGTTCTTCGGGCAACCGATTCGGGTCGCGGGCGGCGCTGCGACCGGGTAATCGGTCGCCCGTCGTGACTCCTCGGGTTCGGTCGGCAAGACCGCGTACCGATTCAGAGCGCGGGCCCCGCCCTCGGTCCCAGGAGATGTTGTCGGGCGAGTCCGAGAGGGGGTGCACCGATCGCAAGCAGGGAATCGTGGAACTCGCGCAGCGTGGCCCCTTCGTGTTTCGCGAACCAGTCTGCGCGTAGCTTCTTGATCATGAGCTTCCCCAGCGTGTAGTTGAGGTAGCCGGGATCCCACGTCCCGCGCTTCGCCTCCCGCTCCGCCGGCAGCCGATCGAGGTACGCGTTCTCCATGAAGAACCGGGTCGCGTCTTCCCACGACCATCCGCCCGTGTGCATCATGATCGAGGAGATGTAGCGGCAATCGCGCAGGAGCGCATCTTGGAGTTGCGCGAGCCTCAGCCGAAGGTCGCCGAAGCCCTGGTCGGGCATCATCTCCTCGCAGTAGTGCGCCCAGCCCTCGGTGAACGCGTACGAATAGTACGAGCGCAGCACCGCCGATTTCACGCGCCGTCGGTGGAGGAAGTGGACGTAGTGGCCCGGATAGCACTCGTGCACCGAGATGTTCCGCAAGCTCGTGTAGTTCAGGTGACGCAGCCACTCCTCTCGCTTCTCCGGCGACCAGTCGTCCGCCACGGGTGTGACATAGTAGAAGGCCTCTTTGGCGACCTTCTCGAAACTCCCCGGCGAGTTCATCGCGGCCGTCGCGAATCGGTAGAAGCGGGGCGTCTCGATCGCCTGCGCCCGTTCCTCCGACGGGACGGCGATGATGTCGCGATCCACCACGTACTGTCGGATTTCCTCGAGCATCCGGCGCGTGTCCTCGATCAGCGAGTCCGCGGTCGGATGGTCCCGCTCGATTCCCTCGAGGACCTCCGGTGGTGTCTTCGACGCATCGATTCGCTTCGCGACCTCCTGGAGTCGGATTCGGTTCTCCTTCAAGTCTGCGCGGCCCACCTCGAGCAAGCGCTCGATCGGGATCTTCGCGAGGTGTTCCGCATAGATCATCCGCGCATACTTCGTGCGGCCGAGGGCGAAGCCCGCCTTGATACGGGGCTTGAACTCTCCGTCGAGGATCTTCACGAACCGGTCCAGTTCCGACTTCGCCACCTCGTTCGTCCGCTTGACGAGATGCTGCACCGCGGGGGAGGCGTTGCCGAGGTGTTCGGGCAGCTCCCTCGAGTACGAATCGAGGATTCCTCGCGCGGCCATCTCGCCCACCTCGTAGAACGTGTCGGCGAGGCGGCGATCCAGGGTCGCGCGGAGGTCCTTCAGAAACCGCGGGACATCGGCCTGCAGCTTTGCGACCGCCCGCATGCGGCGGTCGAACGGCGCATAGTTCCGCAACAGGTAGTTCACGATGTTCATTCGATACAGCGAATGGGTCGGGAGGGTCCACGGCCGTCGACGATCCTCGATGTCCGAAAGCTCGGTCAGGAGCATTCCTCGGAGGACTCCGAGCTCGAGCTTCGCGTTCGGGGAGAGACCGTCCCGCGCGGCGAACCGATCGAGGCCGTTGAGGTGCCTCCGCATCACCTGCGCAAAACGCCGTACGGAGGGAGTCGTGTAGACGGGCAGCCGGCCATCGTACGCGTGCAGGCCGGACGAGGCCGCGAGCGTCGGGTGGAACGCTCGATAGTCGCTCAAGATTCGTCGGGCGAACTTCGGGAACGAAGGGGCCGTTTTCGTCTCAGCCATGGTCTCCCCCGGTCGTGGATGGTCTCCGGGCGGAAAAGGCTTCGGGCCTTCCGTTCGGATCGCGGATTCGCTGCGCCTCCCAGGCCGGGACCGGGGAACAACGTATACGTAGTCCGGACCGGTTCCCGTATCCGGGGGGCGCGGAGTCCGTGTTGAAGGTCCTCATCATCGACAACTACGACTCCTTCGTGTACAATCTGTACCAGGCCTTCGGAGAGCTCGGGGCGGAGCCGGTCGTCCTCCGCAACGACGCGGTCACGTTGAACGAACTCAAGGGAATCGAGCCCGACGCGTTCGTCCTCTCCCCTGGACCTGGCCATCCTGCGAGCACCCGCGACTTCGGCGTCTGCGGGGACGTCTTGAGGGAGCTGAGCCCCGCGACGCCGACCCTCGGGGTGTGCCTAGGCCACCAGGGAATTGCGACGGTCTTCGGCGGCACCGTCGCGCATGCATCGCGGGTCCTCCATGGAAAGACGAGCGTGGTCCACCACGATCGCCGGACGATCTTCGATGGCCTCCCGAATCCGATGGTCGTAGGACGCTACCATTCCTTGGCGATCGACCTCGAATCGATGCCTCCCGATCTCGAGGTGAGCGCCACCGCGGACGACGGAGAGATCATGGCGGTGCGGCATCGCCGCCATCCGATTGAGGGGGTCCAATTCCATCCCGAGTCGATCCTTACGCCGGACGGTCCGATCCTTCTCCGGAACTTCCTCGCGGCCGCGGCGCCGTAGCCGTTGGCGCGGACTACCGGGTCCCCACGACGAAAAACCCGTTGTTGCCCCGTCTGATCGAGACGTCGCGCAATCCGTGCGCCTCGACTTTCTGTGCGAGCTCGTCCGGGTTGGAGAACGAGAGGTGCTCCCCCCGCCGGGCCGTGAACCAGTGGAACAGGGCGCCGGGCGCCTCTGAAGGCGGGAACTCCACGAGTACGAACCGGCCGCCGGCCCGCAGGACGCGGTGAACTTCGGTGAGGACCCGCTCAGGATCCTCCATGTGATGGAACGAGACGACCGCGGTGACGCGATCGAACGTTCCATCGGGGTACGGGATCGCGTGTGCCCGGCCTTCGAAGAAATGGATGGCGGGCCTTCGTCGACGGCCGAACGCCACCTTCTTCGCGTTCGGCTCGAGGATCACGATTTCCGCGCAACCGGTTGCGAACCGCTCCGTTGCGGCACCTGCGCCGCCCCCGAGGTCCAGGAGCCGCATTCCAGGTCCCGGAGTGACGATTTCACGGAGCACCGCGAGGTCTGCCAGTCGTTTTCGGACACTCCACCACTCGACGGTCCGGATGCCCAGGGCCATCGTCAACCCGCTCGGAATCCGATACCTAGAGGCCTTGCTCCTCGAGGCAGCAGTTGGTGACGGCGAGTCCCTTTGACGTCTTCCGGACCGTGATTGCGTTCGCCGTGCGGTTCGTGACGTCGATCCCCGCAATCGTCACGGTCTGCTTTGCTGGAACGCGCACTTCGGACGCTCGACCCGTCCCCATCGGTTCCGGGACGCGCGAGTCCGGTCAAAAGAGCTTCGGTCCGGCGAGCCGCTCCGCTATCCCGAAGAAATCATGATGGCTGCCGCGGATTCAGTGCGTGTGCGCGTGGGCGTGCTGGTGGGCGTCGGTCTCGTCGGGCGCCCCTTCGCCTTTCGGGCTGAAGCTTTGGCCACAGCCGCACGTCGACCAGCTGTTCGGGTTGCTCACGACGAACCCGCTTCCCGCGACGCTCTCCGTGTAGTCGACGCTGGAGCCGTCGAGGTACTGCACGCTGTTCGGGTCGACGACGACCTTGATCCCGTTCGCGTCGAGGACCTCGTCGCCTTCATGGAGCTTGTTGTCGAGCGCCATTCCGTATCGGAAGCCGGAGCATCCGCCGCCGGCCACGTACATCCGAAGGTACGTGGTGTCGGAGGTCCCGTGCTGACCGATCAGGTCGCGGAGCTTGTGCACGGCGTTGTCGGATAGGGTGACGTTGAACATGTTCGGCCCTGTCGCCCGTACGAGTATGAGCGCGTTATATAATCCTTTGTCCTCCAGTTCGATACGGGCGGAATGCCCCCCCCGGGCTCTACTCGAGGATCCTCCCCATATACCGGCGCTCGGCGCGGAAGCCGAGGCTCTCGTACACATGACGCGCCCGGGCGTTCGTCTCGGCGACCTCCAGCTTGATCTTCCGGTGACCTCGCTTCCGTGCCCATTCGCCGGCCCATTCGACCAGCGACTTCCCGACCCCCTTGCCTCGATGTTCCGGGACGACCCAGATGTCGTAGATGAACGCGTGCGTCTCCGGCGTCAGGAAGCCGCTTTCGCCGAGGACTAGGTATCCGAGGAACTCTCCGGACGGCCCTTCCGCCATGTACTTCTCGGTCCGGCTTCCTTCGAAGTACGGCTCGATCTTCTTGCGGAAATGGGCCTCCCACCGTCGGCGATCGAGGCGCTTCCGCTCGTCCTCGGGGAGGTCGTCCCACGCCGTTTGCAGCGTGGCGCCCCAGAGGATTGGGTACTCCGACGCCCGGGCCCGTCGCATGCGAAGCTCCACGGTCGC
>WNGJ01007941.1_pt1 | contig 25452 bp, 25 predicted proteins | sample 5400611 | NCBI WGS metagenome assembly WNGJ01 (sample SAMN13153375, study PRJNA577476) | soil metagenome | isolation source: 40 cm soil or saprolite under Garry oak tree replicate 1 | place: USA:California | collected 2016-06-15
CGTCACCATGGTTTACGGGATACTCGATCCGGCAGCTCGCACCGTAACCTTTGCCAATGCCGGACATCTGCAACCGTTGTTCATCGATGACGCCGGCCCTCGTTTTCTGGATACCGAGCAAGGAATGCCTCTGGGCCTTGGCTTCGGCGAGTATTCGGAGACACGGGTTCTTCTGTCTCCTGGCTCGCGGCTGCTTTTTTACAGTGATGGCATCACCGAGGCCGTGAATGCCGAGCAAAATGAGTACGGTCCTTCCCGGCTCGTGACCCACGCGCTCAGCCCGGACGCATCTGCGCTGAGCATTGTTGATGATGTCCGCGCCTTCTCTAACAGCGCTGGCCTGAACGACGACGCCACGGTTGTGTTGATTAGTGTGGGGCGATGATTCGTGTGGGGCGATGATCGGACCGCAATTTTACCCAAACCGCGCCCGGTGCTCTTTGAGGATGCACTGATCCATCACCACGAAGATGCCCGCCCGGCGCCCCTTCTCCGCAGCTCTCTCATCAATCACGCCTTCCTGCGCCCAGACGGCAGCCACCTTGAGTTGGATAGCTTGCTCCACGATCTCCTCGAGAAACTCTGACCGCCGAAAGACATTCACGATGTCAACTTTCTCCGGCAGATCAAGCAGCGAAGCATAGGCCTTCTCGCCCAGACTGGATCCGATGTGGGGATTCACCGGAATGATGTGGTATCCCTGGCTCTGCATGTAGGCTGACACGCCGTGGCTGGCGCGGAATGGATTGTCGGAAAGCCCCACTACCGCAATGGTTTTCGCACCTTTCAGTAATTCAGCGATGGCGTCCGATTCCGGCAAGGTGCGCATGACTCTCCGCGTTCCTCCCCTGCAATTATTTTTTGGGCGAAGCCGCCAGCTTCTGCTTGTACATCTTCTGAGCCAGCTTGCGGATCGTCTCTGAGACTTCCTTGTTGGCGGAGAGGTTTTTCAAATCCTGGGTCAGCAGGTGCTTCATCAATCCCAAGCCAAGATCCAGCGGAGTACGGGGATTGCCCACCAGGTTCCGCACCACGCCATAGATTTTCATGAACCGTCGCTTCAAAGGAATCGCCCGCAGCACTGACTCCAGCACATTCTTCTGGCTCGCGAACTTCTCGACCTCGCCGTCCGACAATTTCGGGGCCTCCAACACCGCCAATGCCACCACCTTGGTGCCGTCACGGATCAGCAGTGAACGCTCTTCTTTGTTGCCTTTCAACGCCAGTTGAATGCGCCCCTTGATGTCGAGGCGATTGATTTTTTGAACGGCGTTGTCACGCTTGGCTGCGACCGGAAGCGCCGTTTTACCGGGAGCGGCCCTCGCTGGAACTGCGGCCGCGCCGGCCGCCGCATCGTTGGTTCCGGCAACCAGAGTGGGCGTATTGCCGCCGCCCTCTGCCGTGGAAGACACCGGAAAATAGTCCTTTCCCAGCAAATCCAGAACGCCACCGATCGCCTGAAACGGCTTCTCTCCTTCGGCGGCAATTTCGCTGGCGTGTTCGGAGAGATAGGCGGCTACCGCTTCGTCGGGAACTTCTCCGCCTGCATCGTCTGCCGCTGCACTCTGGAGTTGTTCGTCCTCGTGGCCAACCCCGGGATGGTTAACGCCGGCGATGGAAGTGCCGCCTTCGTCTTCATTTTCATTGCTTGCGGAAGAAATCAGCGCATTGATCTCCTCGGATTCACCCTCGTTCAAGTAAGGATTTGACCGCAGACAGTCTAGGATCGCTTCCGAGCGTCGCACTCGTGAACTCTTAAGCATTGTCTCAATGCTTTCGCGGGAGGCAGAAATTGCGAATTTGACTAGTGTCTCCTGGGCCATCGCAGGGTTCTCCAGCAAGGCTGGCAGCAATTGTGGCCGCAAGTTTTCCACGAAGTAGTCCAGCACTTGGCCGGGAGTTTGTGGGTTGGAAGCGGCATCGAGGGATGCTTTCGCGTCCCAGCCGGCCAGCGTCATCCGCGCCACATCGCCAAAAATCTTGTTGTATTTGGCGAGATAGACCAGAATCTCTATGTTCTCCGCGGGCGGCACCGACAACGCGCCTCGGGCCGCAAACTGCATCATGTTGGAGGGCAACTTGGATGCGCGGATTTGATCAATTATGCGCGGCATAGGTTCATGCGTCCAGCAGACTTTGAATGCTTCAGGCGTCTGAAGCTCAGGCCTATTATCGGCGAGAGCCTCGACCAGCGAAAGTTACTAAAGCGAAAGCACCCCATGAATCGAGAACCCTCTCGAACCTCATCGGAAGCTCCCCGTAGCCCGGATGTGACAGACGAACCCCAACCCGACAGAACTTCAATCCATGTTGCTTTCCGTTTTCTCCACCGCCTCCAATTCCCTTACAGCTAGTGCGAATTCACGAGTCAACCGGTTAGGCTTGCGGCGAAGAAATTGATCGCACAAGGCGCGATAGTACCAAAGTGTACCGTCGCGACCTCCCTGGAAACGCGCCCACACCGATTGTCCGATTTCGCGGTAGTCCGTCAGGATGGAACGCAAGTTATTCAGCTTGTCGGCAGCGGAAACCAGCCTGGCATCGGCGTCGGCGCTTCTCAGACGCCGGATATAACCTTCCTTACGCTTCCGCCATGGCGGCTTCGGATCACGATCGGCATCGGTGCAACCTTCTACTGCGCTAGCCACACGCTTGCCAAAACGGCGGCGCACTTCATTGAGCATCGGCGCGCCTCCGCAGTCTTCGACAACGTCGTGCAGCAGCGCCGCGATGGCGAGGTCTTCGTCGCCTCCAGCCTCCAGCACGAGTGAAGCCACTCCCATCAGATGCGCAATATAAGGGATGGTCGAAGCCTTGCGAGTCTGGCCGGCATGCTTGTCCGCTGCGAATTGAAAAGCCCGCAGAAAGCGTGGCCCCAGCTTAATCGCTGCTCTGTGCTTGCGTCCCACCATCGCTGCTCCCCGGTTTCGCCCGTGCCTCGCTTACTTCTCGCCGCGGCGCATCAGCAAGTACGCCCGGATGAACGGCTGCAAGTCTCCGTCCAGTACGCGGTCCACATCGCCTACTTCCAGTTTCGTGCGGTGGTCTTTAATCAGCCGGTAGGGCTGCAGCACGTAAGATCGAATCTGGGATCCAAACTCGATGTCGAGCTTGGAGTCCTCAATTTTCTTGGTGGCTGCGCGTTTCTTCTCCATCTCGAATTCATAGAGTTTCGACCGCAGCATGCTCATGGCTCGTTCGCGATTCTTGTGCTGCGAACGCTCGTTTTGGCAGCTGGCCACCAATCCCGTTGCGATGTGCGTAATGCGCACAGCTGAATCCGTCGTATTGACATGCTGTCCGCCTTTTCCGCTGGAGCGGTAAGTATCCGTGCGGATATCTTCTGGCCTGATGATCACTTCTATCGTTTCGTCGATTTCCGGCGAGACGTAAACGCTGGCAAATGAAGTATGCCGCCGCTTGGCTTGGTCGAAGGGCGAAATCCGCACCAGCCGGTGAACCCCAATTTCACTGGTCAAAAGGCCAAAGGCATACTCGCCGTTTACCACGAACGTGGCCGACTTCAGGCCCGCTTCTTCGCCGGCTTGGTAATCATAGAGCACAGTCTCGAATCCCTGGCGCTCCGCCCAACGTAAATACATGCGCAGCAGCATGTCGGCCCAGTCCTGAGATTCAGTGCCGCCAGCGCCCGGATGGATGGTCACGATAGCGTTGCGCGCATCATTTTCGCCGGAGAGAAGGGTTGCCGTTTCCAGCTTATCCACCAAGCTGCGCAGCGAATCAATCTCACGGCGCAGGTCGGCGTCAACATTCTCGCCTTCACCGGACAAATCCGAATATGCCTGGATGTCGTCCATTCGCCGCGCCAGATCAGTGTCTGTGGCCAAGGCGCCCTCCAGACGCTTCTTCTCGCGCATTACCTGCTGAGATTTTTGAGGATTCGACCACAGATTCGGATCGGCGGCCTGCCGGTCAATTTCGGCTAGCTGCGGACGGATCTTGTCCGCGTCAAAGGTACTCCCGGAGTTCGTGAGCCTTCGATTTCAATGCTGTATATTCCTGTTCCAACTCTTGATTCATGACGATCAATCAACCTTCTTAGGGGATGCGAAGCGCGCGAGCAGCGCCCCAACCGAAATTATCGCACACAGATACGCGAACCAGTCGCCATGACGGGTGTAGAACGTCGATACGGCGGTAAGGGCATAGGGCGCCACCCGTGCCGTGCGTTCCTTGCGCGGAATACGAGCCACAATGCGCCCGAAAGGGTCAATCGGGGCTGTCACTCCCGTGTTGGTTGCGCTCAGAAGCCAGCGGTTGTTCTCAATGGCTCGCATGCGCGTCTGATTCAAATGCTGTGCATAAGCACCGCTGTCGCCGTACCATCCGTCGTTCGAAATATTCACCAGCACCTCTGCACCCCGCTCTGCAAACTGCCGCACTTCGTCGGGAAATACCGACTCGTAGCAGATGAACACTCCCAGCTTGGTGCCCCCTGCGTCGAGCGGAATCCGTGATGTACCTCGCTCAAACTCCCCTACCTGTTTGGTCAGCCCTCCGGCAAAGGCAAAAAGTCGCGGAAACGGGAGATACTCCCCGAAGGGCACCAGATGAGTCTTGTCGTAGCGCGCGCTCCAATCGCCCTCGGGACTGATCAGAGCGGCAGAGTTAAAGATTTGCGCGCCTTGCCCATCCTTGTTCGTGGCGGCCTTCGTCCCCATCGCTCCGGTCAGCACCCACGTCCGTGACTGCCGCGCCATTTCGCTCACCGCGCTGCGAAACATAGGATCGTTGGTGTAAAACGGCGCCGGCGATTCCGGCCACACGATCAAGTCGACCTTGGTTGGAGCCGGGTTAGCAGAAGTCGCGCTGCCCAAGGTGTCCGGTGACGACTCATGCCTCGCCGCCTTTAGGCTGATCGCAGTTAGACTCTGCAGCGTGCTTTCAAAATCGTCTCGAGTCCATTCCGTTTCCACCGAAGCCGGAATATTCGGTTGCACCAGCAGTGCGGCATGGTCGCCGAGCACTCCGGGGGCGCTGATCCACCGGCCCGCCTGTAACACCGCGGCCGCAGCCACGGCGGCTAGGAGAAGCGTGCCGCGTTTCTTCCGATGGACCAGAAAAGATGCAGCCAGTGCAACGTTTACCAACATGATCTCAAACGAAATTCCGTAAACCCCCGTCCGATTCGCTATCCGGCAGAGTGCAACGTTGTCCACCTGCGCAATGCCCAGCAAGTTCCATGGAAAACCCGTCACCCGCGTGCGCGCCAGCTCTACCGTTACCCAGAGAAATGGAGCGGCCACCAGAACCCGCCGGTGGTCCTGCTCTGGCCCTAGCAGAAAGGTCAGCAGCAATCCGTATAGCCCGTGATAAAGCCCAAGGTAAAAACAGAACAGAAGCAACGCTAGCAAGGCCACCGCGGGGTTCAGCCCGCCATACTGATGCATGGTGTCGTAAATCCAATAACAGGTGCCCGCATACCAGAGAATCCCGCACACGTAGGCCAGCAAGAACGCCTGCCCGGGACTCGCCGCTCGAAGTCTCACCGAGTCGTCGATCTCGAGCGCTCCGACTGGCTGCGCCCGCAGCAGCGCCACCAGCAGCGGCGCGAAAGCAATCCAGCTTAGAAGGTATAAACCGGGAAGAGGAAAGATCAGAACCTGCAGAAGCGATGACAAGCCCACTAACCACCACGCGCTGAAGTGTATCTGCCGCACGCCGCCAGAATAGCAGAGGCCCTTCTCGGTTCTCAGCTTTCCGTTTTCAGGGCGCGGTGCGCTTGATTCCGGAATTCATCATTCCGAAAAAGCTCTGGTCTGTGGGGGAATCTGTTTTCTGTTCGAGCGCCAATGAATTTCGTACGAACTCCACAATCTCAGGGGTGACATAACGGGGGGGACGAATGCGGAAGATCGGCCTTTGGGCCACAGGCTTCAGCGAAACTCTCTCCCAGGCTGCTCCATCACCGCTTGTGGAGTCATGCAGAATGACAGCGCTCGCGCGATCCAGAACCTCGCGCGCCGAATCCTTGAAATCGGCAGTCGCCGGATCAAGCACGGTTAGATATAAATCCGGCCGCAGAAATTTCAAGACACTATTCGATTCCACGATCACGTTGTCCGCCGCCGCCATCCTCTGACGTAAAGCCGGCATCGCCTCCGCCAGCCGTCCCTGCTCAGTGCGAACCCACAACGCGCGGGTTGCCCCTGCCACCAAAAATCGCGATGTGTCCGACTCTCCGGATCGATCTTTCTCTTCCGAAATGGCCCAGTTGTGGTCTGCGGTCGCGCAGTCACATGCTGCGCCGTCGGCCGAGCAAATGCCGTGGCCGTACTGGGTGATTTTCACTGCCGTCCAGGGCCACTCCCGCAACCCAGAAATCAAACCTTCGACCACACTGGTCTTTCCCACGCTTCGCGAATGTCCGCCAATCACCACAATTGCCATGGATCGACTTTGACCTGAAGCTGATGACCCGGGTCGAGGTCTGAACTCGGAGATCCTGCTCTCAGGCCTTCCTCCCTAACTTCGCGAGCATCGCAAGCTGTTTCAGGTACTGCCGAACAGGTTGCGCCGGGGTTCCCCAGAAGGCCACTCCTTTGCCGCGCAGCACTTTATTCGGTAGGACCCCGCCCTGCCCTCCCAGCATCACTCCTTCTTCGATGTGCGCATGCTCACCAATGCCTACTTGTCCGCCCAGCACGACGTTGTTCTCGATCACGATACTTCCCGAAAGTCCGGTCTGCGCGGCGATCACCACGTTTTCGCCGATCCGGCAGTTGTGTCCGATGTGGACCAGATTATCGATCTTCGTCCCGCGCCCGATGCGAGTCTCGTCCAGGGCACCGCGGTCAATCGTCGTGTTGGCGCCAATCTCGACGTCGTCTTCAATCACTAACTTCCCCACCTGGGGAAACTTTTCATAGGCACCAGTTTTCGGATCGCAGACATACCCAAAGCCATCGCTCCCCAGCACTGCACCCGCATGCACGATCACACGGTCACCGAGAGTCGTACCGGAATAGATCGTGACGTTGGGATAAATCTCGCAGTTCCTCCCAATCGTCACCCTCGCGCCGATCGCGCTGCCCACCCCAATATGTGTGTTCTCGCCCATCTCCGCATCCTCGGCGATCACAGCGTAAACGTCCACCATCACATCCCGACCTAGCCGCGCCGAAGGATGCACGACCGCCGTAGCGCCCACACTGTGCCGCACCGCACCGTCACAGTTCTTATCGCGAAGAAAACGCGCCGCCCGGGCGAAAGCGAGTTTGGGATGAGCGCTCATAAGAAGAGGCTTGCTGGACGGAGTCGCGGCCGCGGCGAATTCCCCCGCGATCACCGCACCCGCGGCGGATTTCAAGGCTTGAGCAAGATACTTCTCGTCCTCGACAAAAACCAAGTCGTCCTGCTTGGCAGATACAACGCTCGCCACGGCGCTTATTTGAATACTCCCATCGCCGCGCAGCCGCGCCTGCACAGCGTCAGCAATCTGCTGCAGTGAGTACTTCATGCCTCTCACTGTATAGCAGCAGCAACAAAGGAGGGAAGCCTATCTGCCTCCGCCTCCCCCGATCCACCTTCATTCTTGGCCATCGCAGTCATGACACCCGAGAGAGCCCGCGCCGCCGGAACAACGAGCGAGTCAGGAAGGCTCGAAGCGAGATCGCGTCGTACCAATCCTCGATCTTTCGCCCCAGGTTTAGAATGAAAGTCGTGGAACGCAAAGTATTCTGGATGCTCTTCGTTGGGCTCGGCCTGATTGCCGACTTCATCCTGCCGCTCTGGTGGGGCGTAGCCGCGACTATTCCCATCCTGTTCGTCTCCTGGTGGATAGCCTACCGCAGCGATTGGTTCTAGCTCTCCAGGAACATTACGCTGCCAGCGAGCTGTGGATTTCAAAACATCAAGGTTAGCGCCTCATGATTCCGCGACGGGTCAGGTGATCACTGTATTTTCCGACGGCCTAACCAAGTTCTACTCTGAAATCAGGGAATTCCTAGGAGGAGGATCACACCATGAATTGGGACCGAGTGCAGGGTCAGTGGAAACAACTAAAAGGCAAGATCAAGACCAAGTGGGGCAAGTTGACTGACGATGACCTCGATGTCATTGCAGGCCAGAAAGATCAACTAATCGGCAAAATTCAGGAGCGTTACGGACTCAAGAAAGACGAAGCCCAGAAGCAAGTGGAGGAGTGGAATGCCACGCTGGCTGACGAAAACGCGGCCCAAACCGAAGCCGAGCGCAAGCGAGGCATGCGTCGCGCTGGCTAAGTCGCTCGCGGGTTGAATCAGAGTCACCTGCGAATCTACTGGACAGGGGGAGCCCATTGGAGGCTCCTTTCGTCGTTTAGTAAAACCGCGTATTTTGGCGGTTAAGCCACCCCAGACGCTCCCGCAGCTACGTCGTCCGTTCCGCTCCTTTCTTCGTCTTCAGCTCCGCCAGCAACTGCTCGATGCGATCTTCCTTTTCCAGTGCAGCCAGGCGGTCCTCCATGTTGTCTCCCGCAATTTCCGACTTCGCCTGGCTCACCGCCTCGGAATGTATTACTTTGCGCTTCATGCGGTCGAAAGCCGCGGCTTTCGAGCCGTCGCCCATGGCCATGCGCGCGTCGCTGGCTTTGCCCACGGCGCGGGCACGGCGATGTTGCGCGACCAGCAGATCGGCCTTGGCTTGCGCTTCCGTTAACTTCTGCTCCAGTTTGCGCAACGCCGATTTGAGATTTTCCGCCTGCGCCTTCTGGTCGGTCACCTGCTGCATGAAGTTCTCGCTCACCTCGCGATAGCTCTCCACGCGCTGCAGCGAGGCACGGGCCAAGTCGTCTTCTTTCTTGTCGACAGCCAATTCGGCCTTACGCATCCATTCGGCGACTTTGTCTTCATTTTCTTTCTGCTTCCGCTGCAACAAGTGTTGGTCGGCGATGGCGATCGCCACCTGCGTCTTCACCTGCAGAAGCTGGTTCTGCATGTCGAGGATGACTTGCTTGATCATCTTCTCTGGCTCTTCCGCCTTGTCGATCAGATCGTTAAGGTTGGCCCGAACTAACGTTGCGACTCGCTCTAGTAGTGCCATGGTGGACTCCTTTTGCTCAGCTGCTAGCTCTTCAATGCCAGGTTTTCGCTTCATGGGATCCATGTACTGCCGCGCACTCGGGACACTGGTTTCCCTTCCGCCGGAATGACGCGCCAATCGCTACTCCGATCGCAATTCCGATGGAGAGCCAGAGGGCGATGTGTCCGGCGAGAACACCGGCGACTGTTCCCAATCCCGCCCCCAACGCAATTCCTAGACCGGTGTGCTTGGACTTGTTCATTGCTCCACTCCTCGCCGCGCTCGGCTGGACAGCCGAGGCGGCCGTCCCTAGGCGAGCTCTTGGAGACTTACTTGCCATCTACTGGCAGCTTCGGTGGCTTGTCGCCGATCTGCCGCACCTTGCCCAGCAACTCCGCCAGCGGCATGCCCGAAAGTGTCTCGAACAGTGCCGGCACTTGCGCCGCCATTTTGGTGATGTCGCCAGTGATTTTGTTCATCCCGGAGGCATCGCCGTTTCCGGTGGAAACGATGGTGATCTTGTCGATGTTGGCCAGCGGACTGGCCAGCGCCCTGACAACCTCAGGCATGCTGGTGAACAGCCTGTCGATCACCGCTGCCTGGTTGTATTCCTGATAGGCTTCGGCCTTTACGTTCATGGCCTTGGCTTCGGATTCGCCTTTCTTGAAGATGATTTCGGCTTCGGCCTCACCCTGCGCGCGTATCGCCGACGCGTGCCCTTCGGCCTCCGCAATCAGGCGCTGCTTTTCGGCCGCGGCGAGGGTCTCAATGCGCTGACGCTCGATTTCTGCCTGCTTCAACACGGTTGCAATCAGTTCTTTCTCGCGGCGGTTGATCTCCGCTTCCTGCACCTTGACCTGTTGCTCTTTCTCGACTTGCTGCACCTTCACCTGCTCGGCCACAACCTGTTGCTGCATGATATTGGTTTGGATGTCGTACGCCTTGTCGGCTTGCGCTTGCTGGCGTTTTGTGACTTCGAGAAACTGCGCCTTCTTGACCTCAAGATCGCGCTGCGATTCGGCTTGTTTGGCCAACGACAAGGTTTCCGCCAGCACCCGCTCCTGGTCAGCTTGCGCTTTGGCTACAGCCGCTTCCCGCTGCGCCAGCGCGCGCTTGATGGCAGTGTCGCGGTCGGCTTCCGCCGTGGCAACATCGGCATCGCGCTTAATCCGCGCCACATCGGGTTTTCCCATGTTGGTGATGTATTCGTTCTTGTCACGGACTTCTTTGATCGTGAACGAGATCACCTCGAGGCCCATCTTGTTCATGTCCTCAGCGCAGGTGGACCGCATGCGGTCAGAAACCATCTCTGGCTGCTTCACGATTTCTTCCACCGTGAGCTGCCCGATGATGCCGCGTAGATGGCCTTCCATCACCAACCGGATCAGGCCTTCGCGCTCTTGGTCAGTCTTGGTCAGGAACTGCTCGGCTGCCGTCAGGACGGACTCCCGGTCGGACTTCACTTTGATTTGCGCGACAGCCTCGACAGTCACCGCTACGCCTTGTTTGGTGTACAGATCCTGCTGCGGCGCCACGTCGAACGACATCAATTCCAGCGAAAGGTCCCGGCAAACCTGCACCATAGGAAACACCAGCGTGCCGTGCCCTTGCACGACACGCGTCCCGCCGAATCCATACACGATGAGTGCTTCGTGCGGTCCAGCTTTGCGATAGAGCCTGGCCAACATGCTGGTCAGGAACAGAACGGCCATCACTCCCAGCCCGGCGACAATCCCAATCTCCAATGTCCTCGACATCTCGAACATAACGCCTCCTCTTACAAATGCGGTGGTTCTCAATCTTGGGTTGGCTCACCTACCGGTCTCGCCCGCAGATGGCGACTCGCGAACCTCGCCCGATAACTCGCTCCACAAACGTACGTAGGCAATTCCCTTCTCGTAGCGCGTGACGACCACTTCGCTGCCTTTGGCAATTGCGCTACTATCTTCGCTGCGCGCCCCGCAGACCCGGCGTGATCCCACCTGCGAGTAGATAACCTCGCCGGTTCCGCCGGTTCGGATGGAACTGCAAACACGCCCCAAAACTCCAACCATTTCGTAGTCGGCCTGATCCATGTTCTCTTCGTGCGAGATCAGCACCTTGGTCAAGAACAGAAACACAATGCCGCCCCCAATGAGACCGCTGCTCACCGACACCATGAGCGCAAACCCCACCCAGAGGCCGGAATAGCGGGTCAGCAAGTAGCCAGTTCCTCCGAACCAGGCCAGGAATGCCGTCACCGTGACCAAGTTAAACGGGGACACAGCGCTCCCCTGCGCGTCACTGCTCCGGGCATAGGCCGACCATGAGCCGGGGGAAAGTGTGCGCCACCGGCGTGCCCGTGAAAATGCCACAGATGGAATCGTCCGCTGCGTGAGCCTCCCAGCACGAATGAAAGAAAACTAAAGCCAAAGCCCGCGGCGAAACAGATCAGATAAAAATCTGCCCAGGTCATAGGATTCGCCTCTCTTCCGCGCTGACACCGGGGCGGCGGTTAGCATGCGCTGGTTCTGGACGCAACGCCTCGAGCAGACGCTCTGCCAACCCTGGAGTGTCGAGAATCGCTCCCAACAGCAGAAAGCAGCGGCGGGTGTCTCTTTCGCGGGCGGCCTTGATCATGACATTGCTGACCTCAGGGTCGCTGGCAAAGCGTTCCGAGCCTTGCAACAGCCACACATCGAGCTTGCCTTCCGTGGTTCGCAGGTCCGAGGTCAGCTCAGTGTGATAGCCCTCCGGGTCGTCCACTAGAAAACCGGGATGCACTTTGAAGAACCTCGCCAACAAGGCTCGCGAAGACTGCGTCATGTGAGGACGGGCGCCGTTTTCAATCTGTGACAAATAGGACTGGCTCATAGTCTTCCCGCGCCCCAGCTCCTCACAGATGGCGCGGACGATTTCCTGCTGCGTCATCGGTCGTCCCAATCCACGCAGCGAGCCTTCGACTTCGCGCAGATAACGAATTTTCTCGCCTAGTCGCATATTTCAAATCGACATATTTATATTGCATATTGCAATTACAGTCAAGCGCTCGATTTGCCGTATTTTCGCGGGGTTACACCGGATGTGACAAAGGACAACAGCCAGGCAAAGAGAAAACGCCTCCGGTGCGAACCCGGAGGCGCTGGCTTCTCTCTTCTACGAGACGGTCTCGCCGCTCGCTGCCTTGTGGTGTTGGCCCAGCTTATTGGTGCCGGGTATTGTGCTTGTCGCGATAGATCTGGCGCGACTGGCGATTTTGCCGGCGATTGACCCGGGCTTTTTCTTGCGCAGTCAGCTTGCCACCGTTGGCTTGACGGTCGGCATGCACTTCCTGATTGATCTTCGCCTGATTGTGTTCCAGGTGGGCCGCTTGGCCGGCGGTCAACTGGCCGCTCTGGATGCCCTGCGCGATGCGGTCCTGCTGGTTCTCCTGGCGCTTGCCGACTTCACTCTTTGGGTTGGTATTTTGCACCGCCGAATTGTGCTTGTCCTGGTCGATCTGCTTGGATAACTGGTTCTGTTGCTGCGTTAGCGTCTTTTTGTCGGCTGCAGTCAGTTTGCCGTTGTCCAGTTTGCGCATGTTGCGCTCTTCCTGGTTGAGGACGGCTTGCTTCTTCTCCAGATTGGCGGTTTCGCCGGCCGTCAGCTGTCCGCTCTTGACGCCATTGGCGATGCGGTCCTGCTGGTTTTCTTTGCGATCCTGGATCGACTCGCCGGTTACAGGGGTAGACGCCGCGGTCGAGCTCTGTGCAGTTGTACTGCTGCTCTGCGCAACAACTGGCAACGCAAAGACCGCCAGTGCTGAATCCGCCGAGCAGTTATTCCCCTGAGCGCAGACACCTCTACATCCCAGCTTCGATGCGAGAGCGAGGATCGAGATAGTCGCGCAATGCGTCCCCTATAAAGTTGAATGACAACACTGCCAACATCACGGCGAGCGCGGGAAACAGGACGAGGTGGGGTGCATCAAAAAGATGGGCGCGGCCGTCGTTGAGCATCGTGCCCCAACTGGCCGTGGGCGGAGGAACTCCCAGTCCGAGAAAGCTCATCGTTGCTTCGGCGAGGATTGCCCCGGCCATGCCGATGGCAGATTGCACGATCACGGGCTGAATAATATTGGGCAGAATGTGGCGGACGATGACGCGCACATCGCTCGCGCCGAGGGCGCGGGCAGCTTCGACGAATTCTTTTTCTCGGGCGGCAAGCACCTGACCGCGGACCAGACGTGCGTAGCCAACCCATCCGCCAAGTGAGAGAGCAAGAACCAGGTTCACGATGCCAGGTCCGCGGAAGGCGACGAAGGCGATAGCAAGAAGAATTCCGGGAAACGAGAGGAATGCATTCATGAGCACGACATTGACGAAGCGGTCGACGCGTCCGCCATAGTAACCAGCGATGGAGCCGATCACAAGTCCGAGCGCGAGCGACGTCAGAACAACGCAACTGCCCACCAGCATCGAGATGCGCGCGCCGTAGATGATGCGCGAGAGGATGTCGCGGCCGAGTTCGTCACTTCCGAACCAGTGCGCCGCTGAAGGCGGTTCAAGACGGGTGGGAAGATTGATAGAGGCGGGATCTTGCGGGGCGATCCAAGGGGCGAAGATCGCGAATAGTACGAAGATAGATACCAACACAACGCCGGTCGCGGCCAGAGGATTGTGGCGGGCAGCGCGGCGGAACGAAATGGCGGCGGTGGACATAAGAACAAAATCCCAGAAAACGCCGAGAAGCCTTCACCCGTGGAGCTCGCGCACCGCTGCCAAAGTTGTTTCTACCTCGGCTGGTGAATTTAACAAGCCGGGGGACAAGCGCGCGTAAAGCGTTTTGTAGGGCGTGACGCTGGCGACGATTTTTTTCTTTCTCAACGCGTCCACCACCTGTTGGGCGTGGATTCCGTGTAGATCAAAGCAGACGATGCCTGCGGATAACTCGTCCTCCGTAGGCGTGTAAAGCGTAACATTCGGCATTTTCGCCAAGCCCTCTTTGAGCTGCCGGTTGAGCGAGTGAATGCGCTCCGCGATGCGCAGCTTGCCAATGGTTTGGTGGAACTGGAAGGCGCGGTCCAGGGCCCAACGATGTTCGAAGGGATGGAAACCTCCAGGAGACATCCAAGAACCGACGGGAATCGTGGCCGTGGGACGAAGCTCCATCCACATTTCGTAATTGGCATCGTCGAATGTGGGAATCGTGGCCGTGGCGGCTGACCAGGCCGTGGGCGTGCCCCAGACGACGCCAGTACCGCGCGGGCCAAACATCCATTTGTGGCATCCGGCGATGAAGAAATCGCAGCCCAATTCCGGCAGCTCGGTGCCATCGACACCCAGGCCGTGCACGCCATCGACGCAAAGTAGCACGCGGTCTTGCTCATCGCGGCCGGCATTGATAGCCTTAAGCGCGTCCGCTATGGCGCGAATCGGGAGCTTCACCCCGGTGCAAGAATGCACCCAAGTGACAGCCAACACACGGGTGTGCGAAGCGACAGCCTTGGTGACATTGGCGACGATCTCATCGACGGACTTTGCAGCTGCGTCGCGGTACAAAGAGATTCTGCGGATCGATGCGCCGGTGCGCTCTGCGCGTAAGCGGAGCGAGGTCTCGGTGGAATAGTGATCGTGAGTGGTGGTAAGGATCTCCTGGCTGGCACGCAGCTTCAGGCCGCTGTAGAGGAGGCCGAGTCCCATGGTCGTGCTGTCAGTGAGAGCGATGTCGGCGGGATCGACACCAAGATAATGCGCGGCTGCCGCCGCGACGGCCGCTTCCGACTCGGTGATATTTGCGAACCAATACTCGATGGGATTGGCGTCGAGAGCGCGCCGGTACATCTCAATTGCGTCACGAACAGGTTTGGGGTGCGACGCCAGGAAAAATCCCGCCATATGAATCAGGTCGGGCACGAGATTGAAATCGGCGCGGAGAGCCTCCCAACTTGGAGAATCAGCGGAGGACTGCTTGCCAGCAACCGCCTCAGCCGTCCGCAAGGCGGATGTCAGTGCAACCGCACCGATGACCTGTCCGGTGCGTACCAGAAAATCTCTGCGATACATGACGGAGTCCTCATGCGGTCAGTGACCAACGTCGACCCAGTTGATTCCTGCGAGGTCCAGTTTAATCCCTCATCATTGGTTTCGGAACCTGAGTTTCGAAATCTGGGGCGCGTGTGTTGTTTGATGACGGTTGCTCCAGAGGACTGCCGTTCTAGTTCCCCCTGCGCCAAGAACGAGAAGGATGGGCACTCGGCGGTGGTGAGATGAGCGAATAGTAAACTGCGCCCTCCGCTCTCGAGCTGGCTCACGAATTGTGTTTTCATAACTCACGAATTGTGTTTTCATAAAATAGACTGCACGAACCGGATCGCCGGTCCGCATGCGCGCCGTAAACCTCCACCTCTAGCCTACGTTCTGAGGAGAAAAATCATGAGCAAAGTCTCGTACATTCCCAAGGACTACAACTCGGTCACGCCCTACTTGGTCATCAGGGGTGCTGCCCAAGCCATTGAGTACTACAAGAAAGTTTTCGGCGCGACCGAAATCTTTCGCATGAATAGCCCGGACGGCAAGGTCGGTCACGCGGAGTTGAAGATCGGCAACTCGCACATCATGCTGGCCGACGAAAATCCCAGCATGGGGCAGGGACACACCAGCGCCGCCACCATCGGCGCCAGCCCGGTGAGCCTGTATGTATACCTTCCCGACGTCGATCGCGTAGTCGAACGCGCGGCGGCCGAGGGCGCGAAAATCCTAAAGCCGGTTCAGGACCAGTTCTACGGAGACCGCTCTGGCTTCATACAGGATCCGTTCGGACATCTGTGGGGCGTTGCCACTCACGTGGAAGACGTGTCGCCCAAGGATATGGACGAACGGATGAAGAAGGTAACGGAGGCAGCGTAGTTTGATTTGGACAGGAGGCGGGACACCCGCCTCCTGCATTTTCGATTGCTCCCACAAATCGCAAGACCCCACCTTGCCGCAAATAACGACAAGAGCGCGGAACGCGGCGGCTCCCACCAGCAGGCCCTTCGAGTTCGCATCGCGATCTATGAAACCAGTCGCTGATGACAGTTTTTAGAATGTTTTAACGACGGTCGCCGCCCGGTTCTGGATAATTGAAGCGATCTGTCATCCCGACCGATGTCAGCTGATCTGCGAAACAGTCCACTGGCGAGTGGAGGGACCTGCTTGTCTGGCTGGTACATGTGACGCGTGAACCAGTCGGTCGCCGCTATTCCGCCTACCTGGGATTTCGGCGTTCCAGCGGCCCTCGGGATGACAGATAGATTTGAAATGGCGATTGATAAATCCAATCGCAAACGTCCGCTCGAGATGACGGGTCTCGCGATGTGATTGAAAAATGCACCAAAGAATGCTGCCTCAACGACGCCCATTTTGGCATTGCGAACGACCCAGCCAAGCCCAGTGTGTTTTCTTTACTGCCTGATCCTCGGGTTCGCCACCGAATACAGCACGTCGGTCAGGAAGTTCACCGCGACATACGTCAAGCCAATCGCCAGAATGCAGCCTTGCACCAGATAGTAATCGCGATTCGAAATTGCCTGAATCGTGAGGCGGCCGATGCCGGGCCAGGAGAAGATTGTTTCGGTGACGATGGCGCCGGCCAGCAGCGCGCCGAATTGCAGGCCGAGTACGGTGATCACGGGAATCATGGCGTTGCGTAGGGCATGGCGGTAGACGACGGTGCGCTCGGACAGGCCTTTGGCGCGGGCGGTGCGGACGTAGTCCTGGCTCAACTCTTCGAGCATGGACGTGCGCACCATGCGGGTGAGGATGGCGGCCATAGATCCGCCCATGGTGATGGCGGGCAGCACCAGATACTCGACGCCGCCAGAACCGGAAACCGGCAACCAACCCAGCTTAATGGCACAAAGAATTATGAGGATCGGGCCCAGTGCGATGTTGGGAAACGACAACCCAAAAAGGCTGACGACAGAAATCAGACGGTCCTCCCAACGATTGGGATGCTGTGCGGAATATACGCCGGCTGGAAACGAAAGAATGATTGCGATGAACAGTGACGCCAGCGTCAGTTCCATGGTATAGGGGTAACGCTCGGCCATGAGGTGCGTGACCGTCTGGTTGTAGCGGAACGACGGTCCAAGGTCACCGTGAAGGACGCCCTTCCAGTAACGGATGTATTGCTCGCCTAGTGGCCTGTCGAGGCCATAGGCGTGGCGAGTGGCCTGGATATCGGCGGGTGGCGCTCCTTCGCCGAGCATCTGCTGGATGGGGTCTCCGGGGACGAGGTGGATTAGAAGGAAGACGAGGGAGACGACTAACCAGATGACGGGCAGGGTGTAGAGGACGCGTTGGAGGAGCTGGCGAAGCATGAGGTCAGTGACTCGTGTTTAGTGGCTAGGGGCGAGTTCTCAGTCAAATCTCCGAACCTCAGCGGCTGAAACCGCTGGTTAAAAAGGCTCCTTTTCGGCACGACTGAAGTCGTGTCCTGATCCGAATCGTAAGTTTGTGCCTCCCGACTCTCCCGCACAATCAGCTCGCAGTCGATGCGCGCCTTCGGCGGCTAAAGCTGAACTCAAGCAAGGCGGTTACCGCAGCTCTGAAGCGCTGCGCTACTCAAAGGCAAGCGATGAAATTTTTCCTTTCGCGGAGTTATCTGTCAGTCTCCCGCGTGCTTTGCGGACTCAGCCCCGGCCTCGATGTTTCCTGTTTTCTCAATCTTCACTCTGGCGATGCGGTGGCCTTCCATTTCTGCGACGGTATAACGGTGGCCTTCGTATTCGAACGTATCACCCAGGCTGGGAATCCTTTGCAGATGGGCGAGAATGAATCCACCCAGAGTTTCAAAGCCAGCATCCCGAGGAAGAGTCACGCCGTACTGGGCTTCGAGGTCTCGAATGTTGACTGAGCCTTCGAGCACCATCACTGATTCGTCTTCCAGCGCTGGCTCGGGCGGGGCAAGGTCAAACTCGTCTTCGATATTGCCTACCAATTGCTCGAGAATGTCTTCGACGGTGACGACGCCGGCGGTCGAGCCGAACTCGTCGACCACCACCGCAAGGTGGCGACGCCGTTGCTTAAACTCGGCCAATAATTCAGCGAGCACCTTGGTTTCGGGAACGACCAGGACATCGTGCACAATCTGGCCGATTGTCATGCGCGAGATGCGTTGGGCTACAGGCAGGCCCACGTTGGTGAGCCGCAGCCGCACCCACCGCATTAAGTCTTTGTAGTAGAGAACGCCGACAATGTGCTCCGGCCCGCGCTGCGGGTCGTAAATCGGGATGCGAGAGTGTTGGCCTTCGATAACACGGGTCAGCGCCTCATCGAGGCTGAGGTCAGCGGGCAAAGAGAAAATGTCAGGGCGGGCGACCATGACTTCGCGAACCGTAATGCTGTCCAGTTCAATGGCGTTGTGAATCATCTCTTCCTGAAATTCAGGAATCTGTCCGAACTGGCGGCTGGCGGTAACAATCAGCTTGAGTTCGTCGGGTGAGTGTACGGCGCCGCGACGGCGGGACTCCTGAGCGCCAAAAAGCCGCAGAACCAGGCCGCCGGACTTCCGCATGAAGAAAAGAAAAGGACGAGTGATAGTAAGAAAAGCTTCCATGGGCGCGGCGACAGCAAGAGCGACCTGCTCGGAGCGCTGCAAAGCTAGCGTTTTTGGCACGAGCTCGCCGAGGAGCACGTGCAGGTAGGTGATTAAACTGAAGGCGATCGCGATGGCAATGCTGTGTGCGTAGACGGCCGCGTGCGGAACCTTGTGGACAAACTGAAAACCTTCCACCAGCCGGGCCACCATGGGTTCGCCGATCCAGCCCAGGGTCAAGCTGACCATCGTGATGCCAACCTGGACGCCGTTTACGACCTCATCCAGCTTCTGGTGGAGACGCTGAACGATGCGCGCGCCAACGCGTCCGGATGCGATGAGCTGCTGGATGCGGGTGTCGCGGACGCTCACCAGTGAGAATTCGGCGGCTGCGAAAAAGGCATTGGCTGCCACCAGGAGAAGGATCAACAAGACCCGGAGCAGCACAAAGGCGATCATGGAAACGTAATTCTAACATTCCAAAGGGCTATGCGACGCTTTCGGTTCCTACCGGGCAGACTGGATCGGCGAGCTCAGGGGAGCTCATGGCGGACTCTCAAGGGGGCTAAGCGTGGGCTAAAATGATGAATGGCGCCGTTCGCTGCGTCATAAAATTCAGCTCCGACCGCTACCCTTTATCACGTATCACGGTCTAAACGATCAGCTTAGGTTAAGCGACGGATATCTCCGATACCGTCTAACCCAATCTCAGGAACAAACGTGGGGCTGGCTGCGTACGTGAGGAATGAGGGCACGCGCACAACAGCTGCCCATCTCCAGCGCGCATCAGGGGGCGATTGTGAACGGAAACGGGAATAATAAGAAAAAGCGTCGCAAACTATACATCTACGGTGGCATTGGGCTGGGTTTGGTCTTGCTGATTGCTATTGGTGTGTTTGCTGCCACCCGTGGCGGCACCAAGATTGACCCGTCGAAGCTGGCGAAGGTAGAGAAGGGCGACCTGGCCAAGAGCGTGGTGGCTACGGGCAAAGTTACGCCCATCATCAAAGTCGAAGTGAAATCCAAGGCTAGTGGCATTGTCAAGAAACTGCTGGTGGATTACGGCGACCGCGTGAAAAAGGGACAGCTCCTGGTGCAGCTCGACAAGGTAGAAATTGAGGCGCAGGTGGACAATCTGAAAGGTTCACAGGCTGACTACGAGCGCGCCAAGGTCGATGCGGAAGGACCGGATGTGCCGCTATTGAAGCGCGCCTACGATCGTGCCCTGGGGATGGCGAAGGACGGAGTCGTATCCGCCTCGGCGTTGGATGATGCCGAGAAGAACTACGAGATGTCGCTCAACAAGCAGAACGTGGCCAAGGCGCAGATGACGGTATTAAAGGCAAAGATCGCACAGTCGGGAGCGCAGGTCGCGCAGGATCAAGCCAACCTGAAGCAACTCGAGGAGCAGCTCAGCTACACCGATGTGGTTTCGCCGATTGATGGAATTGTGCTCTCGCGCGATGTGCAAATGGGCGACGCGGTCAGCTCGATTCTGGTTCTGGGTTCCTCGGCCACACTGGTAATGACGCTGGGCGATACCAGCGAAGTTTATGTAAAGGGCAAAGTGGACGAGAGCGATATTGGCAAGGTTTATCTGGGACAACCGGCGCGGATCAAAGTGGAGTCCTTCAAGGACAAGACCTTCCAGGGCAAGGTCACGAAGATTTCGCCCATGGGGGTAGAGAAGGACAACGTCACTACATTTGAAGTGCGTGTCTCCATCAACAATCCCGGCGGCGAATTGAAGGCTGAGATGACCGCGAACGCTGAAATCATTCTGGACGAGCACAAGAGCGTGCTCCAGATTCCAGAAGGCGCCATTATCTACGACAAAGACAAGAAGGCGTCGGTCGAAATTCCTGATCCGAAGGGCAAAGAGGGCAAGAACAAAGTCCCGGTCAATATTGGGATCTCGAACGGCGCGAAGACTGAAGTGCTTAGCGGTTTGAAGGAAGGCGATCAGGTGGTACTGCAGTAAGAATCGTTGTCGGGCTCGAACGCGAGACCCGGGTAAGGTTGGGGCACGGGTCGCAGATCCGTGCCCCCAGTTCTAAGAGGCGTTTTCAGGCATCGTTTCGTGCGATCAAGGTATGACTGTTCTCGAAATCCTGCGCCAGGCGTTCGCTACGTTCCGCGCTCACAAGATGCGCACGTTCCTCACGATGTTCGGCATCGTGTGGGGAATCGCATCGGTAATTCTTCTGGTAGGGCTGGGGCTTGGTTTCAGCGTGGACCAGAAAAAGCACATGCAGACTCTGGGTAAGGACCTCGTGATCGTTTGGGGAGGGCGCACCAGTTCGCAGGTTGGCGGACGCGCAGCGGGACGGGAGGTCCAGCTCAACGTTGATGATGCTCACCTGATCCAGAACGAATGTTATCTCGTGAAGAACGTCAGCCCGGAGTTGCGTCGAAGTATTCCGGAAGTAAGCCAGTTCAATTCGGCGAGTCGCGGCGTGGTCGGGATGTGGCCTTCGTATCAGGATTTCCGTTCGTTGCTGCTGGCGGAAGGCCGCCTGATTACAGATGATGACGAGCGCGAAGGCCGGCGCGTCCTGGTGTTGGGATCGAAAGCCCATCGCCAATTGTTCCCCGGACAACCGGCCGTCGGCGCGGCAGTACTGGTCAAGAGCGTGCCTTATACCGTCGTCGGAGTTTTGCAGGAAAAGAAGCAGAACTCGAACTATAGCGGGCCGGATAACGACTATCTTTTTGCTCCGTACTCAGCAGTGTCGCGGGATTTCCCTCCGCCCATCAAGCCTGGAGCCGGAATCACGCGTGGGTGGCTTGATGACATTGTTTTTGAAGTCGGTGACCCGGAAGATCACGAAGCGGCGGTTCTGCAGGTTCGCAGAGCGCTGGCGCGCGTGCATCACTTCGACGCCATCGACAAGGATGCGGTTTTCATCTGGGACACCATGAACGGCGCCAAGATGCTGGAGAAGATCTTCGGCGTGGTGACCATTTTTTTTGGCTGCGTAGCCGTGATCACGCTTTGCCTGGGAGGAATCGGCGTCATGAACATCATGCTGGTGTCGGTGACCGAACGCACGCGGGAGATTGGCACGCGCAAAGCGATTGGCGCGACCCGGCGAGACATTGTGCGCCAGTTTTTCGCGGAGTCCGCGATGTTGACCGTGGTCAGCGGGCTTCTTGGCCTCAGCTTCGGAATAGGGACTTGTATCGCCATGGGTGCTCTGCCTTTACCCGATTTCGTGCCGCATCCGATTATTTCTCCGATTTCGATCGTGGTTTCGATTCTGACGCTTTCTTTGATTACGGTAACCGCGGGGGTGTATCCAGCCCAGCGTGCCGCAGAAATGACACCTGTGGAGTCTCTACGATATGAATAGCAATCCGAGCTCGAGATTTTCCTCTTCCTGCTTGCCGGCCCGCTCCTCCGCGATCGCGCTGGTCATGCTTTTCGCCTGCACCCTGGCCCTCGCATCCCCGCCGCAAGGGACCTTTGCAAGGACGTTTCAGGTGAGCGGTCCGGTGAACCTGGAAGTGCAGACTCGCTCCGGAGACATCACCGTGCGCAGCGGCCCCGCGTCGGCGATCACTGGCTTTTCGGAGGAGACAGGAGGTCGGGGGAAGTGCATGAGATCGAACAGAACCCGCCGTTGCGCCAGCAAGGCGACAGCATTCACATCGACGATGTGAACGCGCACAACATTTCCGTGAATTACGAAATTACGGTGCCTGCAGAAACGGCTTTGCGCACCCACACCGGCTCAGGGGACCAGACGATTGAAGGAGTCCACGGGAACGCCGATTTGCGAAGCGGATCGGGAGACATGCGACTTTCACGCCTTACCGGCGATATTCGCATTCAAACCGGTTCGGGGAATCTGCGTGGCCACGAGATCTCTGGGCCAGTACGCGGAGGAACGGGCAGTGGCGACGTCGAGTTGGAGGAGACTGGCTCCGGCGATGTTGACCTGCATACCGGATCAGGAAACATCACGGCCCGTGGCTTGAATGGCACATTTCGCGGTGAGGCCGGCAGTGGAGACATCACTGCCGAAGGTACGCAAACCGGCTCTGAGGCCCCGTGCTCAAGGTGCATACCGGGTCGGGAGATATTCATATCGAGTAGGGAGCAGCGGTGAGGGGCAGACGCTTTGTCTTCTTGCCACTGGCCACTAACTACTGCTCGCAGTGGTTTAGGAAAAAGACATCTCTGGCAACCATGTTCCTGAAAGAACTCATCTCGCAGGGTTGGCAGGCGTTGATGCGCGACCGGCTGCGCTCGACACTCACGATGCTGGGCATCGTGTGGGGACTGGCATCGGTAGTGCTGCTCCTGGCCTACGGGCAGGGGCTGGGCGGTAGCGTCCTCCATGCCTTCCTCAACATGGGAAGCAATGTGATCGTGCTGTGGCCGGGCCAGACGAGTATGCAGGCCGGTGGGCAGCGCGCAGGCAAGACGGTCAATTACGAATACGAAGATGTCGAGGCAATCCGCGACGAAGTTCCCATTGTGCGTGCGGTAAGCGCGGAGATCGACCGAGATTTTGGGTTCAAGCTGGGCACACGTGTGGTCACGATCCAGGTGCGCGGCGTGGAAATGCCCTACGGGCAAATGCGCAAACTCACGCTCGAAGATGGCCGCTATTTTGACGAGGGAGACTTCGCCGACCGCCGGCGCGTTGTGATCCTCGGTTATGAGGCGGCCAAAAAAATATTTCAAGGCGCGCCCGGAGTGGGTCAGCACGTAAGCATCGGCGGACTGGATTTCGAGGTCATTGGCACCATGCGCAACAAAATCCAGGACTCGATGTACAACGGCCCGGACAATGACAACGGCTTCATTCCCTTCGGACTCATGCGCGACCTGAAAAATCTTCGTGATCCGGACGAGATCATCTTCCAACCCACAGCGGCAGAATTGAACAAACAATCTTTGGCAGCGGTGCGCGAGGTAATTGCAAGGCGGCACCACTTCGATCCCAAGGACGACAAAGCCACTCCGGAATGGGACACGATCGAAGACAGGGCCATGATTAACCGCTTCTCATTAGGCCTGCAGGCGGTGCTCGGATTGATTGGGGCCGTAACCTTGGCCGTGGGCGGCGTTGGCGTGATGAATATCATGCTGGTCTCGGTCACCGAACGTACGCGTGAGATTGGACTACGTAAAGCTCTGGGAGCACGTCCGCGGCACATTCTTGTGCAGTTTCTGTTGGAAGCGCTGGTTTTAACCTTCGCCGGAGGATTGATCGGTATGGCGGTAGCGGTGCTGCTCACATGGGCGATCCCGCCCATGCCGCTGTATGACGAGTTCTATAAGACGGCGAATCACGAAGGAGCCATTTTCCTGCATGCCTCGGCGAGCGTGATGACTGTTTCCTTTGCGATTCTTTCGCTCGTAGGCATCATTTCCGGATTCTTCCCGGCACTAAAGGCGGCCAAGCTGAATCCGATCGAGGCATTGCGATACGAATAGACGAGCGCCGAGGCTCGATCCTCGGGTACCCGAAACCAGAATCAGTGCAAATCCGATTGCGTCTCGAATTCAGTGAGAACGCCGCTAGCAGGCACTTGCGGACCCGCACCCACTCGCTTCCAAGCGGCGATCGTCTGGTTGGCGTTCTTACGGACCCACAAGGATAAAACTCAATGTCAATACAAACCCCTCGATCATTACCTCCGTGCCTTGACGCCGCGCTCCTCCACAAATTAACTTCACATTCGTAGGGAGTATTCTGTTTTTTTCCTAGTGAGGGAAGCTTGCCACAACGTCCGATCATCACACTGACCACTGATTTCGGGATTAACGATCACTTCGTTGGCACCATGAAGGGCGTCATCCTGAATATTGCGCCCGATGCCGCGATCGTCGATATCAGCCACTCGGTTCAGGCCTTTGATGTGCTCGATGGAGCGCTCACCGTCGCGCAAGCCTATTCCTACTTCCCGACCGGGACCGTACACGTGGTTGTGGTCGACCCGGGCGTGGGTACTGCAAGGCGGCCGATCATTGCGTCGAGCGACGGCCATCATTTTGTAGCGCCAGACAATGGCGTGCTTTCCCTGGTTTATGCGCGTGAGGAACGGATGCACGTGCGGCACGTTACTTCTGAACACTACTTTTTACAGCCCGTGAGCAACACCTTCCACGGTCGGGACATTTTCGCTCCGGTGGGTGCCTACCTGGCAAAAATGGTGGATACGAAGAAGTTCGGAGAAGAGATTGAAGACTTTGCGCGTTTCTCAGCGCCCCGTCCCAAGATTTCGGAGAACACTCTCCGCGGGGTGGTGCTAAAGGTTGATCGCTTTGGAAACTTGATTACGAATATCACACCCGCGGATGCTCCCAAGCTGTTCGAAGCTCAGCCCGCGCCGTTCAAGATCGCAGTCGGCAACTGCGAGATTACCGAGATCAGGCAAGTCTACGCCGGTGGCGCTCCGGGAGAGGTTTTCGGCATCCTCGGAAGCATGGGCTTTCTTGAAATCGCAGCCAATCGCGGAGCCGCCGCACAACTCGCGGCCGCAGGAAAAGGCAGCGACGTGAACATCGTGTCGGGAGAGGCCGCAGCGGCGGGCAAAGGCGCTTGAGTTTAGCAGCCTCCCCTGCCTTCCCAGGAAGCTAACACCGCAAATTACGTTTATAAAAAATACCAGTGCGAAAGCAATTCCTGCGCCTCTTGCCAATCCAGACTTGTCATTGCTCCGCAGAGCGACTATCCCCACGACCGCCAAAGTAAACGGGGAAGTCCACACGAATCTAGCGGGAAGATTATCTCGGCCGGTCGCCAGAAGCAACGGCGGATTTGCTTTTCGTCCCCGCACCGTCGGAAATGAGCTTTTCTTAAGATCTGTTGGGTTTGGGATGGACGTACCGTTCCATCTCACCGGTCCATTTGAGAAAGCGCCAGAGATTGCCGCGTT
>WNGJ01001571.1_pt1 | contig 25445 bp, 26 predicted proteins | sample 5400611 | NCBI WGS metagenome assembly WNGJ01 (sample SAMN13153375, study PRJNA577476) | soil metagenome | isolation source: 40 cm soil or saprolite under Garry oak tree replicate 1 | place: USA:California | collected 2016-06-15
TGAGACCGCGAAGATAGCACGCGAGCGAAGAAAAGGGAAATGCCCGCCGAGAAGGGATGGATCAACGGAGATTCCAAGCAGCGTGCGCGGAGAGTTGAACAATTGACAATTGCTAGTGAGCATCCTAACGTGGCGCTTCGATTTGGCGCATGGAGGAGTTCATCGTGCACCGAAAGAAAAGTGTCTTGTTGACGGCACTGGCTGCTGCTGTGGCGTTCATTGGCGCCGCAAAAAATGGCTCACTGCCCAGAGTGTCTGGTGCAAACACAAATGCAAGCACCGGCGCGGAAGCCGGCACGGCGGCAGGAATCTTCGAAGGTCACGGCGACGTCGGGACGGTTCTTCACGAAGGTTCCGTGGAATACGACGCAGCGAAACGAAGCTACGCGATAGCCGGCAGCGGCGAAAATATGTGGTTCGCGAGCGATGCATTCCAATTCGTGTGGAAGAAAATGTCCGGCGACTTGACGCTGACGGCGGGCATCGCGTTTCTCGGCAAGGGAGTGAACGAACATCGCAAAGCGGTGTTGATGGCCCGCCAGAGCCTGGACTCGGATTCTCCGTACGCGGACGTCGCGCTGCACGGCAGCGGTTTGACTTCGCTGCAATTCCGCGAGGAGAAAGGCGCGCCCACACACGAGATCCAGGCCAACATTTCCGCACCCAAGCGGTTGCGGATTGAAAAACGCGGACCGTACTTTTCGATGTGGCTCGCGGACGAAAAAGACGAATTCCATTTGGCGAGCGGGTCCATGCGAATCGCATTGAAAGAGCCGTTTTACGTGGGCATTGGCGTGTGCAGCCACGACCAGGAACTGGTGGAAAAAGCGGTGTTCTCAAATGTCGAGTTGAAGCCGGCAGAGACTGTGGCCGCTGCCGCTTCCACTCTCTACAGCACGCTCGAAATCATTACCGTTGCCTCCACCGACCGGCGCGCAATTTATGTTGCGCCGGAGAGGTTCGAGGCGCCCAACTGGATGCCGGATGGCAAGAGTCTGCTCTTCAACAGAAACGGGCGGATCGAGAAGATTGCCGTGACGGGCGGGACTCCGCAGATTATTGACACGGGATTCGCGACGCGTTGCAACAACGACCACGGAATTTCGCCGGACGGCGCGCAACTGGCGATCAGCGATAACTCGCAGGAGGAGCATCGATCGCTCCTTTACGTTGTGCCGATCCGGGGCGGCGCGCCGCGGCGTATCACGCAGAAATCTCCTTCGTACTGGCATGGGTGGTCGCCGGACGGGAAGACGCTGGCGTTCGTCGGCGAGCGGAACGGCGATTTCGATATCTATGCGATACCCGCGGCTGGCGGCGAAGAGAGGCAATTGACGACTGCCACGGGACTGGACGATGGGCCGGAGTATTCGCCCGACGGGAAGTACATTTACTTCAACTCCGAACGCACCGGTCACATGCAAATCTGGCGGATGCGGGCCGATGGAAGCGAACAGGAGCAGATTACGTTTGGAGAACAGAACGATTGGTTTCCGCACATTTCACCCGATGGTGAAAAAATGGTTTTCGTGACGTATGACGCGAGCGTGAAAGGCCATCCGGAGAACAAAGACGTGATGCTGCGGATGATGACAGTGAAAAACAAAAAGATTACCGTGCTGGCGAAATTGTTTGGCGGACAGGGAACGATGAATGTGCCGTCGTGGTCGCCGGACGGGAAGCAGTTTGCGTTCGTGAGCTATCAGTTGGCGCCGAAGGGTCAGTGACTCATGCGAGGCACCCTTCATCGGGGTATCTGGTTAACCATTAGGTTAGAACCCATCTATCCCCCTATGTTTCTTGTAAGTGCTGCATCTAAAAGACTTAGATTTTCTCCAAGTGGTTTAGAATCAACACAACACTTGCGGGTACTTCCATAAGTGTTGATTCTAAAGGGAGTTACAATGGATTCTTCGGACAGTTTTACAGGTGTTGATTCTAAATGACTTAGGTCAAATACGCTTGGTGATTGGAAAGATCGGAACCGGCGCAGCGCCTAGAGTTACCCAATAGCTAGTGTACCACACAGGAACGAAGAGTCAAGGAAGAATTGAGATAAGACGACAACGCCTACCGTCTAGCTTTTCGTAACTGTTCATTCTACAAGACTTAGCTTGCATAGATAGGCCTACCTGGACCTAGCCAACCCTGGAGCGAATCGAACGCCCTATTAGCTGAATAGACACATGGTCAACCTGTTTTCCCTTTTCATTCGTCTCCATTTCTGTATACTAAGCTTAGAAATCAAGCTCGTTTCTCCCTGGGCGGGGAGGCGAGCCAATCCAAAGTAGCCCCACAGAAGAGCCAGTTCAGAAGTTCCCCGCAGGGCTGGCCAGGGGCAATTTCTCTTGCATTCCGATGGTCGAATTGGTGTCTGAGTCGCCCGTTTAGGTTGCCGCTCGCCGACAAGGAGGCCAGCCATGGTTTACTGCAAGCGTTGGGGTCACATTGCCGCAATTCTTGTGCTCGGATTGTCAGTAATGTGCGGCCCCGCACGGTCGCAACAGTTCTCCACGCCAAAGAACGTGTCGAACAATGCGGATTCTTTATTCACTCCGCAGATCGCCGTGGATGCTGCTGGGAACATCTATATGGCCTGGGAGGATGATACTGCTAACAACATCCTATTCAGCCACTCAACCGATGGGGGCGCGACCTTCCTCCCGACGCCGACAGCAAAGCAGGTCTCCAATAGTCTGGGATGCTCCTTCAATCCGGTCATGGCTGTGGATGCTGCCGCCAACATCAATATAGTCTGGGAGGATAGCCCCGACTGCAGATTTCGCACTTCTAATATCTTTTTCAGCCGCTCGACCGATGGAGGCATCACCTTCTCCACACCAACGAACCTCTCCGCAACAATGAACACTGCTTTATTCTCCGTTTCGCAGATCGCTGTGGATACGGCCGGCAACATCAACGTCGTCTGGGAGAGCGACACCGGCAATCTGGCCATCTGGTTCAGCGGTTCGAGGGACGGAGGCGCCACATTCTCATCACCGAAGATGGTCTCCACCAATACTGGCGGCTCGTTCAATGCGCAAATTGCGTTGGACAAAAACGGCAACATCAACGTGGTTTGGGAAGACGATATCGCCGGCCATTTAGACATTTTCTTCAGCCGCTCGACCGATAACGGTACGAGATTCTCGTTCCCCATGAATCTCTCGAACCCGCTTGGTAACTGCATCGCTAACTCCAACACTCCGCGGATCGGCTTGGATGCTGCCGCCAATATCAACGTAGTCTGGGCGAACGATTGCGGAGGCAATTTCGACATTTTCCTCAGCCGCTCGATAGACAACGGCGCGACCTTTTCGTCTCCTAAGAATCTCTCGGGGACGCCTGCTCCGTCCGGGAACCCCCAGCTCGCTGTGGATGTCACAGGCAACATCAACGTGGTTTGGGAAGAAAACAGCACCGCAGACATCTTCTTCGTTCGCTCAAGCGATGGGGGCGTTACGTTCTCAGGCGCACAGAATCTATCGCATAACGCAGGGTCTTCTTCCAACCCGTGGCTAACTGTCGACGCCGGCGCCAATATCAATGTGGCCTGGCAAGACGGCACTCCCGGCAACAAGGACATCTTCTTCAACCGTTCGACAGATTCAGGCGCGACGTTTTTCCCGACGCCGCTCAACCTTTCCAACAACTCCGGCCTGTCCTCGGCCGCGCAGATCGCCGCGGACAAAAACGGCAACATCAACGTGGCTTGGCAGGACAGTACGCCGGGCGTCTCACAAATCCTTTACAGCCGAATGGCGGGTTCCGTACTGACCAACCATCCGCCTGTCGCCGACGCGGGTCTGGACCAAACGGTTGATTCCACCGGCCCGGGCGGGACGTCCGTGCAATTGGATGGGTCCAAGTCCAGCGATCCAGACAAAGATGTGCTCAGCTTTGCTTGGAAGGATGAGGCGGGCAAAGTGGTGGGTACCACGGCTGTTGTTCAGTTGACGCTGCCGGTGGGCGTACACACATTTACATTGACGGTCACCGATCCTGGGGGCCTCAGTTCAACGGCTAAAACGGTCGTTACAGTCGAAGCAGTAAATTACCCGCCGATCGCAGTCGCAGGCGCCAACCAAACCCTGGAATGCGCGGGGCAAGCCGGCACAGGCGTGATATTGAACGGGTCCAAGTCCAGCGATCCCGATGGAGATGCGCTCAGCTTCGTTTGGAAGAATGAGGCGGGCAATGTGGTAGGTACCATGGCCGTTGTTCAGATAACGCCGGCAATGGGCACGCACACCTTCACATTGACGGTCACTGACGCCGGTGGACTTAGTTCCACGGCGACAACGCAGGTTACTGTTCGAGATACTGCCGCCCCTGCCTTGCACGTTGTGTTTTCTCCCAGTGCGCTTTGGCCGCCGAACCACAGGCTGATGCAAATCAATGCAACAGTCAGTGCAAGCGACAGTTGCGATGCGAATCCGGCGGTCGCTCTCGTGTCGATTACCAGCAGTGAGCCAGACGATGGTCTGGGTGATGGAGATCAGCCGAACGACATCCAGGCTGTGGGCGGCGGACCAATCCCGTTCGGGACGGATGTGCAGTCGTTCCTCTTGCGGGCAGAGCGCTCCGGAATGGGAACTGGCCGCGTCTACACCGTCACCTATATGGCCCGGGATGCCTCCGGCAACCAAAGCTCGGCTTCGGCCCAAGTTTCCGTGGGGATCCAGACAACAAATCCGGCGACAAGGCGCTGGGACCGGGAGTCTGACCGAGATTCAGACCGAGACTCGGACCGTAAGTCGGACCGAGAATCAGAGCGGAAGTCAGACCGGAAGAAGGACCAGCACCGGCCGTAACACTGTAGCGATGCCCAGGTCGCGGCACGGTGGCGCGGCTTGGGCATTTCCTTCTCCATCCGAACGTAAATTGAGTCGCCTGGACAGACCTCCGGCGGCGGGGAAAGCACCCCGTGGCAGATTGGGAACGCGGGCGAGACGCGGCGTTGTGCGCGTGAAATCCCCGGTCTACTCTGATGAGGCAATTTATCTGGTGGTCCGGTAGTGGGGAAGTGCTGCGGGAACGCAGCGCCCGGGCCACGGAGAACAGGACTCGTCATGTCGGAACCCTTTCGTCCTTATGAAAAGCTGGTGGAGATCACGATCTTCGGAAGAAAGTTTCAAGTCCCGGAGCGGAATTCGCTTCTGAGGTGCTTTCAGTTCATCAGCCCGGAAACCATTCCTTACGGGCGCTTCTGCTGGAATCAGGATTGCCAGTATTGCCGCGTAACGTGCCAACTGCCGGATGAGGACGAACCACACGAAATGCTAAGCTGCAAGTTCATCGTGATGCCGGGGATGGAAATCACGGAAATGAGCCAGGAACTGAAGTGGTGCCTGCGGGCGAAGCTGCCGGCGGATACGCCGGTTAGTTCTTAGTTTTCAGTTTTCAGTCTTCAGTTTTCGGTCTTCAGTTTTCGGTCTTCAAGCGAAAAAAGCGTCGAGCCACAATTTGCCCTCCTAGCTGCATTCCACTACATTCTAAATGAGGACTCCCGGCCGCGTCGGGATAAATGCCGCGCGGCACCTACGAATTCTTGCCATCATGACGAACTCAATCGCTTTGCCGTGTGATGGTTGCGGGCAGGCCGCGACGGCGGAACATATTGCGCGGCGGCTGCAGCGTTTGGAATGGACAACGCGTTACCGGCCTGTGCACATCCACACGCTCCTGCTGGGGGCATATTCACCGTTGCGAGATGAGGAATTTCTGTATGCCAGCGACGGAGAGTTCGGCGGCGAAGCGGCACAAATTCTCGACGCGGTGGGGATTTCGACCGCTGGGAAGACGCGGGAGGCGGTGCACGCGGAGTTTCAACGCGCTGGGTTTTTCCTGACGCACGTCTTGGAATGCCCGCTTGAGGCTGAGGGGAGTTTTCCGGCTGACGCCCCTGCCGCACTGAAAAAGCACTTGGCGGCGGCGGCGACACGGATCCGGCGGTCACTTAGACCAAAGCGTGTAATGGCTGTCACTGAGGAACTAACGCCCGTTTTGGATGATATTCTGGAAATGGATTTGGGATGCCCGGTGCTCCTGGATCGTGGGAAGCCGTTCCTGCTGGAAAGCCGCGGCGGAGAAAATGGCGTTGCGCGTTTGCGACAGGCGCTGGCTGCCGCGTGCGCGGGCTGATCGCGGACGAACGAGCCGCAGCCGGCGATTGGCGGCAAGTGCAGCGTCAGGGAAGACGGCAGAACGTTTTGTTGACTATGGTAGAATCAGACGAGAGATTGAAGCCACTGCAGGGGTACCGCCGTGAAAAAACAAGCAAAGTTTGGCGTGGGAATCGGTGTAATCGTGGCCACCATGGGTTTTCTGGCGTGGCTTGGCTACGGGGAGAGCAAGACGTATTACCACACCATCGCCGAGCTTGAAACTTTGAAGGATTCCGCGAAAAGCCAACGCATGCGCATCGGCGGCACCGTTGCGGTAGGAAGTATTCGACACCTCGCAGGCCGCGTTGATTTTGTACTGGAGGGTGAAGGAAAGACGCTGCCGGTCAGCTACATCGGCACGGACCCGCTGCCGGACACATTTGTAGACAAATCCCAAGCCCTCGTGGAAGGCCGGCCTGGTCCGGAAGGACGCTTTGTAGCTGAGGTAGTTCAAGCGAAATGCGCTTCCAAGTATGAAGCAGCGCCGGGAGGTAAGGGTGGCGCCGCGCCCAGCCCCACCGAGAAGAGTGGGATTTAGGGCGCCCGGGATCTCCGGGGGATAGGCGGCTTTGCCGTGGATGTATTCGGTTCCTTTGCACTCGTCCTGGCGTTCGTCTGCGCGGCCTATGCGTTCGGCGGGGGCATTGCGGCGATTATCACGCGGCACCCGCTGCTGATCAAGAGTACGCGGCAAGCCGGGATGGCCACGTGCTGCCTGATTTTCCTCGCCACGCTCAGCCTCGAATATCTCTTTTTTACCGATAATTTTTCCATCGCGTACGTGGTGTCGCATAGCAATCGCGACCTCTCGACCTTTTACAAGATAGCCGCGCTGTGGTCGGGGCAGGAAGGCTCGCTGCTGTTCTGGAGCTTCCTGCTGGCGATTTATGTTTTTTCGGTATTGATCGCCTACCGGAACAAGAATGGCGAGCTGATGCCGTACGTCGGCGTGGTGATGGCCGGCGTGCAGATTTTCTTCCTGACTCTGAATAACTTCGTTGCCAGCCCATTCAAAGCGCTCGCGGCACCGGGGGCGGATGGGGTGATGAATTACGTGGCGCGCGCCGATGGCAACGGATTGACCCCGCTGCTGCAATATCCGGAAATGGTGATCCATCCGCCCAACCTGTATTCGGGATACACGGGTTTCACGATTCCCTTTGCATTTGCGCTGGGAGCTCTGCTGGCTCGCTACCCGGGCGAGAAGTGGATTCATCTGACCCGCAAGTGGACGATGATTGCGTGGATGTTTCAGTCCGTGGGGATTTTGCTTGGCGCTCACTGGGCTTACGCAGTGCTCGGCTGGGGCGGTTACTGGGGCTGGGATCCGGTCGAGAATGCGTCCTTCCTACCGTGGCTGACGGGCACGGCGTTTCTGCACTCGGTGATGATGCAGGAAAAGCGCGGCATGATGAAGGTGTGGAACGTGTGGCTGGTATTCATCACGTTTCTGCTTTGCATCCTGGGAACTTTCTTAACGCGCAGTGGCGTGGTCAGTTCTGTTCATGCTTTCGCGCAATCGAGCATCGGAAGCTGGTTCGTGGGGTTCCTTGTGCTGATTATCGCGGTGTGCCTCGGCGCGTATTTGAAGAATCGCGACTATCTGAAGAGCGAGAATCAACTGGATTCCATCGTTTCGCGCGAATCGAGCTTTCTGTTTAACAATTTGATTCTGCTGGTTTCGTGCATCGCCATACTTTCGGGAACCCTGTTTCCAATTTTTTCGGAATGGATTACCGGGGACCGCATCAGCGTGGGAGCACCGTTCTTTAATAAGGTGAATATTCCGATTGGGCTGCTACTGCTGTTTTTGACGGGAGTCGGCCCGCTACTGGCTTGGCGGAAGACTTCCACGGAAAGCTTGAAGCGGAACTTTGGATGGCCGCTGGTAATAGGGCTGGTGGCAGGCGTGATTGCGCTGGTATTTGGCTTCCGGGAAATCTATTCGTGGGTTTGCCTGATCCTGTGCGTATTTGTGGCGTCCACGGTTGGCTTGGAGTTCTATCGCGGCGCGAAGGTGATTCGCGCGCGGTCGGGCGCTTCGTTGGTAGCATCCGCGGTGGAACTTACGATGCGCAACACGCGGCGTTACGGCGGCTACATCGTGCATGTGGGGATGGTGTTTGTTTTCATTGGGCTGGCCGGCGCGGCGTTCAACCGCGATCTGCAGAAAGACATGCGGCAAGGCGACACCTTGCAAATCGGGCCGCACACCTTGGTGCTGCAAGGTTTTGACACCAGACCGGAAAGGAATTACACCGCGCAACGGCTGCTGGTCGAAGTGCTGCGCGACAAGAAGCCGATTATGATGCTTTATCCGGAGAAGCGGCGCTTCGAGACCACCACGGAAAACGGCACGATGGTGGCGATTTATTCGACGCTGAAAGAAGATTTGTACGTGGTCTATGCCGGGAATAGCCCGGAAACGGGGATTCCCGTGGTGCATGCGTATTTGAATCCGCTGGTAAAATGGATCTGGCTCGGAGGAGCCGTGGTGGTGTTTGGAACGCTGGTGGCGCTGCTGCCGAATCGCCGCGCCGTGCTGGTGCTCGCGGGCGCACAGCACCCGACAGCGGCGACACAATCGATGGCGCATGGGCTTACTCCATCCGCTACCATGCGAGAGGGCCATGACTAAAGTTCGCCCAATCGGCGCAATCGCGGTGCTGGCGATAATCGCGATGGCACCGCTGCTGATCACGCCTGTTGGAGCGCAGCAGCTTTCCGACCGCGCAAGACAAATGGGCATGAAAATTAAGTGCATGTGCCGCGGGTGCGACATGGCCGCTGGGATTTGTTCGCATCCAGGCGGAGCATTCTCCGGGCCATGTGAAACGGCCAAAGCGATGCTGAAGGAAGTCGACCAGCACGTCGCCAAAGGCGAAACCGACGAGCAGATTTTGCAGGCGTTCGTGCAGGAGTATGGGACGCAAGTCTTTGCAGAACCGCCGAAATCCGGTTTCAGCCTGGTCGCCTGGATATTGCCGAGCGTTTATCTTTTCGTCGGCACTGGAGTGGTGATTCTCGTGATCGCCCGCTGGAGAAAACGCCCTGCACAGCAAGCGTCCCTCGCAGGCGGTACACCGGGCATTTCGCCCGAGATGCTGGAGCGTGCCAGGGCGCAGGCGTCGCGCGAGACTCAGGATTAAATGGTGCCCGCTCTCTTCACACTTGTGAGCTTCGAGATTGCCTCTGCGGATTGGGCCGTTCTGGGCGCATGCCTGGCGCTGGCCGTGGCCACCTTGTTATTCATTTTTTATATTCAGCCGGATGCCGCGGACCTTGCGCCGCACCGGACCAAGCTCGATCAACTTCTGGAACGCCGCGACACCATCTACGACAATTTGCGCGACTTGCGGTTTGAGTATCGTTCCGGAAAATACTCGGAAGGTGATTTCGAAGCGATGAAGACAGCCCTTGAGAATGAGGCAGCGCTGCTGCTCGCGGAGATCGATCAGGTCACCGATGCGCAGGTGCGCCGCCCGCGCGGGTCACGTTCGGCGGACGGGAGCACGCAATGAGGCGCTCTTGCACAGCGCGGCTGGCTTTGCTGGGCGCACTTGTCGTGGCTCCCCTAGCCATCGCCGAGGCAGGGACGGTTCACGGCACGGTGATAAACGGCACCACCGGCAAAGCGGCGTCAGGAATTGAACTTATGTTGATACAGCTTCAGGGAGGAATGCAGGAAGTTGCGCATTCCAAGAGCGACTCGCAGGGGGGATTCTCGTTTGAGCACGCTGGACTTGGCGCGCAGCCGATGCTAGTCCGGGCGGTGTATCACGGCGTCAATTTCAACAAGGCCCTGCCACCGGGCACGACCACTGCGCAGGTGGATATTTATGAATCGTCTGAGGATGCAAAGACGATCAACATTCCTTTGCACGTGGTGATCTTTCAACCCAAGGGCGCGACGATGATCGTTGGTGAGGAATATCAGATCGAGAACAAGTCCCAGCCGCCGCGAGCTTACTTCCGGAGTGATGGCAGTTTTGATTTCGCGTTGCCGGAGAAGGGCCAGCTTCAACAAGTATCCGCCGCAGGCCCGGCGGGAATGCCCGTGGTGCAACTCCCGATCGACAAAAAGCACAATCGCTATTCGATTGCGTTCGCGTTTCGGCCGGGGGCAAATTCGGTGCGGTATTCTTACGAGCTGCCATACCTGGGCAACGCAGCGGCAGTAAAAATTCCCGCGATTTATGCGGGTACCCGGTTGCTGATTGCCGCGCCGCCGAGCGTGCAGATCAGCGGTGATGGTCTGACACCGGATGGGCAAGAGCAGGGCATGAATCTCTACGGCCGTCAGGATGTTCCCGCGGGTACGGTTGTGGCCGTGAGCGTGTCCGGTACGGCACTGGACACGAGCGCCGGGGCGGATCAAGGTCAGCAGAGCGGCCAGCAGGGCCGAGACGCACAGCAGGGCGGCGGAGAATCCGCTGGAGTTAGCATTCAACAGGTTCCCGGACGGCTGGACGTTTTGAAATGGCCATTGATAGCGGGCTTTGTTTGTGTATTCGCGCTGGGTGCGATTCTGCTCGCTCGCAAACCCGTCGTAGCGGTAGCCGGGGCTGTGCCGGAAACACAGAAGAAATCCAAAGCGACTGCCACCGCGGCGTCAACCGCGCCCGTGTCTCCCACGAACGGGGCCGCGAGTCTTGCCGAGGTTGATGCGGCCATCGGCAGCAGCCTTGATGCGCTGAAAGAGCGCCTGTTCCGGCTCGAGCTGCGCCACCAAGCGGGAACTATCTCTGAAGATGAATATGCACAGGAACGCGCGCGGGCGGAGAAAGTGTTGCGCGATCTCGTGCGGGGCTGAGCGTTGAAGACCAGAAGCGATCTGCCCATCGCCGAGGCCGTCCCGTGACGCCGGCGAGTTTTTCTCCCACAGGAATCCGCTTCGAAAACATCGATAAACGGTACGGCGGGCTGTACGCGCTACGGCGCGTCTCCCTGGAGATTCCCGCTGGAGAATGCGTGGCATTCGCCGGACGGAACGGCTCCGGCAAGACGACGCTGCTGCGAATCGCGGCACGGCTCGCGCGTCCATCGTCGGGCGCCGTAAATCTTCTAAATGGAAGCGGTGAGGAATTCGAGACCCCGCCGCCGGCCGGTTTTGTGGCGCACGCCACGATGGTTTATGACGAGCTGACGGCGGAAGAGAACCTGGTACTGTTTGCGCGATTGCAGGGAATCGCTCAGCCCGCCGCGCGCGCCGAGACGCTCTTGCACGAGGTGGGACTCCTAGAACGGCGAAACTCCCTGGTGCGCACGTTTTCCCGCGGGATGCGCCAGCGCGTGGCTATTGCGCGAGCGCTGCTTAACGAGCCTGCCGTGGTTCTTCTCGATGAACCCACGACCGGGCTCGATCCGCAGGGGGCAAGCTGGTTTGCGCAGACGGTGCGCCAGTTGAGAGACTCGGGACGCACGATTTTGATGAGCCTGCACGGCGAGTCCGAAGTCTCCACACTGGCGACTCGGGCGATACGGCTGGACGCGGGAGCGGTGGTTGCCGACACGCGAACCGGCGCGAACTTTCGCTCAATCCTTGCATTTGCGAACGCGTGAATGGCGCTGCTCTCCAATACGGCGGTGCTGCTGGGAAAAGAACTTCGCACGGAGTTCCGTTCGCGCGAACTGCTTACCACAACGGTGGTCTTTATTCTCACGATTGTGGTGCTCTTCAGCTTCACATTTGATCCGTCGGTCAGCGAATCGCGCCGGTTTGGACCGGGACTGTTGTGGCTGGCGTTTCTTTTCGCGGCTTCGCTGATGCTGCAGCCTTGCTTCTTGCGCGAGCAGACGAACGACACGCTAAGCGCATTGCGCCTCTCGGTGAACGATCCTTTTGCCATTTTTCTCGCCAAGCTGGCCGCGAATACTCTTTTTATGTTATTCACCCAGATTTTGCTTCTGCCAGTATTCTCGGTTCTGTACAACGTTCCCGTACTCGCGGCATTTCCGCAGTTGGTGCTGGTGATGTTCATGGGAAGCTTGGGACTTTCGGTTACCGGTACGGCTTTGTCGGCGATTTCCGCGCAGGCCAGAATGCGCGAGTTGCTGCTGCCGCTGCTGCTCTTGCCGCTGCTAACGCCGGTGTTGATCGCTAGTACGGAAGCGACCGCCGCGTTACTCGTACCGAATCCGGCCATGCCGTGGAAGTGGCTGGGTTTCTTAGCGGGATTTGACGCGGTTTTTTTGACGGCGTTATGGCTTTTCGGCGAATATCTCCTGGAAGAGTGAACGGATTTGTGGCATGGGGCTCGGTGAGGACAATAGAATGAAGAAGAACATCTTGATCGCATTCGCGGTAGTGCTGCTTATGTGTGTTGCCGCGTATGCTTCACTCTTTGTGGCGCCCACTGAGAGCAAGATGGGACCGATCCAGCGAATCTTTTACCTCCATGCACCCGCTGGGATGGTATCCCTCCTCTGCTTCATGGTCTGCTTCGTCGGAAACTTCGCTTACACATTGAAACGCGAGCCAAAGTGGGATTGGCTGGGTGTGTCTGCTGCTGAAGTAGGAGTTGCCTTCTGCACGGTGAACATCATCACAGGTCCGATCTGGGCGCATCCTGTCTGGGGGATTTGGTGGACCTGGGACTGGAGACTCACGCTCACCTTTGTGCTCTGGCTGCTGTATATCTCTTATCTGTTGTTACGGACTCTTGTTGAAGACCCGGACCGGCGCGCATTGGTCAGCGCAATTTACGGGATTTTCGCGTTTCTGGACGTGCCTCTCGTCTATGGATCGATTCGCTGGTGGCGCACGCAGCATCCCCAGCCGGTGATTATGGGTGGCTCGGGGTCCGGTCTCGAACCGACGATGGCGAAGGTCTTCTGGTTTTGGTTTTTCAACCTAGTGATTCTCATGATTTTTCTAGTACGTGAACGGTACAGGTTGGAAGCGATGCGAGGCGAGGTGCAACTGATTGAGCGTGAGGCGGAGGCGGCATGAAAGAACATTTTTGGAGCGTGTTTTGGGCCTACATGATTGGCTGGGGCGTTTTCTTTTTTTACTATGTCAGCGTGGCGCTGCGCACGACGGCACTTGGCGAGCAAATTGAGCGCTTGAAGAATTCGTTGAACCGGAGCAAGTAGCTTGGCAGGGAAGAAGCGAGTCGGGATTGTACTGTTTCAGCTCGGCGGGCCGGATTCACTGGAGGCCGTCGAGCCGTTTCTGCTGAATTTGTTTTTGGACCCCGACATTATCCCGCTCGGCCCGTTCGGACTGCTGCGGCGCCCGATTGCGAAGTTTATTTCTTCTCGCCGGTCGGTCCCTGTTGCGGGGCGGTACGCAGAAATCGGCCGGCGTTCGCCGATCGGAGCGCTCACGGAACGGCAACGACTACGGCTGGTGGAGGCGGTTTCGCCGTACATCGATCCTGTAGCGGTAATAGCGATGCGTTACTGGCATCCGTTTACGGCGGAGGCGGCGGATGCGTTGCGCAAGGCCGCGCCGCTGGACGAAATTGTTCTCCTGCCACTCTATCCGCACTATTCCTACGCCACGACGCTGAGCAGCTTGAAAGAATGGGCACGGGTCGCGAATCAAGCAAACTGGGGACCGTCCACAGGGAAACCTGCGGAGCGCACCATCGACAATTTTCACGACCATCCGCTGTACATTCGAGCGCTCGTTCAGCGGATCGGATCCGTCCTGCGTCAATTCCCGGACAGCTTGCGGAGTTATCTGGTATTCAGCGCGCATGGCCTCCCGATGAGCTTGGTGGAGAAGGGGGATCCATATCCGAAACAAATCGAGGAGACGGTGCGCCTGGTCTGCGAGTTGGGTGCGAAGCGTTACCCAGGATGGCCGCAGAAGCACTTGCTCTGCTACCAGAGCCGCGTAGGCCCCGCGAAATGGCTCCAGCCTCCACTGACCGAAACGATCGAGCGGCTCGGCCACGAAGGCGTGAAAGAGATGCTGGTGGTGCCCATTTCGTTCGTCACCGAACACATCGAAACGCTCCACGAAATTAATATCGAAGCTCGCGAGGAAGCGGAAAAGCTGGGCATTGAAAGATTTCGCATGATGCCCGCGCTGGGCGATTCACCGCTCTTTATCGCCGCGCTGAAGGATCTCGTTTTGCGGGCCGTGGGAATCGATGCCGGAGAGCCATCCGCTCGGCTTTCCAGCGTGGCGAGTTGAAGGTATAATTCGCGCTTGGTACTCGGGGAAATGACTTCCACTTACAATCCTGGTGTACACAAATTTGCGATATTCACGGTGTGCTGGACAATCCTCCTCTTTGTCGCCGGCGCACTGGTTACGTCGAAGGATGCCGCCCTTTCCGTGACCGACTGGCCCACTTCCCACGGCGCGTTGGTTCCCCCGCTATCGTCGCTTCAAGGTGGCGACTTATTTGAGTTTTCGCATCGCGTTTTCGCGGGCGGATTGGGGCTTTTGACACTTGCGCTGGCCGCGTTGCTTTGGGTGAAGGAAAAACGACAGTGGCTGCGCTGGCTTGGCTTGGTTGCGGTGCTTGGCGTCGCGGTGCAGGCCATTCTCGGCGGCCAGGTCGTGATACGCCTCCTGCATTACTGGCTGCCGGTCATCCACGCCTGCTTCGCGCAAATCGTTTTTGGCGCGGTCGTGGGTATTGCAGTGTTCACCAGCAATTGGTGGATTTCCGAACACCCGCAACTGGAAGACAGCGGGACTCCCTCGATACATGCGCTGGCGATCCTCAATGCGTCCGTCATCTATTTGCAGGTAATTCTCGGCGCCGGTTTCCGGCATAAGGAAATCCCGATTTGGCCGCACATGGCCGGAGCCATGCTGGTGCTTGGAATGGTGATCTGGACGGCGGTCGCGCTGCGTAAGCGCTTCGCGCAATCGCGAGAGCTGTCGCGCGCGCGAATCCTGCTGCACGCCATTTTCGGCACACAGTTTCTGCTGGGCCTGGCGGCCTACTGGTCGCGGCTCACGACAGCGGATGCTCCGCAGCCGATGCCCGTCATGGTAACGTTAACCGTGATTCATACGGTCGTGGGCGCGTTGCTCTTCGCGTTTTCCGTGCTGGTTGTGCTGGCGTGTTACCGGCTGGTGCCACGCGGTAGGGAGGCTGCCGCGACGGCGCCACGGCAAGTGACTACTGGATGAGCACGGCGCGTACCACGGAACTAACGCTGTCCGCGCGCGCGAATGGCTACGTCGCGCTGACGAAGCCGGACGTTTCGTTCCTTGTGCTGATGACAACAGCGGCCGGATATTACATGGGCGCGCGTGGCCCCGTCGCGTGGCTCCACATGCTTCACGCAGTTTTCGGGACAATGCTCATCGCCGCGGGCACGGCAGCGCTGAATCATTACATCGAGCGCGAGTCCGACCGCTACATGCGGCGCACGGCGTTGCGGCCGTTGCCCAGCGGCGCGCTGCAACCGCGGGAAGCTTTGATTTTTGGCGGGGCGCTGGCGATTGCCGGGGCCGTGGATTTGTATGTGGCGGCCGGGGCGCTTGCTTCAGGACTCGGCGTGGCAACGTGCTTGAGTTATTTGCTGGCATACACTCCGCTGAAAAAACGCACCGTGTGGGCGACGTTCGTCGGCGCTTTTCCGGGGGCGATTCCGCCGATGATTGGCTGGGTGGCGGCGACCGGATCGCTCGATCGCGGCGCATGGCTGCTTTTCGGAATACTGTTTCTTTGGCAGTTTCCGCACTTCCATGCCATCTCTTGGATGTACCGCGAAGATTATGCTCGCGCGGGCATCATGATGCTGCCGGTGGTCGACCGCGAGGGCACGCGCACGTTCCGGCAGATCATTCTGTATGCGGTCGCGCTCGTGGGCGCGAGCTTGCTTCCATCAATTCTAGGGCTGGCCGGCGTTCTGTATTTCTTTGGCGCGCTGGTTACCAGCACCGCCTTGGTGCAAGTATGTTTGTGGGCCGCCAGCAACAAGACGAACGCTCGCGCCAGATGGCTGATGCACGCGACGGTTCTCCACATCCCGCTGTTGCTGGGGCTGATGGTCTACGACAAACTCCCGCGGTGATCAGACTATTCTAAGAAGGGCTGCTGCAGGAAGGACACCCTGACACTGATGTTTTCGCAACCTGCCCTCAATGCTTCTCTCAATGGAATCAGCGCGCTGCTGCTCGCAGGAGGTTATGCGGCGATCCGTGCAGGGAAGCGCGACGTGCACAAGGCTTTCATGATTGGCGCGTTCACGGTTTCCACTGTTTTCCTGGCGTCCTACGTGATCTATCACATCCGCGTGGGACATGTTGTCCTCTTTCAAGGACAGGGCTGGATCAGGCCCGTCTACTTCGCGTTGCTGACTTCGCATACGATCCTGGCGATCGCAATCGTGCCGATGATTCTGATTACACTGCGCCGCGCGTGGCTGGAAAAATTCGACAAACACCGGCTGATCGCGCGGTGGACACTGCCGTTGTGGTTCTATGTTTGCGTGACGGGCGTGATTGTCTACTTGATGGTTTACCAAATCTATGCAGGGAAGAGCACTTGAGGCCGGGGCGAAATCCGCCGCGCAAAATCCCGTTAGAATTGAGGGGTATTTTCCTGGCGGAATCCGGGAGGCACCAGCGCTCCCGTAACCGCAGAGCGAATCGCCTGGCGCGTGCCGGACTTCGGAAAAACTATGTGCCAGAAGTCGATATTGGGATTGACGAAGGCAATGCCCACGAATCGTCTTTCGCGTTTTTCGCGCAAGGAAGTCACAACGCAGTCCACCGAATGAGCCGTATGATCGTTGAAGACTTTGACGGTTTGGCCGGGAATCAAAGGCGTGTCCATGAGAACCAAGGCACCGTGCGCGCTGACGACGTAGGTCGAGGCCTTCAGGTCAATCGTTTCGCCTTCGGGTAAACGGCAACGAACCGTCAGCGGAATCTGAAGAGAAAGGCGCGTGGTACGCCGACGTTCCGGATAGCGAGTTCGTTGCATAAAGCCGCCTTGGAGGGACACTCGAGGCTACGAGCCGAAATGTTGGCACGTCCGCAGTCCAAAAACAAGCATTTTGACGATTTGGAACTCCTAGTACTTTGGAACTTTGTGCCTAGAATCACCTCTGCTTAAGCGCGGCAATCACCGCGTCCGCGAATTCCTCGGTGCCGGCTTTGCCGCCGACGTCACGGGTCGTGTGTTTAGCCTTGCGGTAGACGTTTTCGAGGGCATCCTGAATGCGCTCCGCATTGGTCCGTTCGTCGAGGTGGTCCAGCATCAGGATACTGCTCATCAGCAGGGCAGTGGGATTGGCGAATCCTTTGCCGGCGATGTCCGGCGCGGTACCATGGACAGCCTCGAACATGGCGCATTCGTCGCCAATGTTGGCACTGGGCACCACACCCAGTCCGCCGACAAGGCCCGCGGCCAGGTCACTCATTACGTCCCCGTAAAGATTCGGCAGCAAGAGCATGTCAAATTGCAAAGGATCCATCACGATTTGCATGCAGGCGTTGTCGACGATGAGCTCTTTGTACTCGATTGCGGGAAACTTCGCCGCCACCGCGCGCACTGATTTCAGAAATAACCCGTCGGAAAGCTTCATGATATTGGCTTTGTGAATGGCGTGAATTCTTTTTCGGCCGTGACGCTTGGCATATTCAAACGCAAACTTCGCAATCCGCGTGGAGGCCTTTTCCGTGATGATTTTCAGGCTCTCGACCACGCCGGGAACGACCTCGTGCTCTAGGCCGGAATACAAATCCTCGGTGTTCTCGCGGACGAGAATCAGGTCCACGTTTTCAAAGTGGGATTTGACGCCGGGCACGTTTTTCACCGGACGCAAATTGGCGTAGAGGTCGAGCGTTTTGCGAAGCGCCACGTTCACGCTGGGCGCGCCCCCGGCGATGGCCGTGGCCATCGGGCCCTTGAGGGCAACGCGGTTCCTGCGCACCGATTCTACGGCCGCCTGGTTGACGCTCTTTCCCTGATCGGAGGAATTGTCGGAGCGTCCTGCGATCTCTTCCCATTCGATTTGCACGCCCGCGGCTTCCAGAATGCGGCGGGTCGCCGCAGCGACTTCCGGCCCGATTCCTTCGCCGGGAATGAGAGTAACTTTGTGTTTGGTCATTGCATCTTATTGTATGCGAAGCGGATACTCATGTCGAAACGCGGTGAAGTCAGGAGTTTCATGACAGGAACGCAGGGTTGCGCTCCCGTTTGAGAGTTCTGGTATAATGTAACTGTGGATAGCTTCGCGGGCACGCCCGCGAGCGGAGGCCAAGAGGATTTATGATCAATTTGACGCCCGTTGCAAGTACCAAGGTGAAGGAAATCATGAACATGCAGAGCCCGGTGCCAGTGGCGCTGCGCGTTGCTGTTGTCGGCGGAGGCTGCTCCGGTTTCCAATACCACATGGCGTTTGAAAACCAGACCACGGATGCGGACCAGGTTTTTGAGTTCGACGGACTGAAGGTCGCGGTCGACCAGATGAGCTCCATGTATCTGGACGGAATTGAAATCGATTACATCGAGACGATTGAAGGCGCAGGATTCAAGTTCAACAATCCCAATGTGAAGAGCACCTGCGGCTGCGGCAGTTCCTTCAGCGTCTAATTCGGTGCAGGGAAGCGCCCGTGCGCTTTCACACTTCTTCCAGGCTCCTGAGCGGTATGTTCAGGAGCCTTTTTTATGCCCTCTAGCCAAGCCGATTGGGATGCCAAGCACAGGCTCGCGGCCGATACGCCGGCCTCGGAGCCTGCGAGTATCGTCCGCGAACTCTTGCCACTTCTGCCATCTGGTCCCGCGCTGGACATCGCTTGCGGGACGGGAAGAAATGCTGTGTTTCTTGCAGGGCGCGGACAGCATGTCACGGCGGTGGATTTTTCCGGCGTTGCGCTGGACACTCTGGAAGTTCGCGCACGCAACATGCACGTCCCCGTGAGACGCGGCAAGAGCTTTCATGACGTTCACGGGCCTCATCGCCGAGGACTTGAGTTACTCCAGGCGGATCTAGAGCAGGCATATCTCCCAGCACACGCCTATGACTTGATTGTGTGCATTCAGTTTTTGCAACGATCGCTCTTTCCACAGATGGTCCGCGCTCTTCGCCCGAATGGTGTTCTGCTGCTTGAGACTTTTACTCGCGCGCAACTCGAATTTCCGGGCGGGCCGCGGAATCCCGCCTACCTTCTCGAAATCGGCGAACTCCGGGATGCATTCCCGAGCTTGTGTGTCTTGTTTTACCGCGAATTGCGCGCCGGGCAGGGAATCGCCAGCCTGGTCGCGAGGGAACGGGACAAGCATGGTTGAAGACATTTTTCGACGCTCAAGAGCCGCGTCGCGGAACGTCAAGATTTGCAATCTTCGCATTCCAACCGTATCCTAATGATGTCCGGGCATGAAAATAGCGCTCGCGCAGTTCAATCCCACCGTTGGCGACTTCGCAGGGAATGCCGCTCGCATCTTGAGCTTGGCGGAACAAGCCAAGCAGCGAGGGGCGGACCTCGCTGTTTTTACCGAGCTTTGCCTCTGCGGTTATCCTCCCCAGGATCTTTTGGAGCGCCCGGCATTTCTAGACCGCAACATCGATGAACTGAAGGCTCTAGCGGGGAAGGTTCCGTTGCCGGCGCTAGTCGGCTACGCCGGACGTGTGAAGAATAGCGCGGGCAAGTCCGCGGCCAACAAAGCGGCGCTGCTGTGCGGCGGGCGAGTCGTCTTTGAGCAGAGCAAGATGCTGCTGCCGACATACGATGTGTTCGACGAGTCGCGCTACTTTCAGCCTGCCGATAAGCAAGTGGTCTACAGCTTCAAGGACGAAAAACTCGGCATCACCATTTGTGAAGATGTGTGGAACGACCCGAATTTCTGGCCCACGCGCTTGTACGAGCGTGATCCAGTAGTAGAACTTAGCAAGCAGGGAACCAGCGTACTGCTAAATCTCTCCGCTTCGCCCTATACGATCGACAAGAGAAACCTGCGCTTTGAGATGCTCCGCGCCATCGCCGTAAAGCAGCAGCGACCCGTGGTTTACGTCAACCAAGTTGGCGGTGACGACAATCTGATTTTCGATGGTGCGAGCATGGCAATTACAGCTGACGGGCGCGTGGCCGCACAAGCGCTCGCGTTCAAGGAGGATCTCGTCCTCTTTGACACAGCTACAGGGCAGGGCGAGATTCACAAACAGCCGCCGACAGAAATCGCGTATGCCTACGAAGCGCTGCTGACCGGCACGGCGGACTACGTACGCAAATGCGGTTTTATGAAGGTGCTCGTCGGCCTGAGCGGCGGCATTGACTCGGCCGTGGTCGCGTCCATTGCGGTGGACGCACTAGGAGCCGAAAACGTGCTCGGCGTTTCCATGCCGGGACCATTTTCCTCGGCCGGCAGCAAGAGCGACGCGGCCATCCTGGCGAAAAATCTGGGCATCCAGTTCATCAGCTTGCCGATCACGGCTGTCTTTGAAGAATACAAGCGCGCGCTGACACCCGCGTTTGGGAACCGGCCTGTTGATGTGACGGAAGAGAATATTCAGGCGCGCATCCGCGGAAACTACCTGATGGCACTCTCCAATAAATTTGGATCGATGGTGCTCAGCACGGGCAACAAATCAGAACTCGCCGTCGGATACTGCACTCTTTACGGAGACATGGCGGGAGGTCTCGCTGTAATCTCCGATGTGCCGAAATTGATGGTGTATGAGCTGGCAACCTGGATTAATCGCGAGAGGGAATTAATCCCTGCTTCGACTATCGAGAAGCCGCCTTCGGCCGAGTTGCGCCCTGACCAAAAGGACGAGGACAGCTTGCCGCCTTACGACGTCCTGGACCGCATCCTCAAGGCTTATATCGAGGATCTCCACAGCCCCCAGGAGATTGCCGATCATTACGGTTTTGATATAAAACTGGTCCGCGATATAGCGCTTTTGGTGGATCGCAACGAGTACAAGCGCAAGCAGTCGGCGCCAGGGCTGAAGATCACTTCGCGGGCATTTGGATTTGGCAGGCCATTCCCGATCGCGCAGAAATTCATTCCTTAGAACCATGAGGTCTTTGTGAAAACAGCGCCGCCACTTTTCCTACTTCTTGCCCTCTGCACAGTTTCGCCCCCAGGCCCGGCACAGCAGGCTCAATCGGCCACAGTGGCGGCATCAACCGCCGCAGCATCGCCAGCACAGAAGAGTATTGAGGCCTACCTTCGACATTTGTATGCCTTCGGTCCAAATGTCGCGCTAGTAGTTGGCCCTCCAAAGCCAACGCAGGTCGAAGGGTTGCTTGAAACCAACGTTGACCTGACCATCGACGGCAACAAACAAACCGTGAAGTTCTATGTCAGCAAGGACGGCAAATTCCTTTTTCAGGGCGAATTGTCGGACATGACAAAAGATCCCCTGGAACAAAATCGGGCGCAGATTCAGATGAAGGACGCGCCTTCACTTGGCGACCCGAGCGCCGCAGTCACGCTAGTGGAATATTCCGACTTCGAGTGTCCGGTATGCCGCAAACTTCACGACGCACTACGCGAAATCCTCCCGAACTATACGGGCAAGGTACGGGTGGTGTTCAAGGACTTTCCCATCGAGCAGCTTCATCCGTGGGCAAGAACCGCCGCCATTGCCGGCCGCTGCGCGTACCAGCAGGACCCCAAGGCCTTTTGGAAGATGTATGACTTCATTTACGACAACCAGGAGATTATTTCCGCAGCGAACGCCTGGACAAAAATGATGGACTACGCTGGCCAGTCTGGTTTGGATGCCGTCGCGTTCAAGAGCTGCATGGCCAGCCCGGACGCCGCAGCAGCCGTCAACGCCAGCCGCACGAACGGTCAACTGCTCGACGTCAACAGCACGCCTACAATATTTGTGAATGGCCGGCGCATGGTCGGCGCCGACACGCATCTCCTGGAACAGTACATCAACTACGAACTCGCCCAACAAAAAGCAGCGAAAGCCACAAACAGGAACTAAGAGAGGAGGGAGCTGGAATCCGCCCAGCCGAGGCCCGGACCCGCCTGTTTTTTCAGATCGTTTTCTTAGTTAACATAATATTACTTATAGGAAGCGAGGGGTCAAGGGGAATCTGCGGCCCGCTTCGGGTTTTCTGTGGAAATCGGGCTTCTCCCTATTTGACGCTCTGCACCCTCGAAGCACCCCACGGGCCTTTTCTGAGCGTGTTCTTGCGGCTGGCGCACCCCCGCGCCGGCCGCAGGAACGGATTGAGTTACGGTTTCGCTCTATTCAGTTGCGGGTGACGTTTTCCCAGGTCGGTGGCCAGGGTATTAGATTTTGCGCTGAATCTTCGCCGGCCGCGCGGAAAACGGAACTAAGCGGACTTTCTCTCAAATTTTCTAAGCAACCGTTAGCACGCTGCTAAAAAGCAGGGAAGCCACTTCCCTGCCGGCGCGTGGATCTAGCCTGTCTAGTCATGCAAACGCGGCCTGTAAGCTTCTGGCATGGAAGCGTTCCGTTTCCTGAAAGGCAACGTCGAGCAGGCGGAAAGCTTCGTCTTTTTCGCCCAGACCGACGTGGATAGCCGCCGGGTACAGATTCGGAACGAACCGAGTAGCCGCTTGTTGCTGGAGCTTCTGGAGTGCCGCTCGCGCTTCGGCGGCATTTCCTGCCAGCGCCTGGGCGTGACCGTAAGCCATAAGCATGGCGGGATTGTCGCCCGAGGCTTGACGCGCGTGCTGGAAAGTCTCGATGGCCTGCGGGTACATTTTTTTCTCGCGGTACGCGGAGCCGAGCCAGAACTGCGCGAGAGGAAAATCAGGATGCAGCTTGACGACTCGCCCGGCTTCTTCGATTGCAGCGTCGTACTTCCTGCCGAAATAATATGTTTCTGCCAGCGCGGTATGAAAGAGCGGGTTGGCCGGGTCAAGATCGAGAGCCCGTCGGTCCTCGGTGAGAGCCTCCGCGTTGCGTCCCTCGACAACGAGCAGGTGGCCGTACCATTCATGAGCTGTGGGATCGTTGGGGTTTAGTGTAATGGACTGTTGCAATTCCCTTTCGGCCGTGGCGAGATCCCAGTCGTAGCTCATGGCCACGTTGCCGAGGACGGCGTGCGCGTCGGCAAGACGGGGATCGAGCTGCAACGCGTGCTGTGCAGCTTCGCGGGCCTTGGGTTTGGCATCGCGGGGAGCTAAACCATCGTTGGGTACCTGACCTAGAATCGCAGTGGCCGCCGCAAGGCCGGCGTAGGCTTCTGCGAAAGACGGATCTTCTTTAATCGCTTTATTGAATAACTGGATACTGCCCGCCAAATCGCCTCGGCTGCCCCAGGTGAAGCGGCCGCGAAGGTAGTCATCACGGGACTTGGCGGCTTCCGGCGTATAGACGGTCGCCAATTGGGTGTTGACCTCTTCTGCAGGGGCGGCGGGAAGAGTCGCAAGTATCTGTTTGCCGACGGTGTCGGCAACGTCGGACTCCACGCTGAGAAAGTCGGAGAGTTCCCTTGTGAAAGACTGCGTCCAGGCGTAGGAAGCGTCGCTGGTCTTGATGAGGCGCACGTCGATGCGGATTTGGCTAGCAACGCTCTGCACGCTGCCTTCGAGGACATATTTCACATGCAATTGTTGCCCGATCTGGGTGATGGCTTCATGAGAAACCAACTTTGCCGAAGTCGGCGCAATAACGCTCAGGTCTTGCGGATCGAGTCGGCCGAGCTGCGTGGTGATCTCCTCGGTCAAGCCGGCACTGATGTAGTCCTGCCTGGAATCACCGCTAAGGTTCTTGAAAGGCAGGACCACCAGGCGAATTTTGTCGCTCCCGACAATTGCGGGGTGAAGCCAACGGTAAACGCCAAGAGAGAGGGCACTGAGAATCCCGAGAGCGAAAATGGCGGCGACCACGCGCTTCCCTGCCCGAGAATCCGGCTCGTCAGGATGTGGAGTAGGACCAGGAGCCGGAGGCACGACAGGCGGATTGACGATCTCAACAGGAGAATCCGTGCTGCTCAATTCCGGTTCACGGTCCTGTTCACGGGCAAAGGCGTCGTCGGCTTCGGGATCATCCTTTGGCTGGCGCTGCTTGATCCAGGCGTCGAGTTCTCCAGCGTAAGCGTAGACCGTGGATTTTTTCTTGTGTTCGTGGCGATGGACGGGAAGGCCTTCGGTGCGCTCCCAGCGCTGTACGGTGCGCACTTCGCGGCCCAGATAGGAGGCGATCTCTCCCCAAGAGTCGAGCTTCTTGCCGGGAGAGGTTGGCTCCCCAGAACCTGGCGTGGCTCCGCTTGCCGGAATGTCGGGGGTCGACATTAATTCTAGTCGGTGGGCAGATTATACCTCAGGAATTGAGCGGGAATTGTGAAAACCGCATCCATGAGCGGCTTTGGCGGCTAGAGTTTGCGCGAGCTGGGCGTCGCAATCGTGCTGGCAATCTTTAGTCCATGGAGGCTCGGCCGACACGCCCGAGATTCTGCTTCCAGTGCCCGTCCGTGAAAAAGAATTCCAGCCCCATGACGAACGAAGCGCCTTTTCCCTGCTGAAAATGGACCACGCGGGCAAAGCCGCTAAAACTGCCTTGAAGAGACCGCACGTCAATGCGCTGGTTGGGCGCCCATTGTTTCTTCGTCAAGACGCTGGCGCCGTGAAGGCTCACGTCGCGTGTGGTTGTGACCTCGTAGGTGACGAGATCCAAGCTCACCAGCGTTATGCTCACTTCCAGAGGCATGCGGTTCTCAGTACGGCGCGAAGGGCGCGAAACCATTTACCATCCGAACGTCGCGGAAATCGGCGGCGGCCGTCGGACCGGGAGGACGATGAGTAGACTCTGCCGTAGCCAGCACCGCAACTTCAATCAGGTATTTTACGGATAGTGGACTCGGGTATTTACTGGAGATTTAGCCGCGATCCGTCGTTTGGATGCCTGGTGATTCTTCGTGCCCCAAAAAGCAAAACGCCCCGACCAGCTCGAGGCGCACTTTTCTACAAGGGGAAGTATGGCAGACCATCCATAAGGTATTGTCAAGTAAAATTCTTGATTCGCAAAAACTTTCTTGCTAATTTCTTGTTTTCAATGAGATTGGTGGCGCAAAAAATCCGATAGTCCCGCGGCAGCCGCGCGTTGCATGTGCCCGCGCCACAAGCCGGGAGCCAGGGTGGTGCACGTTGTTCCCTGCTGTGGCTTGTCGCAGCGTGCTTCCATGCCCGGCAGCGAGAAGTCCCCTTTCGCCGTTCCCAGCATCATTCCGCGGGGACATCCCCCAATTCTTTTCGACAATAGTCTTTGTGCTGGGAGCCAATTCAAATCGATCTCGCTAGAACCCTTGACACGCACCATTCTAGGGAGCATAGTCCCGCCTATCCCCCAGCATTTTCTCCCCGAAAGGAGACCTGCCATGCCGTTTTTTCTTCATCAAGTCAGTTACACGCCCGAAGCTCT
>WNGJ01005209.1_pt1 | contig 25437 bp, 23 predicted proteins | sample 5400611 | NCBI WGS metagenome assembly WNGJ01 (sample SAMN13153375, study PRJNA577476) | soil metagenome | isolation source: 40 cm soil or saprolite under Garry oak tree replicate 1 | place: USA:California | collected 2016-06-15
AGCGGGGCTTCGTCTTCCACACGGGCTACGAGAGCCGCAAGGGCCGCGAGCTTGCCGCCAACCCGCGTGCGGCGCTCCTCTTCTACTGGCACCCGCTTGGCCGGCAGGTTCGGATCGAGGGCCGAGTCGAGCAGGTGGGGCGTGAGGAGTCGGAGAAGTACTTCAGGACGCGCCCGCTCGGCGGTCAGCTCGGGGCTGCGGCGTCACGCCAGAGTGAGGTCGTCGACAGTCGGGAGGAGCTCGAGGCGCGCTACGCGGAGCTCGCAACGCGCTATGGCGACGAACAGGTGCCGATGCCGGAGGCCTGGGGCGGCTTCCGGGTCGTCCCGGAGCGGTACGAGTTCTGGCAGCACCGCGACAACCGCCTGCACGATCGCTTCCGCTACCGCCGCGACGGCGACGCGTGGGTGATCGAGCGCCTAGCTCCCTAGCTTCCCGAACCAGACCGCTGCGTCGAGATCCGAGCCCGACGGGGACGTGGCATCGCCCACCCCGACGACACCGAAGCGGGGGCTGTACGTGACGGTGTCGAGCTCCTGGTCGCCGGAGCCGCCGAATGCGGAACTCGTCAGCTTGCGCCAGTGCTTGCCATCGCGAGAGCTCCAGGCCGCGGCGTCCTTCGATCCGGGCGACCCGTCGTAGCCCACTGCGACGAGGCCTCCGGGAACCTTTGTGACGCCGGTGATCGTCTCGGACGTTCCGCTCTCGAGCCCGCCGCCGGGTGCCCGAGTCCACGTCACTCCGTCGGTGGACGTCCACGCCGCACCCTCGGTCTGACCGCTGGAGCGGTCGGTGCCGACGGCGACGAATCCCGGTCCGCCCGCGACAACCGCGTTCATCTCTTGCGCGCGGAAACCGCCGAAGCCGTCACTCGTCACGCGCTGCCAGCGAGACCCGTCCGCAGATGTCCAGACCGCCGCGTCGAGGCCGTTCCGCCCGACGGCGAGGAACCCCGAGCTCGTGGCGACGACGGCCTTCATGACCTGGTCCTCCGAGCCGCCGAGCACAACCGGGTCGGCGGGAGCCTGCGACCACGTGTTGCCATCCCCGGAGATCCAGACCCTGGCGTCGAAGTGGCCGTTCACGAGATCCCGGCCGACCGCGACGAAGCGGCTGGTCGACGAGGTGATCCCGTAGGCGACCTCGGTCCGCGGAGGGCGGATCGGAGCGACGCACGTGCCGTCGAGACAGGCCAGGCTCGGCTGTTGGCCCACGAAGATCCAGGCGGTGGCAAGTTGAGATCTGCCCACTGCCTGCTGGCCGACGGCGATCGCCCCATTGGAGAGGCCGACCACAGCGTTCATGGCCGCGGTCCCACGCGTTAGCGGCGCCTGGAGCTCCGGGAGCCAGCTTCCGTCCGCAAAGCGCCACGCCTCCTCCTGCACCGCCGCCTGCCCGACGATGCCGGAACCGACGCCGAGGAGGCCGGAGCGGGTGTCCACGACCGCCTGCATCTCCTGGTTGCCGGGGCCGCCGAAGACGCTCGGGCTCACGCGCGCGCGTGTGAACGAAACCTTGGGAGCGGAGAGTGACGTCTTCCCCGTCGAGCCCGTCTTGTGGCCGCCTCCACCCGTCAGCGCGAGGGCGAGGCCTACGACGAGCGCGGCCAGCAGGAGCGCGGCCGCAACGAGCCACGGCAGCTTGCGCCTCGCCTTTGGGGTCGAAGCGGGGAACTGGAAGCTCTCGACCGCAGCGGGCTCCGGGGGAGAGGGCTCAGGGGGCGCGAGCGTCTCATCGGCGGGTGGAGCGGGGGGCGGCGGGGCCTGCTCGATCGGCGGTGGCGGCAAAGGAGGCTTCGGATCCGGCGGCGGGCCGGGCTCGGGCACCGGCGGCGGTGCCGGCTCGGGTGGCTTCGGTGTCGGTGCCTCCGCGGGGGAGCGCTGGTAGGTCTCGAATCCGTCCGTCGTCGGAGTCGCCGTGTCCGGCGTCTCGACGTCGGGCGTGGGAACCGGGGGCGCCGCCTCGGGCTGCTCCACGAGCCGGGCCTCGCGCCGCCAGCGCGGACCGAGGAGCTGCGTCACGATCTCGTCCAGCGAATCCGCGGCTTCCTGTGCGCTCTTCTGGCGGTTCGCAGGCTCCTTGGCGAGCATCCGCTCGAGCCAGTCGGCGAGTCCCGGATCGAGCTCCGGGTTCACCTCTCGCGGTGGCGGGATCGGATCGTGAACGTGCTTGAACAGGATCGCCATCGGCGTGTCGCCGCCGCTGAAGGGCACCTGGCCGACGAGGAGCTCGTACGCGATCACACCGGTCGAGTAGAGGTCTGTCCACGCCCCGATCTCCTTCGCCATCGCCTGCTCGGGCGCCATGTACACCGGCGTCCCGAGCGCCATGCCGGCGGCAGTCAGCGACGGGCCCATCGTCCAGACCTGGTTCAGCGCCTTCGCAATCCCGAAGTCGGCGATCTTGATCTCGCCGTCGTCGGTGACGAGCAGGTTCTCGGGCTTCAGGTCGCGGTGGACGATTCCGCGCCGCTCCGCGTGCGAGAGGCCGGCCAGCACGCCCTCGAGCACGCCGGCGGCCTGCGCGACCGAGAGTCTGCCGACGAGCGGGCGCAGCGAGCCGCGCGCGAGGTACTCCATCGCGATGTAGGGCGTGCCCTCGTGCCGGAAGAAGTCGAAGACAGTGACGATGTTCCGGTGCGCGAGCGACCCGCTCACCCGCGACTCGCGCACGAACCGCTCAGCGCCACTCGAATCGGCGCTCTGGAAGGAAGCAAGCTCCTTCAGCGCCACCTCGCGGTCGAGCTCGGTCTGGCGAGCGAGATAGACGACGGCCATCCCGCCGCGACCAAGCTCGCGAATGACCTCGAAACGCCCGACGACTGTGCCGGTCTCCGCCATGGAGACGAGTGTGGGCGATACCTAGGGCGCGTGCAAGGCCACTAGGCAGCGACGGCTGCGCGCGGGCGCGCTGAGACGACGAGCTGCTCGAGGAGCTCGTCCACCTGGCCGCGAAGCGTTTCGTCTTCGAGACGCCCCTCGCTGTCGAAGCGCTCGTGGGCGTGTCCGACCGCGACCTCGCCCTCGACAACGCGCGCGCCCGCCGCGCCGAGCACCTTGCGCAGGTCGGCCTGCGCCCACACTGCGCCAAAAGCTCCCGTGCTGGCCCCGACAACGGCGACCGGCTTGTTACGAAGCACGCTGGTCGCCGGTGTCGGCCGAGACGCCCAGTCGATCGCATTCTTCAGCTGACCCGGGATCGACGAGTTGTACTCCGGCGTCGCGATCAGGAGCGCGTCGGCGCCAACGACGGCCGCGCGCAATCGCGCGACCGCCGCTGGCGCCGGCTGCTCATCGTCCTCGTCGAACGGCGGCACGTCCTTCAGCGCCTCATAGAGCTCGAACTCCGCGCCGGCCGGAAGCAGCTCCGCGGCGTTCACGAGCAGCTTGCGATTGTAGGAATCGCGGCGAAGGCTGCCTGAGATGCCGAGGACCTTCATCGTCTCTCCCTATGCCTTCACCAGCGAGAGCTTGGCGGTCAGCGTCACGTCGTTGGCGAGCGCGGGCTCGCCGCTCGGAAGCGGGTTGTTCCAGTTGATTCCGAACGCGGTGCGGTCGATCTGCGTCTCGAGCTCGAGTCCGAAGCGCGCATTCCCGTACGGATCCTCGATCGGCTCGGAGACCGTGCCGCGGAGCTCGACGGGATGCGTCTCACCCTTGATCGTCAGCTCGCCGCTCACGGCGAGGTCGTTCCCCGATGCGCGAATGTCTCGCGCCGCGAACGTAATCTCAGGGGTGCGCTCAGCGTCGAAGAAGTCCGGCGCCTGAAGATGTGCCGCGAGATTCTCGTCCTGGACCTTGACGTTCTCGACCCGGGCGGATCCGCGCAGCGTCCCCACCCCGTTCTCGTCGACTTCGAGGGTGGCCTCGACCGGCGAGAAGCTGCCGTGGAAGGTGCCGACAAGGTACTCCACCGCGAAACCGACGTGCGAATGCACCGGGTCCGCGTTCCACGCGCCGGCCGGGAGTGTCTTCGGTGCCTGTGCGACTGTGCTCATTGCATCCTCCTTTGATTTCCGTATACTTGAGTACGCAAGCAACTGTAGCGGAGGAAGATTGAGTAGTCAAGTATTGAGCGCACAACAATCGGTAGCCCTGGATGCCTGGGTGCGGCTGCTGCGCGGGCACGGGGCCGCCAGGCGCCTGCTGACGGTGGAGCTCCAGACCGAGCACGGGCTGACCGTGAACGACTACGAAGCACTGCTTGCGCTCTCGCATGCCGACGACAAGATGCTGCGCCGGGTCGATCTCGCCGAACGCCTCCAGCTGACGCCGTCGGGGGTCACACGACTGCTCGACGGCCTGGAGGGCTGCAACTTGGTCGAGAAAGCGACGTGCTCGAGCGACGCGCGCGTCACCTATGCCGTTCTGACGGACGCGGGGCACGAGCGGCTCAGACAGGCTTCGCGGTCGCATCTGGCCTCCGTCCAAGCGCTGTTCGAGGAACGCTTCACCGAGACCGAGCTCGAAACCCTCGCAGAGCTCCTGGGGCGACTTCCCGGGGCAGGCGCCGCCGATCCGTCCGAGTGCGAAGCAGGCTAGGCCCCCGGCGGTAGGAAAAGGCGCTACTTGATCAGGCTGAGGAGCCTGAACATCGGCAGGTACATCGAGATGATGATCACGCCGACCATGGCGCCGACCATGATCATCATCAGGGGCTCGATGATCGAGGTCAGCGTCGAGATCGCGGAGTCGACCTCGTCCTCGTAAAAGTCCGCGATCTTTCCGAGCATCTTCTCGAGCTCTCCTGTCTCCTCGCCGATCTTCACCATCTGGCTGACCATGGGCGGAAAGACAGAGTTTTCGATCAGAGGCTGGGCGATCGGGACGCCCTGGTGCACCTTGGCGCGGACACCGGCAAGCGCGTCCTCGATCACGGAGTTTCCGGCCGTTTGGCCCGTGATCTCGAGCGACTTGATGATGTCGACACCGGCGGCCACGAGCGTCGAAAGCGTTCGCGAGAAGCGCGCCATCGTCACCTTCAGCACCGTGTCGCCGATCCTCATCGGGATGCGCAGCTTGAAGCGGTCCCAGAGCCGCCGGCCCTGCTCGGTTTTCTTGCCGCGGCGGAAGCCCCAGATCAGGGCGCCGAAGCCCGGGAAGATGATGTAGTACTTGCTCCGGAGCAGATTCGACATGTTGACCACGTACTGCGTCAACGTCGGCAGATGGCCGCCGAGCTGGCCGAAGATCTTCACGAAGACGGGGACGAGGAAGAGCAGCAGTCCGATCAGGACGAGGGTCGCGAAGATGAAGACCATCGTCGGGTACATCATCGCGCCCTTGACGCGGCGCTTGATCTGCGTCTCCTTCTCGATCTGGAAGGCGACGCGGTCGAGCACCTGGTCGAGGATTCCGGCTGCCTCGCCGGCTTCGACCATCGCGACGTAGAGGCGGCTGAAGATCTTGGGGTGGCGGTTCAGCGCCTGCGAGAGCAGGAGGCCGCCCTCGACGTCGGCGCGGATCTCTCGTACGACGGAAGCGAAGTAGGCGTCGTCGGTCTGTTCCTCGAGGATGACGAGTGCGCTGACGACGTTCAGACCCGCCTCGATCATCGTCGCGAACTGGCGGGAGAAGACCTGGAGCGTTTTCGGCTTGATCTTCTTGAAGACGGTGCGCGCGCCCTCTTCTCCTGTTGCCGGCAGCTCGTGAAGCCGATCGGCGAGGAGTCCGCGCACGCGCAGCTGCTCCCGAGCCGAATCCCGGTCGGGAGCGTGGATCTCGCCGCTTGAAACGAGCCCCTGCGCGTTGATCGCGCTGTAGGCATAGGCCGCCATTACGAATTCGTATCGGCAGAGGGATTGCGGCCCTTGAGGCGTGGTCCCGCGCTGCCGATAGGAGTTATGTGCGATTGCGACTGCGGCTGCGCGGAGAGAGCGGCTTTGGCTTGATCGAGCTGCTCGTGGCGATGATGATGCTGAACATCGGCATCCTCGCGCTCCTTGGCGCGTTCAATTCCGGCATCTGGGCACTCCGCAAGGCCAGCAAGGCCTCGACCGCTTCGGCCCTCGCCGATGGGCAGATCGAGCTCTACCGCGCGCTCAAGTACAACTCGATCGCGCTCGATCCCGGCGCGCTCGGGAGCGTCGACAACACGTACATGTGCGACTCCGCGCTGGGTGTGTCCTGCCCCAACTCGACCGCGGGCGAGGTCACGGCGTCCTGCGCTGGCTCGCCGCTTCCGAACGAGTGCCAGCCTTCGCGCGTGACAGCCGGCGCCGACCACCTGAACTACCGCGTCGATACCTACATCACCTCGCAAACGCCGGCGACCGGCCGCCCTCTGAAGCTCGTCACAGTCGTCGTCCGCGACGCGAATAAGCTCTCCGCTCGCCCGCTTGCACGCGAAGCCTCGACGTTCGACCTGTCGACCGCGGGCTAAGAGACCGCCGGCCTCCGGAAGCCCCCAGGGCCTGGCCCGCCCCCAGGCACAGACTGCGCTCCTGCCCTCCTAGGCAGCGGTCGCGAGCAGCTTCAGCACGTAACGCGAGCCGTCCGCGGTGTTCATCAGCGTCAGCTGCTTGCCCTTCGTCAGCGTCACGGTCGGTGCGCCGCCCTCCAGCGTGCCGCCGGCGATCGTGATCTTGGCGCTCGTGCGGGTGAGCGAGACGAGCTGGAAGATGGGCTGTGTCTGAGGGAAGCCCGCGCCGACCTTCACGTTGCCCGCGACCCCGTTGACCGAGATCGTCGCGGTGGTGCGCGACGCGAAGGAGACGGAAGGAGTGGAGGGGGTCGGCGTGACGACGCCAGTCGTCGGAGTCGTGGGCGTCCTCTTCGAAGGTGAAGACGCCGGCCTGCTCGGTGCCGCTGCGCAAGCAGCGCTGGTCGCCGGGCCCGAGGTCGAGTCGACCGCACACGAAGACTGAAGCTGCTGGGCGAACGGATCCTTCGTGGAGAAGCGGCTGAAGGAGACGAGCTGGCCGGCAGTGGGGCCTGGGGCCGCGCCGTCAGCGAGGCCCGAGGAGCTCGGTGTTGCCGACGTCACGGGGGACCCGCTGCCGGCAAGGGAGGGCGGCGCAAGCGGCGCGCCCGAGCCCGCGGCAGGAGTCGTCGACGCCGCCGACGTCGTTTTCGGAGGGTTCTGGTTCTGGTTCATCATCTTCAGGGTCTTCGGGATCTGGAACGCGAGCAAGCCGAGCAGGAGCACCCCGCCGACGCCGGCGATGATCTTCTGGCGCTTGGCCTTTGCCTTCGGGTCGAGCTTCTTCTTCGCCATCAGCCGGTTCCTCCCGGGGTCGCTGGTGTCGCGGACGAGCTCGGAGCGGGCGGCGTCGGAGTGGTCGCGCTGGGGGTCGTCGTGGTCGAGCCTGTCGTCGTCGTGGTTGTCGTAGTCGTCGCGCTCAAGGGGACCGGAGTCGGAATGCTCGTCCCGTAGACGAACGCGACCACATTCAGCTTCGCGCTGATCTGCGGGAAGCGAGGGGTGCCCTCCGAGAACGAGATCGAGTCGATCGTGAAGAGGCGTCCGGTCGCGTCGAGGGCACCGCGATGCACGTCGACGAGGTTCCTCAACCGGAACAGGAAGTCGGAGAGTGCGTAGTAGTTACCGTTGAACATCAGCTCGACCGGAATCGCCTGGTACCCCGACTGGGCGACGGGGATCCCGGGCTTGATCGAATCGAAGCCAATGCCTGCCTGAGTCGCGGTCTGGCTGAGCTCGAGCACCATGTCGGCCTGATCGACACGGTCCGGCATCGCCTTGGTCAGGCGAAAGAGGTCGGCGGTGCGGATCTTCGGCGCATGCTTCGCCTTCGAGTTCTCTGCGCGCGCGGCGATGATCGAGGCCTGGGTGCTCTCGATCTGTTTCTGAAGGTCGGTAATGCTGGAGCGCTGCGGCGAGATCACCAGGAAGTAGCCGAGCAGGAGCACGAGGAAGAATCCTGAGCCGACGAGAATGAACTGCACGCGCTGAGTGAGCTTCTTCTTCACTAGCCCGACCCCGAGGACGAAATGTTGCCGCCGATCTGGAACGTGACGATCTGCCGGCCGCGAACAATGGTCGCGACGCTCGACTGCAGCTGCACGTCCTTCAGATCCGGAACGAGTGCGAGCCGGCTGAGCAGCCGCGCAACCGCATCGTGCGAGTACGTGTAACCCTGGAGGATGAAACCGGTCGCAGTCGTCGCCGAAGCTGGCGCCGCGGGTCCCGCGCCGCCGGTCCGAGCCGCGGCGGAAGAGACGGGAGCGTTTGCCGTCAGTTGGTTGAGCCAGACGTCGCTCGGCAGGACTTGCGAGAGCTCACGAAAGATCCGATCCCATGCCACGCGGTGCGAGAGCGCGGTTGAGAGAGCCACCACGCGCTGGTTCTTGTCGGTTAGGAGCAGCTGGTCGGCCGCGGTCTGCGCCGCGGGAGGGGCGGGAATCGCCGCGAGCTCCGCCTTCTTGTCGTCGAGGGCGCGCTGCTTCTCGGTCGCCTTGCTGTGCTCCATGAGGAAGCCACCCGCCAGGATCGCGGTGAGCAAGACAGCCGCGAGGACGGAAACGAGCACGATCAGATTCGGCCCGTCGGTACGGCGAACGTCCTCGCCGCGGGGTAGAAGGTTGACGGCCCGCATGTCCTAGTCCTCGATCCCGAGCCCGATCGCGACGGCAAGCGAACCGATCTGCTCGCGATCCTTGATGCGCTTGCCCACCTTCACACGTCCGAGGGGGTCGCCGACGCGAACGGCGACGCCGATCAGCTTCTGCAGCTCTTCGCCGAGGCCCTCGAGGTGGGCGGTGCCGCCCGTGAGGACGATTTCTCCGATGCCCAGAGAGCCGGGCTGGTTCTGGTAGAACTGGAGCGACGAGACGAGCTCCCGCGCGAAGGCCTGGAGCTGGCGGCGGACCGCCTCGCGTGTCTCTCGTGACTGCTCCTCGGTGAGTCCTTCGATCAGCGACGCGTGGTGGTCTCCGAGCGTGAGCGCGCGCTTGATCGGCTCTGCCTCCGACGGTGTAACGTCGAGCGAGCGCGCGATCGCCACGTCAAGAGCGTGTCCGCCCCAGTCGAGCACGCGCGTGAACTCGCACGTCTCGCCGTCCGAGACGGCGAAGGTCGAGCGGTCGTGGCCAATCGCGACGACGACGAGGGCGGCCTGAGCCGGCGCGTCGCCCTCTTCCGGCGGCTGACCGAGCGCGCGGAGGAGCGCGAACGCCTCGAGGTCGATCCCCGCAAGCTTGATTCCGGCCTTCTTGCAGGCGGAGACATAGCGCTCGACGAGGTCACGGTACGCAACGACGAGCAGGATCCGCCGGGTCGTCGCGCCCTCGGCGTCGGTCGACTCGCTCAGCACGTGGTAGTCGAGCACCGCCTCTTCCATCGGAATCGGGAGCACTTCCTGCGCGCGGTAGCGAATCGCGTTCTCGAGCTGCTTCGGATCGTCGACTCCGGCGATCTCGAACACACGGACACCGATCCGGTTGTTGGCGATTCCGAGCCGGACGTTCTGGCGAGGCAACTTGTTCTTGCGGAAGAAATCCTTGAGGGCCACGGCCAGAATCTCGGGCTCACGTAGCTCCCCGCCGACGATCACGCCGCGCTCGAGGTTTTCACGGGCCACCTGGACGAGCTCGGGGGAGCCGTTGTTGACGACGCGGGCGGCCGCGAGCTGCGACGCACCGATCTTCAGGCCGACGAGCTTGCGTACGCGCTTGGACGAACCTGAGTCGGACTTGCGGTGCTTCGCCTGGCGCGCCTTCTTCGAGGGCTTCGGCTCGCGCCGGCCGGATTTGGGCTTTGCGCTCCGCTCCGCCTTCGGTTGCTTGTTCTTGCGGCCGAAGGAGATCTCTTGCTTGAAGAACGAGGTCTTCGGCCCCTTGGGCTCCTGCGGCTCGGGAGGATCCAGAGCCGCGGCGGACACGGGCGGATGAACGCCCGGTGCGGGAGCAGGAGGGGCAGGCACCGCCGGAGTCGCGAGGAGCGGCGGGGACGCCATCGAAGTCGGCGGCGTCGTCAAAGGCGGGTTCTGCGCGATTCCGGGTACCGCTGGAGTGGGCTCGGCAAGCGGCGGAGCACCGGAGAGCTCCACGGTCTCTGCACTGAGCTCGACCGGCGGCGTCGCCGGGAGCGCAACGGAGGGAATCAGGGACGCAGCGGGCGGCGGTGCGACCGGCGGCGGGCTTGCAGTAGGCGGCGGTACAGCCTCGACAGGCTGCGGTTTCGGCGGGGCTGCTGCCGGGGCCGCTTCGGACTCGGGCTCGTCCTGTACGGGCATCTTCTCGACCTTGTCCTTGCGCCCGAACAGGTCGGAGAGCTTGACTTCCTTCTTCCAGTCGACCATGCGCTAATTCCCCGCCACGCGCAGGCCGCTGGCGATCGGAGGGACCTCGACCGACTCGGCGGCGCCCTCGAAGCCGGCACGCTCGAGGAGGCTCAGCAGCTGGTCGGGGCGGCTCGAGCGGCTGAGCGCCATCTCCAGCGTGATCACGTTCCGCAGCGTCAGCTCGGCAAGCGACTGCTCCATCGTCTGCATCCCGCGCCCGGTGCCGGTCTGCATGACCGAGTAGATCTGCTCGACCTTGCCCTGCCGGATCAGGTTCCGAACCGCATCGTCGGGATAGAGAATCTCGAGCGCCGCGACCCTGCCGTTGCCGTCTGCGGTCGGAAGCAGCGCCTGCGTGACGATGCCCTCGAGCGTCGCCGAGAGCTGGACGCGAATCTGATCCTGCTGGCCGGCGGAGAAGGCGTCGATGATCCTGTCGACCGTGCTGGGCGCGCTCTGCGTGTGGAGCGTCGCGAAGACAAGGTGGCCGGTCTCGGCTGCTGTGATCGCGGTCCCGATCGTCTCGAGGTCGCGCATCTCGCCGAGGAGGATCACGTCGGGGTCCTGGCGGAGCGCGGCGCGGAGAGCGTCGGCGAAGGAGGTTGCGTCGGGGCCGATCTCACGCTGGTTCACGATGCAGCGCTTGTGCTTGTGCACGAACTCGATCGGGTCCTCGATCGTGAGGATGTGCTCCGAGCGCTTGCGGTTGATCTCGTCGATCAGCGCCGCGAGCGTCGTCGACTTACCCGAGCCCGTCGGTCCCGTCACGAGCACGAGCCCGCGCGGCCTGTCGGTGAGCGCGTGCAGCGTCGCCGGGATCCCGAGCTCTTCGAGCGTCTTGATCTCGGTCGGGATCAGTCGGAAGGCCGCACTGAGCGTCTCACGCTGGAAGAACACGTTCACGCGGAAGCGCGCGAGGCCCGGGATGGCGTGCGCGAAGTCGATGTTGCGCTTGATCTCTAGCTGCTTCTGCTGCTCGGTCGAGAGGATGCGGTAGAGCAGCGTCTGCGTATCCTCGGGCGAGAGCTGCGGAGCGTCTTCGAGCCGATCGAGCTTGCCGCGCACACGTACGACCGGGTGGGAGCCCACGGTGATGTGGAGGTCGGAGGCGTCAAGCGCGACCATCCGCTCCAGCAAGGCGTCGATTGAGTAAAGAGTCTCCGGCATTACGTCCCTCGACCGAGCTATCGGCAGAGGCCGGAACTTCCTTAACGCCTACGGGTTCGCCCCCGCCGGGATCCCTCGAACAAGGGAGGGGCCTCGGTCAGCGATCCGCTTTCCGACCCGATCCCCCAATCGGGGCTAGCCCTCGCGACCCCCACGGCCGATAGGGCGAGGAGCACCGCGCTACAGCAATCAGCCGAAGGAGCAAAGCATGCTTGGAAGTCTTAGGCGTCGCCTCGCGGGAGACGAGAGGGGTTTCACCCTGATCGAGCTCCTCGTGGTCATCATCATCATCGGGATCCTGCTGGCAATTGCGATCCCCTCGTACCTCAGCTTCCGCAGCCGGGCCAACAAGTCGGCCGCGCAGGCCAACGTTCGCGCCGCCGTGCCGGGCATCGAGGCGTTCAACGCCGACCACTCGACCGGTTACGTGGGCGCGCACCTGACGAAGCTGCAGCTCTCGTACGACGCCGGGATCAAGAACATCTCGGTCAAGGTCGCGACACTCGGCGGCTCTACTGCATCTTCAACACCTCCCCGGGCACGGTCACCTACCACAAGTCGGGTCCGTCCGGCGACATCAAGCTCGGCACCTGCTAAGAGCAGTCGACGGCTTCTCTGATCACGGAAAGGGCGCGGGAAACCGCGCCCTTTCTCGTTTTCAGACCTTAAGCCTTCCTCGGCTCCTGCCGATAGACGGGATGTGACTGTGAGCCCGAAAGTTCGCCTGCTCGCGCTCGTCAGCCTCGTCGCGGCATTCGCACTCGGCGGCGGCCTGCTCCTGCTTTCCAAGCAGCAGAGCTCTTCGAGCGCGGCGACGCCCAAGATTCATCCTCTCTACCCGCACAAGCGCCACCACGCGCGGGCCGGTGTCCGTCCGGTGAAGAAGGCCGTTCACAAGACTGCCAAGCCGGTGCGGAAGGCCGCGCGCCCGGTGCAGAAGCCCCGCAGGAAGCATGTGCTCCCCCGGCCGGCGGTCGTCGACGGCATGCCGGGCGCGCTCGGACTTGCGCTCCGGAACCACCAGGTCGTCGTGGTCTCGCTCTACGCGCCACGTTCGAGCGTCGACCAGCTCGCGCTTGCCGAAGCGCGCGCGGGCGCAGCTGCGGCCGGCGCGGGTTTTGTGGGGCTCAACGTCGTGAACGAGCGCGACTCTCACGCCTTCACGAGGTTCCTGGCCACCGTCCCGAATGCGGACGATCGGTTGCTCGACGATCCGGCGGTCCTCGTCTTCCAGCAGCCCAAGAGCCTCTTCGTTCGCCTGAACGGGTTCGCCGATCGCGATACGGTCGCACAGGCCGCGCAGAACGCATTGCTGAGCGCTGTCGCCGCGGCCGCCGCAAGGGGCTAGTGTGACGAAGTCCGGCTCCGGGCCCGATGCCGGCCCGCTGCGCCCGCCCTCTTCTCCTCTCTCCGGAGACCCCGCAGCCGCGCTGTCCGGCGGCCGGGAGCTCTTCGCGCGCCATGCGCGGAAGGACGGACGCGAGGTCGCCGTCCTGAAGGCGATCGACTACGGCGACTCATGCGTCGTCGAGGCAGAGGTTTACCCGCCGGGGGCCGCAAGCGCGGGCCCTACGCGGCCTGGGCCCTACACGTTCGGAACCGCCGGAGAAGCGACCGCGTTCGTGACCGAGGCGGTCGAAGCACTGATGTACCTGGGCTGCGACGTCCAGGCCCAGTAGCGCCTGATCGCTCTTTGACTGCACTTGGCACGGTTTCGACACGAGTCTGTGTCTCACACGTGCGTTTATCCCGAATAGGCTGAAACCGGTGGGTGGCCTGCGGCCGGCCCCGACGCGCCGCCAGCTAGAGCGAGACGCGCGCCAGCTCTTCGAGTGAGGTGAGACCCGCGGCCACCTTGATGATTCCATCGTCCCAAAGCATGCCCATGCCTTCCTCGATCGCCGCCCGCTCGATCTCCTCGCGGCTCGCCTTCTGCGCAGCGAGAGTTTCGAGCGTCTCGCTCATCGTCAGCAGCTGGAAGACGCCGATCCGGCCCTTGTATCCGGTCAGGCCACAGCGTGGGCAGCCGCGCTTGCGGTAGAACGCCATCCCGTCTGAAGCGGCTGCGACCTCTGGCGAAACGCGCGACTTGACCAGATCCTCCGCGGAGGGCGTGTACATCTCGCAGCAATGGGTGCAGAGCTTGCGCGCGAGCCGCTGCGCCAGCACCGCGGAGACCGCCGAGCCGGTCAGGAACGGCTCCACACCCATCTCGTTCAGCCGCGTGAGCGCACCCGGAGCGTCGTTGGTATGCAGGGTCGAGAGCAGGAGGTGACCGGTTAGAGCTGCCTCGATCGAGATCTTCGCCGTCTCGCCGTCGCGGATCTCACCCACCATCACCACGTCCGGGTCGGAGCGCAGGATCGACCGCAGCGCGGCCGCGAAAGTCAGGCCCGCACGCAGGTTGATCTGGACCTGGTTGATCCCGGCCAAGCGGTACTCGACCGGATCCTCGACCGTGATGATGTTGATCTCCGAGTTCGAGATCTCGGCCAGGGCCGCGTACAGGGTCGTCGACTTACCTGAGCCAGTCGGCCCTGTGACGAGCAGCGCGCCGGTCGGGCGATTGACGATCTCCTGGAGCTTGCCCCGCATCTCCGGCGCCAGGCCGAGCTCCTCGAGCGTCGGAGGCTTCTTGGACTTGTCGAGTAGACGCATGACGATCGACTCGCCCTCGACGGTCGGAAGGGTGGCGACACGAATGTCGAGCAGACGCCCGGCGGCGGCCGCGTTCAGCGAGATGCGACCGTCCTGAGGCTTCCGGCGCTCGGCGATGTCGAGCTTCGCGAGCACCTTCAGACGCGTGGTTACACCGGCTGTCATCCGCTTCGGGATCCGCTGGACCTCGTGGAGCACGCCGTCGATCCGGAGCCGGACGACGAGGGAGTCCTCCTGCGGCTCGAAATGGATATCGCTGGCCCCGTCTTCAGCGGCCTGGAAGATGATCGAGTTGACGAGCCGAACGAGCGGGACGTCGGAGATCCCGTCGTCTACCTCGAGGTCGTCGACCTCCGCCGTCTCTTCGGCGAGCGTCTCCTCATCGACCGCCATCCGGGCGCCGAAGGCCTCCGAGGCTCGGAAGAGACGCCGGACCTCGGTGAGGATGTCCTCACGGGAGGCGACCCCGAGCTGAATCTGGTGGCGAGTGGCCAGGCGCATCTCGTCGATCGCGTGCAGGTTGCCCGGGTCGGCGATGGCGACTTTGAGCGTGTCCTCCTCGAGCGCGTAGGGGATCGCCACGATCCGCTCGAGGACATGAAGCGGCACGAGGTTGGCCGCTTCGGCGTCGATATTTGTCAGCGCTAGATCGATGAGCGGCAGGTGGTGGCGCGCCGCGAGCGCCCTGGCGATGCCGTCGCCGGACGCTACTCCTTCGGCGAGGAGTGCTTCGGCGAAGGAGCCGGTTGCCGCCCGCCCGCGGACGAGCGCGAGCTTGTCTTCGGCTACGAGGCCCGTGGAGGCGAGCAGGTCGTGCAGGAGCTCGGCGAGCGCGTTCACCGGGAACGGCGCGGCAGGACGCCCGCTTTCAGGCGTGCTCGACTGCTTCCCCGACGGGTCGGCAGTACGGAGATCAGGTGGACGTTTGTAGTCCATATCCCTCGAACGAGTTATCGGCATTAACCCCGGAAATGCTGAGCGCATTTCCGGGGAGACTGGCTAGGACTTCGCTTCGCTCGTCGCTCTTACGCGAAGAGCTTCAGGTACCCGTGCAGGAGCACGTGGCCCGCGAAGAGCGCGACGACGCCTCCCAGAGCCAGGAACGGCGCAAACGGGATCCCCATCTTGCGCGCGGCCGAGCCGTGGCGTGCGAGCAGCACGACGCTGGGGACAAGGGCCGCCACCATCCCGACCATCAGCGCCACGCCTGCGTACCGTCCGAGCATCGCACCGAGCAGGAGGGCGAACTTCACGTCTCCCATTCCCATGCCAGCCGGATAGGCCAATGCGGCGACGAGGAGAAACGCCGATGCGCCGAGCGCTCCGAGTGCCCACTCGGGACTCGGACGAAGGGCGGTCTGCGCGGCGAGCACGACAACCGTCGCCGGCAAGACGATCCGGTTCGGGACGATTCGATGCTCGAGATCCGTCGCCGAGATCGCTACGAGGACGGCGCAGAAGAACCCCGCCACGAGCGTCTGCGCCGAGAGCCCAAACGCGAGCACACAGCCGGCGAGCAGGGCAGCCGTCGCGAACTCGACGCCCGGATACCGAAGTCCGATCGGCACCTTGCACGAACGGCAACGCCCCCGGAGTAGCGCATACGAGACGAGCGGGAGGTTGTCGTACCACCGGAGCGCCTGATTGCAAGCCATGCAGGCCGACCCGGGCCGCACGATCGACCGCCGCAACGGCACCCGAGCCGCCACGACGTTCAGGAAGCTCCCCAGCGCCAGCCCAGGAGCAAACACAAATGCCGCAAGCGCAAAGTCCACAAGAGCCCCTATCGGCGCAAAGCGCCGAAAAGCTTAAAAACTCCCGAGAGAAACCGAGTCCTCGCAGGCGGAGCCGGGCTCAGCCCGGCGGGAGCCTCACCACGCCATGAAACGCGCGAACAGAGCTCAGGAGCGCCGGCTCCTGAAACGTCCGAGCCGAGCGGCCGCCCGCAAGGAGGGGCTCGCGGGGGAACCAGGGGTTCCCCTGCGGTAAAAACCAGGGGTTCCCCCACGAAGAGAGCCGGGCGTCAGCCCGCGAACATCTGCGGCGGATTGGGCTGTGCGTAGACCGCGGGGTTGGAAGGCATTCCCACCGGCACGACCGAGATCGTGGGGAAGGAGTTGGTGCTCAGGTTGTTGCTGAGGCTGATCTCGCTGCCGACGATCGGCCCGTCGACGTTGACGTTGTTCCCGAGCTCGACGTTGTTCGTGCCGTAGAGCCCGCCTTGGATCGAGTAGTTGTTGACTACCTGGATGCTGTCGCCGGGAGTGACCTGGCCACCGTTCCCGTTTGCGACGATCGTGAGCATCTCGGTGTTCGGGTTCCAGCCTGCGAAGCTGCAGGCCAGCCCCGACCCGGCCACAGCACAGAGCGAACCGTTCGAGTAGAACGTCCCGGAGAGGTACAGGGTCGCTTGGCCGTTGTAGGTGTTTTGCGTCGCGTCCGAGATCTTGGCGCTGCCGTCGATGAAGATTGTGCCCGTCACCGTGAGATTCTTCGTCGCCGCATTCCAGGAGATCTCACCGCTCGTGCCGGCGTCATCCTGAGAGACGGTCTGACCGGTGACGTGACTCGCCGCGGTGGTGCCGTTCACGCCGCGCGTCACCGTCCAAGTGGTAGTGCCTTGGCCGGCGGTAACCGTCATGTCTTCGTCGTCGACCCTGACCCGGAAGGTCCCACTGGTCGGAAACCCGGTCGCTGACACGACGGAGATCGTCGTCTGGGAGGCGGTCACGGCGCCTGACGATGTCGTGGTGGCACCTTTGCCGACGCGGCACGTGTACGAGCTGGCGGGAGTCAAATCGAAAACGGTAGGGACGCTGTTGTCGCGGCTCGGATAGTTGTTGTCGAACGTCGGGACAGGACCGCTCGAGGTCGTACACGACTGAGAAGGCCCCGGGATCCCGTTCTCGTACCACGTCGCGAAATCCGCCGAGGGCGGTGGGATGACCGGCGGGTTGTGACTGACGGCGATCGTGGTCCCGTCGGCGAGCTTGCTGTAGATGTGGTTCGTGTCCTGGTTGCCGGTACAGGTGACCCAGGGCGGGTTGCTGCTGCCGTAGCGGCAGTTGTTACCGACGTACGTCTCCACGCGCGTGCTCATGTTCGTGTTCGCGCCGACCGCCGCGTTGTTCGCGACATCGAGGTTGCCGCCGACGATCACGGTCGACTGCGCGAGTTGCACGTTCGGGCTCAGGCACAGGTTGCCTGCGACGTACATGCGCGAAGAGCCGCTGATGTTGTTGTTGAGCTGCTGGTCGCACGCGCTGCCTGTGTGACCCGCGTAGAGGTAGTTCCAGACGGGGTTGTTCAGCGGCTGGGTCACGGTCGGTACGACCGACACCTTCGCCGTCAGCGTCCTCGTCACGTTCCCCGCGTTCGGGCCGGTGGGATTGTGGTATGACCCCGTCGAGCTCAACGTCCACACCGCGGCCGTGCGGTCGAGCGTCCCCGACCACGCCACGCTTCCGCCCTCATAACTCGATGTGCGAACCGGGAGGATGTCTGGGTCGAGCGAATTGTTCGAGGGGTTGTTCAGCACCGCGACGGCATTGTTGATCCCCGCCTCGGCGAGGTCGAAGACGGAGGTCTTCTTCGCGCTCAGGGTGGCGTTCCGCGCGTTCGCCGCCGTGTAGTCGATCACCGAGACGACGCTCAGCGAGAGCACCGTCGTGATCCCCAGCGCCAGCATGAGTGCCATCCCGCGCTCCTGGCGCACAAGGCGCCGGAACACCTTCCGAAGTTGCCGCATCACCTACTCCTCCTCACGATCTAGTGCTGTTCCTAAGGACGATGTCGTCCCGAAGCTCGTAGGTGTCTATGGCTCTGCTCGGCTTGACGTTCACGGGGAAGTCGACCCCGAGCTTCGCGAGGCTCGAAGTCGACTGGGCGGTGTAGTTGAAGACGCAGAGCGCCGTCGGTGAGCCGCAAGTCGGCACGGTGGCCGACGAGACCATGAAATCCGCCCACTTGACTCCGCCGGTGCAGGTGGAGCCGGCGACGCGGTAGAGGGCATACCTGTTCGTCCCGTTGCTGCGGGTGCACCACGTGATCGAGCCGCTGCCCGTCTTGCAGTAGCTCGGCAGCGTGATCGTGACGGAGCTCGATGACCCCGTCGGCGTAGCGACGTTCGCGCAGTGGATCTCGCGCCGGACCTTGTCCAGAGCGAGGCGCGCGTTCACCTGCGCCTGGAAACGGTTGTTCATGTCGAGCTCGGCGTTCGAGCCCGTGACGAAGAGGGTCGTCACTGCGGTGGTGACCACGCCCATGATCACCATCACGATCAGCAGCTCGATCAGCGTGAAGCCGCGTTCGTGCGCTGGCCGCGAAAGCTTCTTCCATCTCATTTCGCCCCCGCGGCGCGGACTCGCTTCAGCGTGGCCCGCGCGATCGCTTCACTGCGATGGCCTACGCCCCAGTGAGCCTCGACCTGGCGGTCGACGGCGATCAGCGTCTGCAGGGCCTCTGCACCGTGCCACCAGCCGAACTTGGCGCCTTCGACGATCCACGAGTGCTGGTAGAGCCAGTGGCGCACGTTGGCGTCACTCGGGCGTGGATGCCCGGCGACCCAGCTGCCGAGAAGCTGGGCGCGTGCCGGCAAAGGCATCTCCTTCAGCGGCTCCTTCGGCGCGCCTGGAACGGCGAAAGCCGCAGGCCGGGTATGGAGGATCTGGGCCTTGTGAACGACCTTCTTCTTCGCATGCGTCTTGTGCACAGCCTTCGCGTGCACGGCTTTCGCGTGCTTGCGAACGGCCTTCCTCTTCGGCGCCGCAGCCTTCTTTACGCGCCGGTCGGCAAAGCGAATCCGCGTGCCCGGCAAGGACGAGTCGTTCTCAGGCAGGCCGTACTCGGGATAGCGGCCCCGGATCAGATGCAGCACGATCGTCGGCGCTCCCGTGTCGAAGACCCGGGTGCCGGCAGCGGGCGTCTGCCCCGCGACGACGTTCGCCGCGTAGCCCTGAACCGATCCACTGACGTGCCAGGCGAAGCCGGCGTCCTCGAGCATGCCCTTGGCGAACACGTACGCCTGGCCGCTGACGTCGGGAACGACGATCACGGGCCGGCCGGTGACAGCCGCCGAGCTCCCCGCAGGGGAAGCGCTGATTCTTTTTTCTGCCGCGAAAGTCAGCGTCGCCGTCGTCAGCAGCCAGAGGAGCGTTAGAACGACGAAGCGTGGCAATAGCGCGGCGAGCCGGACCGCCATACGTGTCCTACTCGGCAGAAACGACGGGGAGGTTAACCCCCCACGCGTGTGAACTTCACAACTCCGTCAGAAGATGCCGCGGTCTGGTCCGAGGGAACGACCGCGAAGACGGATCCGGTTGCGGGTGTTGGCGCTGGCGTCGCGGCGTCCTGCCAGCTGAATGCGACCCCTGCGAACTGCTGGAACCACGCCTCGTTCTGGGGATACGAAGTCGCAGGATCGAGCTGGAGATGGAGGTGCGGACCCGAGGCGTCTCCGGTTTGCCCGACGAGCCCCACAGGGGCGCCGGCCGACAGCGAGACGCCGCGCTGGACGGTCGGTTCGATGTACGAGAGGTGGCAGTACGTCCAGGTCTGGCCGTCCGCGGTGCGAATCGTCAGGCCTATACCGCAGCGGGCGTCCGGGATGCTCCACGACTTGAGCACGACCGCATCGCTGAGGGCGTAGACCGGCGTGCCCGTCGGCGCGGCGATGTCTGCGGCCGGATAGTCGTGATGCGTGTGGCCTACCGAGACGATCCCCGGGCCACCGCCGACCGGAAAGACGTAGTGCCCCTGGTACGACGCGGCGCCGAAGAGGCTGCCCGTCGCCGGAGCGAGCGAGGCGGTTTGAGCTTGCAGGGTCGCCTGCTGAAGCGCGGCCTCGGCCTTTGTCAGCGTCGCGCGGAGTCCCGCGACCCGCGCCGCAGCTGCATCGCGCCGGAAGCCGGCCTGAACCGCGACCTTCTGCGCGGCAAGCCGGTCGGAGAGCAGCACCGCCGCGCGCTCGCGGGCGAGAAGCCGCGCCTCGCGGCGCGCAAGCGCCTGCTCGGCCTCGAGTGCAGGGACAAGGACCCGGTTGGCGACAACGACCTGGTGGCGAGCTTCGGTCAGGCTGATCTGAAGCCGGTCGATCCCGACCATCGCACCCACGCCGCCGTGATCGAAGCTCGACGCGAGCTGAAGCACCTCGTTCACGTACCACTGGGCGTGGTTGTACGAGTAGATCGACTTGGGCACGTCGCTGGCGCCGCCCGAAGCAGCCAGATAGCGGGCCGCCGAATAGATCGCGTCGTCAGGGTTCCACGGGTCGGCGATCCCGTCGCCGTTGGCATCCAGCCCCCAGCGCAGCCAGGTCGAGGGCATGAACTGCATCCAGCCGATCGCGCCGGCCGAGCTCGGGCCCATGTTCCGCCCGAAGTTCGACTCGATCTTGTTGATCGACGCGAGCACCGACCAGGGGATCCCGTAGGCCGCGCCTGCGTTCTGCCACAGTGCCTGCAGTTGCGCGGCTGAACGGGTTTCGACCTGCCCCGGCCGCTGAGTGAAGGCTGCCGGAACCGCGATCTGACCCGTCGTGTTCGGCACGACGGCGCTCGGCAGCGAGACGGGCACGTCGGGCACGAGCCGGAACGTGTCTGCGCTCGCGGTGCCGGTGACGCAGGCAAGCGCCATCACGAGCCCTAGAAGGACCCGTTTCATCGCTCGGCCGGCCGGACGACGCGCAGCTCGGGAATCGGCTCGTCCTCAGGATTGGGCGCCTGCTCCGGCTGGGTGTTCGTCTTGTCGTCGCTGCCGATCGCCTGGCGCTTGAGCGCCTGATCGAGCTCGACGAGGAAGTCGTGGCGGTTCGAAGAAGCGTCGGCAGCGAGCTCGCGCTCGACGTCGCCGGCAAGCACGAGCCCGATCAGCGCCTGGGTGAAGGTCTGCATCTGGAAGAACGACCCCTCTCCGATTGCCTCCGAGATCTCCTCGGATTTGTCCTCGCGAATCAGGTCGGAGATGCGCGAGTTCGTGACCATCAGCTCCACGGCTGCGATACGACCTCCGCCGAGGCGTGGGAGCAGCCGCTGACTGACGACCCCTTTCAGGACGCCCGCGAGAATCGAGCGGATCTGCTGTTGCTTGACGCCGGGGAAGAACTCCACCATGCGGCCGATCGTCTCCGCGGCGTCGATCGTGTGCATGGTCGAGAAGACGAGATGGCCCGACTCCGCAGCTTTGAGCGCCGTCTCGGCGCTCTCGGCGTCGCGGAGCTCGCCGAGCAGGATGATGTCGGGGTCCTGGCGCAGCACCCGCTTGATCGCCGCGAGGTAGGACTCGGTGTCGATCCCGACCTCGCGTTGGTTGACGATGCAGCCACGGTCCTCGTGGAGGATCTCGATTGGATCCTCGATCGTGACGATGTGCTGGTTCCGTGTCCGGTTGATGTGGTCGATCATCGCCGCGAGCGTGGTCGTCTTTCCCGAGCCCGTGGCGCCGGTGCAGAGGACGAGGCCGCGCTGTTCTTCAGCAAGGCGGGAGACGCCGGGAGGCAGGCGCAGCTCTTTGAAGGTCGGAACGTTCTTCGGGATCACGCGGAATGCGAACGAGGTCGAGCCGCGCTGGCGAAAGCCGTTGACGCGGAAGCGCGGTAGGTCCTCGGAGGTGTAGGCGACGTCGAGCTCACCGTTTTCGTGGAAGAAGGCAAGCTTGGCCGGAACGAGCTCCGTCACCGCACCGAGAATCGCGTCGAGAGCGATCTCTGTCAGCGGAGGGCAGTCGCCGAGGAGCGTCAGGTCGCCGTCCCGGCGCAAAATAGGGGGACGTCCAACCTTGAAATGAATGTCGCTCGCGCCGAGTTCGACGGCACGCCGCAGCACAGTGTTCAGGTCCACAACAGGCCTGATCGGCAGCCCGCGGCTTGTTCTTGAGGACTACTCCGCCGCGCGAGCTTCGAGCCGGAATGGCGCTCCGGGATCCCCGGCCGCTCGAGCCAGCGACTCGAGCACGCGGAGCGGGCCCCGCACGAGACCCCGAGCGGCACTCGGGTGGCGAAGCTCGCCGCGGAGCAGACCCTCGACGACCCGCCAGACAATTGGAAGGCGGGCGATCGCGAACGTCAGGGACGGGTAGCGGTCGAACGCCACCTTCGCGCCCCAGGAAGCCGATTCCAGGCCCGCGAGAGCCTGGTTGAGGGCGCGCTCGTAGGGAGCGAAGTCGGCGGCGCGCCCCTCGAGCACGTCGAGCGAGGCCGCGGCGGCGAGCTTCGCGCTCAGGAACGCCTCGAAGATCCCGTCTCCCGAGAGCGGGTCGACGAGCCCCGCGGCGTCTCCAATGAGCGCAGCGCGACCCAGTGCCGCGCCTGCGCCGGCGCGGCGCATGGGCAGACGAAAGCCGCGGACGGAGCTCAGGCGACCGACGTCGATCCCATGCGCGGCGCACAGCCGCCGCAGGTGGTCACGAAGCCGCGGGCCCTCGCTTTCCCAGCCGCCCACTCCGAAATTGACGTGGTCGCCCTTAGGGAAGACCCAGCCGTAGCCACCGGGCACGGAGCCGAGCTCGACGACCGCACGCCCCCGGAAACGCTCCTTTTCGACGTCCGCGTCGGCGGCGTTCCCCTCGAGCGCGACACCGTGCTCGTGCGCCCCGGTCAGACCGATCGAGCGAGCGATGACGCCGTTGACGCCGTCGGCGCCGATCACCACTGCGGCGGTCGCGCGCAGGCCTTTTCCGCGCACGATTCCGTCCTTGGAGAGCTCTTCGACCCGAACGCCGTCACGAAACTCGGCCCCCGCATCGGCTGCGCGCTCGACGAGAAAAGCGTCGAGGCGGCGGCGCTGGGTCATCCGCACCAGCGGGTGCGTGCTGACGCGCTCAAAGCTCTTGCTGCCATAACCGAACCGCAGCTCGAAACGGCCGACCACGTCTTCGACGACCGGATCGACCGAGAAGGGAAGTTGTTCGACCGCCCGTCCCGTCAGGCCACCACCACAAGGCTTGTCGCGCGGGAAACGCTCGCGGTCGAGCAGGAGGACGCTCGCTCCCGCGCCGGCCAGTCGGTACGCCGCCGCCGAGCCCGCGGGCCCGGCGCCTACGACGATCGCATCGAAGTTCTCCACGCGCGTGATCCTAGAGGCGCCAGGCTACAATCGCGGCCCTGGGGGTGTGCCCGAGTGGCCAAAGGGAACGGGCTGTAAACCCGTCGGCTCAGCCTACGGAGGTTCGAATCCTCCCGCCCCCACTCTCTTCCGACGGGCCTAGCGACCGTCAGAGAACACTCTTCGGCGGTGGGCCTCGACATCGCCTTTCATCGGGAGCACGAGCTTGAAACAGGCGCCGCGGGGCTCGGCGTCTTCGTAGACGAGATCGCCCCGGTGAGCGCGGGCATAGGAACGCGCGATCGCCAGGCCCAGCCCCGTGCCGGACGCGCGCTCGCGAGAGCCCGTCTCCCGCGTAAAGCGCTCGAAGAGGTCCGGGACGAACTGGGGCGGCACGCCGTCGCCGCGGTCCTCGACGGCGATTCGAAAATGGCGATCGGTCTGCACGGCTTCGACGGTGACGGGCGGCTCGCCGTACCTGAGCGCGTTCGTGACCAGGTTCGAGACGATCCTTTCGACTGCAACCGGGTCGGCGCTGACCTCGAGTCCCTCTGGTGCGGAGACCTTGACGTCCGCCCCCCGCTCCGCAGCCGCCGTGGCGACGATCTCGCTCAGCCGCTCGTGCACGTTGAAGCGCTCCACCTTGATCGGGATCGCGTCCGCATCGAGCCGCGACATGTCGAGCAGCTGCTCGACGAGCGTCGCCATACGGCGAGCCTCGCGCTCGAGCGTGTCGCGAACTTCCTTCAGCTGCTCGGCGTCGAGCCGGTCTCCGTGGCGGCTGAGCGTGGCGGCCAGCCCGTGGACCGTCGTCGCAGGCGTCCGCAGCTCGTGCGAGGCGAGCGCGATGAAGTTCGTCTTCAGCGCGTCGGTGCGCTCGAGCGCGAGCCGCACCTCGTGCTCCTGCTGGAAGAGTCTGACGCGGTCGAGCGCGATCCCCGTCAGTGCGCCGAGTGTCGAGAGGACGCGCAGCTCGTCGTTTCCGAAGAACGGCGCGTACGGCGACGTCCATACGAGCAGCGAGCCACAGGGAATGTCGAGCTCAACGACTTCCGCGTCGCCCTGACCAGGTCGCTCACCCCGTTCGAGCTGCTCCACGGCGTCGTCCGGAAGGTTGTGGACACCGACCATCTGTCCTTCCTCGTTTCGGATCGCGAGGCCACGGGCACCGACGATGTCGGCCATGGGCCCGAGCACGCGCCCGGCCACCTCCTTCTGGCTCCTCGCAAGCGTGACGAGGTCGCGGATCGCGTCCTGGACGCGCTCCTGCTCCGGTCGTCGCCACATGATCCGCACGATCGAGGGAGGCACGACGCCGAGGAGGAAGGCGATTGCGCTCACGACCCCGAGGAGCGACGTCGCGAGGGCGTAGACGGAGTACTGGTCGTTGTTCGCGACGGCCAGGGCCAAAGCCACGGTAAGGGCTGCCGCGGCAAAAGCGAGAAACCGCATCCGCTTGCGCGCCACGCTCGGCTGGCCCCTGCCCGCGCGCCAGAGCCGCACCGACGCGACGACCGAGAGCACCGTCCAGTGCACCATGAACCCGACGAGGTAGGCGATGAACCAGCGCGAACGGGGCTCGCCGGCTGCGGGGAAACGCGGCAGCGCGAACGTCCACCCGATCATTGCCACAGTCATCAAGCCGAGCGAACGCTCGAGCAGCGAGGTCGCCTGGCGGAAGACCGTGGTGAAGCGGTAGAGCAGGAACGGAAAGAGCAGGAGGATGGCGACGTCGTCCTTGAGCAGGAAGCGCTCGGTCGTCGTGTGCGGATGCGCCGGGATGAACTGGCCCAGCACGACCACGATCCCGAGCGTGCTGAAGCAGGCGGCCGCCCACGCCGCCGCGCGGTCGCGGCGCCTTCGCCACTGGTTCACCGTCGCGAGAGCGAGTGCCGCAAACGCGACAAGGCTCACGTAGCCGACCGCCTCGACTGCTTGTTTCACGCCAAACACCCCCCCTGGGCTGGGGTCCGGTGAGACTGTATGTCTCGCAGGAGGGATTTGCACGCGCGCGCCTCTGATCCTGCGCGGAGGATGTCCCAGCGGCACGGCTAGAATCGTGGCGCCCGCCCTCTTAGCTCAGTTGGTAGAGCACCTCCATGGTAAGGAGGGGGTCGACGGTTCGAGTCCGTCAGAGGGCTCTGCAAAAGCCCCGCTAGGCGGGGCTTTTTCATTCGCCTCGACTTGCACGATCGCCAGCGTGCGCTGGGTATGGAGCCCTTTATGGAGCCTTCAGGTTCCATTTCAGGTTGGTGAGCCCGCTCTGCCAGACCGGTGTTGCGGGGACCGCGAGAGGCTTATCGGGAAAATTCCGCCGGGTTCGGGCGCACGGGG
>WNGJ01001164.1_pt1 | contig 25415 bp, 20 predicted proteins | sample 5400611 | NCBI WGS metagenome assembly WNGJ01 (sample SAMN13153375, study PRJNA577476) | soil metagenome | isolation source: 40 cm soil or saprolite under Garry oak tree replicate 1 | place: USA:California | collected 2016-06-15
CCAAAAGCCAGTCCATGGTTTCATAGAGATCATCCTCGGTGGCTTCGGCCACTCCCAATTCCTCGGCCAGCGTGGTGGTGTGCCACGCGCGCGTGGTCGCTAGTTTTGAGCAGGGATCGGTCAGCCGTTGCACAATCATGGCCACGACCAAGTCTTGTTCGCGACAGCGCTGCGCCGAGATCAGGCGATCCAGCTCCAGCCTGCCGATCATTTCCAGCACGGCTTGGACGTGGCCGTGCGGGAGAGTCTTCTGTGTGGCGAACAGGTCCTCCGGAGAGATCAGGCGCTCGTCGCGCAGGACGCGACGGAAGTTTTCGATTTTTTCTTTGGGCCAATCGGAGAGATTGGCGAAGGTGCGCTTGCGGGTTTTCTTTCCCTCGCGCCAGGCCTCGCGGAGAAGCACGGCCGGCGGGGAGTCGCGGTTGGGGACGACGGCGATGTACATGGGTGCATATTAGCTACAAACTTAGGGGCAATGTGCAGATTTCGAAGAGCTTACCCTCGAATTCGGCCTTGGAACGTCGGTTTAGTCCAATTCCGATAGGCCCAATCGTTAGCATTACGCTGAAGCAGCATCCTGGTTTGATATGAAGCTTCGGAAGGTTTCGGCAAAAAATCAGTGAAATCAAGTAGACGATCTGGAGGTTGACCCTGCCGCAATCGTTTGAAGAGAGCTCTCTCTATTTTCGTAGTATTTTTCATAATAGGAGAGATATTCTCCGGCGCAAACATTCTGAACCCAGCCGTCATTATCTTTGTACCATTGAATGGTCTTGCCCAGGCCGTCTTCGAAAGAAATCTCCGGTTTCCAATCCAGTTGTGTTCTGATTTTCCTACAGTTCAACGCGTAGCGGCGATCGTGGCCAGGCCGATCCTGGACATGAGAAAGCGAAGCTTCCGGCTTTCCGGCGAGACGAAGCAGGGTCCGGACCACAAACAGGTTCTCCTCGGGGTCCTGTCCTCCAATGTTGTAAACCTCACCGATTTTGCCCCGTTCGAGAACCGCAAGAATCCCCCGACAGTTGTCCTCGACGTGTAACCAATCACGTTGCTGCCTCCCATCGCCATAAATCGGCAGGGTTTTGTCCTGAAAAGCATTCGTGATCATGAGCGGAAGGAATTTCTCTGGGAACTGGTAGGGACCATAGTTGTTTGAGGATCGCGTGATTAACGCGGGAAAGCCGTAGGTCCGAGTATAAGAACGAACGAGTAAGTCCGATCCTGCCTTGGAAGCAGAATAAGGGCTGCTTGGTTGTAATGGAGCATTTTCATCCGCGAATGCGCCCGCTGGAATGTCGCCGTAAACCTCGTCTGTCGAAATGTGCACAAACCGAGATATGCCTACCTTCCGAGCAACCTCGAGCAACGCAAAAGTTCCCGTGACGTTCGTTTGAATCACTGGAGCCGGTTCGTAAATACTACGATCTACGTGAGACTCGGCTGCGAAATGCACAACCACGTCGCACCCGCGCATTGCTGTTTCCGCGCTGGCGAAATCACAGATATCACCTTTGATGAATCGATAGCGCGCATTCGTGGCGACAGAATGAAGGTTAGAGAGATTTCCGGCATAGGTCAGCTTGTCGTAGTTCGTGATCGCATAATTTGGGCGACACCCCAAAACATACCGAATAAAATTCGAGCCAATAAAGCCCGCACCTCCCGTGACAAAAATTCTCATGGCACCAAATCCTGACTTGGCGCAGCAGCTGTCTCGCCTTGCTCGAACGGCGGAATCTGCAAACCCAACCCGCGCACCAGGTTCGCCCCCACTGATAGCGAATGACTGTCCTGGATGAACTCCCGATTGGTCCCCGGCGCCGTCAACCCCTCCTTGTTATACGTCTCGGAAGAAAATCCACGATACTCCTGGTGGATTCGTAGCACGATCAGTTTTGCGTCCCCGATGTCCGTCGACTTCACTTGCAACGATGGAACCGTGCCAGCGGCCATGCTGCCTCCTATTGGATTGTTGTGAAATTGCTTGGTTGCCGCCCTACGACGGCGAAACGACAAAGCTACCGCCTAGAGGCAGAAGCTAGGGCGATTTCCTCCGCCAGCAACACCTTCTCCCTCACCATCTTCGTTGCCCGCCACAGGGATTCGAAGGTCCCCGCGTCCGTCCAACCGCCCTCGATGATTTCGTGCTCAAGTTTCCCTTCGAAGAGGTAGGAATTATTCACGTCTGTGATCTCAAACTCTCCGCGGCCTGATGGTCTCAGTGTCCGCACGCGATCGAATACCGTGCCATCATAGAAATACACGCCAATGATCGCATAGGGTGAGCTCGGTACTCTGGGCTTCTCCTCGATCCGAACAATCCGTCGCCCCTCGAACGCCGCGACTCCGAAGCGCTCTGGATCCGGCACTTTCTTTAGTAATACCAGCGCGCCTTCCCCCTGCCTTTCGAACCTCTCCTTTGACCCTTGAATGCTGTTTTCCAGAATGTTGTCTCCCAGGATGACGCAGATCTTTTCTCCCGCCGCGAACGGTTCGGCCAGCCGCAACGCGTCCGCGATCCCCCCTTCGCCTTCCTGGTACGCGAAACTCAGTTGCTTCAGCCCGAAATCCTTACCGTTCCGCAACAACCGTAGGAAGTCCCCCGCGTTGTTTCCCCCTGTCACGATCAGGATGTCTCGGATCCCCGAGTCTACAAGCGTTTGCAGCGGGTAATACACCATCGGCTTGTCATACACGGGCAGCAGATGCTTGTTCGTCACCCGTGTCAGCGGATTTAGCCTGCTCCCTATTCCACCAGCAAGCACGACACCTTTCATCTGGACCTCCCGAGGTCGCCGCTCTCGTGCATGATCCGCTTTGACCTCAATTCAGGGCCGATCTACCCAAACAAATGCGCTGAACAGTTGACAGAACCTGGGAAAAGTATGAAGCGCACCAGCCACCTAGGCAGCGATGTGCTGCGAAAATTTGCTCACACTTTTCGTCTTTGTCACAAAGAACGCCACCGAAGGCATGCGTAGAAACCAGCGCGATCCCGCAGCCAGTCTTGACCTCGGCAATCCAACCACCTGGCGACGAGCAGTTGCGACATTTCCTTGCATTCGTGCAACCAACGCAACGAACGGGGAGAATTCTCCGCGTTTCCCCGGCGTGATACGCTGGAAAGCTCCTGGAGCAGAACATTAGCTCCCATGCTTAGGTCCCAACATCGAATGGGTTCTCTGGGCCAGTCCTTGCTCAGCCACTGAGCTTGCGGTCACACACTGGGTGGTACTAAAAATGCAACAACGAAAAAGTGCGCGTTGCGATTTCTAATCACCGCGAGCCGCGACGGCTCGACGGGACAATTTCGCCTCGAAAAAGTCCAGGTGTTCTCGATACCAGTGCGCTGTTAATTCCAAGCTCCGCTTGAGGTCGTACCTTGGTTTGTAACCAAGAATTTGACGTGCTTTATCGAGACAGGGGACACGAATCTCAATGTCAGGGAAAGGCGACTCCGTTAGTTCTATAGGAACAGATCTGCCAGTCACGCGGATAATTTCCTGTGCAAGCTGAAGAATCGTGACGGTATTTTGTGGGTTTCCGATATTGAAGTCTTCGCCGACGGCCCTCGGCCGAGCAATCATTTCGATAATCGCATCGCAAAAATCATCGATGTAGCACCAGGAACGAATCTGTGAACCATCACCGTGAACCTTTAGTGGACTCCCCATCAGCGAATCCAGAACGAAGCTTAGAATTGCATGAGCCCCAAGGCGACGTGGCCCAAAAACGTTGAACGGTCTTACGGTCACGACTGGCATTCCTCCCTGGCGGTGATAGGCCTTAACGAGATGCTCTCCGGCCAGTTTGGCGATGGCGTAACTCCACCGCGCCTCGGCGGCCGGGCCCACAGCTGTTGGAGCATGCTCATTTACTCGAAACGAGTTCACTCCGAAAACCTCGCTCGTCGAAAAATAGACAAACCGTTCTAGACGAGGGCTCTTGTCCAGGGCCTTCAATATGCGTGAAGTGCCCGAGAAATTAGTCTCCAGGGTTTCCCGGGGATAACTACAAACCCGGCCCACGCCAACGATAGCTGCGGCGTGAATCACTATATCCGCTTCACGCACCAAATCCACGACCTCTGTTCCCTCGAGAATGTCTGTTTCAACCATCCTGACGTTCGGCATGCTATGGAGAGAGGTAAAGGTGATAGGCTGATCGCGGAAGAAACGATCCAAAAGTACAACCTGGTTGTCCTTTGCGAGGCGCTCGGCCAAGCTCGAACCGATGAAACCGGCCCCACCGGTAATCAGGATGGTTTTATTCTCGATCGCGACGCGTAGTTCCTGCTTTGGCAGTGGCTGCTCGTCAGAAACTCTTGTAGCGTTGCCATTACCATTCTTACTCCTGAAACCGACAGACAAATGGAGGCCGTCTTTCGCATCTAGTATTTCGTTCACGGTCGGAAGGAATTTACTGGTGACAGGCAAACTATCAAGAATCGCAATAAGACGATCGAAGGCCCCTCTGGCATTGGGCGCAATGCAGACCAACACAGCATCCACTCTCTCCTTGCTCACAATTGCCGTCAGCTCCGAAGTGGGGCCTAGCACCTTTGTCCCAGCAATGACGCATCCGATCTTGCGCGGATTGTCGTCTAGGAATCCCACAATCTCGACTGAAGAATCCGACGCCATTTCTTTTGCCTTGTTTGCACCCATCGTGCCGGCACCGATTAACAGCAATCGGCGGCGTCCCTTCATTTTCAATGAATTGCCGCTTTGGGACTGGTGTTCATAAACGTAGCGACGAATGAAACGGATTCCCATTGCACCCAGCAATGATAGGAGCGACTCAATCGTGACAATGCTTGCGGGAACGCGAATGACGCCTACCTGAGGAGGCAGCCCAAATCGGACCACGAGGAGAGCAACGGAAAATGCCAAATACGCTCGGCTCGTGTACAGGGCATCGCGAAAGCCGATGTATCGCCACTGAATCCGGTGGAGCTTGAAAATGAAGTTAGTCACCAAGCGTGCCCCGATAATCGGCAACAAAAGCGCCCAAAACTGATACTCATGGTAAGGCGGTATTGCCCCTTCGTAGCGAATTACGAACGCCAAGTAAAATGAGACACCTACAATCGCGCCATCGATAATCTGCTGATTCATTCGTGAGTAAGGGTCAAAGCGCATCTATTTCTCCTTGAGTTCCGTTCTTGCTAATAGAGCCGCTCCGGACAGACGTAACTGTTCGCTCGCATCGACCATCAGTTCCACACACGGCGTTAGGTGCGCATGGCGGCGCCTCCCAAGCTTCGTGTCTTCCTCAGAAGGCAGGAATCATACGAATAGGGACTTGAGAGTTTGTGCGATCAATTTAGTGTCGAAGAAGAATGACATCTTTTCGATGTACTCAAGGTTCAAAGCCAGCTTGTGGGGTAATACAACGCTTCGATAAAACTGCTCAGGATTTTTGCTCTTTGCAAGAATCTCTTCTTCGTGCCGATAGCAAATAGAAGCAAGGTCTGTAATACCAGGGCGAACGCTGAGAACACACAGTTGTTCTTGATTGTAAGTAGCTACGTAGCGGGGCAGTTCGGGGCGCGGCCCGACGATACTCATCTCCCCTATTAGGACATTCCATAGTTGGGGGAATTCATCGATTTTCAAGTTCCGCAATGTCTTTCCGAAATCTGTAACCCGAGGATCTCCCGATGTAGTGATATCCAAACCGTTTCTGTCCGCATCAACTGCCATGGACCGAAATTTTACGATACGAAAACCTCTGCCGCCGCGCCCGACACGATCTTGCCAATACAGCACAGGGCCCCGAGATGTGCACTTCACTAAGAGACCCGTGATGATCAAGAGAGGCGAAAGCGTGATGAGACCGAGCGAAGATACAACAATATCGATCAACCGCTTCCAGATGCGGCAGTAGGCAGTATTCTGTTTTCTCTGTGCGTGTGCGATCGTCCCCGCCGAATCACAAGCGATTGTAACAGCTTCGTCCGATGCGCAATTCGAAACTGAGGGGATAGGACTCCTATCGTCGCGCACGGGCTGCAACTTCTGTGACACGGTCAATGACATACTCCACATTCTCATTGGTCATGCATGGGTAGATAGGGAGAGAAAGGCACCGCTCAAATTCGGCTTCAGCGACAGGAAAGTCTCCGTTTCGATATCCGTAAGTTCTCTGGTAATACGGATGGAGATGAAGCGGAATGAAATGAACGCTCGTACCGATTCCGTACCGTTTGAGTTCGCGGATGAAAGTGTCCCGGTCAATTCGCAACTGTTCGAGACGGAGGCGAAGAATATAGAGATGCCATGATGTTGCTCGGTCGCACTTCAGCGTGGGGGACTCGAGTGCCCTTACCTCTTTGAACGCGGCCGTATAACGCTCAGCGATACGACGGCGTGCATCATTCAATGGATCGCATTTGGCCAATTGGACAAGCCCGAGCGCGGCTTGGAGATCTGTGGGGTTGTATTTGAACCCCGCCTCCACCACTTCATAAAACCACGATCCATTCTTTCCATAGCGCTTCCACGCGTCTCCAGAGATCCCATGTAAGCGCATTATGCGCATACGGGCCGCATAGGCGTCATTGTTTGTAGTGATCATTCCTCCTTCCCCAGTTGTTAGGGTTTTCGTGGCATAAAAGCTAAATGCGGTCAATTCGCTCAGATTTCCAACCCGCCTACTTCGATACTCGGAAGGGAGGGCGTGTGCGGCATCTTCAATTGTATGTAGTCCGTGATCATTCGCGAGGCAGCAAAGTTCGTCCATGTCGCAAGGCTGACCTGCCATGTGAACTGGGATCAATGCACGAGTCCGTGTCGTAATTCTTCTTTTCGCGTCGAAAGGGTCTATATTTAAGCTGATCGGGTCGATGTCGACCAGTACGGGGCGTGCACCGAGGTACGCAACGACTTCCCCTGTAGCCGCAAATGTCGTGGTCGGAATTAAGACCTCTTCGTCAGTTTTCAAGCCACAGGCCTCCAACGCTAGGTGCAGTGCTGCAGTCCCGGAACAGACAAACACTGCATGTCGTGCCCCTACGTACTTTGCGAATTGCTCCTCGAACTCAAGCGTCTTCGTCCCCATGGTGAGCCATCCGGAGCGAACCACCTCCGCGACAGCCTGCACTTCTTCTTCACCTAAAGCCGCCCGATGAAATGGAATTGAAACTGCCTCGATTGGTCGGCTCATGGTTTTTCAAAGAACCCAAGATAATGGGTACACAATGCCTTGAAAATGGAGATTGTTCGGTAAAGAGCTGGGGAAAACGGCCCGACGACTCTTCCGAGTGGTGGAGCCAGTGTAATTCGTTTGAGAAAGATCGAGAATTCGGGAAAGAGCTGCAAAATCTCCTTCCGCTTGACGCCACGAACGTCGGGGTTGCATGGATTAGAGACGAAATAGTCGTACCAGAGTATAGCCCCGCCGGGTTTCAGGACGCGGCTCATCTCGCTGGCCACTTCCATCTTCATCGTGGGATCCAATATTGATGTGAAAGCGGTGAATTGCAGGATCAGACTGAACGTGCCATCACCAAACTTAAGCTTGCTGGCATCTCCCCATTGAAGAGTTATCCCCTTCGGACACAGTTCGTTCCCCTTTTTGATCCTCTCTTGGAGGAGGTCGATTCCGAAGAGATTTTCCGGTGTTGCACCCCATTGAACGAGCTGGCGGAGCCAAAAACCGCTCCCGCATCCAACATCGAGCACTTTCTCGTGGTCCAACTGAGTGTGTTGGGACCACGTCAGCAACTTGATAATCTCACGCTCTAGTTCCTGTATTCGGAGTAAATTCGACAACTCAATGGCGGAGTAGCGTCCGGGCGGAACCGACTTCGCTCGGCGTGCATATGCCTCGACAATACGTTCTGTCTCAGCCTGACAGGAAGCAGCGCTAGGCGCAGCGACAGGAAATGACTTGTCACTGAGAAAGATCATGTTCTGAATTTCGCTTATAAAACGACAAACATCAAATTAATGCATGGGAGTTGCTGCTCTACGAAAGATCTCCTAAGGTGTCTTTGATAGATCGGCGGCAATACTCCTTTGCAGACTCTTGCACAAGACTGTTGACCTCAGCCGAAATGTTAGGTACGGCTGCTTCTGTCTTGGTTAGCCCCACATTCCGCTACAACCAACAGTCGATTCAACTTCTTTGTGATCTCAAGACGGTTGAAGTTTCGCGTGACAAAGTGGCGTCCATTTTCACCAAAGATACAGCTCAAACCCGCGTTGTTGCAGAGCTTCAATATAGCCTCAGCCATCGCGTGCGGGTTCTCCGGCTCGACGCAAATTCCTGCCTGCGCCTTTTCAACCATGGCTTGGGCCTCACCTTCGATCGAAACAATTACTGGGACACCAGCGCCCATCGCCTCCAAGAGCTTAGACGGCCGAGCACCTCTGAACAGAGTATGACGCCTCAACGGTACAACTGCAGCGTCAAAAGCGGCGAAAATCTCTGGCATACGCGCAGCCGGGCGCGGAGGAAAAAAGCGGACATTGTCAAGGCGGTTCTCCTGCGAAAAGTGCACGAGTTTCTCTTTTTCCGGGCCATCACCGAAAAAGGCAAATAAAATCTTCTTTGTTTCTTGCAGCAGTTTGGCTGCCTGAAGCAGCGTTTCCAAGCCTTGCGCTAGTCCATGCAATCCCGCGTAGCCCACGACAAAATGCCCGTCAAACCCGAGCTCCTGGCGCACACGCCGGCCAGTCTCTCGCCTCACGCCATCACTAAGAAAATTCTCTGGAGAAACTCCGTTAGGCAGCAGTATGACCGCCTTTCCAGGAAAGCGCCTACGAACGCTCTCCACAATTCCCTCTGTTTGTCCTGTTACGAATACAGACTTCCGATAAAGGCTCTCCTCCAGGTGCGTCGCCAATTTGAGCAGTGGTCCTTCACGAAGAATTCCTAGGGCAACCGCAGATTCAGGCCATAAATCAGAAATATTCATGACTAATCGTGCGTTCTTCATGCGACTCAAGAGGAGCCCGGAGACGCCCAGAAAAAGAGGCGGCGATTCCACAATTACGAAATCTTGTTCCGGAATCTTCGCCAAACCAACCGCTGCAGAGATTAGCGTGAACGAAAGATAGTTCGCTATCCTAAAAAGAAACTTTTTACTCTTCGTTGCGTATATCCACGTGCGAAGGACACGTACACCATCTTCAGTTGTTTCGCGGACTAGGTTGCCACGAAATTCGGCAAAGATCTCCCCTGCCGGATAGTTAGGCACAGCCGTTAACACCGTCACGTAGTGCCCCAGCCGTGCAAGCCGCCGCGCCAAATCCGAGAGCCTAATTTGTGCTGCACCCGTCTCGGGTGGATAGTATTGCGTCAGAAAGAGAATTCGCATTTGTGCTTATAAGAAGCTATTCGCTCCTCCTGCAAGAAGTCCGATAGCTGAGCCACGATCGCTTGAGCAGGGTGGCCCTTAATCGCAATGTACGGTTCTCGCGCCAAGGGCGAAGCAATGGCTTCTGAATGCGCTTGGACAATCTTTTCTTTCTTGGCGCCGGCTAGGCGATTCCATCCATCTTCAAGCGTTTCAACCCATTCCGTTTCATCCCGGAGGGTTACGCAGGGTACCCGAAACCACCTTGCCTCCTTCTGCACGCCTCCGGAATCAGTTAGGATAACGCGCGCCGAGGCTTCGAGAACTAGCATGTCCCCATACGGCACGGCTGGTATCATTTGCAGCGCGTTCTTCTGCCCCCGAGGAATCTCTAATTCCACGAGTGCCCTTCGCGTCCGGGGATGCACGGGCCATATGACGGGCTGCAATTCCCCTATCTCATAGAATGCTTGCACAATGTTTTGGAGTTTTTCGGAAGAGTCGGTGTTTTCTGCACGATGGACAGTGGCGAGCGCATAGGTCTGCGGAGCAAGTCCGAGCTGTGCCAGAATCGTGGAACTCCTGCTAGCACGTTCGAGATGCTCCAACGCCGCCTCATGCATCACGTCGCCAGTGAGAAGGACTCCCTGCGTAATCCCCTCTCGCTCCAAGTTGTCCACGGCCGTTATTGTTGGAGCAAACAGAAGATCCGATAAATGATCCGTCAGCACGCGGTTAACCTCTTCCGGCATTCGACGGTTGAAGCTTCTTAGTCCTGCTTCTACATGGGCAACAGGTAGGTTTAGTTTAGCTGCGGCTAGCGCGCCAGCAAGCGTCGAGTTCGTGTCCCCATACACAACCACTGCATCTGGCTGCTCACGCATCAGCACTTCTTCCGCGCGTTTCAGGATTTCCGCCGTCTGCCAGCCGTGGTTTCCCGAACCAACTCCGAGCTGATATGCCGGTTTGGGTAGGGCGAGTTGTTCGAAAAATACGTCAGACATCTCGTAGTCATAATGCTGACCGGTGTGGATCAAAATCTCCCTAATCGCGTGCTTCCCCTGAGGCAGACGATTGGATTCTGAAATCGCTCGGCTGACCATCGCGGCTTTGACGAATTGCGGCCTTGCGCCTACGACTGTAGCAATCTTCATGCCGTAACTTTGCTGTCGGGCATCCGCAGCTGCCTCGTGGTTCATCTCACCGATCCGGCTTGTTGCGCAACAACTTTCTGGTGTTCTGCGGACGTTTCCGTACAGGATTTGGCATGGATCGAGTAAATGCGGCCGCACCCGGAGCAAGGCACGTCCGATCCTTGGTCCTTCAGGCGGACCCCACACGAACACATCCAGCCAATCTGGCGCGCGGGATTCCCAACCACTAGCGCGTAATCCGCGACGTCACGGGTCACGACGGCGCCGGCTCCGACAAATGCGTAGCGACCTATAGTCACGCCACAAACCACTGTCGCGTTTGCACCTATTGTTGCTCCCTTTTTAACCAGCGTCTTCTTGTATTCGTGTTTGCGGACGATGTGGCTCCGTGGATTGACGACGTTTGTGAAGACCATTGAAGGGCCGCAAAAGACATCGTCTTCAAGTTCTACGCCCGTATACACCGAGACGTTGTTCTGGATCTTAACATTGTTGCCGATGGTTGCAGCCGCGCCTATCACCACATTTTGGCCCAAGTTGCACCCACGCCCAAGCCGCGAGCCTGCCATGATATGTGAAAAATGCCAAATCTTCGTTGCCTCTCCGATTAGGCAGGGCTGATCGATCACTGCAGTTGGGTGAGCGAAGTAGTTGGGCGCATCAAGCACTACTGGTACAAGGACTCCTCTCTGATTCAGGGAACGGCCGCAGGCATCGAGCACTTCCAGGATCCGAAGCCCGCTTTCTCCATCCGTTCTGGGACGAGCCCCGGTGCTTACGCATTCCAGAAAATGTTCACACTCCCTTCTCAATGGCTCTTCTCTAGGAACAGGGATGACCTTGCCGCCGTCTCGTTCGGCGACGGGCTTCCGGTCCATCCAATTAACCCTATGTGCGTACAGAACCAGTTTTTTCTCTGGTTCCAAATCGTCAAAAACCGCCATCCTTTGGCTGCCAACTACACAAAACTTCTGCTCTTTGAATGGATGGAGCCAACTCACAAAAACATGGGCTTTAACTCCGCTCGCGAACTCGAGAGTACTGAGTGTCGTGTCAACAACAGGTGGATTGAAATAGCTTCCTCCCTGCGCGGCGGCGAACACAGGAGTCTCACCAAGTATTTGTAAGACTGCAGAAATGTCGTGCGGCGCAAAGCTCCATAAAATATTCTCCTCCGTGCGCAACTTGCCAAGATTGAGTCGGGAGGAGTAGATGTATTGAATTTTCCCAAGCTGTCCCTGTTGAACCAATTGCTTCAGTTCGATAATGGCTGGATGATACTCGAGGAGATGGCCCACCATCAGGATTAGGTTTAGTTGCTTAGCCAGCTCGACGAGTTCTTTTCCTTCGCGCAGACTTAGCGCAAGCGGTTTTTCAACGAAAACGTGTTTACCTGCGTTTAAAGCCATTAGAGCCAGTTCGTAATGCAGGGACGCGGGGGCGGCAATTACGACTGCATTCACAAGGGGGTTACCCAGTACTCCGTCATAGTCTCTTGTCGTCGAAACCCGGTAGTCCTGACGAACTCGGCTCAGCGTCTCCTCGTTCAGGTCACAAACAGATTCCAGCGCGTTCAACGCACTGAAGTTTCTGACTAGGTTCTTTCCCCAGTACCCAGCCCCAATCACGGCGATTCGAGGCGTCTTTCCTGCTGCACTTGTTCCAGACATGGATTTGTCTCGCTCCTTATTCCGCGTAAAAATCGGCGATTGCCGCTGCAATCGTGCGCTGCTGATCCTGGGTGAGTTCCGGATAGATGGGGAGAGAAACGACTTCGAGACAAGCGGCTTCAGACACCGGAAAATCCCCTGCCTTGTGTCTCAAATATGCAAAGGCTCTCTGGAGATGCAATGGCTTCGGATAATAGATCTCCGTGGGAATCGCACGGCTATACAAATGTTCACGAAGTGCATCTCGCTCCTGAACTCGGATAGTGAACTGGTTATACACATGCGTGAATCCCGGGGGCGCCTCAGGGGACCTCACCACCGACTCCAGACGAAATTCGTGAAACAATTCGCGATAACGATCAGCGTTGCGCCGCCGCGAGCTAGCCCATCGATGAAGATGGCCCAGCTTCACCCGCAGAATCGCAGCCTGTAGCGCATCCAATCGGCTATTCATTCCCAGCAGTTCGTATTCATACTTCTTGCGCGCCCCATGAGTGCGCAGTACGCGCAACCTGTCAGCAAGCCTGGCATCATTGGTGGTGACCATCCCTCCGTCCCCGGCACACCCAAGGTTCTTCGAAGGAAAGAAACTGAAGCACCCCATCGTGCCAATGCTGCCTACCGTCCGCCCCTCGTGCTGCGCGCCAATGGCTTGCGCGGCATCCTCGATCACCGGGATCCGGTGAGCTGAGGCCACGTGTTCGATCTCATTCATCCTGGCCGCCAAGCCAAACAAATGTACGGGCATGATTGCCTTCGTACGCGGTGTAATAGCTTTCTGGATGAGCTGCGGATCGATATTGAAAGTGTGCGGGTCGATGTCTACAAAAACCGGCTTGGCGCCGGCTCGTGCGATGGAACCCGCTGTGGCGATGAACGTGAACGGTGTGGTGATGACCTCGTCACCCCTCCCAATGTCGAGTGCCAGCAAGGCAAGAATCAGCGCATCCGATCCTGACGCGCAGCCAATGCAATGGCTGCAGCCGGTCACCATGCCAACTTCTTTCTCAAAGGCCTCGACTTCGGGGCCAAGGATGAAGTGCTGCGACTCCATCACGCGGCCGATTGCCACCGCAACTTCTTGCTGGATTTCCGAGTGCTGTGCCTTCAGATCCAGAAAGGTGAGTCGTCGGGCGGTCTGACTTGGCCCTTTTTTGTCCGTTACAGAAATCATTTTAGAGAGACCTCAGGATCTAGTATGCTTAGAACCGATGGGCCTGGAATGTTCAAGTGCGACAGAATCAGTCCTGCCAAAGTCTGAGAATTCCGCTGAAGATCAAACTCCCGCTCGATAAGGTGACGACCTTCCCGAGCCAACGAGCTTCTTAGGGCGTCTTCAGATAACAGCAATTCGATTCGATCCGCGATTGCTTCCGGATCGCCTGCCGGTACCAGAAGTCCCGTCTTTCCATCAAAGACCACCTCTGGAATTGCCGCGGTGCGTGTGCCTATGACTGGAGTACCGCAAGCCATCGACTCTAATACAACAGTGGGGAGGCCGTCCGTTGCGCCATCTGATACCGTCACAGACGGCATCACGAATATTGCAGCGTGGTAATACCGTTTCTTGAGCTCTTCAAAACTCAGATCTCCCAACATCTCGACTTCGCTCTCAAGGCCTAGCCCACTTATTAACTTGTTCAGTTTGCTGCGTTCCACGCCGTCGCCAACGACCAAGCAACGGAATCGGACCCGTCTCTGACGCAAGAGATGGCAAGCCTTCAATAGGAATTCAAACCCCTTTTTCGGAACCAGATATCCAGCCGCAAGCACGATAGGGGGAGTAGATATGACAGATTTGTGCTGAAAAGTAAGTTCATCGAGTCTTAGACCATTCCGGATTAGGCGAATACGCTCACAGGGGACGCCCTCCAGTTGCAAGAATTCGTACACTTGGTGAGTATCTGCAACTAGGAAGGATGCTTTTTGCAACACTTCGCGAACCACTTGCGTATGAAAACGCACGACAACCGTATGGACAGTGATGCTGTAAGGAACTTGCAAAAGGCCGCTTACAAAGTATGCTGCCAATGCTTCTGTGTGGAGAAAATGTGCCCGGACATGTCCAGCTCGATAAACACGGTGTCTGTAAGCCAGAATAACCGATGCAAATAGGACGTAAATCATTTTGATCAAGTTCTTAAACTCTGGAGCGCATCGGAAGATTAAGGCGACATATCGCCACAGCCGGTTCGGCTGTTTCATAGCGTAATACAGAATTCCGCTAAGGCATTCCAGAGACAGCCAACGCGGTTTGACAACGATATCCGCAAGTTCATCGAAGCCACTAAGGTTCATATCTCTCAGCACAGGCCGCAACTGGCCTATCACCATTTCGAATCCCAGTTCGCGAAGTTGCCTCACCTCGCGCAAGACAAACGTCGACGGAATAACTGCCGAACTCGAGACTAACTGCAGGACGGCGGCTGGCGCTTTACCAGTAATGCTGTTTGTGGTCCGCATAGAATGCCGCCGTCTTTTCTATACCTTCCAGAAGCTTTACCTGTGGTTCCCAACCAGTTGCGGTTCGGATTTTCGATACATCAGAAACGTAGTCCCCTGTCTCCACCAGATACCGATCGGCTGGCCAAGGTACTTCGCGAATTTGCGTTTTCGGCACGCACTCAGCAACGGCCTTTGTCATGTCGCAAAACGCCGTCCCCACCCCGGACCCAACATTAAACACCCCCCCACTCGTCTCCCGAGTCATTGCTACAGCCAATAATGCACGAGCTACGTCCTCGACAAATACGTAGTCGCGAATTTGGCGACCGTCACCGTAGATCGTTAGCGGCTCGCCATCGAGCGCAAGCCGGATAAACCAATTCACTATGCCATAGCCGTTGTGCTTCATCTGCTGACGCGGACCGTACGGATTTGCAATGCGAATGCTGACGGTGTCTAACCCAAAGGCTTGTTGGTAGAACTGCAAATACTTTTCGGCAGCTAACTTATGTATTCCGTAGATACTCTTGCAGTTTGTGGGATGGCCTTCGTCGACGGGATTATATTCTGTATTTCCGTAGACAAATCTCGAACTCGAAAATACCAACCTCGCCTTCGGGTTCATCTTTCGGCAGGCTTCAAGGACCGCGATGTGTCCCCGGCAATTGATATCCAAATCAAGAAGCGGATCTTTGTTGCTGTGCGTGTAGCTCACCTGCGCGGCCAAGTCAAAAACGTAATCCACATCTTCCACAACTTGCTCCATTAAATTCGAGTCTCGTATGTCACCTCGGATGAATTCAATGTCGCGCTCGATATCCCCCAGGTTGAAAGCATTGCCGCCATATAGCGAAAACATGGCGTCCACCACACGAACCTTCGTGCCAGAGCACACCAACAGACGCGCCAAGGTGCTACCGATCATTCCTGCGCCACCTGTGATCAAGGCTTTCATTTTCGACAGCTGTTGGTAATCCAGTTTCGTTCTCCATAGCCAACAAGTGTGCCTTGCCAGCTTTGCTCCGGAAGGGCACGAACACCGAAACGAAATCGCTTTGGTCTGTGTTGCTTACGTCTCAGCGGGCGCGAAGACTCTTTTTGACTGCTCGCTCGCAACATCCCTGCTGCGCAGACCTGCGGGAATCGCATTGTGTGCGGAGACAATGGCCACCAAAACCCAAAAAGTGACGATATATTGCTGACCGGTAAACGTGGGCTCCACCAAACCATGAACGAGAGTGGCGATCAACCCACAGAAAAAACCAATAGCTATGACGTGCTCAGAAGGCTGTAAGCGGGCAGAAGAAACGAAATGGTACACACGCTTGACTGCCGTAGCGAGAATCACGAAAAACGGGATAGCGCCTACAATCCCAACCTCAGCTAACGTATTCAGAACGTAGTTGTGACTGTCCGAGCCCTCGACAGCGTACTGAGCGTTGTAGATGTAGAGGCAATTAGGCCCGACTCCCAGCCAAGGATTTCTTAAGAATTGGTTCCAGGCTGTTGCCCACAGACTCAAGCGGGTCCAGTCCGAGTTCCTGTAAAGGACTTCCATGTTCTTATAAATTGTGACGAAGAGTTCCTCTGGTATGAGAAAGACCAGCGAAGCAATCAGCCCTGCCCCCAGCAACGCGTACCTCCAATTGAGGCGCATCCTCCGGAATTGAATGAACGGCAACATGGAGACCAAACCAAATACAAGACTGAGGATAGCTCCCCTTGACATTGTGATGAGCAAACCCATTGTCATCAGCGTCGAGATACCTAACCAGAGCCAGGCCATTCGTCCGCGACTCGCAAAGACCAGGGCCATCGCAACGGGGAGAATAGGAAGAAGTATGGCGGCAAGATAATTGCTCCTGCCCATGGAAATTTCGACTTCGCTCTTAACGACAAAAGCATTTTCAACTTGGAGGGCAGAGGACCAGGTGATGGAATATGTGTAGACTAACAGGGCAGCGATAGCTGCACCAAAAAAAACCCAACTGTAGGTAATAAAACGGAGATCCTCGCGAGTCTTAATCAGAGACCGCGCTACAACATAGGCTAAATAGCCGAAAATAATGACCTTCATTGCCACCAGGCTTCTCAAGGGATCCCTTAGATTTGTAAGAAGCGAGACGAAGTTTGCTAAAACATACGCGATAACCAGCCGACCCAAGGTTGAATCGCGCGCGAATAGGAAAGAACCGAAAATGAATTTCCAGACAAGAAATAGAAGGGCGAGAACGAACGCTACATCAAAAAAAGAAATCGTGGGCGCCCTGCCTAGAATCTTGATAGTTAGCCCTTCGGGCAGGAAACAAAACAAGAGGATGGCGATGAGCCATGGCTGATGGTTTGTCATAAGTTCGCGCATTTTCGAGATCGCAAACTACCCTTTCAGCTCCGATCGTCCAGCGAGCCTTATCAATCCCTCAAGGTCTTGCCGAAACCACGACAAGATCCAACCCGTCAAAGCAGCGGCTAGAATTCTTGGCTCCGAGGTATGCATGGATGTCAGGAAATGTTTTCGTGCTTCAGGCCACTGCCCTCGGAGCGCATGCATGCGGCCATGCGTAAACTCGGCAACGAAACGGGCTGTCTCCCACGTTTTCTCTATTGCAGCCCGCTCGCAAGACGCCAAGCTTGAGCCTACCTCCGCTAACGTTTGCGCAAGCGCATTGGGCAGTGCAGCGGACATGCGATCCAAGTTTTGGAACACCGCCGAATTGGGATGCCGCCTTCGGTAACCCATCACTTCACGACAGAACGAGAACCTTCCGACGGCGGACAACTTAACAAAAGTTGGGAAATCTGTTGTGCCGAGGCCCCGGATAGACTGGAAGCCTCCAATGGCGTGTAGCGCGGTACGCCGAATGACCACCGTCGATGGTGCGACCAATTCGTGCCCGTCTGTACGAAGCATAAATCCTGTCGCCGAACCAACAGGATCATTGAATAGAATGCTCCGAGGCAGCCTTAATCGCCTTCGAACTTGCTTAGGCAAGCTGGGGCTGACAATCCCTGTGCTGTTGACCTCCCTTGGAATTCCGTAGGCCAAGATTGTTTCAACATCTTGAAATGCAGGAACTAACGAGGCCAATTTGTTTGGCGGCCACAAGTCGTCACCTTCCAGGATCCCGATAAATTCACCTCGCGACTGTCGCAAGGCTCGGTTATATGTTTGAGCTAACGCTTCAATGCCTTGGTTTTCCTGATGAAAATAGCGAATTCGGCGATCCGTATAGCTGTGCACGATTTCAGCGGTTCGATCCGTGGAGCCGTCGTCGATGATTATTTGCTCCCAATTCTGGTAGCTTTGTTGAATCACGCTTTCGATGCATGGGCCAATAAACTTCTCATGGTTATAGGTTGGCGTAATGACGCTGACTTTTGGCAAGTCATTCATAGACATAGACCAGCGTGGACCTCGGCAAATCATCACTCCGAATGTCAGAGACGTTCAGAGACTCCCGGTTCTTCCAAATAACCCGTCATATACTCCTCGAACCGTTGCCGAGAGCTTCGCCACTGAGTTTTGTTCTGCGATGGCAATCTTGACGATTTCCTTGAAGAAGGAGGCAATATCTCTAACGATCCACAAGGGCTTAAATGTTGCGTATCGCCTGTAAACTAGCATGCGATTCCTCGCAATGTAATATCTTCGCGTACTGTCATGTCCGGTAGTATAAAATGTCCGACCAAAAACGCAGTTAGCAGTCGTATTCCCGAGACGGTGGAGGAGTACTGTATTATTCGACCTGACGATCCGGTAGCCAGCCCTGATCAGGCGCAAACCAAATTCATGGTCAACGTAATCGATGTAAAGGGATTCATCAAACAGCCCAACCGAGCGGAAGCAGTCTGTTCTGATGAGACTTCCCGAAGTCATCGTTCTGTCTACTTCAACAGATTCGATACCGGCATCTTTGTCCAATCTTGATACATTCCCTATGGCTCGCTCACAATAAACTGGCGCAAGAATGGCAATGCTCGTTCTCGCCTGATGGTCTCTATAGACTTTTAGCAAATCGTCAAAATAATGTTCCGGTACGGAACTGTCTTGGTCGAATGTGGCGACCCATTCAAAGCCATTTGCGAGTGCCACCTTTACACCGATGTTCAGAGCGGCCGCGATTCCCAAGTTCTCAGAATTCAAGATCAGTCTCACATTAGGAAGTGACGATGTTTCGCGCAGCATGGAAACAGCACTGGTGCTGGAATGGTTGTCAACGATCAATACGGAATCGATTTGTTTAGTAAGAGATGCAATGCGGCCGGGGAATGACTCATCCGGATGATAAGTCACCACGACGCCTAGTATGTTACCATTCCGGGCCACGGGCCAACTCACTTGGAAGCAAGGAGGACACACTCCTCACCTGAATCCGAGTCTCTTGCGTGTGCAAGCATTGAACGGTACAGAAAACCCATGACGTAGGCGTGACGAATCACTTTAGTCGCAAAACCTGAACTTACATGTCCCTCGCTCCTGATCAACAGACTGCCGTGCGCAAACGTTTTCGTATTTGCAACGGTCGTCGATAAACGGCGCACTATAAGACCCGCTTTACCAGCGACTGCTGCAAGTGTCTTTGGCGAGAAAAGATGAATGTGCCTGGGCGGCTCCAAGCCGCGCCAGAATGGCCCGAAATGCTTGTGTGCAAAACTCCTGACATTTGGAGTAACAACCACCAGGTGGCCTTCCTTCTTCAAAATACGCCGACATTCAGTAAGCAACGATGTAGGATCGTGCACGTGCTCTATGACATGATTCAACGTTATACAGTCAAAGGACATTTCGGGGAAACGAATGTCTTCCAGGGGGCCCAGGTGAGCTTCCAGTCCAAGAGATTGCTGTGCCTGAGCAATAGCTTCGGGATCGACGTCCTGACCACAGACATCCCATCCGAGTGCCCGGAACCGGGAGAGCCGGATTCCACCCCCACAACCAACGTCGAGTAGTTTGCCGGGTTTTGATTCATCAAGGTACATCAACGACAAACGCTTACGCTCGAGACGGAGGGGGTCCGTGAACCACAGGGCTCTAGACACTGCCTTACGCAAGATTGCGATTAGGCTAGCTTCTCTAGCGGTTGACGTAGCGTGGGTGTAGTACCTCGCGTATGCTTTGCGGATCTCTTGTTCAACCGGAACGGGATCTAGCCACACAGCCCCGCAGTCTGGATTGGAGCAAAGTCTGAAGTTCCAGCGGCCAGGCGCTCCGAAGAGCCTGTCTTTTAACCCCTCATAGAGCACTTTCCCTTGGGAACGACACAGATAACAAGCCGGGGTTGAACGACATTGAATCTGGCTTACGTCACAATCGTCCGTCTTCACTGGTGCTAATTGGAGACCTGGTATTGCCTTAGGTAGCCCAGAACCAGTACTCGATCCTCTCGAGAAAGTATGAGAAACCATGACGCGACTCCATAAGCGAGATAAACGACGACGAGGACAATCACTTTCGACTCGATAGCGCTGGGTCGGCCAGCCATTAGCAGGACCAGAAGAGCAGCTATAGTAGGCATTAGAGTCCGCCGTAGGTACGGAGCCGAGCCTGAAAAAAAACGATTCGCTAGGAGAAAGAGGACTGCGGTGTCCACGGCCACACGCGCGGTCCAGGCAATGGCTGCGCCTTCAATACCAAGCGCACCGATGAGCCACCACAAGGCCAACAGGTACAAGGGCAGCTCCACGACATGCAGCTTTGCCGTGAGGTCAGGCCGCCCAGCACCCTGCACCATAGCGAAGGGCACCTGAGCCAGGCTGTTCATGAAGACGCCCCCCGCTAGCCATTGGAGTGCGCGAGCGCTGTGATGAGCGAATTCAGCACCTAGCCACAGCTTTAGACCATCCTGCGCCAGCACTACAATGAGCAGGACAACAGGAAAGAGAGTGAGGAAAATGTACTTGACAGTTCGCCCGTAAAGAAGCGCAGCACGGCTGCGGTCTTGCACAAAGCTTGTGGAGAAAGCCGGAAACATGACCCCGACAAGGGCTCCCGGGATGACCCAAAGCTTCGTCACGACCTCGTATGGCGTAGCATAGTGGGCCACCGCGGTCATGGATACCAGCGCTCCGATCACGAACCTGTCTAGAGTCACCATGAGCGGGCCAACGACGTTTGTTACGGTCATCCAACTGCCGAAGCGCAGCAAATGACCCGCCGCAGCGGGCTGCCATGCGATGCGATCAAGCAGTTCGGGAGCAATCCGGAAGCACAGCAGCAGATGAGCAACGCAACCGAGCAGCCGTCCGACCACAAGTATGCCCACCGCGGGAAAGAGACTCCTAGAGAAAGGGAGAACAAGCAAGGGACCGACAAAGGAGAAAACGATCATTGGAATCCGTATCATATTGATGAGGTCGAACCGCTGATACCCTTCTAGAAGCCCTCGCAGACCAGCTGTGACGATGACCAGGGGGACAGAAATGGCGAGTAAGTAGAATGACTGTAACGTTTCATGCTGGAGACCAGCTGGCACATTGAGTATCCGATGAACTAGCCAAGGCGAAAGAATGAACAGGACAGTCGTTCCTACCAAGCCGAGCGACAACATCAGCAGCAGGGAAGTCCAAACGAGGGCAGGGACCTCATGTTCTTCTCTGGCTCCCAGTTTGCGTGCAACCAGTTGGGTCAGTGCTCGGCCCAGCCCCATATCAAACAAGGTTCCATAGCCTATGAGTACACCGGCGAGCGCGAGCACTCCGAACCTTTCTTTGCCCAACCCTCGAATGAGAATCGGTATGCAGAAAACCGCCACGAGCATCGGCGTGCCAATGCCCATCAGATTCCAAAGCGTATTGCGGATGAGGAGGCGTCCACTGGTGAGATGAGAGTTTTGATTTTCTATCAATTGAGTTATGTCCGAGATTCAAATAACGTCGGAAACTGCTAGCCAATCGGCGTCACGTGTTCCGAGTCTAAATCCACTGCTACGGACCTTTGGATAAGATTAAGTGACACAATAACTCGTAGACTGCTCTTTTTTCGTTTCAGTATGCCTTCAAGCCCCTCGAGTGGACCCGAATTGATCCTGACGCGCCGGCCTGTTGTTAGAAAAGGATGCGGCTCTACGCGCAACTTGCTGTCTAGCCCTCCCCGCAGTCTCGCAATCTCATCGTCAGATATAGGTGTCGGATAGCCGTTGAATCCGACCAACCGGACGACGCCAGGAATCTGCAGCACTCGCAACTTCTTTTCAAGCGGCATTCGCACGAAGACATATCCGGAGAAAAGTGGCAATTGCAACTTGACCCGCCTATCCCTCCGTCGGCTTACCCTTTCATAGAGCGGAAGAAATGACTCGATCGATCGCAACTCCAGTTGTCGCGCAACGGACTTCTCATGCTGCGCGCACGTGTAGGCGGCGTACCAGTGAACCTGTTCTTCGCGCGCCGGAGCATCGAGCCCAGCCGCGCCCGCGAAGCTCGTAATCTGCATTTCACTCATTCTCCATGCCTGCATCCGCAAACAGTTGCTGCATACAGCTTCGCCGCGTCACTTACAGGGTGTTTGTGACCTAACCCTTTTTCTTTCAATCGACTACAAAAACTTTGCCTCAGTCCGCCCGCGCGTCCTTCGCTTTGTGTTGCTCTTCTTGCTTCTCTTTTGCTGTCTCGGCTTCTGGCGAATGGTTTCTTGCCCCATTTCGTGAAACCCACGGAACTCGCGTCATTAGGGTGCTTAGAACTTCTTGCGCTAGCACTTTGCCGGGGTCTTGCGAATCCATTTCCCGCCAGCGGGCCCAGCCTAGGACCCAGGTCATTCCTACGAACGCTCCGCTCAGCATCCCAAGAATCATGATCAAAAAGCGCGGAGGATACGATTTGTGCTCCGGAACGATGGGCGCATCCAATTCCTTCACCGAGGGAACCTCTTTTGCCTCCTCCACTTTTGCCAGTTCGTACTGCTTCGTGAGGGTCTCAAATACCGCCTCTTCTACCTTCAAGCGCCGCAACTTGTCGGCATATGGCACACCCAAAATAGGCAACTGGCGCAGTGTGGGGTACGGTGCGTCGGAAGCTTTTTCCACTCCATCTCTCACCGTGTCGTCGGCCTTGCCTGCGAGTTTCCGTAACTGCTGCCGCAGCTCATCAATACGCGCCTGCGTCGAGCGTACACGGACATTCTGCTCGGTATAGATCTGCTTCAATCCTTCGAGCTCGGATTGCGCCGCGATGAGCTCTCCTTCCAGAGTCGCCGCGGCCTCGACCATCGCCTTCGCTTGCTCAGTGATGTCAATCGCCCCTTTGTTACTCGCAAAATAGCTGAAGTCCTTTTCGGCCCCTTCTAAATCCTGTTTCACAACGTTCAGTCGGTCTTCGAGGAAGATGCGCTCGCGGTGTGCAGAAGAAGTGCTCAATTGGGCGATCAAGGTGTTCAGTTCCTCAACATATGCGCCCGCTATGGCAGCCGCACGATGGGGATCGTGATCCGTCACGGTGATCGTGATGATGCCGCTCTTCCTGTCCTCTGTGATCGCGGTACATTCAGCTAACCGTTGTCGAGCCGTAAGCTGAAGACTCGTTCTGTAAACCTTCTTTAGGTCGAACTGATTAACGATCCGATCCTCCACCGTGCGGCTCCGCAAAACTCCCACAAAAAGCGCGCCGGTGCTCTTAATGCCCAGGACGTCCCCCGCAAGCATGCCCAGTCCACCCGAACCCGATAACGCCGCCAATAATGCTAGGCTGCTCGAGGATTGTGAATCTGGAGGCATCAATTGTGCAGTCGATTCAAACTGCTTCGGAATCAAGAATGCCGCCAGACTTGCAATCGCCAATCCAATCAGCGAGCAACGTATAAGAAACCGCCGCCCGCTCCAGAGCGTACGCAGGTTTAGGATAACTGCCCCCCTTGCGACACCGAACTCTTCGACCGGTTCGACATTGCTACGCGGTTCGACGTCGGTGGCGACACGCGCTAGCGTCTTGGTAGCTGCTGGCGTCACATTCTCTATCCTCTCCGTTTCTCTCCGTTCGCTCGCCTTGCATTTCGGCCAAATCTTGTATTTCTCGTCACCACACTCGTCCTCCGACGGGAGCAAACATAATCCCAACGGAAGAAACAATAGTGGTCTGCGGGCCAGCGGCCAAAAGTGGAAACTTCCATTGCTCATACTGCACTGAAGCGTTCACATTCCAGTGCCCGTGAATCCAGTACTGAGTCCCTACAGAGACATCCATCAGGGTCGCCCCTCCTGGCATCCATTGCTGACTAACTTTTTGGTGCCTGTAGCTCGCCTGAATGAGGTTCCGCGGACTAAATCTATAGGTACTCCAAACCTGAGTGCCCTGACTTTGCCTGCCCATCCAGTTTCCAAGCAGGTTGGCATCATTCGTATAGCCATTACGGTATCGAGCGTTCCAGTAGAAAATACCAGGGGCGTAGTGAGAAGCAGGGCCTCCAGTTTGAAGATCACCAGGAAGATCCGTGTAGCCACTCTCCACTCTAAGCTCTAGCTTCGGCAGTTTGGGAATTCGGGGAAGGTAAAGGCCAGACCAAATCGCCGAATTTCGCCAATAAGCTATGGGTGAGAATTCATCTTCAGTGAATGCTTCTGTATAAAATGACGCCCAATTTCGCAGACCTGGTATCCTAAGGCTAAAGTCAAGCCCGGATCGCCGATCTCCCGGATCTGAACCGCTGCCAGGAATAGCATTGCCATTGCCAGCTGAGTAGCTTTTGAGCAGAGTATAAAATGTGAGGGGAGTTGGGCCACCGGCGAATAAAGCCGTCAAAGAGAAACCCAGTTCAAAATCTCGCAGTGGCTTAAAACTGAACCTCTCCCCCTGAATGAAGGGCTGACGACTCAGAGGATGACCGGACTGTCCCACAATGCCAGTATTAGTCTGAAATATGAATTCATGGCCATTGAGCTGTCCAAGGAACCATTCGATGCGGAATGGCCCCATCCAACGGAGAATGCTAGGTAGCCTAAGGGGCGACACGCGGTTTACCCGAAACATATTTACCGGCTCGGCGTTGTCGCTAAACATCAAAGGACCACCCCTGCTGGGGCCCCACCAAAGGCTCTGTTTGCCGAAAGAAACCTGCCAATTTTCAAGGTTCCACCCGACGTAGGCATCAAGCAGCTGAGCGCGATTGACCTCTGAATAGGGAGTACCAGGAGGAGCCGGAATGGCGTCGACCGATGCGATCAATTGTCGCGCGGCTAACGGCTGTGCGGGCGCGAACGGGGCATGCTGGTATTCGGCTCGTATGTAGCCGGCCCAGCGCCCGCTGGTTGTCCACACGGAAAAACCGTCGACCGAGTTGAACCCTTCCTGATAGGGCCTGCCGAAATCATTCGTGATCGTCTGGCCAAAATGACTGCCATCGGTGAGTGGCTGGCCGGAAATGTTCGTCACGCGAGCATAGACGGATTCCACCTTGCCGCGAGGACGGCCTTCGCCAGCAGCACCTTCCAATTCGCTGTGGAATTCCGATTCCAGGACGCGATAAATGCTTTCAGCCTCAGATCCTCCCGTTCCCTCGCTGATGTGCTCGGTCGCTTCACCTAGAAGTCGTGCGCATTCGTTTCGCGTCCAAGGCCGCATGCCCGCAAATCCGCTGTCGATCAAGCCCATGGCGGCTAGACGATCCAGCGCCGGATAGATCCAGCTATCGAGCGGAACATACGGAGAACCCTGATTTGCGGGGGAACGAGTTCCATCACCGCGAAAGATCTGGCTGAACGATCTCCACTCGGCCCCGCCGAGATCAAAATCATGATGTCGGCTGTAAATATTCTGCGCGACGAGATTTCCGATCACCGTACCAACGACTACATCTGACGGAAAATGTTTTTGAGCTTTTATCCGGGAAATATCCACAAGTGATGCGAGCCC
>WNGJ01001165.1_pt1 | contig 25409 bp, 19 predicted proteins | sample 5400611 | NCBI WGS metagenome assembly WNGJ01 (sample SAMN13153375, study PRJNA577476) | soil metagenome | isolation source: 40 cm soil or saprolite under Garry oak tree replicate 1 | place: USA:California | collected 2016-06-15
GTGCAATCGAGCGCCAGAGCCACTGCGGTTATGCATCACGGCAATATCATGCGACAGATTCGAGATGCTGAGCCAGGAGCCGCGCCTCTGTCCATTATTCCCTTCGACAAAATACCTGTGCTTAATGCCCATTACCCTTGTAATCCAGGCTTGCTCGCGTGCCACATCGTTGACCATCACATTAAAATGGTCGAAACGGCGTGGCGCAATGCCGTTCAGAGGATACTTTTGCGGGAAGCTCGGCAGCGCTGAGACCAAATCAGGGTCTGTAGTGTGATACTTCTCTATCTCCCAGTAGAGTTCCATGGGAACACCACCCAGCGAGGAAAAGCGAAGCGCTCGCCCCTGCGCGCGCTCTGTACCAGCTTCAATCCATCGGTAGGGAATTCCGGTTTCATCAAAATGGCGCGCATACTGTTCCAGGCTCTCCGGAGTCTCGACGCGCCATCCTAGATGCACCAGGGCGGACTTCTCGCCTTTTGTGAGGATTAAGGTATGGTGTTCCCAGTCTTGCCAGGCGCGTAAGTAGACGGATGTAGCGTCTTCTTCTGTAATGAAGAGGCCCATTGTCTCTGTAAAGAACTGCTTTGAGGCTTCTAAATTGTGAACAAGTAGTTCGGCGTGTCCGGCGTGAGCAATTTTCATGTCTTGACTCCCTGTAAACCCCAGGTTATAAATCAGGGTGGTAATCGCTTTCCTTCTACGAACTATATCCAATTCCTTGTGCGAAAAAGCGTGCAAGAAAGATGGCGCAAGTACTAGAGAGGCTGTATCACCTCATATTGATACATTTCTATCAACACAGATACGATTATGCAGTGTGTACACATCTCAAAGTATATCCAAAATCTTTGGGTTTGTCAAGGGAAGTATATCCAATTCAGGCGTTTGGAGAGAAGACTTCCCGTGAGCGGACGTGAGCGGTGTCCTGGCTGTCATCCTGAGCGCAGCGCAGGATCTCTGTGTCCGGCGAGCCAGACCCTTCGCTGCGCTCAGGGTGACAGGCGTTCTCTCCAAATGTCCGAGTTGGATATACTTTCATTGACAGATCGATGAGAAATGTATATAATAAAAACAAGGAGGAACAATATGCCTGACCATAGCACTGCCCAGGATGTGCCTGCCTTTTCCCTGGAGCAGCACACGATGTATGAAAATACCATCAGCGGAAGAGATAGTACTGAGCTTGCCTATCTGCAGCTCAGGAGAGCGATCGTACGCTGCGAAATTCCAAGTGGGGTGCAACTCTCACAAAGGGAACTCTCTCAGTTGACAGGAGTCGGTCGGACACCTTTGCGCGAAGCCCTGCGCATGCTGCAACGCGAGGGGTTGGTTGAGGCTGAACCCAACCACCGCGTCCGAGTGGCAGACTTCTCCATTCCTGATCTTGAGCAGCTGTATGCGATGCGCATCAGTCTGGAAGCACTGGCCATTCGTTTGACCGTTCCTCTCCTGCAGGCAGATGAACTGCGCCGGCTCGAAGGATTCCTCACCCAGATGGCCGGGCTGCCCACCCCCGAAGAGTATGAACGCTGGGAAGTTCCCCATCGGGCCTTTCACCTGAGTCTTGTTGCCCATGCGGGGACCCGTATCGTGACCATGATAGCGCAACTCTCGGATCATGCCGAGCGCTACCGGCGGTTCTATAGTAATGAGGCCCCACGAGCTTTTGAGCGAGGAATGCGTGAACATGAGGCAATTGTAGATGCCTGTCTTGCGCGAGACCCAGGACTAGCTGCCGAGCGTCTCGCCCGTCATTACTCGTCCGTGGCGCTGGGCACCCTTGCTGTGCTGGCTCCCGAGTATGACCCCGTGCTGGTGCGTACGGCACTCTATTCTGTAATGCAAGCGCGGACTGATGGAAAGAACGGAGCGCAAAACTCGAAATAATTCTGCTGCCGCGATCGAGTTTGAGCCACTGCACTGAACTATGAGTCAGGAACTCCGAAATCATATGCGAGTAGATTTTCACACCCACTATATCCCAAAGCATTTTCCTGACATGGCTGAGAAGTATGGCGACCTGGGCTGGCCAACCCTTCTTCATACCGGGCTATGTCAGGCCGATATCTACACCGCCGGGAAACATTATCGCAGCATTGATGATCGCAGTTGGGAGCCTGAACGCCGCCTCAAGGATATGGATGCTGAGGGGGTTGATATTCAGGTGCTCTCACCTATTCCAGTAACCTTCGCCTACCGCTTCTCTGCGCATGCCGTGCTCGAACTGTCGCAATACCAGAACGAAGAGATCGCCCAGGCAGCCCATGTTGCGCCCGAACGCTTCATTGGTCTTGGCACTGTCCCGCTTCAAGATCCCGAGCTTGCGTCAAGCGAAGTTCGTAGGGCTGTCACCGAGCTTGGTCTCGCGGGCGTAGAGATTGGCACAGCCATCGAGGGGAAAAACCTCGATGACCCCGCTTTAGATCCATTCTGGCAAACCTGTGAGCATGTTGGTGCAGCCATTTTTGTCCACCCAGCGGCCGTACTCGCTCCCGAGCGCACAAGTAAGTATCGTATGCTCTATTCGGTGGGCTATACAACCGAAACGGGTATCGCAGCAGCGGCGATGGTGATGAGTGGATTACTTGACCGGCATCCCAAACTTCGCATCTGTTTCGCTCATGGTGGGGGTACCTTCCCCTGGCTTTTGCCCAGGCTCGACCAAACCTGGAACGTCTTCGACGATGTAAAAGCCGGGACATCTCGTAAGCCTTCTGAAACCGCAAAAATGCTTACATACGATACCCTCACTTACGATACCAATAATCTGGGTCTTCTCATTGAGCGCGTAGGTATAGATCGACTCGTTATGGGAACTGATTATCCCTTTCCACTGCGAGAAGTACCACCCGGTGTCGTGATCGATGCCATGCATAACATTCGTTCCGAGGAGCGAGAGGCAATGCTTGGACAAAATGCTTTGTGCTTCCTGGGTCGCTCCAGCACCTCAACCATCACATCGTCCTGATCCCGATATATTCTACGGCGCCAATCTTTCCTAAAGACAGGGAACAAGCAGAATGTGAGATGTAGAGACAGGACGTTACTCCATTGAGAATCCGTCTGACTCGATGAGTTGAGTATGAGTGTCGGCAACAGAGGCGACAAACTTGATAAGCAGCCGTGCGAATTCCTGCTGTTCGGCTTCTGTCCACTCACGCGTGACGTATTCAAATACCGTGCGTTGATACCGATGAGCATTTGCAACCAGTTTGCGTCCAGCGTCTGTCAGTTCCAGGCGAAGCCGGCGGTTATCTATCTGTGAAGGCAGTCGTGCGAGATAGCCTGCTCCTATGGTCTCCGCCATGATACTATTGTATCACTTGACAGGGTGCTTCTCTGCAAACAAAATGTATGTGTGCTACATACATATAAAATAGAGGAGAATGCTTATGCCATCCATCAGTCCGTTTGCTCTTGTCCAGGCGTGGCAGGATGCTGCCAATCATCAAGACTATGATCGCCTGGTCGAATTATCTACTCCCGATATTGAAGTGGTCGGTCCTCGCGGATCTGGTCACGGATACCAACTTTTGCAAGCGTGGCTCGGTCGTGCCGGATTGCATCTCACCACGCTTCGTGCGTTTGCACGTGACAATGTCGTGGTAGTGGCCCAACGCGGCGTGTGGCGATCTGTTGAGACAGGAGAAGTCACTGGCGAACGAGACCTTGCTTCTCGTTTTCGCAGTGATGGTCAGCGTGTGGTGCAATTTGCGCGGTATGACACCCTTGATGGTGCCTTGGATGAGGCCGGACTTCATTACTCGGATGAGGTAGCTGTATCCAGCTAAATGGAATAGCCCTCATCGCGCCAACGCAGATAGCGTTGCATCTGATCGCGGGCATCAAATCCGTGTCTCTCGACCAAACTGGCTGCCAGACAGAGAGCCATCGAGGTATCACCCGTCCATTCCCCTGGCTTGAGAGCAAGGGGCCACCACCGACCATCTCCTTAAGGGGGGCAAAGGATCCGGGCTGGCTGAACTCGAGCGTGGTGCCCAGAGCATCGCCAACGGCTAAGCCCAGCAGAGCACAGCGAGGACATGATGCTGATCATTTCGTGCTGATGATCGGGTTGAGCACCAGTGGACGCACCCGCTGCAGGAGCCGGTTGAGAAACTGTTCTGGTCGGGCAAAAGCCGCGAGATGGCCAGCCTGCTTGATCAGGACAAACTCCTTGTGGGGGGCCTCAAGCTCGTCGAAGTATGCTTTCGCCGAGGCTGTTGGCGTGATCGCATCGGTATCGCCCTGGAAGATGAAGAACGGGACCTCGAAGCGCATTCCGAGCTTGCGGAGATCGGCCGTCATAAGTTCGTGAAACAGTTGATCGGTCGAGAAGTTCATGCCCTTGAAAATGTCCATGAGATCGCCAAGCGTGTGGTCAGGCGAGGTCAACATGGCCGGGAGCATAATATCCAGGATCATGTTCGGAATCGTCGAGTTAGCCTTGATCGTCCATTGGTGCAGTCGGGTAAACTCTCTGGGAGTCAGGTGGCCTTTCCTGGCTCCGAGTTTCTCAACAGCTTTCACGCCTCGGGTGTTGCCTGAGGCGCGCAGCCACTCCAGTGTCAGTTGATACGAAAGCGAGTCTCCATCTGGACTACTATTCTGGTCGGTGCCCACATAGGCCGCGAACAGATCAGGTCGTTGTTTGGCCATCATTGTACCGGTAATACTGCCTACGGAGCTGCCCACGAGAATGATCGGTTGGCCAAGATGGTTGCGCAAAAACTCCGCGATCTCGATCCCATCCTGGACCAGACGCTCAAAGGTGAGGGTGCCGGTGCCGGTGCCGGCTTTCCCGTTTTTGCGGAAGGTCTTGCCCGCGCCGCGCTGGTCCCATTGGACGAGCGTCAAGTCCTTTTCCCACGAGCGCAACAGCGGAGCAAAGATCGAATAGGTTGATCCGGGACCACCATGGACAAAAAACAGAACCGGGTTGTGGCGGTCCTCACCGCGAATCGTGATCCACTGGTCGATCCCGCCAATCTTGATGAAGCGTTCTTCGACCATGCCATTGGGAGTAGTAATCAGAAGATCTTTTGCGAGCTTTTGCTGAGCGCTTTTGCGTGTCATAAGCGCGGTGAATATGTTGATACCCATGAGTATTTCCTCTTTCTTTTCAAGCCATCTCGTCTTTCCAGATAGCAGGATTTTTCGTTTTTGTTGTTGCTCTGTTGGTGTCGCTTGCTCGTCACTCAACTGTTGAGAGTATAGCCGTTTCAGGAGACGAACGCCCCATCCTCGCGGGTAGTCCTGAGGGTAGTTGGCGGAGAATCGACGTGGGCAGCGTGCGAGGCGGGGTTGGTTAGCGTGGCTCGTTGCGCTGCTGCTCGGCGAGCAAGCGAGGAGCGGAAGAGGAGAGCCGCAGCTGACGCGCGGCCTCGCTGGCTTGCAGGCGATTGCTGACGCCCAGCTTCTGATAGAGGTGCTTGACGTGGTACTTCACGGTATTTATTGAGATAATCAATGTGTTCGCGATCTCCTGGTTGCTCAATCCCGCGGAAAGCCCTTGCAGCACCCGCTCTTCCTGTGCGGAGAGCGGCGAAACCTGCCAGCTGGTTTCCGCTCTTCCCTCCAGCCTGGTCAGTTCAAGCTGCGCCTCTACGATGACCTTCTCATCATCCAGTTCGCGGGCGTCTGAGAGAGCCTGACGAAGATACTTTTGCGCGAGTGAGAGCGCGCCCTGAGCCAGATAGATCTTGCCCAACGTCAGCAGGATATCAACGGCGAGAAATCGATTGCCGGGAGGGAGGTTATCTGCCTCCGCCTGGAGAAGCAGCTCGCGTGCTTCGTCTACCTGGCCTAGGTCAAGCTTTTCTTTGCCAACGAAAAAGAGGCATGACGACCGATACATCTGCACGCGGCGATCCAACGCTCCCTTTCGCGGCAGGAAGATGAGTGCCTGCCGGGCGAAATTCACGACCGAGGAGAACGGTTCTTCATCCAGCAGGGCGCTCAGCGCACGATGCGCCCAGATGGCGCCAATCCAGGAGACTTCTCCACTGCGCCGCCAGCCCTCTTCGGCCATCGAGAGCAGCGTCTCGATGCGCGCGCGTTCCGCAGAAGGGATTGAGGCTGCCTCTGCTGCTAACGCTGCTTCCTGAGCAAACCAGAGTTTCACAGGAAAGCGGAGTTCGGTGGCAAAGAGGAAGCAGAGTATTGGATGCTCGCGTAAAACCGCTTCCGGGAGCTGTTCCAGCCACCGCAGCATCGTTTGTGGCTCAGAGAAGTTCTGCTCATGCACCCGCTCGATCAGCCGCGCGACCCGCTCCATGTCCCGCGCCAGGTACGCAGCCTCGATAGCTTCCGTAAGCAAAGCCTCCTGCTCGTACCACGCGCTGGCCTGCGAGGAGAGCTCGCGCAGGGCCTCTTCGCCCAGCCTCCGTCCAGCTTCGTGCCGCATCGCCGCCGCAAAGAGCGCGTGATAGCGATACCATCCTCCGGGACCCTCCAGCGCCTCCAGAAAGAGTCCGGCGTGTTCGATGGCTTCCAGCTGAGCCATGCTCTTCTCGTTCCTGGTGACAGCTGCGCAAAGCGGAGCACAGAGGCGACCGAGCACGCTGGTCTGAAGGAGAAAGCGCTGCATTGGCTCGGGCTGCGTCTCCAGGATCTCGCTGACAAAGTAATCGAGCAACGAGCGATCAGCAGACTCATCCGGCGCGCCGAGCGAGAGGAGCGCCTGCTCGATGGCCTGCGGGGTTCGCCGTTTAGAGAGCGTCAGAGAGAGCAGGCGTAACCCGGCGGCCCAACCCTCCAGCCTGGTATCAAGCCGACTGAGAGCCGTTTGGGAAAGTTCGAGCGGCAGAGCCTGGCGGAAAAAAGCCGCTGTCTCCTGGGTGGAGAAGCGCAGATCGGATGTCTGCAGCTCGCATACCTCGCCCCTGGCTCGCCAGCGCAGAAGTGGTAGCGGTGGCTCCGAGCGCGAAAGCAGCAGGACATGGATCGTTGCGGGCAGGTAGTCGATGAAAAAGGCCAGCGTCTCGTGAACGCGGGAGTCGCTGATCGCGTGATAGTCGTCCAGCACCAGCAGGCCCTCGAAAGGAGAACTCGCGAGGGCGTTGAGCAGCTGCGTCAGCGCGAGATCCAGAGCAGGCGGCTCGAAGGGCGAAGGATTGAGCGGGCTGAGCAGGGCCAGCGCAGCCTGTCCCGAGGTTTGCTGCTCCGGCACCAGGAGTTTCAGGCAGGCAGTCATGAGATAGCGCCAGAAGCGCAGGGGATCGTTGTCGCCGGCATCGAGCGAGAGCCAGGCCAGAACTGGATTTGTCGGCGATTTGTCCTTTGCGTTGGGTAAGTGGATACTCAGCCACTGATTGATCAGCGTCGTTTTGCCGGAACCAGCTGGAGCAAGCAGCAAGGTCAGTTTGCAGGTCAGGCTCGCGTCGAGCTGTTCTAACAAGCGGGTTCGCTTGACCAGCTTGACTGGCAGGAGCGGCGGATGCAGCTTGGTTTCCAGCAGCGGCAGCGCGGATGGGACAGAGGTCTGTCTGGTATCTTTCTCGGTATGCTGAGCCGTGGAAGTGGCGTGCTGGATATCCTGTTCCTCGTTCTGCGTTGGGAAAGCAGGTGGCTGGCTATGCTGCTCCTCGTTCGCAAAGAGCGCGCTCACTTCTTCCAGGCGAGCAAAGGAGAGATCGGCCGTGCGTCCAAGGTAGCGCTTCTTCGTTCGCCCGCACACGGAGCGATAGGCATACCAGTAGGCATCGCCGCGCTGGAGTCGTTCTTTGCGAACAGTGCAGTGGATGCCAGAGCGACCCTCAAAAGCGAACGATGAGACAGTAGCTAACCATTGAGTCCAGACCTCGTCTCCAGAGGTGATCTCGGATGGCAGAGTCTGGGTGCCCAGGGTGAGTGTATAGCGTTGCGTTTGTGCTGTCCAGCGCAAGAGGTGAAGCGTATTGCGAGACACAGGGCCTACCCTTCTCATAGTTGATGTCAGGGATCTCTTACCTAACAGTATAGCAGATGGAGAAGCTGTTGGGTAATAGGCATATTCAGATCGGGTGAACGTTCTATTTTGCATCCATCTGCCGCAGTTCGCCTCCACATGATGATGTTCTTGCTGCATCTCGCATCGACGCCCGTCTACGGGTCCGCACGCTTGTTGTCTTTTTCAGGAGAACGCATCAATGGAGAATATCTTTCTCGCCAAATCGTTTGGGCAAAAACTGGTCGGCACGTCCCGGCTCTGCTGGACGACGGTGAAACTGGCCTGGAAAGCCATTCCCGTCTTGCTTGTCGGTGTACTGTTCCTCTTCGGAGTGCAGTCGGTGCTTTCACCGCGACAACACCAGTTGTCGCGGGCTGTCATCGATAGTCTTGCTGCTCTCGTGGGACGTACAGCAGCATCTTATTCGAGCGTTCCCCATGTGCCGCTCGCCGTCTGGATTGCACTCACACTCGCTGTCGCGGCGCTCGGGCAGCTCATTGCACCGCTGATTGCCATGCTCCAGAGTCGAGCCAGTGATCGTTTGACCGGCTACCTCAGCGAACAGGTGATACTTGCCGCGAACCGCTGGCAGGGCCTGGCGCGGTTTGAGGATCCGAGCTTCGCCGACGACCTGCGCCGCGCGCGCGAGTCCGCCGCCCGTAGCGGTCTCGACCTGATCGACTATGGCTCTCGCACCGCGTTAGCGCTGTTGACCGCTCTCGGCCGCTAGGTTCTAACCGGCTCTGGGAGACAATCCTGAACTCCTCCTGGTCGTTGGCCAGGTGGGAGAAGCGCTTGCTTATGTAGAGGCGGCCATCGAACTCGCCAGGGAAGAGGTGGTCGCTACGGCCAGCACAACCCTTGCCTCGTATGCTAGGATTAGTATGTACAAACACACTAAACCAAACCGTACTGGAAACCCAAGGAGCCTACCGTGTCTGAAACCTTTGAAGAATTATATGCTCCACTGCTTAAAGATGTATTTAAAACACACGCGCAAAAACAGTTGGACCAGGGTGACAATGCACTTGTATCTGCCCGCGCCTATGCGGAACAAGGCAAACCTGAATTTGCCCTGGCCTTTCTCTTATTGCTGGATATAACTGAAGATGAAAAACGTGAAATACTTGCCCAGGCATACGAGCGGCGTGCTACGCTCTCCGAAGAAAAAGCAGAACAACTCAACAACCAGTTTCACCGGCCTTTCCCTCTCATCAAATTGGAGGCGCAGAAAGACCGCATGAACGCTCGCTCGATCCGGCAGGGGAAACGTGTGCGCAGCGCCCGAATACCGCCTGTCAGCTAAAATAACCCAAAATTGTGAACTATTCCATATTCATATCCTTATAACTCTGGTATGATGCAATAGGGAAACCTTAAACTCTTGTAGCGAGATTATGATGTATTGCTTAAATCCAAAAAAACCACATGAAAATCAAGGTTTAACTTCTACATCATCCAGTGATCCTACTGTGACCTTGTCCGAAACAACTGCCAGTAAGCCTCCGGGAATAGTAGAAGAACAGGTAACCTGCCATTATTGCAAATATTTATTGCAAGAGGCACTGCTAGGCGACTGCCGGGTTACACGCTGGGTTGGCTCAGGAGCGTTTGGCGATGTGTACGAGGCCGAGCAACTGCCGCCATTGAACCGGCGCGTGGCAATTAAGGTGATGTCTTTCGATCGCGTAGCCGACGGCGGATCGGCTGAACTCTTTACACGTGAAGCGGGAGCAATTGCTGCCCTGGATCATCCCAACATTTTGCCCGTACTGCGTGTGGGTATACTAGAGGACGGGCGCTCCTATCTTGTGATGAAGTATGCTGCAAATGGCTCTTTGCAAAACTATTGCCAGTTGACTCCACAGGGCCTCTCCATTCTACCTACAGTTGCGCCTGACGCTTCCGAGAAGGATCGTATTTCTGCTCAAGAGACTATGATTACAGACGAGTCCCTCGCGGAGGAGGAAGGCGAGCAAAGCAATGATACACAGGTAACAGCAGCGCCCAGCTCTCAGGAACCAACTGTGCTGACACCGCAACAGATCTTGCCCTATGTAGAGGGTGCTGCGGCTGCCTTACAGCATGCCCATGACCATGGTGTCATTCACCTGGATGTGAAGCCCGCCAACCTGTTGCTGGATGGTGAAAACCGTATCCTGCTGGCGGATTTTGGTGTCTCGACACTCCTGGACGGCTATTCGCATGCCTCGTTGCATGCCTACGTGGGAACGCCCGTCTATACTGCCCCTGAGCAGTGGCTGGAGCAGCCGCGTGCTGCCAGCGATCAGTACGCGTTGGCAGTAACCTGCTACCAGTTACTCACAGGACGCCCGCCTTTTACAGGCAACCTCTATGCGATCATGCATGGGCACCTGCAGGCATCTCCACCCCCTTTACGGGAGTTTAACCCGCTCGTCCCTGCACAAGTTGAGTCCGTTATCCTGCGCGCACTGGCGAAAGAACCGGCGAAACGCTACAGCGACATGCTCGCCTTCGCGCGTGCTTATCAAGAAGCGCTAGAAGAAGTGGCCAGCGCCCAGGCTGATGATCTGGGAGATGTGCAAGCATCGCAGGTTGCCGGACAAGCGGCCAACAAAGTGGGTACGTTTCAGACTATAACCGCACCCGGTGTACCCGCAATACGTGAAGAAGCACATAAAGCGTTAAAGCAGAAACCCGGCCAGGAGGCTATGCTTGCACATAAGTTGACGCCTGCCAAAGCTGAATGGGAACCGGTGGGAGCAAAGTTGCATCCTTCTGCAAAGAGAAAGTGGGGACGTTTGATAGGACTTGTACTGCTCCTGCTGCTGCTTTTGTCCGGCAGCGTTGTAGGCTTGATACGCTTTAGCGATTCCTGCCTTTTAGGCATATGCCCGGGTATGAAGCTGGGTACAAACGAGGTGGATTTTGTCAATAACGCTGCGCAGCAAGTTAAAATTTCCAACACAGGTTCGGCAGACCTCAATTGGAGTGTTTCTATTCTGGGTAGTGCTACATGGCTGGCACTCTCATCGCGAGGGGGAACGCTTCCAGCCGGCAAAGCGACTGATTTTACCATCTCTACCAATGTGAATAAACTGCCGGACGCTGTATATACAGCCCTGGTGCGGGTTTCTGGCCAGGGTCTGAATCCTCAAGATATTATGGTGAAGCTAACAGTGCAACCGGGCCTGAGGCAGATAGGAGTTAAGGTAAGTGGGCAAAGGTTTTCCTATAGCCATGGAGATTTACAGCCGCAATCACAAACGATTACGATCACCGATAAAAGTAATCAAACGTTCAACTGGTCGATACAGTATGCTGAGAAGAATAGCTGGCTCGTTGTAACACCAGATCAAGGGTCTTTGCAGGGAGGGGCATCCGTTGTCTTGAGCGTGACCGCCAATGTACAGAATCTCTCTTCCTTTACCTACCAGGCGAGCATATCTTTGATTGGCGCATCGGGCACTCAGGCCGAACCAAGCCTGCTGTCAACCTTTGACTTTCTCCTGAAGGTGGAACAACCGGGTCAGACAGCAACACCACTGGTAACTCCTACCCCGACACCGCTAACCTTCAATTTCCCAGATTTCTCTGCTCAGGCAGCCACCCCGAACGGTGCTCCCTCCACAATGCGTTCAGATTATAGTATGGTGTGGGATTCACAGGACGACCTGGTGTTCGTATTTGGTGGCATCGATGGCCAGGGCAACCTGTTAAATGATACCTGGTCCTATAACCCTGTCACGAATACATGGAAAGAACTGAATGCCTCAAACAGTTCTGTAGGAGATTGCAATGGTGGTAATTTGCCTGCTCCACGTATGAATGCAGCGATGGTCTGGGATGATGTTGACCAGCAGATCTTGCTCTATGGTGGTTTGGGTGCGAATAATCGTTATCTTGGCGACCTGTGGTCGTATTCTCCAAAAGCAGGAACCTGGACGGCAATAGCATGCTCCAATAATGGACCGGGGACACGCTCCACAAGTGCGGTGTGGACTGGCAACCAGATGCTGCTGCTTGGCGGTGCTAATGCCTATGGTCTTCTTTCAGATTTCTGGTCATATACGCCCGGCAATAACGGTGGCGCCTGGCAGAAATTGCCCGATTCACCTATGGCCCAGCGCGAGTTTCAAACGATGGTATGGGACTCAGCCGATAGCCAGCTGTATGTATTCGGTGGTCTCGATGTGCATGGGGTGCAGCAGAGCGATTTCTACGTTTACACCCCTCGCAGTGGTTGGAAGGCGATTGCTCCCAGGAGTAGCAATAACCCTCCTGCACGGCAACAGGGCATGGGCACATGGGACAGCAAAGACAATATGCTGCTCTTAATGGGAGGGTGGAAGGATGGCAATGGAGTGCCATATTGGGGCTTGTGGGCTTTCGATCCAAAACAGGATGCCTGGGGGCTGTTGACGCCCTTAGAGAATGGATCTAGCGGCCCACATATCATACCCGGACGTACTGGCGCTATGATGGTCTGGGATGCCACCGATCAAGAAGCCTTCATCTATGCCGGTGCCGGCAATGGTAAATCAGGCAGCAGCCTGAATGACTTATGGGAGCTAACCTGATAAAACGGAAATCCCTTATTCCTCGCTCTCCTCTTCTACTGCCTCAAGCTCCTGCTCTTCATCCCCCTCACTCGCCGCAGCCTCATCCCCATTTCCATTTTGATCATCCAATTTCTTGCCATTCGTCGTCGCTACAGCCACCACGCTATCGCCATCGGCGGGATGCATCACACGATGACCCTGCGTGCTGCGCCCAAGCCGCCAGATTTTACTCACGTCTGTACGGATCACAATTCCCCCGGCGGTAATAATCATCAAGTCACTATCTTGCTCGTTGATCACACGCGCTGTTGCGACTGGCCCGCTTTTCTCCGTGACCTTTAAGGTGATAACTCCGCCGCCGCCCCGGCTGTGCGTGGGATACTCCTCAACAGAAGTTCGTTTTCCATAGCCATGCTCCGTGACCACGAGCAGTTCGCCGCCTTTAGGGGCGAGATTGAGAGAAACAACCGTATCGCCGCCGGCCAGGCGGATGCCGCGCACACCGCCGCTCGTACGCGAAGCGGAGCGTAATTCCTCAACGGTAAAGCGTATAGCCTTCCCGTGTGCCGTAATCAGCAACACATCATCGTCAGCATGTGCCAGTTTCGCCCCGATCAGCTCATCGTCCTCTTCGAGGTTCATCGCGATCAGCCCTGAGCGCCGCACTACTTCGAATTCATCCATCGTCGTCTTCTTAACCTCGCCTTTTTTAGTGGCGACGATCATGTAGTCACGGCTAACCCCCTTAGGAACATATACAATGGCTGTAACGCGCTCGCGCTGCTCGATCGAGATCAGATTGATGATATGCTCGCCTTTAGCCGTGCGACTTACGTCGGGCAACTCGTACACGCGAAGCTGGAAAACGCGCCCTCTATCGGTAAAGAAGAGCAAGGAATCGTGACTGTGAGCAACCAGCAGGTGGCGTACCGTGTCGTCCTCGCGCGTAGCCATACCCGTGATGCCGCGCCCTCCCCTGCGTTGAGCGCGATACGTACTTGATGGGAGTCGCTTGATATAGCCTTTCTCCGTGAGCGTGACGACGACCTCATCGTTACGAATCAGGTCTTCATCCTTGAACACACCCGCCTCCGAATCCAGGATATCTGTACGGCGGGCGTCGCCATATTTCTCCCTCAGTTCCTGCAAGTCCGCTTTAATCAACTTGCGAATCTCATTGATATCGGCCAGCAGCATGTGGTAGTAGTCGATGTTTTTGAGCACATCGCGCAGCTCTTCTTCAACCTTGCTGCGTTCCAGGGCAGCCAGTCGTGCCAGGCGCATATCCAGAATGGCTTTGCCCTGGTCTTCCGAGAGACTAAATTGCTGCATGAGGTTGGTTAATGCCACCTCCGCAGACGCGGATTCGCGAATAGTAGTGATGACGGCGTCCAGGTTATCAAGCGCTATTTTCAAGCCTTCCAGGATATGTTTGCGCGCCTCCGCTTTTGCCAGTTCAAAGCGCGTGCGCCGCGTGATTACAATCTCGCGGTGATTGATGTGATGCTGCAAAAATGCTTTGAGCGTCAATATGCGCGGCTGCTGGTCCACCAGCGCCAGCATGTTTGTATTGAAGGCGCTCTGCATGGCAGTGTACTTGTACAGTGAATTGAGCACACTTTCAGGAGTGGCATCACGTTTCAGCTCGATGAGCATACGCATACCCTGGCGATCAGATTCGTCGCGTACTTCGGAGACGCCGTCGATTTTCTTATCGCGCACCAGCTCTGCAATCTTTTTAACCAGTTCAGCCTTGTTCACCTGGTAGGGTAACTCGATCACGATGATGCTCATGCGCCCGCGCTCGGACTCTTCAATCTTCGTACGCGCTCGCACAACGACGCGCCCGCGTCCATTAGCATAGGTGTTGCGAATGCCCTCGCGTCCTTGAATGATGCCCCCGGTCGGGAAGTCGGGCCCGCGCACGATACGCGACAGTTCTTCAGTAGTAGCATCGGGATTGTCGATCAAATAGGCGATGCCGTTGCATACTTCTACCAGGTTATGCGGCGGGATATTGGTTGCCATGCCCACTGCGATGCCGGTAGATCCGTTCAGCAGCAGGTTGGGTAGGCGAGCAGGCAAGACCGTAGGTTCCTCGGTCTGGTTATCATAATTGGGCCTGAAATCAACTGTACCCTTGTCGATATCCCGCAGCAGTTCATCGGCAATAGCGGCCAGCTTGGCTTCGGTATAACGCATTGCTGCAGGCGGGTCGTCATCTTGCGAACCGAAGTTTCCCTGCCCCAATACAAGAGGGTACCGCATTGACCAGGGCTGTGCCATGCGCACGAGCGAGTCGTAAACAGCCGCGTCTCCATGAGGATGATAGCTCTTCAAAACCTCACCCACGGTACCGGCACACTTACGAAATGCCCTGTTTGATTGTAAGCCCATCTGATCCATTGCGTATAGCACGCGGCGATGCACGGGCTTCAGTCCATCGCGTACATCGGGCAGCGCACGACTCACGATAACGCTCATAGAATAGTCGAGGTACGCGCCCGTCATTTCCTCTACAATGCTGACCGTTTTAACATTGCCAGTTTCCATAGTAATTCCTCATAAAAAAGTCATAAGATACCGAGATTGCGTATAGTGGGTTGAAATGCAAAGCCAATGGAGGATCGCGTATAATCGAGCCTACTTGCTATATTATAGCATATTTACGTCTTCTCCACAAGAACAAAATTCCTAAATCAGCGTTATTTAAAAGTCGCTCTGGTTGGCAGCAAGCCCCCCACCCCAGATGAATCAAGAGCGTGGTGCCGGTTTTGCGCTGGAGCGCAAAACCGGCACCACGCTCTTGTACTCTTTTTTGGGGCGGGGAGGGGAAGAGGAAAAAAACTTTTGAGAGGCCCTGGGGTTAGACCAAAATACCCTAGGTTTTAGAGGCGACGTGTGGTATGATTAATGCATTAGCGGTTTTAGAGAGAGCATCATCTGAAGACGATATTAGCGCATTGGATTGTCATGCTGATTTTAAGGCAGCCGGGGAGGGAGGTAACCGCGCATGTCATTTGTACTTGATTCGGGACGATTTTATCTGATTGTCCTTGCTATTTTTGCCATCATTGGATTTGCGCGGGGTTGGCGTCGGGAGGTTATTTCGATGGCATTTATCGTTCCTACGGTACTCTTTTTGTATGTAGGGGGTGCAAACGGCCTGGCCAGTTTTTTCCTACAGCGCGTGCCTTACGGCTTTAATTTCTTGACCGGTGGTGCGATCGGCCCCAAGTCTCTCCCACCTCCTCCAAGCTCTAACGAGGTACTCGTGGTGGCAGTTATTACCTTGATAGTGGCCATCATAGTGGGATTTCTAGTGAGCAATGGTGCTCAAAAGTCTCCTGGTACGGCTGGGGAGCGTTTTCTGGGTATCATTCCAGGGCTGGTTGAAGGCATTGCCATCGTCGCTTATATCAGCCATCTCTTTGCAAGTAGTCCACAGATTACGTTCGGAACGGCTACTCCCAACCCGAACAACATTGGGAGCGGTTTCCTGATTATCTTTCTTGTTGCTATTGCAGCGCTTATCATTGGCCTGCTGACATCAAGAGTTGGTAGAGGTAGTAAAAAATAGTATTGGCGAGAAATAAGGGTTATCACTGTAACTTACTAGCCGAGGTGAGTAGATGAGCACGAATGCACCCCAGGTCCAACAGCCACAACCAGATCCCTGGACTCCAAGGCGTGTGCACGGCGGTTTTCGCCATGTGCGTCGTGTCGGTCGTGGGAGAAACAAACAGTACCGTTTCCAGGGACAGCTGGAGGGCGAGGTTGTCAAGCTGGTCATACGCAGGCATAAAATCTTTCTGATCACATCGGCTTTCCCACTGATCGCCTCAATTCTTGGCTTGATTGCGGCGATCGCGCTGGGTAACGTCAACCCGTCCGGAGGTGCGTTCTGGACTTTCTTAGAGCTAGCCACTGCTGCTGCTGTCCTTGTTACAGGTATTATGTTTCTCTATAAAGACCTGGCGCTCTGGTGGGTGGAGACCACTATTATTAGCAATAAACGTGTCTTCTCATGGAGAGGCCTGGCAAGGCCTACTCGTCAGGAAATACCGCTTGAAAATGTACAGCAGGTGGCCCTCGGCCAGAGGAGCTTATTGAGCTTGTTGTTAGACTATGGCGACGTGCGACTTTACCTGGTAGGCAGCGGCGAGCTGCGTATGGAGCGTATAGCTCACCCCAAAAAGGTGATGGATGCCCTCGAGCAAATCACCGTGCAAGCGAGAGAAGGGAAAGCAGCTGCACCAAAGATCCAGATACCTTCCGACCTGGACTGGCGCGAGGTACTCGCCAGACTGGCAGAGGGCGAGGAAGTGCCTAAGCTGCCCAACCCCGATGAGAAATACGCTCATCGCCAGCGACCTGGTAAGCTGCGTGGTCCCCTGCGCACCTTTGGAGGGCCGCTGCGTCTCCCCTGCGATGTGACCTATGCCACGAACGAAAATACCGTCATGTACGTACAGCGTTCCAAGTACGTGCTGGTCATGAAACTTATCTTGCCCGTCGTTGTGCTTTTAGGCACAATTATAGCCGCCTTTTACTTCCCCAACATTTTCGGTTATTTGGCCACCGGCATGTTAGTCATCCTGCTCTGGATTGGGCTGGCTATCATCAATTACGTCGATGATGTCTATCTTTTTACCAATTTGCGCATCATCGACATTGAACGCAAGTTTATCTTCTTCAATGAACAGCATGATGCGACCGAGTACTCGAAGATCAAGGAAATCCAGGTGAAAGTGGGCAATCCGATTTTCCTCTCCCTCGATATCGGTACTGTGAGTATTGAGACTCCTGGCAGCAGCCCGAACATAGTCTTGTCGCTTGTCGATCATCCTTTCTCTCTACAGGATATTGTCTATGCCATTAAGGGCTTCAAGGAGAAGGCGGACAAGGTCAAGGCAAAGAATGACCGCAAGGAAGAGCTGAATACCTGGTTTGGCACAGTTTTGGGCGCGTTGGAGAAAAAAGTGGTCAGCAGGGGTGTGCCAAATTTACAGAAGCTGGATTTATGGACAGCAGCGGAGATGGCGCAAGAGCTTGGCATGAAAGTCGTGCCCGTAGGTGAAGACTCGTCGTACCCCAACATAGACTCCGGGCTGGTCGTTGCCCAAAATCCCCTGCCTGGCACCCTGATGCGTGCTGAATCAGACGACCCTGAGGATAGGCCGCAGATTCAAGTCGTGTTGAGTAAGCGGCCCCATGAAGTGTAAAAAGAAAGCCCCTGTGCTTGAGCCATGGGGATGAAAGGCGCGTTCCTTTTTTGGGGCAGGGAACCGGGGCCATGTCAGTCGAGAACGTCTGCTCTTGACTGTAGATAGCATGCTGCTGTATACTGGAACATATGATCGAGGTCTACAAACGCAACCAGAACGTATTCTACACGTACCACTAGTGGGCACAACCGGCTGTGCGCAGCTTCGCCTCATCAAGCAGTACATCGAGCAGTAGAAGCATGTCTAAGCGAGAGAAGCCAACAGAGGCCAAAAAGCCGACCAAAACGTATCTGTTCCGGCTTTATCCGACGCGCAAGCAAACGCGAACGCTGGAGGAATGGCTCGGATTGTGCTGTGAGGTGTACAATGCGGCGCTGGATGAACGCAAAAGCGCCTATCGCATGGCTGGTGTCTCCCTCTCCTATGAGGATCAATGTAGCGAACTGCCTGGATGCAAAGAGGTGCGTCCAGAACTGGCCGCGGTGCCATCTCAGGTGCTCCAGGATGTCATCAAACGAGTGGATCTGGCATTTGACGCCTTTTTTCGACGCCTTGAAGAGGGAGAAAACCCAGGCCATCCCAGGTTTAAATCCCGGTTTCGCTATCACTCGCTCACCTTCAAACAATACGGCAATAGCTTTCACGTGGTGGACGATGGCAAGAAGAACCGGGGAACATTGGTGCTTGCGAAATTAGGGCCTGTCAAGATGGTCATGCATCGGGCCATCAAAGGCACAGCGAAAACGGCCGTTGTGAAACGGTCCCCTACTGGAAACTGGTTTGTCAGTATCAGCGTTGAGCTGGCGGAGAAGGAGGTGCAGGAGAAGCGTCTGCCTGTTTCAGAGGAGGAAGTCGGCATTGATGTGGGTCTGAAAACGTTCGCGTATCTCTCGACCGGAGAAGAAATCGCCAATCCCCGCTTTTTCCGGGCAGAAGAGGCGGCGCTTGCCCGTGCTCAACGCAAGCTTGCCAAAGCCCCAAAAGGCACGAAAGAGCGGGCGCACAAGCGTAAGGTCGTCGCGCGTATCCACGAACGTATCGCCAACCGACGCAAGACGTTCATCGAGCAGGAGGTCAGCAAACTCATGCGGCGTTTTGGCTTGCTGGCGGTCGAAGCGCTGGTGGTACGCAACATGGTGAAGAATCCCAAACTGGCGAAGTCCATCGCCGATGCCTCCTGGTCAATGTTCTTCAAGCACTTGCAAGCCAAAGCGGAGGAAGCTGGGAGGCAAGTGGTGCGAGTGAACCCGGCCTATACGAGCCAGACCTGTTCGGCATGTGGGTATCGTCAGCCCATGCCCCTGTCGGTGCGGGTCTACGAGTGCCCCCAATGCGGTCTGGTCATCCACTGCGACCACAATGGGAGCAAAAATATCCTAACTGATGCCCTTCACGCCTGTGGACGAGCAGGCTGAGTCATTCCAGAAGCCCCCGGCTTGGAGCCGTGGGGAGTCGTCACTTGCTATCTTGCTCCAGTACGTGCCAGTAACGCAATACACTCGATGTGGTACGTCTGTGGGAACATATCAATCGGCTGCGCGGCAACCAGGCGGTAGCGCCCACTCGCACACAGAGATGCGATGTCACGCGCCAGCGTGCTGGGATCACAAGAGACATAGCAAATCGACCGGGGCGCGAGAGATTGTAGTGCCTGCAATGCTTTCGGGTGGCACCCGGCACGGGGTGGATCGACCAGCGCCAGGTCAAGGCGCTCGCGTCGATAGTACAACTGCCCCAGAATCCTCTCTAAGGTGCCTTCCAGCGTTGTAATATTGTTCTGGTTGTTCAGCGTGGCATTAGCGCGAGCATCCATCACCGCGCTCGGCTGTGATTCAATCGCGATCACACGTGCCGTACGCGGCGACAGGAAAGCCGAGAACAGTCCTACGCCGCTATACCCGTCCAAAACGACTTCTGAGCGCAGTGGCTCCAGCATCGCCACGGCCCTTTCGGCCAGAACCGGCGTCTGCACCATATTGACCTGGAAGAACGAATCAGCGGAGATGCGGAAGCGGCGGCCCAACACAACATCCGTCAAAAACTCTTGCCCCGCTACTACCCGCCCGAAGCGCCCGCCAACGCGCTCGATAATCACACCTACCATGCCTGGCGCTGTCGTCATCAACTCCTGTGCCAGTTGCTGCGGATTTTCAATCACTGAACCTGGCCGTGCATGTATGCTGAGCAGCGTGGGAACAGCATTCACAGGGGTTGTTGACGAGCCAGGAGTGCTCACGGCACCTATAGCGCCGCGAATCGTGAAGCCTTGAATCATCTCGGCCAGGGACAGACCAAAATATTGCTTGAGTTTGGCTCGCACTCGCTGGTATACCATGTCCAGGGCTGGATGTAACAACTCACAGGTTTCAAGGTCCTGTACGTCGTGACTCTCTGTGAGCTTGAAACCCACCTCTCCGTCCGGACCGACTGAGAACAGTGCGATGTTGCGATAGTGCCATGGAGAGATACCGCTGGGCATGCCGATAGTGGGATGCACGATCGCATCAGGCTGTTTACCGATGCGTACGAGGAGTTGCCGGACGATATGCGCTTTCCAGGTCAGCTGTGCGGGATACGCTATATGTTGCCATTGGCAACCACTGTCTGTAAGCAAGGGATATTGAGGTTCGATTCGCTCAGGGGCGGGACGCAGTATCTCTAACAAGTCAGCGCGTGCATGTCCCCGGCGCTCCTCAACAATTTCCACACGTACTCGTTCTCCAGGGATACCTCCAGGTACAAATAGTACTCGTCCCTCGTAGCGGCCTACAGCATCCCCTCCGTAGGCAAGATCTGTTAGTTCAACTTCAATGCTCATGTTCACCTCGGCGGCCACCTAACGAAACTTCCGTATCGTTTGTGCCGTCCCAACTTTCCATCGTTTTTTACGTCTGTTCAAGTAAGTAATATGGATGAGAGCTAAACGTCCACGACTTTACCTCTTGCCTTTTACTTTCATCTGAACCGACAAAGTAAACAGGTAATATTATAACGTAAGCGGTTGCTTGGGCCGGCTATAAAGCCGCGTTCCAAAACGGCTCAGCAGCACTGCTCCCAGCCCTAACAACCCCACTCCAATATTGATAAGCCAGCCGATATAGGGGAGAGACCCTAATAGTACCAGCACTACCAGTCCTACCACTACCTGTATGAGGCGCGTATTATGCTGTGGGGCTACCGCACGCACAATATGTTCTCCGACGATCCAACCTATGGCTACAGTTCCCAAGGCCCATGCCGCCATCAGTCCGAGCACTACAATAATTGCAAGCGGAATAGGTAAAATAAGCGCTATTAATACAACCAGGACCGCGGGTGCCAGCAAAACACTTAATAGCCCGATAAGCATGCTACGCCGCAATTTGGTCGCCGCCGTAGTCCGTACAAACATGACATGCTCCGGCAACAAAGTGATGAGCACTATGCCCAGGGCAACCCATGCCAGGATGGACCAGAAGGGAAAACCGAACCCACTGATCCCGCTAAAAAACCAGAAATTTCTGGTATGGTCTACCAGAGAGCCATCAAGTAGTGTATCTTTCTCCCTCTGCTGACTGACTCCATACAACTCGATGTCACCATATACATGGCTGCCATTGCGCAAGGCGATATTCCCGCCGTATTGGCGGATACCGCCCATGACCACCCCCTGGATGAGCACATCGCTGTTGAAGGCGGTCAAGTTTCCTTGTAGTTCACCCTCGACCTCAACTGTCCCTCCAAAGGAGGTGAGATTGCCGCACAAAACCTCGTCTGGGCCAATAACGACAGTGCCCCCAAAGGATGGCCTTTGACTATTAGTCGTACATGTACCCGTGCTGCTGGATCGGCCGGCAGCCTGTGCTGAAGGCATCGCCGATGTAAGTATCTCTCCGACCCCGCTGGTCAAAAACACTGATATCAGTAACAGCCCGGCTAGCACAAGCAAGAGCCATCGTTTTCTTCCGGCTTTTTGCATACTGGAACTCCCTAACACGGTCGCTCATCCGACCATGGCTCTCGGCTTTTACGCTTCCCGTGGATAACGCATCAAGCGAAGCCACATGCCCATCAACACCACCAGGCCTAAGGCTACCACCGACAGGAGCCAGTTGTCGCGGGTAATCAGCGCTAATCCTGTTTGGATATACTGCGCAAGGACAATTAACGCATCTATGCCATTATTCACCAATGCAAGAGCTTTTATCACCAGGTCGATTTGGAAAATGAATAAGGCAAGCAGGGAAAGTGAAATCAACCCTATGGTTAAGTAAGCAAGCGCAGCAAACTTGGGGGTAAAAATGCGCAAACGTGCAACGCGCGACTGCTGTCGCGCATGTAGGTCTTCAAGTTGCCTGGTGATGCGTATCTGTTGCTCTACTGCCTGCATGATTCGTTGGGTTGATACGCTGGGATGCATGCGGGTCGTTGGTATACGAAGCAGAGTATCCAGGCGTTGTTGCCGGTGCTCATGAGCGCGACAGCCGGTGCATTGCTTTAGATGCTCCTGGAGCGTCGAAGGATCCGGCTGTGCGAGATCATTATCACGCTGAGCGGTTAGCCAATATTTAGCGTCGCGGCAGCGCATCGATCTGCTCCTCCTCATTTTGCTTGTTGTCTTTAATATAACGAGCCAGTAGCTCGCGAGCACGGTGCAAGCGTGCTTTGACCAACGCTGGCGTGAGGTTTAGTGCCATGCCTATTTCTTCATATGATAAATCATACCAGTAGCGCAACAAGATCACAGCACGATACTTACTCGGCAAGCGTTGCAAATATGCCTGGATCTCGTCTTGCTGCTCCCCTTCCAACACTGATTGCTCCGGCCCCGCTCCCAGGTCGGCAATCCATTCCAGGAAAGGCACATCCTCTAGCGGTAACGCCAGGAAACGCCGCCGCCGGAGTTGGTCAATTGCCAGGTGCGAGGCAATCGACAATAACCAGGTACTGAATTTGTGCGCAGGTTTGTACGTGGCGAGCTGTGTATAGGCTCGCACGAATACTTCCTGTGTCACATCTTCTGCTTCCGTCACATTGCTCAGCATACGGTATGCAAGATTCTGCACAGCATCTTTATATCGCTCGACGAGCACTGCGAAGGCATCTTGTTCTCCAGCAAGCACCAGCTCGACAAGCTCTGCATCGCTCAACGCCTCCACAATGGCCCCTTGCGCATATTCACTGGATGGACTCTGTACCCCCATCGTAACTTGACCGTCAAGAGACTGATCTCTACTCAAGGTACCCTGGGGAGTCAACACCTCGCTCGTTTGCCTGCGTCGTGTCTTCCGCGCTGGTTTCGGCAGAGGCCCGAAGACTCCCAGCCCACTTGAACCCTGTAGCGTCGATTCCATAGTTTTTCACCGCTTGCTATTTTTTTCTTTTTTATTGAGAACTTTTACACAAAAAAGGTCTTCCAAGATTACTTACGAGCGGTGTCTCAGAAAGTTGTAATCTCTTGTAGCCAGTGTAACATGAGTACACTCAGGTGACAAGTGGCCGGTACTTCAACACAGGGCTTCTCAAACGTCTTTTTCCTCTCCCTTTCCCGCCCCAAAAAAGAGGAAAAGAGTGTGTTGCATACTGAAACTTTCCTCTTGCCTAATTCGTACTAGCTGAAAGAAGAGTTAGGATGAACGAAGTTAAGAAGGGATTGAGATATTTACTATACACAACGTATCTTTTTCTCAGACGAGACCTTGCGAAAAGATGATATCGATGAACTCTTTGAGAAACTCGAACAAATACAGCCTCCTTCTTCTCTCATCGAGCGAATTCTCCGTCTCACCATTAAATCCCCCCCTGCTCCACCCCGTTCCGAACCGGTATCATCTGATCTCTGGGCGGATTTAGAAGGCCTGGTAGTGCGCAACGATAAGCTGGATCCATGCTGACCTCTTACGAGACAAGTATCATGTGAGCAATATCCCACGTGATGCGCAACGAGATTTCGACAAGCAGGCGGAGAAGCAGAAAGCGGATCTCGACGGGGACGACGTCATTTTGTGCCATACTGAGAGGGTGTTGAGATAAGGCCTCCCTCATTTGAGAGGGGTGAGCGTTCTTGATGCCCGTTTAGCCAAGGCTTGACGAGTGGGGAATCAAAATGACAGGAGCTCCTATGAGTACCGATGACCCATCCTCTGTGAGCATTCAGACCGAAGCCTCGCTGATCCCTTCGGTGCCTGCCTGGTTTGGCGAAGTTGCCCTCGTCGCCCACACCTTGACCCGCCAGGGCTTGCTTGCCGACATCTCTGAGCGTGTGCGTTTCTCCCGCACACGCTTCGGGACCTATGAGGTGATCGACTTTCTCGTCGTGCTGATCGGCTACGCCCTCAGCGGAGAACCGACACTGGCGGCCTATTACGAGCGCCTGCAGCCGTTTGCGACTCCGTTCATGGCCTTGTTCGGACGCACGCAGTTGCCTCATCGCTCGACGCTCAGCCGGTTTCTTGCTGCCCTGGACCAGGCGAGTGTGGAAGCGCTGCGCAGTGTGTTCTTACAGGACGCGTTGGCCCGCCCTGGACCCGCCGAGAGTGTAGGTGGTCTGTGGGATCGGCAAGGACAACGATGGGTGGTCTTCGATCTGGACGGCACCAGGCAGGCTGCACGACAGCGAGCTCTGCCTCAGAGTCCGGAGTTGCCCCCTCCACAACGGCGTCTGCGTCCGGTCTGTGCGCCTGGCTACACGGGGCGCAAGCGGGGAGAAGTGGTACGCACCCGCACGACACTCTTGCAGGCTCATACGCATCAGTGGTTGGGAACGTTTGGCGGAGCAGGCAATGGCGACTACCGAGGAGAGCTCTTGCAAGGGCTGGAGGTGGTGGTGGCGTATCAGCGCTCACAGGGCCTCCTGCCTGCTCAGGCCCTCGTTCGACTCGATGGCTGTATGGGGACGGAGCCATTGTCGCGGATCTGAGGGTGGCTGGGGTCAGTTGGACCATGCGTGGCAAAGATTACGGGCTCCTGGAGCTCACACCGGTCAAAGAGCGTCTCGCCTTGCCTGCTGATGAGCAGTTCGTGCATCCCGAAAGTGGGGTCTGCCGGGATCTCTTTGCGTGTGGAGAGCTGCCGATGACCGCGCAGGGCCACCACTCGCGCGTGATCATCGCCACGCATCCGGCCGGGACCACTGCCAGTCCGATTGGCGTGACGCGTGCGGGAGTCGTCTATGAGCTCTTTTTCACAGCCTTGCCCGCGCTCGGCTTCACCGCCGCCGATGTGGTCAAGCTCTACCTCCATCGCGGCAGCTTCGAGACCGTGCTCTCTGCTGAGGATCGTGAGCAGGACAGTGATCGCTGGAGTTCCTACACGACCTCTGGTCAGGAAACCTGGCAGATCCTTTCACAGTGGATGTGGAATCTGCGCCAAGAACTCAGAAAGCCTCGGCAACCGACCTCGATGCGTTTCACCGAGTTTTCCCCCCCTCGAACTGACCCCCTACCATCCCCGGACCTCTCTGCGGCTGGACCATCTTTCGGTCCCCCGCAGTGGGCGCGTGCAGCGCGAGTCGGAAGCCTGGGAGGACAAGACTTTCTTCCTCAGGCCGACGGCACGCTGCGTTGTCCGCAAGGAGCAACGCTCTCTCCACAGGAACGACGCCCCGAACATGATGGGACGGTGCGTGTGCTCTATGCCGCCCGTATTGCTGACTGTCGTCCCTGTCCCTTACGTACGCTCTGTCAAGAACATGGCACGTCCACGAAAAAACCTCGTCGTGTCAGC